>WNGJ01004796.1_pt1 | contig 40073 bp, 36 predicted proteins | sample 5400611 | NCBI WGS metagenome assembly WNGJ01 (sample SAMN13153375, study PRJNA577476) | soil metagenome | isolation source: 40 cm soil or saprolite under Garry oak tree replicate 1 | place: USA:California | collected 2016-06-15
GGTGCCGTCCATGGATTCGGTTGCGGCCGGACGGGTTCGCTCGGTCCACCAGCGCGAAGCCATTTGAAAAAGCCAGAGGATCCCTCCCAGGATCACGAAGAACATCAACCACCGAAGAACCGTCGCGAGAAGCGCGGCATCGAGGACCGGCCATGCCCATTGGAACCGCCGCAGCACGCTCCCGCGGTCGAGCATCCAGTGCCAGGCGGTGTGTGCCACGATCGCGGAAAGGATAATCGTTCCCATGCGCTCGGTGACGGCGTAGCGGAAAAAGAGCTGCAACACGGGGATCAGCAGAAGGAGCACGAGGAGCTGTCCCAGCTCCACGCCGACGTTAAACGAAAGCAGCGAGGTCAGGAGATGGGTTCCGGAGAATTGCAAGGACTGCCGCAGCGCGAACGAGAAGCCGAATCCGTGGACCAGCCCGAAACCGAAAGCGATCATCCAGCGCCGCTCGACGCTGCCGGCCCCAACGATATTTTCGAGCGCCATGTAGACGATCGAAGCGGCAATGAGCGTCTCAATCAGCGGCGGAAACCACAGGAAATCCGGCGCGAGGTTATAGGCCGAAGCAATCAAGGTTATCGAGTGCGCCAAGGTAAACGCGGTGACCACGGGAATGAGCGCGCGAAGCCGGCGGAACGGAATCACCAAGCAAAACAAAAACAAAAGATGGTCGGTCCCGTCCAGGATGTGCAGAAAGCCCAAGTCCACAAAGCGCAGAGCGGCCTGATGCCAGCGTGGATCGAGACGAACCAGTCCGGGGTCGCCATCGAATTCGAATGCGCGGGTCTCGCCCCCGGGAAGAACCAAGCGCAGAACGGTCGTGACGCGCAGGCCCAGGCGCGCAAACCGCGGCTCGATCGAAAAACGCGAGCGATCCGACTGAACCGGAGTGTCGAGCAAAACATCCAGCAGGGTCTGGTCCCAGTACACGTCCGTGGCATCGGAAAGCGGCGGGCTCGCGAGGTGAACGATGGCGCTCTCATAGGAGCCGAAGGAGAAATCCGATGGCAGCGAGATGCGCGTCGCAATCACCTGCGGATTCGGCAGCAGATGGTTGCCTTCATACATTTCAAAGAAGCCGGCGATCCACAGCTTGGCCGCGCCGGGAAGCAAAGCACCTGCGCGCGCGATATCCAGATAGCCGGGCCCGCGCAAGGGAAAGCTGATGTCGCGCATGGCCTTGAGCGGCACACGCACCAGCACATGAACATGCTGGCCTTCCGGCTTGACGAACATCTCGACGGTCACGTCGTTGGGAATATCGTGAGCAAGGGCAAAGCACGGTAGAAAAAGACCCAAGGCGGCTAGCAGAAGTCGATGCATTCGAACCATGATTTTTCTCTTCTACTTCGGCATGTACCCGGCCGGCAAGACTTTGTGCGGATCAACCCGCACCACCAGGTAAACAATCTGATCCGAGCTGATTTCGCTGAACCAGTGCGGCGTATTCGGAGGAATAATGACGACGTCGCCCGGTCCGATTTTGCGGCTCACGCCATTCTGGAGCGGCCCGCCACGCGTGCTCGGGCCGTTCAGGACGGCAACGACCGGATGATCAGCCGGAAACTCTGAGGTGTTGTCCATGGAGCCGCCGGTGACCAGCGTCGCGTTGCCTTCGATGACGTGATAAATCTCGGTGATGCGGCTGTGTTCAATTCCACCGCCCGCCTGCGCTCCCGAAGTTTTGGCGCGATGAACCACGCCGAGCCCAACGTTGTATTCGCCGTTGATGCTCACCACGCGAATGGCCTGGTCGCTCACACGATCCGCAGCCGTCTTTTGCACCAAAGACTGAATCTCGGCGCCGCTGACGTCGGTCGCCGTGCCGCGAGGAAGATGCGGCGAGGCCGGAGGCGCGTTTTGCGTTTGCACGGAGGGTTTGTTCGCGAACGCCAGCGCAACAACGAATGCAAGAAAAGGAAGAATAATCTTTTGCATTATCAACTCCTTTGCCGGTCAACTTTAGCGTGCGAAGCTACCTGCTCGTTGGCCACACCACGCCCTGATCTTTCTTCGTGACCGGGGCCATGCCCTTATAGACGAATTTCTGCACGCGCTGCCCGCGATAGGTCTCCGTTGTGAAAATATTTCCCTTGGAATCCGTCGCGATGCTGTGCACCGCGTAAAACTGCCCGGGCTGGCGGCCGCCGTCGCCGAAGCTGGTCAGAATTTCCAACGTATCCCGCAGCAGAACGTAAATTTTCTCGTTCGAACCATCGGCAAGGAAAATGTATTTCTGCTGCGGATCCTTGGAAAACGCAATGTCCCAGGCCGACCCGTCGCCCAAAGTTCGCTTCGCGATAAACGCTTCCTTCACGAACGTCCCGTCCTTCTTAAACACCTGGATGCGGTCGTTCGGCCGGTCGCAAACGTAGAGCAAGCCGTCGTTTGCCAGCTCCGCGCAATGCACGGGATTGCGGAATTGTTGCGCGGGCGGCGCATCCGGATTGTACGGGCCGAGATCGGTGTCGTCGGGCTTGTGACCGTAAGCGCCCCAATGACGCTTGTATTTTCCGGTCTCCGCTTCGTACACAATCACGCGGTGGTTGCCATAGCCGTCCGCCACATACAGTTCATCGGTCGCTTTGTCGACGAACATTTTTGCCGGCCCCTTGAGATTGTCGGGGTCATTGCTGCCCTGGCTCATGGTGGGATGTCCAATTTGCATCAGGAATTTGCCGTCTTGCGTGAATTTCAGAATTTGATTGTCGTGAAAGCGTGAGCGGTCTTTGCCGCGGCCGTTCCCCCCAATCCATACGTTGCCTTTGTAATCCACGGTGATGCCGTGATTCGAATCCGGCCAGTCATAGCCCTGGCCCGGGCCTCCCCAGTGACCGATGAGGTTGCCCTCTTCGTCGAACTCGAGAACCGGCGGAGCCGGGACGCAGCACTCCGCCTTGGGCGGCTGCGCGCTTGCGTAGATTTCCATCGGCTCGAAGGTATTCGTGCGGTGAACGATCCAGACGTGGTCCCGGGGATCGACGGACACGCCAACCGACATCCCTTGGACCCAGTGATTGGGGAGCGGCTTGGGCCACAGGGGATCGACTTCGAAGCGCGGCGCCAGAACTTCGGCTCCCTCCGCGGTCGTCTTTTTCTCGAGCATCACCGAGCCCGCCGCCAGGGCGGCGACCAGTGCGAGAAAAATGGCTCCAATATAGAAGTTGCGTTTCATGTTCTCTCCTCCTGCTTACCGCCTGTGGCGGCGCAAGCCAAGCCGCCCGCCGTTGTTTCCGCACGCCTTGTCTCGATTGGGGCGCAGGCGGAGATTCTAAATTATTTGCGCAGATTCTCAAGCACTGCTTTCAGCTCCCCCGCACGCTGCCGGCAAAATCCGCTGCGGCGAGCCGTTCGTGGGCGCGAATCAGGGCTGCCAGAAACTCGAGCGGATGCCTTGAGCGCCTGGTTCGCGCTAGAATGCCTCTTCCTTTTTGAAGCCAATTCGCTCGGGCAGGAGAACGCATGAGCAATCGCAGAAGCACGATCTATGGACTTAGAAGAAGCGCCGGGCTCGCCGCGCTTCTGTCGCTAAAGTTGGCGGCCGGGCTCGCCTTCGCGCAGCAGGCCCCGCCACGCGATCCCGCGGAACCGCCGCCCGGCAAGCCCCAGGTGAAAAGCTTGCCGCGACCAGCGAGCGCGATTCGGCGGCAAAGCATCGATGAAAAATCGATGCGCACGCTGATCCACAGCTTGGTGAGCTGCGGAACGCGGTTGACGCTTTCTTCCTGGAGCGATCCCAAGCGCGGGATCGGCTGCGGGCGGGATGCGATTGTGGCGCGATTGAATGATATTGCGAAAGATTCCGGCGGAAAGCTGCAAGTTGTCGTGGACAGGTTCGAATCCACTTCCGAGCGAACTTCAGGTAAGCCGATTCCCCTCGAGAATGTCTACGCGATGCTGCCGGGCGCCGACCCGACCCTGTCGAAAACTCTGTTTATCGTTTCGGGCCATTTCGATTCGCGTCCTTCGAACGTGATGGATCCCGAAGCAGACGCTCCCGGGGCGGACGACGACGCTTCAGGAGCGGCGGTGAGCGTGGAATGTGCGCGCCTGCTGAGCAAAGCGAGCGCGAAAAGCAGCGGTTATCGCGCAACGATTCTCTTCGCGACAGTTTCCGGCGAGGAGCAAGGACTGCTCGGCAGCACGCATCTTGTCGACTGGGTCAAGCAGCAAGGCTACACCGTGGGCGGGATGCTTGACGACGACATCGTGGGGGCCGATCCTACACCGGGAGGGCCGCATCGCGTGCGCCTGTTTTCGGGGAATGGCGAGATCGATGATTGTGATGCGCCCGCGCGCGAACTCGCCCGCGCCATCGAAGAAATCGACGGCCGCAACGCGATTCGCTTGATTTTCCGCCAGGACCGCTACGGCCGCGGCGGGGACCACTATCCGTTTTACAAAGCAGGGCTGCCCGCAGTGCGCTTCACCGAGCCGCTCGAGGATTACCACCACCAGCATCAGACACCCCGCACGGAGGACGGCGCCGAGTACGGAGACTTCGAGAAATATCTGAACTACCCCTTCATGGGCAACGTGGCGAGGGACAACGCGGAAGTTCTGCGGCAATTGGCGATGGCTCCCGCGCCGCCAAGCAAAGCGCTCCTGAAAGGCGCGGTTACGCCGGACGCGAAAGTCTCTTGGGCCGCCGAACCCGATAGGGAGCGCGCCGGCTTTGAGGTGCTTTGGCGTGAAACGACCGACCCCCGCTGGCACGTCTATGAATTTGTGGTGGAGCCGGGCGAAGCAATCTTGCAGGGTGTTTCCACCGACAATCACTTTTTTGCGGTGCGTTCGGTCGGCAAGAACGGCGCGCGCTCGATTGCCGTGCCGACCGAAATGGAGCGGCGAACGCCCCCAGGACCGGCAAAACAATAGGCGAATTCTCCGGGTTTCAAAAAGGAGGGAACGCGTGATGCGCAGGACAGTAACTCCGTGTGTGCTCGTCTTGTTTACTTTGCGGCTCGCGGGCTGGGCGGCAGCTCAGGCGCCTGCACCTGCGCAGGAGAGGGGTGCCAGAACGCCGGAAGCCAAGAGCGATGAGAAGTGTGACGCGGCGGCGATGAAAGAAGAGTCGGCGGCGACCGAGCACTCGATTCGTGTGGGCGGCCAGACGATTTCCTACAAGGCCACGGCAGGCACCACGCTGTTAAAAAACGACAAGGGCGAGCCAACCGGCCTGATGTATTCCGTGGCCTACACGAAAAACGACGTCAAGGACCTCAGCACCCGGCCGGTGGCGTTTCTCTACAACGGCGGGCCGGGCTCGGCAACGATGTGGCTGCACATGGGAGCGTTCGGGCCGCGCCGCGTGTACACGGTAAACGGAGCGTTTACGCCTCCTGCCCCCTACCGGCTGGTGGACAATGGGGAAACCCTGCTCGACAAGACCGACCTGGTCTTCATCGACGCCATGGGAACCGGCTACAGCCACGCAGTATGCAAGGCGCAGGACAAGGATTTCTTCGGAATCGACGAAGACATCGAGGCCTTCGCGCAGTTTATCGTGACCTACCTGAGCCGGAATGACCGGTGGAATTCGCCGAAGTTCCTGATTGGGGAAAGTTATGGAACGTTCCGCTCCGCGGCGCTCGGGAATTATCTGCAATCGCACGATACCGTGCACCTGAACGGCATCGTGCTGATTTCCTCGGTGCTGGATTTGTCGTCGCTTACGTTTGCGCCGGGAGATGACCGGCCGTACATCTTTTACCTGCCTAGTTACGCGGCGGTCGCCTGGTATCACAAAGTGCTGAAAGACCGCCCGGCGGATGTGGTCGCGTTCATCGAAGAGGCGCGGAAATACGCGCAGGGCGAGTACGCGGCGGCGCTGTACAAGGGCGCGGCGCTTTCCGCGGCCGACAAAGCGGCGGTGGCAAAACGAGTCTCGTATTTTACCGGCCTATCCGAGGATTATCTGATGAAAGCGGACCTGCGCGTGACGCTCAGCCAGTTCCGCGCCGAGCTGCAGCGCAAGGAAGGGTTGACGACCGGGCGCATCGACGCGCGCTTCACCGGATACACCTACGACTTGCTGGAAGAGAACGCGCAGGGCGATCCGGAAGGCCCGGCGGTGGGCGGAGCCTTCACCGCGCTCATCAACGCGTACAATCACGACGAGTTGAAATTCGGGAAGGATAAGGTCTACCACAACTCGGCAAACGCGTTTGCAAGCTGGAACTGGACGCGCCGCGAGCAGCGGCGATTCGGCTTCCCCGGCGCGCCCAATGTGGATCAGGATCTGGCGCAAGCGATGATCACCAATCCCAAACTGCTGGTGCAAGTGGAGAACGGCTATTACGACTTGGCCACGCCGTTCTTCGCCACCGAACACACCATGGAGCATTTGGGCTTGCCGGACCCGCTCGAGAAAAACATCAAACTGGACTACTACACCGCCGGCCACATGATGTACCTGCACGACGAGGATCGCGTGAACCTGCACAACCAAATTTCGAGCTTCATCGACCGCGCCACTCAGCAACCGTAGTAGCCTCGGGGCCTGCCGAAAACAAGAATGCCCGAAGTGGTCATCCCGACGGGCCGGCTATGGATCGACGAATCGTCGCCTTGGTCCGGGAACCACAGCTCGCGCGCCCTCCCGGCACGGATGAAAATCCTCCGGCCGTTAACACTTGGCCGTAAGCGGGCGTCTGGAAGAGGGACTCCGGCGAAAGCCCGAGAAACCAAGCCAATCAGGAGACCCGTCATGACCCCGAAACTGCCTCGCTTGCTCCTCGCTGCTCTGCTGGCTGGCTCCTTTGGGATTTCAAGCGAGCTTCCTGGGAAAAATGCCGTATTTGCCGGACTGACGGCACATGAGTGGGGCACGTTCACGTCGATTGCCGGCCGAGACGGCCAGGCAATCGACTGGTTGCCGTTGTCGGGATCGACGGATTTGCCGGGCTTCGTCGAGCATCTTCGCGATGGCCGCTTCAAGATAGGACTGCGCGGCACGGTGCGCATGGAAACTCCGGTGCTGTATTTCTACGACTCGCGCGAAGAACGAGTGTCGGTGAAAGTGAGTTTCGCGAAAGGCGTGATCACCGAGTGGTATCCACACGCCACTCGCGTGGAGCCGATGGCCAATCTCTTCGACGGCAGCCTGTACCAGACGCATCCCGATGGAAGCATCGCCTGGGGCGCCCTCACCGTTTCGCCGAGCCTTGCCGCCGACTTTCCGCGCGACGCAGAGCACAGCCCCTACTACTCGGCGCGACAGACTTCGGCGACTCCGCTTTGCGTGAGAACACCGACAGGTGAGCAGCATGAGAAATTCCTTTTTTATCGTGGCGTGTCCACGTTTCGCGCACCCCTCTCCGCGAAACTGACCGCCGACGGCAAGGTGCAGGTGCAAAATGACGCGAAGGAAGAGATACCGAACACGATTCTGTTCGAACGGCGCGGCGAGCAAGCGGGCTACCGCATCGCCGGAGCCATCGCGAAAGAAGCCGCGCTTGATCCGCCTGAGCTGACCGGCAGTGTCGACGACCTGAGAAGAGAGTTGGTGGGAATGCTGGTGGCGCAAGGGCTGTATCTGGACGAGGCGCAAGCCATGGTGGAGACCTGGCGGGGCTCGTGGCTCGAAGAAGGAAGCCGCCTGCTTTACATCGTGCCACGCAAATTTGTGAACGAAATTTTGCCGCTGTCGATCGATCCGGCGCCCGCGCAAATCGCCCGCGTCTTCGTGGGAAGGCTGGAACTCGTCACGGCTCGCACGGAGAACGCCGTGGAAACGGCGTTTGCCGCGCACGACAAAGCGACGCTCGAAAAATACGGGCGGTTCCTCGAGCCGATTCTGCGAACGATGCTCGGGAAAGATTCGCATTGCCCGCGCGTCGCGAAGCTCAACGGGTATCTGAATACCGTGCAAGCCTCGCTGATGGCCCAGGCGCGCGGCCAAAAATGAGCCACGCACGAAATGGGGCTGCGACAAAGACGGAAGGCTCGATGGATTCGCCGGACAGAGCAGGGGCATGATCTGCCGTGCCCTTACGGGCGTAGGGGCCACGGCGTGGCGGCCAAGTCTTCGTGCTACGCGGCGGCAACAGGCTCGGCGAAGGTGATGAAGTGCCCGCCGGGATCCTGGACGGCAAACTCCTTCATGCCATAAAACGCCGTGCGAACGGGCATGACCATGCGCGAATCCTTCATCTGGGCAAGCACGGCGTCCAGATTGTCGACCTCCATGTAGAGATACGTCGGCCCCTTGCGGGCCTCCGAGGACATCGCGGGCGGCGCGTCCTTTTCCACGCTCGCGTAGGTCTGGTACATCACTTCGACGGAGTTTTTCTGGAAGATCACGAAGCCGAGCTTGTTGCCATCCGGGACTTCGACGGTCTTGGCGAATCCAAGACGGTCGACCCAAAACGGGATGAGCGGCTCGATTTCCTTGACCAGCAGGACCGCGGTGATGCGCTTGACGTTCATGGGCGGTTTCTCCTTAAGCGACATTAGCTTTCGACACGGAAAGGGCGAAGAGCACGGCAAGGGCACCAAGGTAGGGCGATGGCCATGTGACCGGGCTGTCGCGATGGGCGGGCTGCTAGGGCGCATGCCGGGGGTCCTCCTCTGACCTTTCTCCGACGGGAGCTTTCCCCTTGACGCCGGGAGTAGTCTAAATTAGACTAGTATCAATTAGACTAGTCTAATTTAGACTAGTGTCGGGAAAGCGTGGATTTCTGTCAAGGAGATTCGTTTATGGCGACGGCGACAAGGCAGCTCGGCGACCTCGTCTCGGTCGGGCCGGCGATGCTCCGGGACTTCGCGATCCTCGGAATCCGCAGCGTGGCGCGCCTCGCGAAGCAGGACCCACGAAAAATGTATGAGAGGCTGAGCCGCAAGACGGGACAGCGGCAGGACCCGTGCGTGCTGGACACCTTCGCGGCGGCGGTGGCGCAGGCGCAGAATCCGCGCTTGCCCGCGGAGCAATGCGTGTGGTGGTATTGGAGCCGAAAGAGGACCTTGGCGAAGTGACTCGCGGCGGGGATGCAGAAGAAGCGGAAGGCGCGCCGAACGAGGACGCGCGTTGGACGCAGAAGCTCGCAAAGAAGACCGTTATCTCGCAAAGCTATTTCCAAAACTTGCCTTTTTCCATCCGCTGACTCCAAAAGGAGAGAAATTTTGAAACCAGATCTCGTTGAAGGGCGGGGCAGAAGGGAAAATTCTTGAAGTTGAACTTGGCGCATGGAATTCGCGCCCCCGGAGCTGTCAGCGAACGAAGAAGTGTTCCCACGAGGAGACAAGCGGCGCTGACGACGCCGGACCTGGTCGTGCTGAGCCTGCTCGCCGAGCGGCCGATGCACGGCCATCAGGCGAATCTGGAACTGGAACGGCGGGAGATTCGCGATTGGGCGCCGATTTCGCGGCCGCAGGTGTACTACTCGCTCGAGAAACTGGCGCGCGCGGGTTTGCTTCGCAGCGTGAAGATCCATGAACCGGCCACGCGGCCGGAGCGCACCACATTCGAAACCACGGAGAAGGGCCGCGAGGCGCTGGCCGACGCGCTCGAATGGGACGAGTGGACCACACAGCGCACACACCCCGCGTTTCTGACGTGGCTGGCGCTTTCCTGGCAGGCGCGGCCGGGCGTTTTCCGGAAACAGCTGAAAGAGAGGCGGAAATTCCTGCTAAAGGAACTGGCCAGAGAAAAACAAACGCTGCTTTCGATTTACGCCGAGGTCGGTCATAAGTTCCACGAAGCGGCTTGGATGGTCAGCTTGATGATCGATCAGCTTCGAACGGAGGTCCGCTGGAACCGGCAACTGGACCGCGACCTGAAGAGAAGAGCCCCGGCCATTCATTCCGCGTCTGGGCAGCGATTACCCCACTGAGCTTCAGCCAGCCGGAGAATATGCCCACGCCCGCGTCCACAGAAACTCGGGCGCGAATTCCCCGACGGCGCATCGGCGCCACATTCACGCTGCCTATCTACGAGACAAGCGAGTTTCCCGCGGCCCTACCTGACCGTCATGAACTGCGGTTTGCTCGGAGCGCTCCAAACCACTTTCCCCTTTTCATCGTAGAATTGGAGCGATGCCTGACCGGCTATCACGGGCATGTCGTAGAGCCGTGGAGACCGGCCGTTCGGATCCATTGCGGTCAGGCTTGGAGTGACGCTTAACCGCGCATAGACGCGTCCGTCTCCGTCCTTGAGAACGAAATCCTGGGCCTCGACGGTGCGCACGTGAAGCACGTCTGGCTCGACGCGATCAGGCCTTGCTGCAGCTGCGACACGCTCGGCTCGTCTTGCGCTCAGGAGCAACATGGAAATAACAAACAATAGCGCGATCACGCTGGCGGATTTCCAGCGGCGATTGGCGGATTCGAGTCTCTCAACGCGAGCAGCCAAGGCCTGAACATCTACCGGTGAAGAATTCATAGGCACCTCCTGGAGTTGGGCGGACAGGTCTCTGTGGATTTGGACGAGCGTGTGACTCTATCGTGAGCACAGCTCTCTCGTTCGCGCTCGCAAACGCCATCCACAAAGCCTATGCTAATGGTATCCCTCATGGCGCTCAAGCCCTCAAACGGAGGAACATGCGTTCACGTCTTTTGCAGCTCGGCGTTACCGGGATTTTGTCGGCGGCGTTATTCTGTTCAGCTTTTGGCCAGGGCAATAGCCAAGGCCACGGCAAAGGAAAGGGCCACAATAAACACCAGGACAGCGACGACCAGGGAGAAAGCAGCAGGTACTTTTTTGCCGAGCGCGACCGCGAAATCACCACGCGCTACTATTCGAATCACGGTTCGAACCTGCCGCCGGGCTTAGCCAAGCGCGGCGGGAATCTGCCTCCGGGGCTGGAAAAGCAATTGGAGCGGAACGGCACGCTTCCGCCGGGTCTACAAAAGCGCATCGCGCCCTGTCCCGTGGAACTTGAGCGGCAACTGCCGCCGCTTCCCGCGGATTATCGGCGCGCGGTGATCGGAGCGCACCTCGTGATCTTCAATCGAAACACGAATGTGATTGTGGACGTCATGAAGGATGTGGTGCGGTAAGGGGTAACTGGCGAGCGCTGACTGCCGGAAGAGCCGACTCGTGGCCGACGGCGTGAGCTACAGAATATGGGGGCGAGAACTTCCCCGGGGCTAGCCCCTTTGGATTTCAAATGACGGATGCGGAGCTTAGCCCCACCCCTAAAAACGGAGTTTTTTCGCAAACCCAGACAAAAGACCCGCGTACTCCGACAGGCACTGACCCCGCTCCTCCAGGAAATGTTTAAGCCGGGGTGAACAAGGCCACGGATCTCGAGACCCGCCACTACAAATTCAGTGAGCCCGAGAAGGCCACGCGGGACTTGCCGGATTCGCCGCGCTCGACGCGGCCGATGCGGAAGAATTTCTCGCGGCGCTTCTTGAGGTCGGCCTCGACGGACTTCACGAACTTCGGCGGCACGACCAGAATCATTCCCACGCCCAAATTGAAAGACTGCAACAACTCATCGGTGTCAATCTTTCCGAGCTTGGCGAGATATTTGAAGATCGCCGGGACGGGCCAGGAAGCCAAATCGATTTCCGCTTTGACACCGCTTGGCAGCACGCGCGGCAAATTCCCGGGAATGCCGCCGCCGGTGATGTGCGCCAGCGCCGAGACCCAGCCTTTGGAGAGGATGTTTCGCAGAGCCGACGCGTAGCAGAGGTGTGGCTTGAGGAGTTCCGCGCCGATCTTATTGCCGACTTCCGCGACATACGTTTCCGGCTTTAGCTTTTCACCTTCGAAGATGAGCTTGCGTGCGAGGGAATAGCCGTTGGTGTGCAAGCCGGAAGAAGGCAGAGCGAGCAAGGCGTCGCCCGGCTGGACATTTTTGCCGGTGAGGAGCTTCTTGCGGTCGACGGCGCCGACGATGAAGCCGGCCAGATCATACTCGCCTGGCGGGTAAAAACCGGGCATTTCCGCGGTTTCCCCGCCGATGAGCGCGCAGCCGGCTTTGCGGCAGGAGCGGCTCATGCCTTCCACGAGCTGCTCGACCACTGGCGGCTCGAGCTTGCCCATGGCCAGGTAGTCGAGGAAAAAGAGCGGCTCGGCGCCCTGCACCAGGATGTCGTTGATGCAGTGATTGACCAGGTCGCCGCCAACGGTAGAATGCACGCCCATGGCCATGGCCACTTTGAGTTTTGTGCCGACGCCATCGGCGCTCGAAACCAGCACCGGCTCTTTCCATTTTTTGTGGTCCAGCGCGAACAGCGCGCCGAAGCTCCCGATGCCGCCAAGGACTCCGGGAGTAAACGTGCGGCTGGCATGATGCCGGATGCACTGCTTGGCTTCCTCGGCGACGGCGATATTGACACCGGCATCGGCGTATTTCATAGGCAGCGTGACTCGACTTCCGTGTTCCGTGATCCGTGAAAAACGCCGCGACACCTCTCGCGCACGAGCGGTCCGACAAAACTGCGCTCAATCTTACGTCGAGAGGCCAGGAGGCGCCGTGGCGGGTGGCGGCGACTGCTTGCAAAACCTGATGAATCGCCAAAGCTTAAAAAGTGCGGAAAATCCGCCGCCAGCGCACTTCGCCGGGATGCAAGATGGCATTGGCGTAGGCGAAGAAGCGCTCGCGAAACTGCCCCGGTTCCCAGGCTTCCGGCGAAACGTCGAGGGACATGTAAATCATCACGGGCGTGCCGATGATGTCGTTGCGCGGAACACACCCCCAGAACCGGCTGTCGTAAGAATTGGCGCGATTATCACCCATGACAAAATAGCAGTCGGCGGGAACCCGGTAAGGTACTTTCAACTCGTAAGGCTCGGTGGGGCCGGTGGTGTACTTCTCGACGAGACGTTGTCCGTTGACCCATACCGAACCGTCGTGAATGTCAATGGCGTCGCCGGGAAGGCCGATCACGCGCTTCACATAGTCGGGCGTGTCCGGAGCAAAGGGCGGCTTGAAGATAATGACTTGCTGACGCTTGGGATTGCGCCACAGGGGGACGTGCCAGTTGGTGAAGGGAATGCCCGCGTCGTAGCCGATGCGGCTCATGATGAGGTGGTCGCCGATGAGCAGGGTCTTCTCCATGGAGCCCGAGGGGATGACCCGCGCCTGGCCGATGGTGCCGTTGATCAGCAGAAACACGAGCCCCACCCAGAACCAGGCGATCACCTCGCGCTGGACTTTCGTGCTCATCGGAAGGTTCGCTTCTGGTTTTTTCGCTTTTTCGGGTTTTGCGTTGTCAGCTTTCACGATGCACCGCCACCGGCCCTTCTGCGGATCCGGGTTCACTGTCTATTGTAACCGAAGCGGAGGCCGGATTTTCGGCGGAACTGCGCCCGCGAACCTCCAGCTGCACCAGGTCGGTCGGGTAAACACCCGTATAGCAAGACCTACAGAATCGGCCCTCGTTGTCGCCGACGGCCTGTTTGAGCGAGGCCAGAGAGAGGTAGCCAAGCGAATCCGCGCCGAGGAATTTGCAGATTTCTTCGGGAGACTTCGAGGAGGCAATCAATTCCTCGCGCGTGGGCGTGTCCACGCCGTAGTAGCACGGAGAGATTGTTGGCGGGCAACTGATGCGCACGTGGACTTCCTTGGCCCCGACCTCGCGAACCATGCGCACGATTTTGCGGCTGGTGGTGCCGCGGACGATGGAATCGTCCACGAGCACGACGCGCTGACCTTCAATGAGGCTCCGCACGGGATTGAGCTTGAGCTTCACGCCGAAATTGCGGATCGCCTGCGACGGCTCGATGAACGTGCGGCCGATGTAATGATTGCGAATCAAGCCCATGCGGAAGGGTGTTTTGGATTCGAGCGCGTAGCCGACGGCAGCGGGCACGCCGGAGTCGGGCACGGGAACCACAATGTCCGCTTCGACGGGATGTTCGCGCGCGAGCAGGCGGCCGAGCATTTCGCGGCTCTGGTTGACGGAGCGGCCGAAGATGATGCTGTCCGGGCGCGAGAAGTAGACGTGTTCGAAAATGCACTGCTGATGCTGCTTCGCGGGCGCGAAATGGATGGACTCTATGCCGCATTTGGAGATGCGCACCATTTCGCCGGGCTCGATTTCGCGGACGTATTGCGCATTGAGCAGATCGAACGCGCAGGTTTCCGAAGCCACGAGCCAGGCCAGGGAGCCGCCGGGAGTCGAAAGCTTGCCGAGAACCAGCGGGCGGAAGCCGCGAGGGTCGCGCGGCGTCGCCGAGCGCGCCAGAGAGATTGCGGGCTTGCGAGCGCGCCAGCAAATGCACGATGACTTCCGTATCGCTGTTGGACTGAAAGATCGAGCCGCGATGCTCAAGCTTGCGGCGCCAGTCGGCGGCATTGGTAAGATTGCCGTTGTGACCGAGCGCGACCTTGCCCTTGTTGCAGTCGATCAGGATGGGCTGCGCGTTCAGCAGCGCTTTGTCGCCGGCCGTGGAATACCGCGTGTGCCCGATGGCCAGGTTGCCGGGAAGCTTCGCGAGAACGCTGGGCTGGAAAATTTCTTCGACTTTGCCCATGGCACGATGGAGCTGGAGTTCCGCGCCGTCGCTCGCGACGATGCCGGCGGATTCCTGGCCGCGATGCTGGAGAGCGTAAAGGCCGAGGTAAACCAGATTCGCGGCTTCGGGATGGCCAAAAACGCCGAAGACGCCACAATGGTCGTGGAAATGGTCGTCTGCGAAACTGAAAAGCTTGCTCACAGGCCTTCCCTGCTCCAGGTCGTCATTTGCGGATGCCCAAGCACTGCTCAAGCGAGTTCGTCCAGGCGTCGCGCAAAGCTTCGACCGCGGACTCGATGACGGCGTGCCCCCTCTGTTCGATGCGGAAGCGATCGCCGCGGGTGACCCTGCCTATTTCGCGGGCCGCCAAGCCGTATTGTCGCGCAATTGTGAGCAAGGCGGCAAGGTTTTCAGGCGAAACGGAAACGACGGCGCGAGCGCCGCGTTCGCCAAAGACGGCGTATTCCGCTGGGGCAGGGTCGTCGACCGACACGGTTAGGCCAAGCGAGGCCGCCGCTCCGCGGAAAGCGGGCACAGCATGCCCTGCCTCGGCAAGCGAGTAAGACGCGAAGCAGCATTCGGCAAGGGCCAGGGCCAGGCCGCCGTCAGAAATGTCGTGGGCCGATCGGACGAGGCCTCCCGACGCAAGGGCCGCGAGGCCATCGATGAGGCGCTTTTCGGCGTCGAGCTCGATGGCGGGAGGTTCGCCGGCGACGATTCCGCCGATCGTTCTGGAATATTCCGAGGAGGAGAATTCGCGAGAAAAAGCCGCGGGGCTGACGGCGCGCGCTCGAGCGTCGGTGTTCGAACCGTCGAGAAGAAGGATGACGTCGCCAGGGTTGCGGAAGGCCATTTCAAGCACGCGGGAAACGTCGTCGAGAATGCCGAGCATGCCGATGACGGGAGTGGGATAGATCGATTTGCCGAGGGTTTCGTTGTAGAAGCTGACGTTGCCTCCGGTGATGGGCGTGCCGAGAGCCAGCGAAGCTTTGGCTATGCCGTCGATCACCTGCGAAAATTGCCACATGACTTCGGGCTTTTCCGGGCTGCCGAAGTTGAGGCAGTTCGTGGCGGCGAGAGGACGCGCGCCGCTCGCGGCAACGTTGCGCGCGGCTTCCGCGACGGCATGCATCGCGCCGAGGTGTGGATTGAGCTGGCACCAGCGGCCGTTGCCATCGGTCGAGAGCGCGAGAGCACGCTTGACCTCATTGGTTTTCGGATCTTTGATGCGCACCACGGCGGCATCACTGGCGCCCGGCCCGGCAAGCGTATTCGTGCGCACCGAGGTGTCATACTGCTCGGTGATCCAGCGCTTGGAAGCAAGCGTGGGCGAAGCGAGCAGCCGCAAGAAATTCGGAGTGAGATTTGTGGCTTCCGGTGCGAAGGGAAACCAATCTTTTTCCGATTCCACGCGCGGCGCGGGCCGCGCGATCGGCCGGTGGTAAACCGGCCCTTCTTCGGCCAGCGGATGTGCGGGAATATCCGCGGCGACGCTGCCGTTCATCTTTATGCGCGCCACGCCGTCTTCGGTGACACGCCCGACCACCACGGCGTCGAGGCCCCACTTTTTGAAAACGGCGAGCACTTCCAGCTCGCGGCCTTTTTCCGCCACCAGCAGCATGCGCTCCTGCGACTCGCTGAGCATGATTTCGTAGGGCGTCATGGCGGTCTCGCGCTGGGGAACCTTGGCGAGATCAATTTCGATCCCTGTGCCGCCGCGCGAGGCCATTTCCACGGTCGAGCACGTCAGCCCCGCCGCGCCCATGTCCTGGATCGCCACGACCGCGCCGGTTTGCATCGCTTCAAGGCACGCCTCAAGCAGGAGCTTTTCCATGAACGGATCGCCGACCTGCACGTTGGGGCGCTTCTGCTGGGACTCTTCGGTGAACTCGGCGGAGGCCAGCAGCGACGCGCCGTGAATGCCATCGCGGCCGGTTTTCGCGCCGACGTAAATCACGGGATTGCCGGCGCCTTTGGCTTTGGCAAAGAACAAATCTTCCTTGCGCGCGATGCCGAGCGCCAGGGCGTTGACCAGAGGATTTTGCGAATAGCAAGGCTCGAAGGCCACTTCGCCGCCGACGGTCGGCACGCCGAAACAGTTTCCGTAGCTGCCGACTCCGCGGATGACGCCGTCGAGGATGCGGCGGTTTCTCGCCGCTTCTTCGTTCGAGGTGTGCCTGCTCGGTGTGATCTCTCCGAAACGCAACGAATCGAGAACAGCGATTGGCCTGGCGCCCATGGTGAAAATGTCTCGGAGGATGCCGCCGACGCCGGTGGTCGCGCCCTGAAACGGCTCGACGAAACTCGGATGGTTGTGCGATTCGATCTTGAACGCCGCGACGAGGCCGTCGCCAATGTCCACGACCCCGGCATTCTCGCCAGGGCCTTGCACCACGAGCTTTCCGCGCGTGGGCAAGCGCTCGAGATGAACTTTGCTCGATTTGTAGGAGCAGTGCTCGCTCCACATCACGCTGAAAATGCCCAGCTCGGTGATGTTCGGTTCGCGGCCGAGGATTTGCCTGACGCGCGCGTATTCTTCCCTGGTCAGGCCGTGTTCCGCGGCGATTTCAGGAGTGACTTTAATTTCCGTTGGTGCTGTGGCCATCGTTCCCGTTTTTCGAAATGCCCAGACAAAGCGGGGGCACGACAGATCGTGCCCCTGCGAAAATCTCGGAAATTCGCGCCGCCCTCAAACCGTGGCCTTTGCTGCGCCGACCAGCGCTTCGACCATCGAGCGGAAGATCACCAGGCCGTCCGCCGAGCCCAGGGCCAATTCCGCGGCGCGCTCGGGGTGGGGCATCAGGCCGGTTACGTTGCGTTCGCGGTTACAGACGCCGGCGATGTTGTGCATCGCGCCGTTGGGATTGCCGGCGTCATCGTTCGAACCATCGGGCGTGGTATAGCGAAAAATCACCCGGCGATTCCTCTCGAGTTCCGCGAGCGTCGCCTCGTCCACGGTCCAGTTGCCATCGGAATGGGCGATGGGAATCTTGAGGATTTGGCCTTTTCGAGCGGCGTTGGTGAAAGGCGTGTCGGTTTGCTCCACGCGAATATGCACGTGGCGGCAGATGAAGCGCAGTCCGCTGTTGCGCATCATGGCCCCGGGAAGAAGGCCCGCTTCGCACAAGATCTGGAAACCATTGCAAATGCCGAGCACCATCCCGCCGCTTGCCGCGAATTTCTCGACCGACTTCATCACCGGCGAAAAGCGCGCGATGGCGCCCGTGCGCAGGTAGTCGCCGTAGGAAAATCCACCGGGCAGGATGATCGCGTCACAATTCCCCAGATCTTGCGATTGGTGCCAGATAAATTCGACAGGCTTTCCGAGGACGTTTCCGATGGCGTAAAAGGCGTCGTGGTCGCAATTGGACCCGGGAAAAACAACGACTCCAAATTTCATGCGGCGGCAGCCCCCTGGCGCGTTGTGGGAAATCCTATTTTAGCACATCTGCCTTCGGGACATCCTCCGCCTTCGCGGCGCCTGTGGATTTCAGGAGGCCCCCTGGCTGAAATCCGATCACAAAGGGAACCCCCCATTATCCTCGGCCACCATCTCGTAGCACCTTCAAGCGCGCACGACCGTTAGCAACCTTGCCGAAATGAATTTCGACCGCGTCGCGCGCCAAGGTGGCCAACACCGGCGGATCGGAGGAAATAGCGCAGATTGCGGAAACCGAAAACGCCTCGATGGCCTTCGGCGGCCTTGCCATCAGGAACGATGAACGGTGGCGAAACCATGGTCAGTCCTGCGCCAGGATTGGCTGGGGCTCCCTTGCCTTCCGCGGAACTCGGGCCATCTGGCACGGCGGGCCGCGCCCTTAGCGACGCTTTTTTTCTCTGCGGCGGGATTTTTTGCTTGTGTGGCGCGAGGATTTTCCCGGCGGCTGCTGAGCGGCAAGTTCGCGGCGTTTCCTGGACGCCCAACCGGGCTTATTGACCTGGCGGCCGCGGCCGATTCCCAAGCTGTCGTCGGGCACGTTTTCGGTGATGGTCGAGCCCGCGGCGACATAAGCGTGGTCCCCGATGTGCACCGGGGCCACGAGAACCGAATCGCTGCCGATGAAAACGCCTTTGCCGATGGTCGTGGGATGTTTCTGGAAGCCATCGTAATTGCAGGTAATCGTGCCGGCGCCGATGTTGCTCTTGGCGCCCACCTTGGCGTCTCCGAGATAGGTGAGGTGCGGCACTTTCGCGCCTTCGCCGATGACCGCCTTTTTGGTCTCCACGAAGTTGCCGATGCGCCCGCCGCGCTTCACGTGCGTTCCCGTGCGCAAGCGCGCGAACGGACCGATGGTCACGCCATCTTCCAGCCGGCTTTCCACCACCAAACAGTGCGGCTCAATCTTCACATCGTCACCGACCACAGCATCCACAAGGACGCTTCCCGTTTTTACGCTTGACCGCGCGCCCAGTTTGGTTTTTCCAAGCAATTGCACCCCGGCCTCGATCACCGTGTCTTCGCCGGCGGTCACATCCGGATCGATGAGAACGGTCTCCGGCAACTGGATGGTCACGCCCGAGTCCATCAGCGCGTTGCGTTTCCGTTCGCGAAAGATGCGGTCGACTTCGGCGAGATCCGCGCGCGTATTGCACCCCAAAACCTCGCGCGAGTCGGCGGCGACCTCGGCAAGCACGGTCTCGCCTTTGCCGCTCATCGCCGCAATGGCGTCGGTCAAATACACCTCGCGGTGCTTGTTGTTGGGCTTCACTTCGGCGAGGGCGGGCCACAGCTTTTCCAGCGTGAAGCAATAAATCGCCGAATTGATCTCGTTGATTTCGCGCTGCTCGTCGGTGAGTTGCGATTCCTCAACGATCGAGGAAGCCGTTTCCGACTTGCGAACGACGCGCCCATAACCGGAAGGATCAGCGACCACCGCCGAAAGAATGGTTGCTGCGGCATTGCCGTTGCGATGCGTGGCGATGAGCGCCTTCAAAGCTTCCGTGCGAATGAGCGGCGCGTCGCCCGGCAGCACCAGGGCGAATTTCGCGCGTCCGAGCGCGCGCTTGGCGACTTGCACGGCGTGGCCGGTGCCATTCTGCGGTTGCTGCAGGACAGTCGCGGCCCCGAGCGGCTCGACCACCCGAGCCACGTGTTCCGCCTGATGCCCCACGACGACGATAGTTTCCCGCGCCTTGAGCGGTTCACACGCGCGCACGATCTGTTCCACAAGGGTCCGCCCACCGGCGCGGTGCAATACTTTGGCGAGGCTCGATCTGAGGCGAGTGCCTTTTCCCGCAGCGAGGACAATGACGGCCAGGTCATGGTTGGACATGGTTAACAGCCATTCTGCGGGAGCCGGAGTTTTTTGGCAATCAGGAGAAAACGCTTCTAAACGGCTAGTCGCCCGGAGCAGCCACCTCGGAAAGGACGCGCGGGTAGGCTGGTTCTTCGGCCGGAACGGCTTCGCCGGTGGTGACGGTCCAAAGGGAGGGGTCGGCCAGCAGCCGGCTGACCAGTTGCGTGTGCAGGGAGTGACCCGCTTTGTGGGCCTCGACCCGGGCCAGCAGCGGTAAACCGGCCAGGGCCAGGTCACCAATCAGGTCGAGCGCCTTGTGACGACCGAATTCGTCTGGAAAGCGCAATGGGCCATTCATGATGCCGTCGCGGGTTAGGACGATGGCGTTTTCGAGGGATCCGCCGCGGATCAGGCCCATGGCGCGCAAAGGCTTGATGTCCCGGTCGAAGCAGAACGTCCGGGCCCGCGCGAGCAGGTGGCGGAAAGTGTCGCGCCCAACGATCATTTCCACTTCCTGTTGGCCGACCAGCGGGTGCGGGAAATCCACGTAGCAGCGGACGCGAAACTCCTCGGCCGGATAAATGCCGATCCGGCGGTCACCTTCACTCACTTCCAACGGTTTCAGGACTTTCAGATAACGGCGCTTGCGGCGCAGCTTGCGTAGTCCCGATTGTTCGAGCATTTGCATGAAAGGCTCGGCCGAGCCGTCCAGGATGGGCACTTCGATTGAATTGATGTCGATGTAGACGTTGTCGATTCCACAGGAATAAATGGCGGCAAGCAGATGCTCGGTCGTCGACAGCAGCACTCCCTGCTTCATCAGGCTGGTGGCGTAGCTGACCCTCGCAACGTTGTGCCCCTGGGCTTCGATCGGGAAGTTGTCGAGGTCTACGCGGCGGAAAACGATTCCCGTCTCAGCCGGCGCGGGAACCAGCCGGACACACCCGCGGACGCCAGTGTGCAGGCCCACACCCTCCGCACAAGATTCTCTGGTTATCGTTGTTTGGAACATTGCTTTGCAGGTATTGTAGCATTTTGCGGGCCAGGTTGTACTAGCATTGTGCTGTATTATCAACGGGTTACAAAGGGACTTCCCACCTTTGGGACGCTGTCTGTGGTAATTAGGCAACAATCTAGCCTTTGACCCGTGTCGGTTTGCCGGAACTTGGGGCGTCCTTTTTGTTTCCTAGCGCGTCTCAACTTTTGCGGTGTTATACTTGGGTTTTGTACCGAAACCACCGAGGAAGGCGCATGAATCGACCGGCACGCATCGGCATTTTTTCTTTATCCGTATTGATCTTTTGTTATGCGGGTATAGGTCACGTCCTGGGCAGATCCTCGGACGACAAGGCCTACAAATCGCTGACGGTTTACGGCGAAGTTTTGCAGAAGATCCAGCAGGATTATGTGGACGACCCGAACATGCACACGGTGACCGCCGGCGCGCTCCATGGACTTCTGGAATCGCTCGACCCCCAATCGAGCTATCTGACGCCGCGCGAATACGAAGAATACAAAAAGAAGGTGGCCAACCCCGGCACCGGCGAAACGGGAATGACGCTAAGCAAGCGCTTTGGCTACATCATCGTTCTTTCGGTCTTGCCGGACAGCCCGGGCGTCAAAGCGGGGATTCGCAGCGCGGACTTGCTAGAATCTATCGGCGGATTTACGAGCCGCGACATGTCCGTTGGCCAGGCAGTGAATCTTTTGAACGGCCAGCCAGGCACCGCGATCAAGGTTGCCGTGATTCGCCGCGGCAAGGCCACACCGGACGAGGTCGACATCGTCCGCGAGAAGCTGGCGACCGCGAAACTGATCGTCCAGAAGGCCGACCCGGACATTCTCACGCTGCGTTTCCCCTCGCTCGACACGGGCCGCGCCGATGAAGTACGCAACCGCCTGCTGGACGCCGAAAAGCAGGGGATTCACAAAGTGATTTTGGACCTGCGCGAATGCGGGCGCGGGCCGGTATCGGAAGCGATAGCCATCGCGCGTCTTTTCATTCCAAGCGGAACGTTGGCCACTCTGCGCGGCCAAACCGTCTCGACGCAAGTGTTCTCCGCCGATCCCAAGCAGGTCATGTGGAGGAATCCCGTCTCCGTACTGGTGGACACGACGACTTCCGGCGCAGCGGAAGTGCTGGCCTCCGCGATCGCAGCCAACCATCGGGGCGACGTGGTGGGCGAGCGTACGTTTGGGCTGGCATCGGAACAGAAGCTCATCACGCTCGATGACGGTGCCGCGCTGATTCTCACCGTGGCGAATTATTACAATGCCGACGGCAAATCCATCCTGGAAGAAGGCGTGACGCCTAGTGAAGTCGTGCGAGCCGATGCGACGGAGGATTCCGACTCGGGAGACGACGACGCGGCGCCCGCTCCGGCAACCCAGCGGGAGCCTGGGCTCGGACCGCGTCCGCTTTCTCCCGAAGACCCCATCTACCATCGTGCTCTGGACCTGCTAAAGGCGGCCGCCCCGGCGAAAAAGGCTGCCTAAGATCACGTGGGCCGGGCGCGAGCTTTTGCCGGGCCTCGGCGCGGGTTTCGCCCGCATCACGGTTTCTGCCGTTTCCTTCTTGTTTTGATGGCCCCCTTCTTGGCATGGGCGGCCGGTTGCAGCAAGGCGCCTCCAGGGCGCCTGTCTGTTGCGAGAATTCACGCCATCACGAGCGAACTTTCCGAAGCGGCTCAGTCCGCCGCACCGATGGGAAGCCAAATTCACATCACCCTCGGAGCATCCGACAAAAGCCCACAAGCCCCAGATCAGCTGGACATCACACTGTTTTCGGACAAGCCATCGTCCACGCGTTCTGATGCTGCGAAAGTGGAGCGATCTCTAGATGCCGCGGCGACCCGCAACGGACTCGCCCGGCATCCCTTGCCCTGTCGCGAAGGCATCTGCTTTTATTACGCGAGATCGAGCGCCCGAACCCACGTGGTTCACCTCCACGTGCGGCCCGCATCCGAGCAGAAAATGGTCGAATCCGGCCATCCTTCTTCCCTTCCCAAGCTGGCCATCATCTTGGATGACTTGGGAAGCGACCGCCGCGTCGCCCAGGAGATCTTCGGTCTGCCGTACCCGCTCACGCTTTCCATTCTGCCGAATCATCAACATTCCGAAGAGATTGCCGAGGAGGCGGAGCGCCGCGGCTACCAAGTGATGTTGCACCTCCCCATGCAGGCGGTCGCAAGCGAACGACCGGAAGCGCAGGAATTGCGGCCGGGCATGCCCGCTCGGGAAGTCTCCAAGCTGGTCACCCAGTTTCTCCACAACGTTCCCGGCGCCGTTGGCGCGAACAATCATCAAGGTTCGGAGGCCACTTCGGACCTCGCCCTGATGGGTGAACTGATGCCCGTGCTGCGCGGTCGCCACCTTTTTTACATTGACAGCCGAACAACGGCAGCGACGGTGGCTTACGAAACGGCGCAAAGGTCGCAAGTTCGCTCGGCGTTTCGCAACGTTCCTTTTCTCGATGACGTCGAGGAGGTTGCCGCGGTACGCAAACAACTGGAATTAGCCCTGCGTGGCGCACGCGAAAAAGGCGGTGCCGTGGCCATCGGCCATCCGCACGCCGCCACGCTCGAGGCTTTGCGCGATGTTCTTCCCAAGGCGCAGGAGCAGGGAGTGCGCCTTGCGTTTGCCTCGGAACTCGTGCACTAGTCAGCGACGGGGTTCCATGGTGCGTTCGAATGCTTCTTCGCTGGGAAAAGATAATGAATCAAGACAGCGGAAATCCCCAGGGTCAGGAAGCCGAAAACGCTGCCTTCCGGCCCAACCGTCCCGCCCGTCAGCCAGGTCTTGCCGTGCAGAACCGCGCTCGAAAGGTGCCGGTCAAATACGTAGCCGCTGTTCGGAACGGAGAAAAGGAAGGTCTCGCCAAAGTCAAAGCTGGCGTGCCAGCCCACGGCTAACCAGAGATTCCCGGTTCGACGCAGGGCCAGCGCGAAGACCAGACCCGTGACCACCACGTTGGCCGCTCCCGCAGCTCCTTCCCCGGGGTTCCCCAGGTGGGCGGCACCAAACACCAGAGACAGGCAGACGGCGGCAGGCCAGAAGCCCATCCCTCGCGCCAGAGTGTATTGCGGGTATCCGCGAAACAGAAATTCTTCCGAGAGCCCCACAAGAGTGAACGCTAGCGCCCAAAGCGCCGCGCCATCCAAAAGGCTGGACCCATGAAGGACGATTGTTCCGAAGGAATATCCGCCGCAGGCGGCGATCAACCCGACCAGCAGGCTCACCTCGCCGAGACCCAGTAGGATCCCGAGCCAGAACAATCCGCCGAAGGCTTGCCGCAGCGGCAAACCATAAACCCCGGCGGGACGCCGTTCCAAGCGCGCCATCAGAACGGCCGCAGCATAAGCCGACAGAAAGCTCCGCAGTTCTTCGAGAATCACAGATGGTGGAGAGTCCGGATTGACCCTAAGCCCGCCGGCCAGCAGGACAAGAACCCCGATGGCGTACTCCATCATCAGCCAGAAGGCGACATACAGCAGCAGCCTCCAGCCAACCCGCAATCCGTCTGAGCCAAGGAAGATTCTGCTTACGAGCCCTTCCGGTCGAGGGAGTTGGGAGGCGGGGGGCAAGGACGATTCGGTGGACGGTTCGGTCGTCAAAGGAACCTCAGAAATAAGCGCTCACGGTTGTCGGTGCCGATCTTCAACCGCAGCTTGACCCTCAAGCCTGCTCGAGCGCCGTCCGATTCTATCTTAGCCAAGAGATTTTCCAGGGAATTTCCAAGGACGAGACGCCGGGAACGCCAATCTCGCTCAGGGATGGAGCGAGATTTCCGCGGCTCCGAGAATTCTCAGACTGTTTTTTTCTTGCACGAAAGCGACGGCTTTCAGACGGTCCCGGTTCCATTCTTTGCGAAGAGATACGGCGGCATCCGAGGAGGAGAAAGAAACGTCGCGGTCCGGCTTTGCTTCGCCGATCTTGCGCATCGAGCGCACCACCGCGGCATGGCGCAATTCATGCCCGGCGTTCTCCCCGCGCGTCACCGAAGAGTGCAAGCCCGTCTCGGTGATCGCCAGCCACACCTCCGCAGCCCCTCCCTTTGGCGGCGCAAGAAGCTTTGCGACCTCGACCGAAAAATTTTCCTTACCGGGCTTATCTCGGCTGGCTTCGGCCAAGGTTACGGGAACCTTGGCCTGCTCCGCTGCCGCGGCAATCGACTGGAGAGCTTGCTCGACGCGTCCTCCGGAAAACTCCACGCTCCCATCCACCACCATTTGCGGCGTATAGGGGTTGCGATTGCCAAGCACGTCCGCATAGGCCAACTGCCGGGTGGTCCAATCATGTGAGGAAAACGGATCCCGCCAACCCTGGTCGTCCCAATAGTCCACGTGTTCTTCCAATGCGACGACTTGCGCATTGCCGACGCCGCCGAGCTCGTCGAGCTTGGCGAGCAAGGCGTCGGCGGGAGGGCAGCTCGAGCAACCTTCTGAGGTGAACAGTTCGACCACCACCGCCGCTCGACTGGGAACGGACGGCTTAGCGTACTCCCCGGAGCCGGCGGCCCCCACTCCCAACAACCCAATCAGCAACGTCGCGCCAATCGCTCTCAGGCTCGTGAATAAACGCCTCATAGACCTTCTCCAAGACACCAACGAACCCCCAACCGACTGCCGGATAACGGCCAGGTAGAAAGATTACTCCTCAGCGAAGACCTTGCAAATACATCCAAGCACCCTAACCATCATGCTAGAGTAAACAAGTTATGTCTCTTTCCCCGGAACCGGCGCTGCGGTTCGTTGGGGGCCGCTTAGCTCTCGATTTCGCCAACATGGTGCCTGCGCGAGGAGAATTATCCTGGGATCAGCTTATCGCTTTCCTTCAGTCCGCGCATATCATAACCGCCGAGCGCGGCGGGGAACTCCTGGCCCTCAGCCGCTCCGACCCGCAATCGGCGGAGTCCCTCTTACGGAAAGCCCAGAGGCTTGCTTCCGCTTTGCGCATGGCCTTCGAAGCTCTCCTCCACCGGCATCGCATAGTGAGCGAATGGGTCGCGCCGGTCAACGAAATCTTGCGCGTCACGGAAGGGCACGACGAACTTGTCCCGGGCGACCGTGATTGGAAAATCGAATTCGTCGCCCGGGAGGGTGGCCTTGAGTGGTTGCTCGCCGCCGTGGCCCGTTCCGCGGCCGAAATGATTGCCGAGGGCCCGCGTGCGCGGCTCGGCCTGTGCGCCAATCCGCGATGCGGCCTGTTTTTCTACGATGCTTCCCGCACGCGCCGACGCCGGTGGTGCTCCATGACCGTGTGCGGCAACCGGAGCAAAGTCGCCGCCTTTGCCCGGCGTCAGGCTTCTACCCACCGGGCAAAATCCTGAGCAACGCCCTCCGGGCCGGCCTTTATTTGACGTACTTGGGCTTCTCCCCTTTCGACCACGGGTCATAAGTGTGGGCAAACACCAGACGATCGGCTACCGGCGGATGCGAGTACAGCCAAAAAGTAATAAACGGCGGCGGATTCGGATCCGACAGGTCCAGTTCTCCGAGGACCTGAAAGGCGTGCGCCGCGACCTCCGATGAGTTCGCAATCAGGCCGTGGGTGATTTCGAGCGCGTACACATCGGCGGCGTGTTCTTCCATGCGGCTGAACCAGTTGATGGCCGGCGAAGAAGAAAACAGCAAAATCTGCAAAAGCAGCAAAAGCACCGCGAGCGACGCCCAATCTTCCGCCCCCACGATCTTCCAGTCGCGGCCCCACCGACCGAGCGCCCAGTGCAATCCGCGAAACAGCAGATAGAGCGCGACCAAAAGCGCCGCCGCTCCGGCCAGGAAGCCTTTGACTACATGCCCCAGAACATAGTGGCCAAGTTCATGCCCGACGACGAAGAGCGTTTCTTCATTCGACGTCTTCTGAATGAGCGTGTCCCAAATCACCACCCGCTTCGACGCTCCCAAACCTGCCACGTAGGCATTGATGGCGTTGGTTTTCCTGCTGGCTTCCTCGAGGAACATGCGCTCCGGCGGAATCGGGACCCCGGCGCGCTTCGTGAGTTTCTCAATAGAAGCGACCAGGTTTGCATGCTGCTCGCTGAGCGGGTCGAACTTGTTGAACAGCGGATCGATCACTAAAGGCATGATCACAATGATCACCAGCAGAATGGCCACCGCAGGGAACCAGAAAAGCAACCACCAGCGCCGCGGGCTGAAGCGCATGACCGCAAACAGGACCAGCACCAATACGACGGCGATGGCGATGCCGACCAGCTCTTCCTTGGTCCAGTCCCAGAACCATGAGCCCCAGCCTTGTACCGATTGCTCGTAATGCAAAGAAAGCCGGTGCCAATACAAGCGCACCGGGAGGTCCAGTACGTCGACCAGCAGAACGAGCAGCGGCACGAAGACCAATCCTTGCACCCAGCGCCTTTGGCTGGCACTTTCGGCGATATCCCGAAAGCGCGCGGCGATTCCCAGCCGCAGGATCAGGAACAGGAAAAGGCCTCCCAGAATGTAGGAGAGAAAATAGAGCGTGTAGCCGGCGCGGGAATAAGCCACCGCTTTTTCATATTTTTCGTGTGAGAGCGTGTATTGTTCCGTTTTCGTCTGTTCCGAAGTGCTGATGACGAGCGGAGGAACCTCGTTCGCAGGCGGCAGTTGCGAGGCGGTCTCTGACGCACGGTCCTCCGCGGGCGAAGCCAGCTGCGCCTTCCGAACCCGGGGCAGGATCAAAAACAGGAAAACCAGCAAGGCACAGAGAGGCAGCGCGAAACGGTTCGAGAGAATCGGCCACCTCATAAAAACGCCCGGCAATGAATCGCAATAGAGTTTCCGCGCATATAAACAGCATGAGCGCGTGGCGCCGTGAGCATGCCGCACACGCTATTCGAGTGCAAGATTTTCATCCCCCGCATTGGACGGAACAGCTGGCAAAACCGTTTCCGGCGGGCAAAACAAAGGAGAAGGGAATCAAGGTGTTATCCTCGGATGGGCCGTCTTCAGGCAGTAATTGCTTATCGCGCCGCCGGTCGCCAGGCCGCAGTGCACCAAAGAGGTCCAGCGTTCGAGTTTGTGGTGACGGTAGCGATGAAAAAGATAGGACGCGCCGATGGAGACCCCGGTCGCTGCGGCTTCAATGGCGGCAAAGGCCGCATGATTGTCCACGACATCGTTGGTCAGGAGAATCTCCTGCCTGCCCCGCCGGCGCATATTCAAAGTCGAAAAATAGTCGAGCGTGCGCGCCGCCCCGACGCCGGCAAACAGCCAGCGATTCTCTTTGTCCCAGAAACGGTGCTCTCTCGGGAGATTTTCCCGCGGGGGTTCGCAGATTTTCGCTGGGCCCTCGGAGGCGCTCGGGGGCTGCTGTTTTGCCGCGTCTTGCCCCCAAGCCGTCTTTACGACCACGCCGGTCGCCAGCAGCAACAGCAATTTAGCTTTCGTCCGATTCATGGTTCTCAGGCGTGCGGGTCTGCTTTTCTGCCCCGGACTCCCGTATTATCGCACTTCCGCTCTCTTCTCTCGACAACCCCGGCTCAAATGCCCTTTGTTGCACCTTTCGCTACGTTTTTGTGCCGGGCGTTGTCATTCCGGTTCCGACGCGGTATTTTGGAAATTGGCCCACTAAAGTGTTTCCCAAGGAGTAGCTCATGCCCGGCTCCCTACTACTGCGATCCGCCTTCGCCGCCGTTCTGGTTGGCGCGTTGCTTCCCGTGGCTTTCTCTCGGCCGCAGGATTCTCAGTCCGTCGCGGAAGCTGCTCGCCGCGCCCGCGAAAAGAAAAAGGGCTCCGCCAAGCCCGCGAAGGTCATCACCGACGACACGCTGGACGTGAAAAGGGGAGATGTGCAAAGCGCGGTTGCGGAAGAACCCAAGATCGCAGGCGCCCCGGATGCCGCCAACCAACCCGGGAACCGCGCCGCTAACCCGGGCACTGGCGATGCCCAATCACCAGCCGCGAAGGACGAAAAGCTAAAAAAGGAAATCGCTCGGGTGAAAGAGCAGCTCAAGGACGCGCTCGGCGATCTCGACCTCCTGCAGCGCGAAAACCGCCTCGACCAAGACACTTATTATTCCCAACCGAACTTTGCGAGCGACACCGCGGGAAAGCAGAAACTCGACGACGAACAGCATAAGATAGGCGACAAGCGCCAGGAAATCGACCGCTTGAAAGGCAAACTGGCCGATTTGCAAAAGTCGCTTGGCGAATCCTCTTCTTCCTCCTCGCGACCCTAATCTGGCTTCATCCTTCGGCTCGGTTTCGGTCGCCGCAAAGCCCCATCCTTCCCATTTCCGGCAAGCTTTTGCCGGGCTCCATGGCCTGGTCGCCCGACACACCAAAGTCGCGGAAAAGCGGGCGGGAACGCTAAGATGGGTCAAAGCAAACCGGGCTGCACCGCATGGTCAGTCGATACCGTGAATGCGCAGGTTCACCAGTTGATCGATGGTCAGGTCCTTCATGCCGCGGGACTGCAGCTTGCTGATGTATTCGGGCGTGACGCCATGAATGCGCATGGCGATGAGTTGATCCGGCTCCGGGTGCGAATAACCGAGCTTTTGCACGGCACCGATGAAATCCGGCGAAACGCCGTGGATCCGGAAGGCAATCAGCTTGTCCAGCTCCACGTGGTCGTAGCCGCACTTTTTTAGCTCCGCCATCCATTCCGGGGATGCGCCGTGAATGCGCATGGCGATGAGCTTGTCCGGATTGGCGTCATAACCGGCCTGGCGCACGCTTCGCACCATTTCCGGCGAAACGCCGTGAATGCGAAACGCAATTAGCTTGTCGCTATCTGCCACACTGAGCCCCGCGGATCGCAGATCGGAAACAAACTGCGGGGACACTCCGTGAATCCGGAAGGCGATGAATTCGTCGCTCGAGGAAGCGTTTAGTCCGGAAGAGCGGATCTGGTCAATGAATTCCGGCGTCACGCCGTGAATTTTGAAGGCGATCAGCTTGTCGGTATCAAGCCCTTGCAAATTCCTCGCTTTGATTTCCCGCGCGAATTTCAGGCTCACGTCGTGAACCGCCATGGCCCATTGCTTTTCCCCGTCGATCCCCTCGAACCCCAGTGCCTTCATCTCCTGCGCGTATTTCGCATCGGGGATGAAATGGAAAATTCCCGCGCCCTCGCCGTCCTTCACGAATCCTTCGCATTCAAATCGGCCGGCGTCCCGCATGATCGTAAAATGCACGTCCTGCCGGCCCGGTTTGGAAAGATCCAGCCCGGTGAGTTCTTTCGCTTCCCGCTCCGAGCTCGAATGAAAGTGATGGCCGCCGCGCGAGTCCATGATGGAAACTTCCACTTTCCCCGGCTCATCCGAGCGTCGAATCGTCCAATCGCCGCTCTCGGCCTGCCCGCGGAGCGCCGTGGCCAGCCCGAACACCGCGCCGCCCACAATAAGAATCAGTCCCATCACTCGATTAAAGTTCATGGTGCTTCTCCCGTTTCCGGCTCTCCTCGGATTCCTAGAGAACTCCCGCTTGCTTGAGGGCGATCAGTTTGTCGAGCGTCAGGTTCTGGAAGCCGTGCTTGCGCGCTTTGTCGATGAATTCCGGCGTGATCCCCTCGACTTTTGCGCCGATGAGTTCATCCACGTCCAGGTTTTTGAATCCCGCATCCTGCATGAACTTTACGTACTCCGGCGTAATGCCCTGCACTTTCATTCCGATGAGGTCGTCCACATCGGGTTTTAAGCCGGTGGCCTCGATGCCCTTGACGTAGTCCGGCGTGATCCCTTGCACCTTCATCCCGATCAGCTCCTCCGTGTCGGGCTTGAACCCGAGGGCTTGCATGCCTTTGACGTATTCCGGGGTAATCCCTTGCACTTTCATTCCGATGAGGTTCTCCGGGTCGAACTTTAAACCGAGCCCGCGCATGTCGTTTGCATATTGCGGGGTGATACCCTGCACTTTCATCCCGATCAGCTCGTCTATGCCCAGGTTGGGAGCAAGGTTGCGCATGTCGCGAAGGTATTCCGGGGTGATGCCCTGGACGCGCATTCCGATCAACTCTTCCACGGTGGGCTTCATTCCCAACTCGTGGATTTCCTTGACGTAAGCCGGAGTCACACCCTGAATCTTCATGGCGATCAGTTCGTCGGCGGTCAGGCTCTTGAATCCCGCCGCCTCCATGCCTTCCAGATAGGATTCCTTCCCGCTCGCTTGCTCTTCGTCCCGCTCCTGCTTTTTTTCTTTGAGCTTATCGTTGTCCTTGTCTTTGCCCGCCTGTTCGGTCGAAGCAAAAGACTTTGCTGCCGTTGAAGTATTTGCCGGCCGCACCACGATCACAGTGCTGCTGCTTTGCTCCTCGGGGGCCGCCAAGTTTGCCAAGTTGCTACCTGCTTGGTGCCGATTCGCGCTTGCTTTGCTCCCCAGAGCGGCGTGCGCCACACCCAGGAAGGCGTTGCCGGCGAGCATCGCTCCCGCCAGACCTACCACCGCCACGGCCATGCCCGCCACGCGGAGTCTTCCCGCCGCCTCATCCAGACCGAGCAGCCGTACCACGCGCTCACTAAGCGGGCTGCGGTTTGCCGCCATCAACAACGAAGGCGCCGTGCGCCACTCCTCCATTAGCGTGAGCGCTCGTGCGTAGTTCACCGCGTCGCCAGAAACGGCAACCGCTTCGTCGTCGCAGCAGTGTTCGCGCTCTGTGCGAATCCGCTGACTTACCCACCAAACCGCCGGGTGGTAAAACAGCAACGTCTCGACGCCGATCTGAAAGAGATTCACAAAACCGTCGAGCCTGCGAATGTGCGCTAGCTCGTGCGCGATGATCATGGCAATCTGCTCTTCGCTCAATCCTGTCAGCGCTTTTGCCGGCAGCAGTACCACCGGGCGAACCCATCCCAACACCGCGGGCGCGTCCAGCCGCAAACATTCGCAGTACCGGATCACGCGTTCGAGCCCCATTTTCCTTTGCAGCGCCAAACATTTCTCATAAAGTTCCCGCGTCTCGACCAGGAACAGTCCTCCGGCCGTCCGCAAACTCAGCAGCAGCACTCCCAGGAACCATGCTTCCACACACCACAAAATCCCCGCCGGCTGAGGCGCCGGAGCTTCTGGCGCCGGGGCGCCGGGACCTGCCGCGACCGATACGCCTTCGACCGGTTTCACCGCAAGCGCGGAAGCCCCCGGTGCCCCGTACCCGACGGCCGGATCTTTTTGCCGCATCAGCCCCGCGAGGGTGATTAGCGGTGCCGCCATCATCAAGGCCAGCGCGATCACCGCCAGGGCGTAACGCGTCGTGGCTCGCCGGCAAAGCGCGTTGGTCACGGCAAAAAGCGCCGCGAGCGCCGCCCCCTGCCACACGAAATGGAGCAGCGTCCAGCCGAGCGCCTGCAGAAGTTCGGGAGAGATTCCGTGCGCCAGGATTCTCATCGGCTTCTCCTCTCGCACTCATCGAGCAGCCGGCGCAGCTCGTCCAGTTCTTCCCTGCTGGTTCGCCGGCCTTCTAGAGCGTGCATCATCAATTCGCTGGCCGAGCCTTCAAATACGCGTTGCAGCACGTCGCACACAAGCTGCCGTTTGGTTTCTGTCGCCGGCTGACATGCTTCATAGACGTGCGCGCGCTGGCCTTCGTCTCGGCGTACCGTGCCCTTGGCGGTCATAATCTGAAGGAGTTTCAAGACCGTGGTGTAACCGAGGGATTTACGCGAAGAATCTCCAATTCCGAAGCAGTGGGCTTTTGCAAAGGTTCCTTAAGCATGCGCGGGAGCCTACTACGAAGAGCTTCGTATTGTCAACGAAATTCTTCGTAGTATTTTGCCGGGCCCGCATCAGGGTCGAGTTGGGGCTTCGGCGAAGATTTTCTCGAATACCCGCGGCGGAGCAGGCTCTCGAACGCCAGATCGCCCAATTGTGCTTTGCAGCCTGGACGCGGCTCGCTCCCCGCGCCGCCTTCCGGGGGCACGTTTTCCACAGCTGCAACCTTACCACAATATCTTGTGGTGTTTTTCTCTTGACGCCAAGGATGGCTCGGGGCAGAATGCGCGCCAGCAAATGCGCTGTTCCCGCGCGGTCCCTGGTCTCCGACCACAGGCACGGGCGCTGCAGGATGGACTCCGCTTTGCGGCCTTTGAGGTGAAGCGATGCAATACCTGCCCGGCCTGACGGTGCAATGCATCAACCCGCTGTGCCAAGCCCGCGGCCGCTGGCTGCGCGCCGATGTCGCTGGTCCGGTCGCCAAGGACGGCCGCTGCCCTTCCTGCGGAGACTTTCTCCGCAACGTGCCGCCGCCGCTCGGTCCGCGCTTGCGTATGCGGCCGCGCTTGCTCGCCGGGCGGCCGCCGCTGCGCCCGCGCTGAAGCCATCCCCGTTGTCCTGGCCATAGCCTTTCGGTTGAAGCTAGGCCGGGCTGCTCGACCGAGTGTTGGTCATTGATTTTCTCATCCCGCTGCTGCCAGCCGAGGAGGCAGCTCCTCGGCCGTTGCTGGCGGCCCCAAACCGTTTGCAGATCCCCGATTCAAAAACATTGCCGAAGGAACGCCTTTATTAGATCTTTTCGATGCAGTCAGGGAAGAAAAACGAGACTTGGCAGCAACCGGACCGTCAGGTCTCGACGAGGCCTTTTTCGAGGATCTCTTCATCGGTGAGCCACGGATCGGGGATGTTGGCGGAGCCGAGGCGAAGGATGTCTTCGAGCGCGCCGCGGACTTCGCAAAGATGAAAATCGACGCCGATGCGTTCGAGCAATTCAAGCAGCGCCTCGGCACCGACCGCTTCGATCGGCTTCGCACGGATGCCGCCGTGGTTCACCCGCTGGTAGGTCACGACGTAAATGGCCAGGGGACCGGCTCCATGGCGATCAATATGAAGAAAGCCCCGGGTTTGGGGGTGGGCCGGGGCGCGCCGCGCTGCTACACCTGAAGCGGGAGGGTGTGCGCTCATCGTGTTGGTGTTTTCACCGCTTGAGAGAGGTTTCCTTTCGTCGGATTCTCTCGAAGAGCTTCTGGAGCTAACGCCCTGAGCGACAACCTCCTAAACGAGTCAGATCCAGCAAGCGATCCCTCACCCGCTCGAGCGGGTTTCGAATAAACATTTCTTGAGGTCGTTTTCCATAAGCCTTCGCCTCGGTCCTTCGCTTTAGCTGCAGCCGCTGGTGCTGCCGCAGTTTTCGCATTTGTAGCAGGCGCCGTTCGGAACCATCAGCATGCCGCACTCGCTGCAGGTCGGCGCTCCTTCATAGGCGTTCGTCGGCTTGGTGGCGGCTGCCGGCGCGGGAGGAGAGGCCAGCGCCGAGAGAATCACGGGAGCAGGAACCGCGGGGCCGCTGTTCTCGGCGTGCGTCCCGCCGTTCAGTTTGAGATAGTCCGAGGAGATAAACCGTCCGCCGAGCCACCGCGCGATGTAATCCAGGACCGAGGAAACGAAGCGGATGTTCGGATTCGCGGTGATGCCGGAAGGCTCGAAGCGGGTATTCAGCAGCTTGTCCACAAAGACCTTCAGCGGAACGCCGTATTGCAGGCCGAGCGAAATCGTTAGCGCCAGACCATCCATCACGCCAGAGAGGGTCGAACCTTCCTTGGCCATTTTGATGAATACTTCCCCGGGACGCCCGTCGTCGTACATGCCCACGGTGATATAGCCTTCATGGCCGCTCACGCTGAATTTGTGGGTGACGGAAGCGCGTTCGTACACCGGCTCGGCCGCCCGCGGCGCGGCTTCGGTTTTCTTGTCTTCCTTCTTGGCGTCCTTGGCGGCACTCAAGGGCTGCGAACGCTTGGAATTGTCGCGATAGATAGCCACGGCTTTCAGCCCCAGCCGCCACGACTCGATGTAGGCGTTCATGATGTCTTCGACGGTGGCTTCCTCGGGCATGTTGATGGTCTTCGAGATTGCGCCCGAGAGAAACGGCTGCGCGGCGGCCATCATCTTCACGTGGCCGGTCCAGCGGATGGAACGCCCGCCGCCCTGGGGCGCGAGCGAGCAATCAAAAACCGCCAAATGCTCTTCCTTCACGTATCGCGCCCCTTCGATTTTGCCGTTTTTGTCGATGTAGGAAACGATTTCGCTGGATTGCTCGGGCGTGTAACCCAGTTTCATGAGCGCCTGCGGCACGGTGTTGTTGACGATCTTGATCAGGCCGCCGCCAACAAGCCTCTTGTACTTCACGAGCGCCAGATCCGGCTCGATCCCGGTGGTGTCGCAATCCATCATGAAACCAATGGTGCCGGTGGGCGCCAGCACGGTGACCTGGGAATTCTTGAAGCCGAACTTTTCGCCGTGATCGAGAGCCGTGTCCCAGGATTCCTGGGCGGCCAGAAACAATTCCGGCTGGACATGCTCGGGTTGGATGCCGCGCATGGCTTCGCGGTGCATCCGGATGACCTCGAGCATCGGCTCGCGGTTCACCTCATAGCCTGGAAACGCGCCCATGCGCTCGGCAATGCGCGCAGACTGCGCGTAGGCCTCGCCGCACATCAGCGCGGTGACGGCGCCGGCCATGTCGCGGCCCTCAGGAGAGTCGTAGGGCAGCGCCATGGACATGAGCAGCGCACCGAGGTTGGCGTAACCCAGCCCGAGCGGCCGGAAATTGTGCGAATTCTCGGCGATCTTCTCCGTCGGGTAGCTCGCGTTGCCCACCAGGATTTCCTGCGCGGTAATGGTCGCGTCCACGGCATGCATGAAAGCCGGCACATCGAACTGTCCGCCGGTGGTGACGAATTTCATCAGATTCAGCGACGCCAGGTTGCACGCGGTGTCGTCCAGGAACATGTATTCCGAGCAGGGATTGCTCGCGTTGATGCGCGCCGTGGACTTCGAGGTGTGCCAGCGATTGACGGTGGTGTCATACTGCATTCCGGGATCGCCACAGTGCCAGGTGGACTCCGCAATCTTCATCATCAGGTCGCGTGCACGGAGCTTTTCGACGGGTTGCCCATCGTGGACGTTCTTGGTCCACCAATCCTTGTCCTCGACCACGGCGCGCATGAAGTCGTCGGTGACGCGCACGGAGTGGTTGGCGTTCTGGAAGAAGATGGAGCTGTAGGCCGCGCCGTCAATCGAGCTGTTCGATGAATTCGGCGATGTCCGGATGGTCGATGTTCAGAATGACCATCTTGGCGGCGCGCCGCGTCTTGCCGCCGCTCTTGATGACGCCGGCAAAGGCGTCGAAACCCTTCATGAAGCTGACCGGACCCGAGGCGATGCCGCCCCCGGAGAGCGCTTCCTTGCTTCCGCGCAGGGTGGAGAAATTCGTGCCGGTGCCCGAGCCCCACTTGAACAACATGCCCTCGGTCTTGGCCAAATCCATGATGGAACCCATGTCGTCTCTGACCGAGTTGATAAAGCAGGCGGAGCATTGCGGCTTGGCCTGGACGCCGACGTTGAACCACACCGGGGAATTGAAGGCCATTTTCTGCTCGACCAGCAGGTGGGTCAGTTCATCGCGGAAAGCCTCGCGCGAGGCGGCATCGGCGAAGTATCCGCCCTCGTTGCCCCAGCGGACGATGGTATTAGCCACGCGGCTGATGAGTTGCCGAACCGAGGATTCGCGGTCGGGAGTGCCCATCTTGCCGTGAAAATACTTGCTCGCGACGATGTTGGTGGCCGTTTGCGACCAGGTTTTTGGAACTTCCACATCTTCCTGACGGAAGATGGTCGCGCCCTTTTCGTTGCCGATCAAGGCGACGCGTCTTTCCCATTCGACCGCGTCGAAAGGCGATTTTTTGCCGTCGGTAAAGTGGCGCGAAAAAGTCAGACCTTCCCCCGCGCCTGCGGCCGCTCTCTCTACCGCATCCGCCGCCCGCGTATTTCCGCTTAGTGCGTGCTTCACGGTTGCCATTTCGTCCCTCCCGCGCCATCGGATCCCGCCAAGCTGCGGGGGGACCCTATTATTTTACTCCCGTGTCGGGGGTCATGCTTCGCTTCCAAGTCTCGACACGCGATTCGGGGACTCCCGGGAACGCTCTCGAGCGAAAAAAAGACGACTGCCGAGCAGTCGCAGGCTAATTCGCGCGAAACGCCAATGCACCGCCGTGGCCGCCCATTCCTCGATCAGCCTCACAGCAGATGCTCCGCCACGCTTAAGGTCGCGGAGCAAATACGATGGCGCTCGATTTTTTCGCTAAACAGCCGGGTGGCTTATCGTGGACGCGTGGACCCTCGAGCCGCTCTCGACTCGGCCCGGCTGGCGCTTCCACATCCCCCGAATCTGGAGTTGCAGTATCGACGGATGCGAAAAGCCTGTCAAGAGGAAAACGCGAGATATGGTTAATATTTTGGTACCGCGTCTATTTGTAGTGGTCCATTTTCCGCGCAAGTTGTGGCGCTTCAACACTTTTTGCACCGTTTGTCCTGGCGCCACACTAAGGGCATCCAAATAGAAGGATGAAGCGAAGTTTTTTCTGTCTGCTTTTCCTGGGACTTCTTTCTTGGCAACGAATTGCGCAAGAAAAAGCTGCCTCCGAACCGCCGAATTCCGCCTCGAGCGAACCGGCTTACGGGGAGAAACTGCGCATTCCGGGAATCCACAACGCCGGAAAAATTAACGACCTGCTTTACCGCGGCGGGCAACCAAAACAAGCAGGGCTTGCCGAACTGAAAAAGTTGGGCATCACCACGATTGTGGACCTGCGGCGCGACGATCCGCAAAAGGCGGACTGGGAACGCCGCGAAACCGCGGCTTTAGCCATGCGCTTTGTGTACATTCCGGTGAGCGGGTGGGGACCTCCGAGCGACGAGCAGGTGGCGCAATTCCTCGCCTTGTTTCGCGAGGATCCCAAGCAAAAGGTTTTCCTGCACTGCCGATTCGGGGATGATCGCACCGGCACCTTGGTCGCGGCCTATCGCATCGCGGTCGACCAATGGACCCCCAAGCAAGCCATCGGCGAAATGTACTTTTTTGGCTTCAACTCCTTCTGGCATCCCTCGATGAAGAAGTTTATCGAGCAATTCCCGGAGCACCTGCGTTCGGCCCCGGCCCTCGCGCCGCCGCGCTCTTCGCCCTGAACGACACTCCCTCGCGACCCCCGGGCCTGGTTTAGATACCTGTACCTTTCCCTTATTCATCTTGGAACCGCCTTCTTATAAATGGGTTATGACCTGTACCTCCCATTTTTTCCTAGTACCAACGTACCCCGGAAAAACATTACCCTCGCTTCATTTCGCTGCCGGCCGAACTTCCTTATTCTTGCACCCTCACGTTAGAAAGCTCTTCGCAAGGGAGAGACACGAGATGCAGGTCGGACGATACGAAATTCTGGAAATGATCGGGTCGGGGGCCCACGGGCGCGTGGCCCGGGCCCACGATCCACTCATCGGCCGTTTGGTGGCCATCAAACTCTTCCCCAAGGAATTGGCGCACGGCGAAGCCAGGCAGCGCTTCATTCAAGAGGCGCGCGTGGTGGGGCAGCTCTCGCATCCTTCCATCATCACCCTGCACGACATGGGCATTGATGAAGCCAGCCACACACCCTATCTGGTGATGGAGTATCTCGAGGGCCAGCCCCTTGATCGCATCCTGGACAAGCGCAGCATTCCTTTTCAGAAAGCCTGCGCCTGGGCCGGGCAAGTAGCCAGCGCGTTGGGTGTGGCGCACCGCAAGGGCGTCATCCACGGCGACGTCAAGCCCGCAAATATGCTGATCACCGAAGACGGCCGCGTGAAACTGATGGACTTCGGCATGGCCCGGCTTGCCAGTCACGATACCAAAACCACCGCCCTTGCCGGAACACCGGCTTACTGGTGCCCCGAACAGATCGTGGGCAAACCGCAGGACGCGCGCTCGGATCTGTTTTCTCTGGGCATCGTGCTGTATGAAATGGTGACCGGGCAGCGGCCCTTTGACGCGGACTCGTTGCAGGGCATTTGCACACGCGTTCTTTCTTCCACGCCGCTTCCGCCGTCGCACGCGAATCATTCGCTGCCGGCCGCGTTCGATGACATTGCGGCGCGCTGCCTGGCAAAGGATCCTGCCCACCGCTACGCCAACGCCGAAGCGCTAGCGCAGGAACTGTTCCCGCTCGCGCGGCACACTCCGCTTCCGGGTCCCGCGGCTCAGGCTCACGCCAACGGCAATGGGAATGGGCTGCGCGACCGTGCCGGGCGACTCATGCGCTCCGCCTAAATGATTGCGCTGCAAAAAGGCCGCTACGAAGCCCTGGAATCCATCGGGTCCGGAACCACGAGCCGCGTGGAACGGGCGCGGGACAATGTCATCGGCCGCACCGTGGCCCTCAAAACCTTCATCCACAGTTTCGGCGAAGACCTGGAAGAGCAGTTCCTGCGCGAGGCGCAACTGGTTGGTCAGCTTTCTCATCCCGCCATCGTGCAACTCTACGACGTAGGCGTCCATGAGCACGGCACGCCTTTTCTGGTGATGGAATACATTGCCGGGAAAACCTTGGAAGAATATCTCGAATCGTCTTCGTTAACGGTTCAGCGCGCATGCGCCTGGGCCGCCGACTTGGCCCGTGCGCTTGCGCTGGCTCACCGCACGGGGATCATTCACGGCGACATCAAACCCGGGAACATCTTTGTGACGCCGGAGGAAAAGGTGAAGCTTGGCGACTTCGGCATCGCGCGCCTGGCCACACAAGTTTCCGGCTCAGACCGCTTGAAGGGTACCCCCGCTTATCTGGCCCCGGAACAGATTCTGGGCGCGCCGCAGGATCAGCGCTCGGACCAGTTTTCCTTTGGGATTGTATTTTATCAATTGCTGACGGGAGCGCGGCCGTTCGACGGGAGTTCCCTGGGCGCGGTGTGTTCGGAGATTCTCTATGCCGAGCCGGTGCCGCCTTCGAAGCGCAATCCCGCGGTACCGCGCGAGGTGGATCGCGTGGTCGCCCGCTGCCTGGCGAAGAATCCACTCGAACGCTTCGATTCCTTCGACCAGTTGGTCCGGTCCTTGTATCCCTTTACCCGCTCGCGGCCTGCCTCCCTGCCGGCGGGGAAGGGTTCCTGGTGGATGCAGCCGTCAAAGCATCGCGATATTTGGATGGTGGCGGCTGCCGGCGTGCTGCTCGCTGGTTCGCTGCAACTTCCGCGCGCACTCTACGAAAGGTTTCGCATCCCCCCGGCCCCGACTTACTATCGGCCCGGCGTGCCCTATGAAGCGTTTCGCTACACGGAGCAAAGGCCGGCGGCGGAACCACCGCCGGACGCTTCCGATGCTCCCGACGCAGCCCCGGGACAAACGGAACAAAAAGAAATGCCGCGACGAATGATTCATCTCGGGAAGGTTGCCCTGACTAACGCGAGTCATCCCGACAACTCGCACGGTTCTCGTTCCTCAGCATCCTCGAGCGAGTCGCACGTTTCTCGAATGGCCGCCCGGAATCACTGAAGCGCGCCAGCCTGTAGAAAAATCCTGAAGAACGAACAGGGAGTCTGGAGCGCCTCTACTCCTATGAAAATAGCTGCCTATCGCGTTGAAAACAAAGCATAGGTGCCTGGGTCCATTTTCATCCTTCGTTGTGGCTCTCCGAGAGCCATGAGTTACTCCTATGAAAATAGCTGCCTATCGCGTTGAAAACAAAG
>WNGJ01000356.1_pt1 | contig 40026 bp, 32 predicted proteins | sample 5400611 | NCBI WGS metagenome assembly WNGJ01 (sample SAMN13153375, study PRJNA577476) | soil metagenome | isolation source: 40 cm soil or saprolite under Garry oak tree replicate 1 | place: USA:California | collected 2016-06-15
CGTTGGAGCCGCTAGCCGCCTTCATGACCAATCCAGCGGGCTCGGCAATTGTCAATGCCACCGGCGCGATCCGACAGGTGGTGCGGGGCGAGGACAATATCCAACGGCGCTATCTGGTGATCGCGGAGGGGCATGCCGACAAGCCCGGCCCGATCGTGCAGATGCAATTGAGATAGCAGACGCTGCCGGTTGCGCGATTTGCGCAACCGGTGCGCGGTCAAGGACAGATCATGGGCATCGTTCGATTTGCACTGAGGTTTCCACACACTTTCTACGTGCTGGCAGCGCTGATCTTGTTTCTCGGTCTCGCCGCCATCCGATCGATGCCGACGGATATTTTTCCAGAGATACGCATTCCGGTGGTGACTGTCATATGGCAATACACCGGCCTCACTACGCCGGAAATGGAACAGCGCGTCAGCACCTACAGCCAATATTCCATCAGCGCCAACGTCAACGGCATCAAGAACATGGAAGCGCAGACCCTCAATGGTCTGTCGATCCAAAAGATCTACTTCCAGCCAGACGTCAACCTCGACCTCGCCATCGCGCAAATCGTGTCAGCGACCAATGCCATTCGTGCGCTGATGCCGCCCGGTATCCAGCCGCCGATCGTTGTGCAATTCAATGCGTCAAGCGTACCCGTTTTGCAGCTAAGCCTCAATTCGGACAGCTTGAATGAGCAGCAACTCTACGATTTTGGCATCTACCGCGTACGGCAGCAATTGGCACCGGTGCCTGGCGTCACGTTGCCGACGCCGGCGGGCGGCAAATATCGCCAGATCATGGTTGACATCGATCCGGACAAGCTTCTGTCCCGCGGGCTGACGCCGCTCGACATCGTGAACGCGGTCAATACGCAGAACCTGACGTTGCCGTCCGGAACGGCGAAGATCGGAAACACCCAATATACGGTGCGAACCAACGCGACGCCGGCGTCGATCGACGACCTCAACATGATGCCGGTTAAGTTCGCCAACGGCGCCACAATCCTCCTGAAGGACGTGGCGCAGGTGCGCGACGGATCGATGGTGCAGCAGAACATTGTGCGCGAGGATGGCCACCGCTCGGTTCTGCTTAGCGTGATCAAGAACGGCAATGCATCGACCCTCGCCGTCGTTAACGGTGTCAAGCAAGCTCTGCAGGCCGTCCGTGCAGCCGCTCCGGCCGGACTCAGGGTCACCGAGCTGTTCGATCAATCGATATTCGTTACAAACTCGGTGACCGGCGTATTACGGGAAGGGGCCATCGCCGCTGGCCTCACCGCGCTGATGATTCTGATCTTCCTTGGTTCCTGGCGATCGACGCTGGTCGTGATGATCTCAATCCCGCTGGCGATCCTGTCTTCGCTCACCGTGCTGTATTTTCTCGGCGAGACACTGAACACCATGACGCTTGGCGGCCTTGCGCTGGCTGTCGGCATATTGGTCGACGATTCGACCGTGACGATCGAGAATACTCACCGCCTGTGGACGGAAGAGGGCATGCCGCTTTCCGAGGCGACGCTGCACGGCGCCGCCGAAATCGCGGTGCCTACCCTGGTTTCGACGCTCGCCATCAGTTGCGTGTTCACGTCGGTGGTGTTCCTCGACGGACCGGCCAAGTATCTGTTCACCCCTCTTGGACTTGCCGTCGTATTCGCGATGCTGGCTTCCTACGGATTATCGCGGACGCTGACCCCGATCACAATCGGCTTGCTGCTCAAGGGTGAAAAACGCCGACACACAAGTGACGGTCCCCCTGCGGGTTTCTTCTCACGGATTTCTGGTGCTTTCGAGCGCGGCTTCGAGCAGCTGCGCGATGGATATGCAATGCTGCTCGCAACGCTGCTTCGCCGGCGGGCGATCGTCCCTGTCGTCGCCGTCTTGATACTCGGTCTCGGCGCGGTGATGCTCCTGTTCGTTGGTCGGGACTTTTTCCCGCTCATTGATGGCGGCCAGATCCAGTTGCACGTTCGCGCCCCGGCCGGCACCCGCATCGAAACCACGGAGGCGATCTTCCAGGCGGTCGAGGACAAGATTCGCGAAATCATTCCGGAGAAGGACCGCTCCTTGATCGTCGACAATATTGGACTGCCGGCGCGGGCCTACAATCTGGCATTCGCTGACGGTTCGACGATCGGAATCAACGATGGTGTCATCCAGGTGGAGCTCAAGGAAGGCCACAAGCCGACTGCCGACTACGTCAAGAAATTGCGTCAGGCGCTGCCAGCCGCGTTCCCGGAGGACGTATTTTATTTCCAGGCGGCCGATATCGTCACGCAGATTCTGAACTTCGGACTTCCGGCGCAGATCGACGTCCGGACGGTGGGCTACGACAAGAACAATCTTTCGGTTGCTAGGGAACTTCGTCAACGCCTCGCCGCGATTCCCGGCATCGTCGATGCGCATCTGCAGCAGGAAGTCGACGCTCCGGCCTTCTACGCCCAGATCGACCGGACCCGGGCGGCGCAACTTGGCCTTAATGCGAGCACACTGGCCACCAATATCAATGTCAGCCTGAGCTCATCGGAGCAGGTGTCGCCTAATTTCTGGACCGACCCGACCTCGGGGATACCGTACTACCTGGCGGTGCAGACGCCGGAGTACAAAATCAACTCACTCAATGCGCTCGCAAACACGCCGGTTTCCACCTCGCTGGCGGCGAGCGGCCAAACGATCCCTGGCATGCTCAGCAATGTCGCGACGTTCAAGCGGGACAAGGTTGCCACCAACTCGAATCAGACCAATATCCAGCCGGTGTTTGACGTCTATGCCAGCGTGCAGGGCCGCGATCTCGGCAGCGTCGCAGCAGAGATAAACAAGGCCACGACTGAACTGCAGAAGGAAATGAAGCCCGGTAATTCGATTCAGGTAATTGGACAGATCCAAAGCATGAACGACTCTTTCCGGAATCTGAGCATCGGGCTGCTGTTCGCCGCGGTCTTCGTCTATCTGCTGATGGTTGTGAACTACCAGACCTTTGGCGATCCATTCGTCGTGATCCTGGCTTTGCCGGCGACGCTCTGCGGCATCGTCACGATGCTGTTCATCACCGGCACCACGCTGAACGTGCCGTCGCTGATGGGGGCGATCATGGCGGTCGGCGTTGCTTCAGCGAACTCTATCCTGCTTGTGACCTTCGCGCGCGAGCAGCAGTTGAAGGGGCACTCCGCCTTTGAGGCCGCGCTCAATGCCGGCCACACCCGAATCCGTCCGGTGCTAATGACGGCCGCCGCGATGATCGTCGGCATGATTCCGATGGCGGTCGGTGGCGCCGGCGAGGAACAGAATGCTGCGCTTGCGCGCGCCGTCATCGGCGGCCTGTTGTTCGCGACCCCGACAACCTTGCTGATCGTGCCTTACCTGTTCGCGATGCTGCGCAAGGGCAACGACGGTAAGCCTCACCATGGCGTATTCGAGGAAGTTCAGGGATGACCGAGATTCGTGTTCGAACAACGAATGAAAATGTCAAGGACCGGCTTGATCCTGAGGCCGATCGCGTTGTCGCGCTGCCGAACGCCCCGCGCAAGCGGCGACGTCGTTACGGTGCGGCGTTGCTCGGTGGAAGTGCGCTGCTGCTGCTCGTGGGCGGCCTCGGAGAGGGCGTCTGGCGTCACTATCAGGCCGAGCTTGACGTCGCGGTCACCGCGGAACAGAGCAGGACCTTTGTCCCCGATGTTCGCGTCGCCGCGGTCCGCGCCAGCAACGGCAAGATCACCATCACGTTGCCGGCGACCACGACGGCATTTGAGGCGGCGAATATCTTTGCGCGCGCCAGCGGCTACATCGAAAAGCGCTACGTTGATATCGGTGATCGGGTCAAAGCGGGCTCTCTGTTGGCGGACATTACCGCCCCTGAGCTCGACCATCAGATTACGCAAGCCAAGGCGACGCTGGCCCAGGATCAGGCGACATTGCAGCAGACGCAAGCAAGCCGCGAGCTCGCCGAGGTCACCAATGGGCGCGACAGCAAGCTGGTCAAGCAGGGATGGCTCACGCTTCAACAGGGCGACAACGATCGCCTCACTCTGCAGGCGCAGCAAGCAGCGGTGGGAGTGGCTCAGTCCAATATTGCCGCCCAGGAAGCGCAGATTCGAATCCTCGAGCAGGAGAAGGCCTACCAGCGCGTCGTGGCGCCGTTCGACGGCGTGATCACACAGCGCAACATCGACAACGGCAGCCTGGTGACGTCCGGATCGACCTTCATGTTCACGCTGATGCACCCCGACGTGATCCGCACCCAGGTGTTCGTGCCCCAGGATGAGGCCTTCGGTCTTGGGCCCGGCGTCGACGCGGTGGTCCGCGTCCCCGAGATTCCGGGTCGCACTTTTCCGGGCAAGGTTACGCGGATCGCGACAGCATTGCAGCCCGGTAGCCGGACGCTACTCACCGAGATCGACGTTCCAAATCCGGACGGCGCGCTCAGTCCCGGGATCTATTGCACCGTCGAGCTGTTTATCCCGCGCAAGACGCCGTCAATGATCATTCCAGCCGATGCCGTCGTATTCGATCAGAACGGATTGCATGTCGCGGTGGTCGAGAACGGCTCCGCCCATCTGCAGCAGATTACGATCGCGCGCGACTTCGGCAAGGAGGTCGAAGTGCACGACGGCGTCAGGCCGGGTGATCAGGTGATCCTCAATCCGATGATCGACCTGATGGAGGGCAGCAAGGTCGCCGTGCATAAGGCGCAGACAAGCTAGATCAGTGCGGAGGAGGGCAGTCGCCATGCGACGCTTACTGTTCACGGCTGCCACCCTGCTGGCGAACTGCACCGTCTGCGTCGCCCAGGTCTCCACCATGGGCAGCACAGCCATGGGACTTCCATCGACGCCGGCGACGATCGTGACTTCCCCGCTGAATGGCCCCGGCCCGTTCTCGGCGACGACCCAGCCAGGCACTCCTGATACGACGCTGGCGCCGGTGCCGCTGGCCTCTGATCCGACGATTCCGGGGACCGTCGTGGCCTGTTCGACACCGACGGGGCAAATCGCGCCTGGAACGCCGACGGTACAGATTACTTCCATGTCGGCAGTGGGAGGTGCAACCGGGACAATGCCAACGGTTTCCGCGGCGCCGCCGACGACATCGAACTCCTCTTCGACGACGATGCTGCCGACGACGACGCCGTCGAACCCTTTCGGGACCATTCCCACGACAATCGTCGGCAGCGCGACCGGAACCATATCGCCGGTGTCCCCACTCGGCAGCTCATCGACCACCGTGTGCAGCTCTACGCCGGGAGGTCCGCCAACCAATGGCGCCGCTTTGCCGCTCTCGACCCCCGACATTCCGAGCAGCCTACCGCCTGGTACAATCCAACCAACGGTCCCGGACCTTGCCGTCACCAGCATCGATCCGACTGTGGCGGTTATGCCAACGCCGAATACGGCGGCATGCGCGGAGAGCGTGACGATGAGCGTGGCAACGCCCGGCACGATGGCACCGGCCAACGCCACCGGCGCCGCGGCAACCCCGGGCGTATCGCCGGCGGGCTGCTGATGGGAAAAATCGGTTCCCGTTGCCTTCGTTGCGAATGCCGCCTGCGGCGGCCCTTGGAGGCAGGCCAATCCTAAACCCCAATTTATAAAACCCTATTTAATGGTGCACCCGATTTTTTGGACCTATGTCTCGTCTTGAGCGGTCCCACCGCGCCTGCCCCCGAAGGCGACGTTCAGATTGGCCGCAGAGGGGACGGCGTCTGCCCTCGGGTGAGGCGGGCGGCACCATCCGGTTCTTTTCCCGTGGTATTTGTGGGCTGTTGACATTATGGCTCTGGTCTCGAGCAAGCATATGAACCCAAGAATTTCGGGCTCGAGCACCGTGCGCGGTGCGAATGCCTTACCGGCTGCCGAGAATGAACTGATGGCAAGAGTGCTTCTAATCGAGGATGACAGCGAAACGGCCCAGGAAATCACCGCCGAACTCGCCGATCGCGGCTTTGAAGTCGAATGGTCGGCCAACGGCATAGAAGGCCTTGACAAGGCTCGCTCATTGCGGCCTGACGCCATGATCGTCGATCGGCTGTTACCGGGAATGGACGGCCTCACAGTGATCGAGGCGTTGCGGAAGGATCAAGTCCGCACACCGGTTCTGGTGCTAAGCGCACTGGGGGCAGTCGACGATCGCGTGCGCGGATTGCGGATGGGCGGTGACGACTATCTTACCAAACCGTTCGCGCTGGTGGAGCTTGTCGCTAGGTTGGAGGCGTTGCTGCGCCGCCCGGCGGAATCGCGCGAGACGACGTTGCGCGCCGGGCCGCTCGAGCTCGATTTGATCGAGCGTACCGCCAAACGCGGCGACCGCGTGATCGATCTATTGCCGCGCGAGTTTCGCCTGCTCGAATACATGATGCAACGCAGCGATCAGCTGTTGACGCGAGCGATGCTTTTGGAGGAAGTCTGGAACTATAAATTCGTTCCGGCGACGAACCTAGTGGACGTGCATATGGGCCGGCTGCGCCACAAGGTGGACGGACCGGGCGAAGTTCAAATGATCCACAATGTCCGCGGAGCCGGCTTCATTCTTCGCACCGGACCATAAGGCTCACATGGCTGGTAGCGACGCGCCGCCGCACACGTTGAGCAGGAAATCTGCGCGGCGAGATCCGATGCGTCAGGCCCAGATCATACGTTCGAATACTTTTCAGTGGGCGCTGGCGGTAGCCGGCGTGTTCGCGGTCTTCGTCATTTTGCTGTTCGGCTTCATCTATTGGCAGACCGATCACTACCTGATCGCGCGATCCGACAGAATGATTGCCAATCAGCTGGACTTCATCGCCGGCCTGCCCAACGAACGCCGGCTGGACGCGATCGACGAGCATCTGAAGCAGGATTCGCGAGGCGTTCAATATGCCGGTCTGTTCGACGCAGACGGCCGCAGCACAGCGGGCAACCTGGAACGGTTCCCGCCCGGGCTTAAGATGGATGATTCCGCCCAAAGCGTCTCGGTCGAGCGAATGGCTCCGGCCGGGCGGCAGACCCACCTGATCCGCGCGATTGCCCGGCGCTTGCCGAACGGCGACGCGCTGGTCATCGGACGAGAGGTCGACGAAACCAGGGAGATTTCCCATGTCGTCGCTCAGGCGCTGGCGCTGGGTCTGCTGCCGGCATTTTGCCTATGCCTGCTGGCTGGCGCGTGGCTGAGCATGCGCGCCCAGAAGCAGGTCGAGGAGGTTAATCAACGCGTCCAGCGCATCGTCGCCGGTGATTTGCGCGAGCGGCTTCCACACCGTGACGTCGACGAGCCGTTTTCGAAGCTCGCCGTCATCGTCAACGGCATGCTCGATGAAATGGAAACGATGATCCACGCGCTCGCCGGGGTAGGTAACGACATCGCCCACGATTTGCGAACGCCGTTGACGCGGGCGCGGCTCACCCTCGAGCGCGGCCGCACCAACGCGACCACGCTGGAACAGCTCCAGGCGGTTGTGGACAAGGCGATCGCAAATATTGACCAGTCGCTGGCGATCATCACGGCGCTGTTGCGTCTCGCCGAAATCGAAAACAGCCGGCGGTCGGCTGCTTTCGGTGCCGTCTCGTTGCAAGAAATGCTGCGGGAGGTATGCGATATCTACGAGCCGATCGCGGAGAACAAGAATGTCGGCCTGCGGGTCGAGGCGAAGCAGGAGGTTAGCGTGCGCGGCGACCGGGATCTCTTGTTCGAGGCGGTCGCCAACCTCGTCGACAATGCCATCAAGTTTGCGCCCGAAGGTGGTCGGGTGGACATCGAACTGATACGCGGCGACAATGAAACCGTTGTGCGCGTCAGCGACACCGGTTGCGGCATCAGCGAACAGGAACGGGAGGCCGTGCTGCGGCGTTTTTTCCGCTCCGACAAGATCCGCAGTACACCGGGTGTGGGCCTTGGCCTCAGTCTGGTGGCCGCGATCGTAAAGCTGCACGGCTTCAGGCTGGCCATTCATCCCGGCTCGGGCGGCCGCGTGGAGATCATTGTCCCGACCGCTCATCAGGACGAACGAGCTCGTTCGACACGGAGGACTGGGCCAACATGAGGACCGCTATTGACTTGCCTTGCAACGCAGGTGTCGGCGAGTTGACATTCGCCGACGCCTAGGCCTTGCCGCCGCAGATGCTCATATCGCTCGGCTAGCCGCCGGCTGCGACCGTCTGTGCACGCAGCTCCCCTGGCTGACGGTCTCTTCCAAGCGGCAGATGGAGTTCTTGCCACACGCAAACCATGGCGCCAGCCAACTGTCGGATCAGCCGAACGTCATGCGCGGGGGTCGGGGTAATCCGCAATCGCTCGGTGCCCCGGGGGACCGTCGGATAATTGATCGGCTGAATGTAGATCCCATGTTGGTCAAGCAGGAGCTCGCTCGCCTGCTTGCACAGGTCGGGATCGCCGACCATGACCGGCACGATATGCGTCTCTGTGGCTAGCACAGGCAGGCCGGCTTCCCGCAGGGCTGCCTTGGTCGCTGCCACGGCGGTGCGCTGGCCCGCGCGCTCTGCACCCGATGTCTTGAGATGGGCTATCGAGGCGGTCGCAGCCGCCGCAACGGCAGGCGGCAAGGCCGTCGTGAAGATAAATCCGGGCGCATGAGATCGGACTGCATCCACGACAATGCTCCTGCCGGCGATGTAGCCGCCAAGCGCGCCGAAGGCTTTTGCAAGCGTCCCCTCGATGACGTCGATGCGCGCCATCACCCGGTCTCGCTCGGCGATCCCGGCGCCGTGCGGCCCGTACATGCCAACGGCGTGTACTTCGTCGAGATAGGTCATCGCGTGATAGCGTTCCGCAAGGTGGCAGATCGCTTCGAGTGGAGCGACGTCGCCGTCCATCGAATACACGCTCTCGAATACGATCAGCTTCGGGCGGCCGGGCGCTGCGCGCGAGAGCAGTTCCTCCAGCTGCGCGAGATCGTTGTGGCGCCAGATCTGCTTGGCGCAGCCAGCCGCACGCACGCCTTCGACCATCGAATTGTGATTGTGCGCATCGGACAGGATCAGGCAGTCCGGAAGGAGCTTGCCGATCGTCGCGATGCCCGTATGGTTGGACACGTAGCCCGACGTGAAAACGAGCGCCGCCTCCTTGCCATGCAGGTCCGCAAGTTCAGCTTCCAGCTGGACCAGAGCCCGGTTCGTGCCCGAAATATTGCGCGTTCCGCCAGCGCCCGCCCCCATCGTGCGCGCGGCAGCGCACATCGCTCCGATGACCTTCGGGTGCTGGCCCATGCCAAGATAGTCGTTGGAGCACCAGACCACGACATCCCGCTTGCCGCTCGGGCTGTTCCAGAGCGCATAGGGAAACTGTCCCACTTTGCGCTCCAGGTCAGCGAAGACGCGATAGCGGCGCTCACGTTTCAGAGCAGCAATGGCAGACTGGAAAGCCCCATCATAGTCGAACATTCTTGGGTATCCTTTGATTGGGCTGATCTGCCCTCGCTATTGCAACGTCCTTTTACCGGCGGTCTCCGACGGCCAGGTTGTTCATTGTTCGGCGGGTCTCGGCGGCAAGCTCCGTGAGACTGGAGTCGCACTTAGAACGAAGCCAACGCCTCGCACATTGCGAATCATGGACGCCTCATCTGACCCGTCGACCTTGCGACGCAGTCGGCCCATATGAACATCGACAAGGTTCGTTTCAGGAACGAATTTGTAGCGCCACACCTCTTTCAAGAGGTTTGCTCGCGTCAGCAATTCGTCGCTCCGTTGCATCATGTATTTGAGCAACTGAAATTCGCGCGGCCGCAGATCGATCTGGCGGTCACCACGCTTCGCTGTTCGATCGATGAGATCGAGCTCCAGCGGCCCCACGCGCAGCACCGTCTCATTCAGCAGAGCTGGCAGCCTGGCGAACGGTTCTCCGCTCGATATCAATTCAACTATCGCGAGCGGCTGTTTTGAGAGCGCGTCATGTCGCAGCGGCGATCCGCGCATCCGATCAACCATCTTTTCAAGTGTGTTCGACAGCAGCGAATGAATGTCGGCATCTTTGTAGACAAGATCGGAGGGCATTTGCGCAGGAATATCTCGGACGAGTAAACGCACCAGAATGGGTAAGCCTTCGATCTCGGCCAGAAGCTCCGCCATTCCATTCCGCAATATTGGCGGTTTTCGCGTGCGCCGAACAAAGCTCCGATGTTGTCCGGGTCTGGTTGACGCATTTTGCAACTGTATCGGCCTCGGCTCCGAAGTCCTTGAATCAGTGCCGACGAATGCCGGTTCCATCCGATTGGATATCTTGCGGCAAGTGCTATGAGTTCTCATCGCAATGTCCTTTCCATCGACCGCGAGGACTAGCCTTCGACGGCCGGATTGGTTGATCGTTCGGCAGATATCGTCGGTACCTTCTTTGTGCTCTTAAGCGCGGGCCAGGCCGAGACAACGAGGCCCCAGCCTATCTGGCCGTTAGGGGCTCATGATGCTTTCGCCTGGTTTTCGAGAAGCAGGGCCGCGCTCTTGCAGTGACCTGCGTAGCAGCCGTGATCGCAGTAGGTGAGGTGCGTCCCGATTTCTCGCAGGTAGCCTGCTCCGATCGGCTGATCGCACATCACACAAGTGGATTGCGGGCGGGGCGACCTCCCATTCACCAATACGAATCTCATGTGGCGCCCCCCAGTGCGAAGCAGAACACGGTGTTGGACGGGTGGAGGACATTGGGCGGGGGCGCGCAGAGGTGATTTCTGCCGTCTGGATTGTCTCTGTTCCGCTCTACCTTATCTGGTGGAATGGGAATGTACTTTCCATCCTCTCTGCGCTTTGCGTAGAGTGTGCCGTCGACGTACTTGATTTCAGTCGGGTAGCAGTCCGCATCGTTGCAACAGCTGACGGACGGATTGTCGGGCATGCGCCATGTTGAATAAAACTTCTCGTGCAGGAGCTGATCCTGCGGCGGATGGTGGCGAAGCCCTGCCCGGCTTTGACCATCTTGTGTCTGGGCCTTGATCGCAAACAGGCAACAGAGACAGCTCGACAGGAAGAGTTTGCATAGAAGGTTCACCAGACAGCCTCCTTGCTCCGAAATACTGAACCTCGGGAAATTGCCGCGTGATGCTCGCGCAACCGCTGTCAGGCGACAGCTTGAAGTCGACGTAACCATCTGCGGTCGTCCTCCCGACGGGCCTTGAAACGATCAGCGCACTTCTTTGAACAGAGTGCGGTTCGCCAGGAGTAGTACCGGATCAGGCCAAACTTTGCGTCACAGATCGCGCAACGGTTGGCTGCGCCGTTGCAAAGATATTGCGGATTGTTGCGCATCTTTGCCTCCTATGGTCCTTGCGTAGGTGATGGTGGTTATTGCTGGTCTCTCGTTCGCCGTCGCGCTTGGCGCAGACGCCGCGCCCAGGGCGAGGCATGAGACTTTTTTCGCGGCCGCTGAGCGTCATCTTGCGGAGGTTGCGCTCAATCTCTTTGATCGAGATCGTGGACATGTTGTCACCTGCGATCGGCTCTTCCGATTGTCAGGGAGTCTAAGAGGGCGAGGCTGATGGCTCAATCGTACGTAGGTAAGCGTGCGACATAGAAAGGGATCAAGGCGCCATACCGAAGTTTGTGGGGTCTGCGTCAGCAGAGAGTATCGGTCGACGAATGGGACGTCGTACTTTGTACACGGCACGAGATCACGAATTTCCGGAATTCTGCTATGCAAGCTCTTCCTCGGCAGCATTGCGCGATCTGCTCGGGAACCGTCGCCATCGGATGCTTGAGGGACTTAAGCCTTGAGGGCGAAGAAGCGGATGGCTGCCGCCTGCCTATGTCAGGGAGGAGGTGAGGCAGTGCGAAGCCATCCGCTTTCGCAGCCACACGGCACCGCGCCAGAGCGAGGAGCGCGTCCGATCTGCCTGGTGCAAAACTAGATCCGGCCAACCGGCGATACAATTAAACGGAGGTTTGGCTTTGACAAATTGAAGGTTAGCCGGACTGTCTGTCACGCCAGCGTCGCTCCTACCTCGAAATTGCTCGGTCGCTTGCGCCGGATCGTCCCTATAGACGCCGACGATCTGCTGCGGCGCGCTTAGGTTTATGTCGCGGACGCACGGGAGCGACCGTGGGATCGAGGTCGCTCGCGTCGGCTGTGCGGAGCCGATCGAAACAGTTTGCCTGCAGCCTGAATTGCTTGCACGGATTGCTGTGTTTGGTTCGATTTTGCTTAGATTCGACGGGTTCCCAAAGACACTGGCCCCGCGAGCCGCATCCGCCGCCTGCCGTTGCGGGCAATCGAATTACCGGATTTCTTCAAAATGCTCTAATCTCGTTTGCCGGAGACCCGGGACACGCTGCAAATGATGCGTAACCAGATCACGAATTTCCGGAATTCAACCGGGCAATGTTCCCCGGCAAGGTTGCGCTGGAACTGCGCCGGTCTTTTTGGGCGTCACGCCGACCTCGCGTGGACCGCAATCGGAATCTCTGCCGAGAACGCGGATCTGCTGCTCGACGCGTTTCCCACCGCCAAATCGAGTGGCACGGGAACGGGACTCTCGATCTGTCGTTCGATCGTAGAAGCGCTCCGCGGACGACTGTGCGGCAATGTTGGGGGCGCAGCAGTGATAAGCTCGGCGTCCGTCGGTAGTCTCATGACCTTGAAAACGGGACGAGCAACGAGAATGATTAAACCGGATCTCCCGCAACGATGGCCAAAGCTACCCGCGATTTCTTACTATGCAATCGCGGTCTTGTCGGTCGCCGCGGCGGTAGTTGCCACGGAACTTTTAACACGTCTACTGCACGCTGAGCCGATCGCATTGTCGATGCTTTGCGCTGTTATTTTCGTTGCGTGGCTTAGCGGTTTCAGCCCGGCACTGTTCGCGATTGCACTCGCCCTATTGGCATTCCATTATTATTCGGCGCCTCCAATCAATTCATTTACTTGGAAGGACAATTTACTCGCTGTAGATATTTCAGAGGTGCCGCGTCTGATCCTGTTTTCCACTACGTCTCTCTTTGTTGCATTCATGATTTCGGCGCAGAGTAAAGCGACAGAAAACCTCCGGCGCTCTCGCGATGAATTGCAAGTGGCGATTGAGGATCAAAAACGGATTGAAGCCGCGCTGCTGCGTAGCGAAATGTACTTGACGGAAGCGCAGAGATTGAGCCGCACCGGAAGCTTTGGGTGGAGTGTCTCCAGCGGAGAAATCGTCTGGTCGAACGAAACCTTCCGAATCTTTCAATGCGACCGAACAACGAAGCCGACCGTAGAATTTATTGTCCAGCGCACCCATCCGGAAGATCGCGCGGCCGTGCGCCTGACGATCGATCGCGCGTCCAGCGAGGGAAAGGATTTCAACCATGAATATCGATTGCTGATGCCGGATGGTGCGGTGAAATATGTTCATGCCGTGGCTCATGCTGCGAGAGATGCCTCGGGCGGCATCGAGTTCATTGGGGCGGTGACGGATACTACGGTTGCAAGGGAAACGGAACGGAAGCTGCGACGCAGCGAGGGCTATTTGGCCGAAACCCAACATTTGAATCGTACGAGCAGTTGGGCCTGGGATGTGCACCGTCGAGAGTGGGCGTATCGGTCGGCCGAAGTATACCGCCTCTTTGGGTTCGATTCGGAAAAAGGCCCTGTGCCGCTGCAGGCCTTCCGGGATCGTATTCTCCCCGAAGATAGGCGTCGGAATATCGAAACGGCCTCCCAGGCTATCCGAGAGAAAACGGACTTCGAAGTTGATTTTCGAATGGCTCTTCCGGACGGATCGATAAGGCACGTACATTCCGTGGGGCACCCTGTCGTCGGTGGCGACGGCGATGTGACCGAATTAATTGGCGCGCATGTAGATGTCACCGAGCAATACGCGGCAAAGCAGGCGCTGCAAAGGGCTCTTGAGAAAATCAACGGGGCAATCAGCGACGCGAACCGGGTGAGCGAGGTCATTCGGGGCGTCCGGGCGCTCGCGAACAAGTCCGATATGGAGAGAGTCCCGCTCGACCTCAACGATGTCGTCAGGGAGGTCATTGCGCTCGTGCAGCGCGAATTGACCAGCCATCGCATATCGGTGCGAACGGAGTTGGCACCAGATCCGCCCATAGTCCATGGCGATCGGGTTCAGCTCCAGCAGGTGATGATCAACTTGGTGATGAATAGCATCGAAGCAATGGAGCCGGTCAGGGACCGATCGCGCGAACTCGTGATCCGATCGCGCCAGGACGACGTGCACCGAGTGCTCCTAAGTGTGACGGATTGCGGCGTCGGCATCGCCTCCGATGATGCGGACCGGCTGTTCAAGGCCTTCTTTACCACGAAATCCGGGGGCATGGGCATGGGGCTCTCAATCTGCCGTTCGATCGTGGAGGCGCACGGAGGACGGCTGTCAGCTTCCCGCAATGAGGGCCCCGGTGCGACATTTTAATTCGTTCTGCCCTTCCATCAGGAGCACGCGTTGTGACCGAGCAACCAAAATCATCGCATGGACCCGCGAGCGTCAAGGAGCCGATCGTCTTCGTTGTCGAAGACGACGCATCGATGTGCAGAGCGCTCGCCAATCTTTTTCAATCGGTGGGACTAGAGGTCGAGGTGTTCGGTTCGGCGTCCGAAATGCTGCAAAGCAAGCTTCCGGATGTCGCAAGCTGCCTGGTGCTTGACGTCAGGTTGCCTGGATTGAGCGGCCTGGACTTTCAAACCGAGCTCGCCAGGGCGAACATTCGCATTCCAATTATCTTCATGACCGGCCATGGCGACATTCCGATGAGCGTCAGGGCCATGAAGGGAGGGGCGGTCGATTTCCTGGCCAAGCCGTTTCGCGATCAAGACATGCTAGACGCTGTCGTGACGGCCATTGAACGCGATCGGAAGCGGCGTGAGGCCGACAAGATCGTCGCGGACTTGCAGGCCCTTTTTGAGACCCTGAGTACTCGCGAGCGGGAGGTTTTGGCTTTGGTGTCGACTGGCCTCATGAACAAGCAAATAGCAGCCGAACTTGGACTCGCTGAAATTACAGTAAAGATCCATCGCGGGCACATTATGAGGAAGATGGGCGCGAAGTCGCTGGCCGATCTGCTGAGAAGGGCTGAAACGCTCGGAATTTCCCGCAACAAGCCCTAGCCCACCTCACGATCATTGGGCAGATCGCTGTGGCAAGCGCTTCCTGTTCGTCTTGGGGCTTAGGGCCCAATAGCGGCCATATCGTCTGGCGCTCAGCGGCCTCTTCAGTGAGCTTTCCCACAGCAAATGAAGGTCTGGGTAGCTCAAACCAATGCAACGTTCAAATCAGCGTCTGTAGGTCGGGCCTTTCGTGTCTCGTCAGACTAGGTTGCCGTACACCGAAAGACATCGTAACGAGCCGATCTGATTGCGCGCAAAGTTCTTGAACAAACCTAAGTATGATTTCACAATCCTGATTGGCGGCCCATTTTTAGGGCCGGGGCGTGCTAAGGCAACGCCTTGCTCCCCACTTCAGGAAGGCCCATGTTGTCAATGCTTTCGGTGATTTCAGTCATTGACGACGATGCCTCCGTCCGCGCCGCGGCCGACAATCTCCTCAGCTCGCATGGATACTTGGTCCATACATTTGTGTCGGCCGAAGACTTCCTGCAGTCGGCCCACCCGGACGACTGCTCATGTGTCGTTGCGGATGTGCAGATGCCCGGTATGAGCGGTTTGGACCTTCTGACGCATGTGCGAACTCGGGGTAACGACGTGCCGTTTATTTTTATCACGGCCTTTCCAGATGAGAGCGTCCGTGCCCGAGCCCTGAAGGTCGGAGCCATTTGCTTCCTGGCCAAGCCCTTCGCTGGACGCGTCTTGATCAACTGTATCGAAACCGCGCTGAATCGACGTCGCGGCGGAGCCGGCAAGTGAGGCTGTAAACGCCGGCGCATTGTCTCGGCGCCGCCTGCGAGGTCTTTTCGATCGCCACCACAGCGGGTTCTGCCGTGGCCAAACCAAGGTATGGGCCTCCCAAACCAATACGACGTTCGAAACTACCTCTGTAGGATCGAGCCATTCCCCCGATCAGATTAGGCTGACCTTTGACGCTGGACCCTGGGAGGCGCCAGGTGGGTGCAGGCCAAACGAGTCAAACGCAAAGGACGGGTCCATGTTGACGAGCTCATGGCCCCTTTGCATCAAGCTTCGCAGACATTCCCCAAGACAGGAAGAAACCTGGAGCGACTCTGGAATCTCTGAGCGAAACATCCTTATGCGATTACCTGAGTTCGCGCGCTCGACGACACTGCTATGGACCTTGGTGGTGGCCGGGCTATTCGCGGGCTTTATCCTTGCGTTGCTCGGGTTTGTCTACCTGAAGACCAGGGATGACCTGACGGCGCGATCGGATCGCATGATCGCCTCGCAAATGGCTCTTTTTGCGCAATTGTCGCCCGATCGGAGGCTGGATGCGATCGACCTGCATCTGAAGCAGGATCCGGGCCGCGTTCGGCTCGCAGGATTATTTGGCCCAGACAGCCGCAGGATCGCGGGTAACCTGGGGCATCTGCCGCCCGATCTAAAGATTGACAGTGCGGTACAGAGCGCTGTGGTCGACAGGGTGGACGAAGTTGGCCGGGAGAGACAGGCGGTTCGTCTGATCGCGCAAAGGTTACCGAACGGCGACGTGCTGGTTATGGGACGAAACATCGACGAAGTCGCGGAGATCGCACACGTCGTCGGTCGGGCGCTGGCGCTGGGTCTGTTTCCCGCGGTGCTTCTTTGTTTTGCGGTCGGCTTCACGCTGAGCGCCCGTGCCCAAAGGCGTATCGCCGAAGTCAATGAGCGGGTGCAGCGCATTGTTGCCGGCAACTTGCGTGAACGACTTCCGCATCAGAACACGAACGATCCCTTCTCCAAGCTTGCCATGATCGTCAATGGCATGCTCGATGAGATGGAAGTTCTCATCCAGTCCCTTGCGGGTGTCGGCAACGACATCGCGCATGATCTGCGCACGCCACTCACCCGCGCGCGGCTGACGCTTGAGCGCGGTCGCACCAGCGCGGGCACAATGGAGCAGCTACAGGCGGTTGCGGACAAAACCATCGAGGCGCTCGATCAATCGCTTTCGATCGTTACCGCTATTTTGCGGCTTGCGGAAATCGAGCGAAGCCAGCGATTGGCAGGCTTTGGCAAAGTCGCACTTGCGGTTCTCATCCGTGAAGTGGCTGACATGTACGAGCCGATAGCGGAGGACAAAGGGATTGCGCTCCTGGTCCACTCGCCGCAGGAGCTAAGCGTGCATGGCGACCGGGACTTGCTGATCGAGGCGGTCGCCAACCTCGTCGACAACGCCGTCAAATTTACGCCCGCCGGGGGACAGGTGGAAATCTCACTATTTCACGCCAACCGCGAAAACATCCTGCGCGTGAGAGACACCGGTTCCGGGATAAGCGAACACGAACGTCACGCTGTCCTCCGACGTTTCTACCGGTCAGACAAAGTGAGACACACGTCAGGCGTCGGTCTTGGACTCAACCTCGTGGCGGCGATTGTAAAGTTGCACGGCTTTCGCTTCACGATCCGTCCAGGATCCGGATGCGTGGTCGAGATCGCATGCCCGTACGAACCGACGCTAACGTGACTGGAGCCGGCTCAGATGATGAATCCGCCTAGGTTCCGGGGCTAATCAGGCGTTTTCAAAAGCAAATTTCAGCTCGCGCCCGAAGCTTTGCCACCCCCCGAATTGCGACGAGCCAACGGTCAGCGAAGGATCATCGGGCAGCGGTCATCTGCTCGTACGCGTCCAGTACGCGGGTGGAATGGACAAGGGCTGCACCGGCATTGACGGCTGTCGCGACGCCGAGCGCTTCAGCGATCTCCTCTCGCGAGGCGCCGTAACGCGCCGCCGCTTCGGTGTGCACGGTTATACAGCCGTCGCACCGGACGGTGGCGGCGACCGCGAGCGAGATCAGCTCACGGGTCTTCGGTCCAAGGAGATTAGTTTTCTGGCCCGCAGCGGTCAGCGCTCGATAGCCCTTGATCGTGTCAGGGCTGAATTCGGCAATTTCACCGATCCGGACGGTAAGTTGCTGGCGATAGGTGTTCCAGTTGAGCGTGGACATTTGACTTCTCCTAGGTTCAGCCTAAGCGGCCCTTTCAAAAGAGCGGGGCAATATGTGCCGTTCTTTCGATCTCACCCTGGTCTGACGGCAACGTCGAACGTATGTCCGTTGACTGTGCGTAGCTGCGCTGTCGCAGAGCTATGGAAGCTGCCGGCGTCCGGCATAGCCTGAGGTTAATCCTCTCGGCAACGCCGATATTCCGTCGGCGTAACTCCCGTGAACCTACGAAATGTCCGCGTCAAGGAACTCGTTTCGCAAAAGCCGAGCTGAATACCGATCTGTGTCACTGAGAGCTCCGGCCTCTGCAACAGGCTCCTGGCGCGATCCATCCTGCGGGCCATATGGTAACGATGCGGAGGCACGCCGAAGGATTGCGTGAAGGCGCGCGCAAAATGATAAAGGCTCAGATCGACGAGCTCTGCGAGAGCGGCCAACGAAATCTCCTCCGCGAGATGCTCCTCGATGAATTCGACGATGCGCTTCTGTTGCCGCGCGGGTAAGCCGCCACGAACCGGTTTCGCCGCAGCGGATGCCGTTCGTTCCAATCGGATGAGTTCGTGCACCAGCACGAGGCTCAAGGCCTCTGCATACTGGCGGCTATCTGGATCGGAATTCCCGACCTCGGCCTTGAGTTTGAGCGCCGTGTCCCAGACGGCTTGATCGAAAAAGAAAAGGCGCGGGCTGATCGTGGGGCAAGTGCTGCCGGATTCCAGATCAAACAACGGATCCTGCAAATTGATATAGAAATATGTGACGCGCGTCAGCACGCGCGGCGTCTGCCAGCCGTAGAAACGATGCCCGGCAGGCACGAAGCTTAGCTTGCGATTGAACTCGCGTAGGCTCGATTTTGGCAGCCCCTCGATAAGCGTCTCCCCGTCATGTCGTTCTGCGCGCTCGTAGGCGACCAGCAAATGCCGTCGAGCTTGAAACCCGTATTCGAATGTTTCGCGCCGGGTAACTCTCACTGAGTCTGCTTGTATCGCGCCCCAGTCCGCCAGTCGTCGACGAGCGATATCGGGTGGCGAAATTTCAACAATCGGTGCAGGAGAGGAGGGAAAACTGGGGAGGCTGACGCCGATGTCACTCATTTTTGCGGATCCTGATACGGGCATTTGCTCTTGTCCTCGGCCAGCAGCTTTTCCGCCGGGCGCCTGGCACATGATGGTGGAAGCGCGCCATCATCAAAGCCGTCATTGCTGCTCGCAATCGAAGAGAGGTTGGCCGTCGTTTAGGGCCCGCTGTTAGACAATTACAGTCGACGGCAGAGTAAGCTGATGGATTTTCGGCACCATTAAATTGCTGTTCAGATAACTAAATTCGATTTTAAGTGAGGTGGGCACGCACGGAACTTAAGCGGAGCGTGCCCCAGGCGCCTGCTAAATTGCGGAACGATCTTTCTTCGGGAAATCCACGCAAGAAAACTCAAGAGAGCGGCAAGCTGAGACAAGTGCGACATATGCTCGTCACCAGATAGGGGATGTGTCCGTCGCAACGTGCACGCCAGAAGGTGCGGTTGCGCGTCGGCGCCAGGAGCCGCCATGTCCAAACACGAGCCCTATTCTCCTCTTGCATTCGGAAGTACGTCTGAGAATCCGGCTCACCAGCGTCGAGGTGACGCTGAGCTAGCTGGCGGCCAGCCGGTGCTGGGCGAGGTCGGATTTGTCGGCCTTGGTCACATGGGAACGGCAATGGCCGCGAACCTCGCAGCCACTGGACGACGAGTGATCGCCTATGTCCGTCGCCCGGATCAGGTCGGCAGGCTTGAGGCGCCCGGTATTAGGCCGACGACGGATATTGGCGACCTGCTCGACTGCAAGGTTGTCATCACCATGTTGCCGGACGACGACGCCGTGCGCGAAATCGTGTTCGGTCGAAAAGACATTGGTCTCGACGGTCTGGCCGCGGGGCTGATGCCCGGCGCGATCCATCTGTCGATGAGCACGATCAGCACGGCGGCTGCGTCTCTCCTGACAAGCGAGCATGCGCGCAACGGACAAGGCTATGTAGCTGCGCCGGTGTTCGGCAATCCGGATGCTGCCAAGGCGCGCCAGTTGTTCATCGTCGCCGCTGGCGCCCCGGCCGATGTCGAGCGCTGCCAGCCGATCCTCGACAGTCTTGGGCAAAGGACGTTTGTGATCGGCGCCGACGCTGCAGATGCAAACCTCATCAAACTGCTCGGCAATATGATGAGCGCGACAGCACTCGAGATGCTCGGCGAAGTTGTTGCCGTGGTCCGAAAGCGCGGGCTGGATCCGCAGCCTTTCATCGATATCATGACGAGCACGATGTTCGGTGGGCGCGCGCACAAGATTTACGGCGACAAAATCGCAAGGCAGACCTACGCGTCCGGATTTGTTCTGCCCCTCGTGCTCAAGGACGTGCGCCTGGCGCTTGCAGAAGCGGAGAAAGTAGGCGCCCCAATGCCGTCAGTGGGTGTGGTCCGGGACCGATTGATCACGGGAATCGCGCGCGGCTACGGCGAGCTCGACTGGACCGCCCTCGGGCTTATCGCTGCGGAGGAAGCGGGACTCTACACCGGGCGGTCAGCTAATGCCAAATGAGTTTCGAGTTGTCCGCCCTCACGCTGGCGCACGCACTCAAAGAAGGAACAGGATCATGGCCGATCAAGCAGAAGTTCTCCAAATGAAAATGGAGCTTACCGCCATCACCGGCACGTCGCTTAAGGTGTCGCCCGTTGCACTCGGCACTTGGGCCATCGGCGGATGGATGTGGGGTGGTACCGACGAGGCCGAATCTGTCGCGACCATCAGGGCCGCATTCGAGCATGGCATCAACGTTGTTGATACCGCCCCCGTCTATGGCTTCGGTCGCTCCGAGGAGATCGTTGGCAGGGCGATCGCGGAGGGTCGGCTGCGCTCGGACGTGCTTATCGCCACCAAGGCGGGACTTCAATGGGATGGCGGAAGAGTATCCCGCAATGCCAGCCGCGCCCGTATCCTGCGGGAGGTTGAGGATTCCTTGGGCAGGCTTCGAACCGATTACATCGATATCTATCAGGTTCATTGGCCCGATCCATTGGTGACGATCGAAGAAACCGCGGAAGCGATGCTCACGCTATTGGAGCAGGGCAAAATCCGCGCCATTGGCGTGAGTAACTTCTCGGTTCTCCAGATGGAGCGGTTTCGCCGCATTGCGCCGCTGCACGTGCTGCAGCCGCCGTATAACCTATTCGAACGCGGGATCGAGGCCGACCTTCTTCCCTATTGCCGCAAGAACAAGATTGCGATGCTGGGCTATGGAGCACTATGTCGGGGCCTGCTGTCCGGACGAATGCAAGCCGAGACGATTTTCGATGGCGACGATCTGAGGCGCACCGACCCGAAATTCCTCAAGCCGCGGTTCGCGCAATATCTAGCCGCCGTCCATAGGCTCGATCGGCTCGCCCAGCAACGTTTCGGCAAGCGCGTTATTCACCTGGCGGTGCGTTGGATGCTCGACCAGGGCATCACTACGGCGCTCTGGGGCGTGCGCCATCCGGACCAGCTGCAGCCGGTCGACGAGGTGACTGGGTGGTCGCTCGATCCGTCTGCCAAGGACGAGATCGATCGGATCCTGCGAGATACCATCACCGATCCGGTCGGCCCGGAATTCATGGCCCCGCCGTCACGCAGCGTCGCAACGTGATGCAGTACAGGTCGCTCTGATCAGATTCACGCCGAGCATTGCTCTCGGTGATTCTCCGGGATCCGCTTCTCCAAAAGGCCGGACCGCAGGGATCGCTTCGGCTCGAGTTCAGAAAACTAACGGCGAATTTAGTAATCCTGCCTTGGCCGCAGCCGCGTGCCGCCGTGGTTCTATTTGTTTTCAACCGCGATGGTCGCGCTGGGTACGACGTTTTCGGCGTTCTGGATCATGGTCAATAACAGCTGGATGCAGGTACCATCAGGCTATGTCTGGAAGACGGTGCCTTCGTTCCGAACGACTGGACCAAGATTCTTCAACTCGGTCGCCTGGTCGCGATTTCCCCACATGTTGCTCGCCTCCTATCTTGCAGGGGCGTTCTGCGTTGCCGCGAATTGAACTTCAGGCCAAATCGACGAGGGCTCATGATCATGGAGACGCCGGGTTAAGGCCTCGGCGTTTTTCGTTGTCGCCAACCTGGTCAACAGTCTGCCGATGGATTGGATCGTGGTGGCAACGAATCATGCAGCGCGGGATGACCGCGGCACTTGCGCGTGGTCCTGATGTCTACGGCAAGATGCGACGACGCGAATCAAAGATCCGCACGATATCACGCGCTATTTGTTTGAGGCCGGCCAAAGTTCCGATTGATCAATCCAAGCTCATGCAGAGCTGCTTCACTCCGGACCGCCGCTCGAACTCCGCCACGTTGACGATGCCGCGGCGATGCGTTCCGTCGCCGATCTTACGATCGCCGTCCCAGGCCTCGACCGCGAACACCACGCTTTTGGCGTCAATCTGAATGACGCGAGAAATGGCACGGACGGTGCGACCGACCGGAGTTGCGGCAAGATGGCGGACTTTGACGGCCATGCCGACGCTGACGAAGCCCTCCGGCAAGTGCGACGCGATGGCGGAGCCAGATGCCATTTCCATATGCAGGATCATCATCGGCGTGGCGTAGACCTGCGGCATGTTCGGCACGAAATGACCGACCGTCGTCTCGGAGGTTACGGTCACGGTCTTCACCGCGTTCATGCCGATCGTGACGTTCTCGAGAGCACTCATCTCCGCCTCATTCAGCGACCTTGTCATGACCTGGCGGCCTCGTCCGGCGCCAGGTGTAACTTTGCTTGTGTCAGAGATCCGACCTTTGGCTGCGCGAGCTACGAATTGGGCATGACGCCCGGACCGTTGTCTGGCCATTGCGCGATGGCCGCTTCGTCTACATTCAGATGCTGGGCAACCAACGCCGGCGGCGTGTGCTTCAGCCAGTTGGACAGAGAAATCTCTTCATAGCGGGAGGTGCGGAAGACCCCGATGAACTCCAGGTCGGTGTCGCCGACATTCTCGACGTAATGCCCTAGATTGCGCTTGACGTAGCCGATGTCTCCAGGATTGAAATCCATCGTCATCGCATTGGGGCCTGTATTGAACACCGTCATGCGCGCTTTGCCCTTGATGTAATACTGCCATTCGTCGGCGTTCGGATGCCAGTGCATCTCTCGCACGCCACCCGGACGAACGGTGACCAGTGCGGCCGCAATCGTCGTTGACACGGTGAAGTTGGTGCCATCCGCAAGCCGCTCGTCGCCGCTTTTGGACTCTTTCGTAGGAGCTGACGATGCCAGCCGGTAGATAAAGGGATGAGGTGGAACGTTCGCTGTCTTGCTGACCGCAGCGCGGTCCGATGCCAAATCGCCGGGCAGCGTTCCTTGAAAGATCCAGAGATTGTGCAACGGAATCTTGGCGAATGTCTGGGCCGGAACGCCAAAATTCTTGGCAAGCACCTCGGGAGGCGTATGGGCGAACCAGTCGGTCAGCAGCAGCGTATTGAATTCGCTGGCGTCGCCGTCGTCAAAGCAGATCACAAATTCGCAACCGTCCGGACCAAGACCTTGCAGCGAATGCGGCTGACCTGCCGGAAAATACCAGAGGTCGCCCTCGCTGACGTCCGCGACATATGGCCGGCCGGCCGCATCGAGAACCGTCACCCGGCAACCGCCATACGTCATGATCGCCCACTCGGCGGCCTGGTGCCAGTGTAACTCGCGGACGCCCCCGGCCGTCAGCCGCATGTTGACGCCCGTGATAGTGTCTGAAATCGCGAAATCGGCCTGCGTCACCTGCCGTGCCCAGCCGCCGTTCTGGATCCGCTTCGGCGCATTATTGAATGAGGCCCAGTCCATCGGCATGCCGCCGACATCGGTCGCCGGCGGAGATTGTGCGGAGGGAAACTGGTTGCCGATGGCCCGGCTTTGAGGTCCTGGATCGGTGAGACCAGGACTTTTGGCATTGACAGCACCTTGCGGTGGCTCGTCCGGATTACCGAAAGAAGCGGCGCGCGCCGCGCTCGCGGTCATCACGGCGCCTGCAGCGGAGACCGCCAGCACATCCCGTCTCGAAAACATGATTACCTCTCCTATCCAAAATCGACTGCGGATATGTGCGAGATAGGTTCACGGGAGTCGTGAGCCATTAAATTAACGTTTAGAATGTCTGGCGGATCGAGTATGTATGACGGTCCAGCATCGCGATGCGTCAATTCCGCGACGCGCTGTCAGAGCATGATCCGAAAAAGTGGGTACCGGTTTTCCGAAAAGATCATGCTCAAACAATAAGCTGGAGCGCGATGACGATGCGTCCTGAAATCATCGTGTTCTAGTTTAAATCTGACGCAGCTTTCCGGCTCGGTACGCGGATTTCGACCACGCCGTGGTTGAGAGCTTGGTGACATGAATTGCATGCGTCGGTGAGGTCGGCATACGCCTTGGCGAATGCCGTGTCGTCTTTGGATCGGATCGCGCTGTTGAGCTCGTTGAACGGCTGCTCCGTGACGGAGCCTATCATCTCCGGAAAGGAGATGTCGTGTTCAGTTGGATGAGCGTGCCCAAGCCGACTGAATGCGCCTTTGAGATTTCCGAGCTCGTAGGCCGCAAAATCCCAGTTTCCATCCTGCTCGGCCCGCCAGAGTCGTTCGTGCCGCGGTTGTATCGTTGCGATCATCAGGTCGCTGATGCTCGGCAGATATGCGGTGGCAGGAGGCGAGAGCGCAGCGTCCGGCCCTGCGGCCACGCTGCGCGACGTCGCAAGACCGATCGCGAAGATAGCGGCCGCGGCCATCGTGATCGTGGCAAACGTGATCGGGCGTCGGCGGATGGCGTCGTCCCGGATCATGCGCGCACCGGAAGCTTGGGAAGCAGCTTGTCGAGCGTGATCGGATAGTCCCGTATCCGCGCACCGCACGCATTGTGAACTGCATTGGCGATCGACGCGCCGGCGCCGCAGATGCCGAGCTCGCCGATGCCCTTGCTCTTCAGTGGGTTGGATCTGTCGTCCAGCTCGGCAAGAAAAATCGCGTCGATGGTCGGAATATCGGCGTGCACCGGCACGAGATATTCGGCGAGATCCCGATTGACGAAATAGCCGAAGCGGGGATCGAGCGTCATTCCTTCGTGCAGTGCAGCTCCGACGCCGAACACCATTCCACCGATCGCCTGCGACCGGGCCGTCTTCGCGTTGAGGACACGGCCGGCAGTGAACACGCCCAGCATACGCCGCAGCTGCACTTCCCCCGTATCGATGTCGACGCCGACTTCGGCAAAATGTGCTCCATAGGACTGCTGCGAGAAATCCTTGTTGTTGCTACCGGGTTGGATTTCGCCATCGGCCTCAACCCCGGCGCCCACTAGGTCCATTAGCTTTGTGGACTGTTCTCCAGAGTAGATACTGCCGTCGGCAAAGCGTGCGGTCTTCGGATCCATGTTAGCCATCCGCGCGAGCTTTTCACGCAACGCGTCGCAAGCCTCGAACAGCGCGGAGCCTGAGCTGCCCGCGCCGAATGAACCGCCTGAGCCCGCAGCTTCTGGAAAGCTGGTATCGCCGAGTTCAATCCGCACCCGTTCCATCGGCAACCCGAGCATTTCCGCAGCGATCTGCGCCAGGATGGTATAGGTGCCGGTGCCGATGTCGGTCATCGCCATGCGCACGGTGGCGGTGCCATCGGGATCCAATCGGACATTGGCCTTGGAGAACCGAAGCGGGTTGCCGCGCGTTGCCGCGGCCATGCCCATTCCCACCAGCCACCGTCCGTCGCGGACCTGGCCCGGCTTCGGATTGCGCTTGTCCCATCCAAATCGGCGCGCACCTTCCTGCATGCAGGCGATCAAGCGGCGACTGGAATAGGGAATGTGCTTTTCCGGGTCCTCGCTTGGCTCGTTGCGAACGCGCAGTTCGATCGGGTCGAGGTCGAGCTTTTCGGCCAGTTCGTCCATGGCACATTCGAGCGCCATCAGTCCGACAGCCTCACCTGGCGCGCGCATCGACGATGCAACCGGAATATCCAGCGGCGCCAGACGATGTCGCGTGAGCCGGTTTGGTCCGGCGTAAAGCGTGCGGGTCTGCAGAGCTGCGCCCTCGTAGGTTTGCTCGCTGGGTAAATTACCCGAGAACACATCGTGGCCGATCGCAAGCATCCGACCATTCTGATCGGTGCCCAGCCGCACGCGCTGGATGGTATCCGAGCGGTGCGTTGTGACGTGAAAGATCTGCTGTCGCGTCAGTGCGATCTTCACCGGCCGCTTGAGCTTCCGCGCGGCGATCGCCGCCAGGATGGCATCGGCATTGACCCAAAGTTTGCCGCCGAAACCGCCGCCGATGAACGGGCTGATCAGCCGCACATTCTCAATTGGAATTTTGAGGGTTGTCGCGACGGCCTGTTGACCCTGGTTGAGCATCTGGTTCGCGGTGTGCAGGATCAGCTTGTCGCCGTCCCACCTCGCCAATGTGGCGTGGGGCTCCATCATGGCGTGGCTTTGCAACGGGGTGGTGTAGGTCACGTCGACCTGCACCGGCGCGCTGGCAAACGCGCCAGCGAAATCACCCACTGCGCTGTCAGCTGCCGGAGCATCCTTTGGCTTCGGAACGCGCGCCTCATCGAGGTTGCTACGGAGTGCGTATTTTCCGCTCGACCGATCATATTTCACGTCGACCAGGTATGCAGCCGCCCTGGCCTGCTCAAAACTTTCGGCGACCACGAAGGCGACCGGCTGGCCGTAACGCGTCACTTGCACCCCGGTGAGCACCGGGTGCGCCTCATGGTGATTTCCGGTGCCCTGCGCGGGCGCGTTGCGATGTGTGAGAACCAGCACGGCGCCGGGCGCCTTCTCCGCAGCACGCGTATCGATCGACCTGATCGTCCCTTTTCCAATCGAGGCTTCAACCACGAAGCCATACAGCACGTTATCCTGCTGCATCTCGTAGGCGTAGCGCGCGCCGCCGGTCACCTTCAACCGGCCATCAATGCGATCGAGTGGCTTGCCGACAATGCCCTGCGCATCGAGGGCATTCGGGCCGACGGGTGAGTTCATTTCCATGCGTTCGCCTTCCTTAAGCCCGGGTCGTCTCCGCCAGCACGCTGTGCAGGGTGCGGCGCGTCAGCGGTATCTTGAAATCATTGCCGACGAACCCGCGCGCGCCTTCGAGAACCGCGGTTGCGGCTGCGTCGAACGTGGTCGCGTCCGCCGAGGCGTTCGCCAGTGTTTGCTCAGCCTGCAGCGATCGCCAGGGCTTGGGCGCTAGACCGCCGAAGGCGAGCCGGGCCGAGCGAATCCGACCGCGCGTGCTATCGACGATCGCGGCGACCGAAACCAACGCAAAGGCGTAGGAGGCGCGGTCGCGTACTTTGCGGTAGACCTGCATACCCGGAGGCGGCGGAGGCAGCGTGACCGCGGTGATGATTTCGCCCGGCTTGAGCGACGTCTCGATCTCGGGAGTCCTGCCGGGAAGGCGGTGAAACTCTGCGATCGGAATAACTTTGTTTTCGCCGTCGCGATTGACCGTCTCCACCTGGGCATCGAGCGCGCGCATCGCCACCGCCATATCCGATGGGTGCGTCGCGATGCAGTACTCGCTGGCGCCCAGGATGGCGTGAATGCGGTTGAAGCCGGCAAGCGCCGCACAGCCGGAGCCTGGGTCGCGCTTGTTGCAGGGTTTCGTGACGTCATAGAAATAGTAGCAACGGGTTCGCTGCAGCAGATTGCCGCCGGTCGTGGCCTTGTTACGCAACTGCGCGCTGGCGCCGGCCAACAGTGCACGGCTCAGGACACCGTAACGCTGCCGCACGCGTGGGTCGGCGGCGAGATCGCTGTTCCGAACGAGGGCCCCAATGCGCAAGCCCCCATCGGGAGTTTCTTCGATCTTGTCGAGCGGCAGGCCGTTGATGTCGACCAGACTCGATGGCGTCTCCACCTGCAATTTCATCAAGTCGAGCAAATTGGTGCCGCCGGCGATGATTTTCGCGCCGGGCTTGAGAGCAGCGGCGGCCGCCTGCGTGGCCGAGCCGGCACGTTGATAAATAAACGCTTTCATGTCGGCATTCCGGCGGCTTGTTTGATCGCTGCCACGATGTTGGGGTAGGCCGCGCAACGGCAGATGTTGCCGCTCATCCTTTCGCGAATTTCCGCATCGGAGAGTTCAGTGGCCGGTTGCGACAGGTCTTCCGTGACATAGCTCGGCATTCCCTGGCGGCTCTCAGCCAGCATTCCAACGGTGGAGCAGATCTGGCCGGAGGTGCAGTAGCCGCACTGAAAGCCGTCATGCTCGACGAAGGCCGTCTGCACCGGATGCAGTTTCTCGCCTTCGACGAGCCCCTCGATCGTCGTGACAGACTGGCCGTCGTGCATCACCGCGAGCGTCAGGCAGGAGTTGATGCGGCGCCCATCGATCAGCACCGTGCAGGCGCCGCATTGACCGTGATCGCAACCCTTCTTCGAGCCGGTCAGCGCGAGATGTTCACGCAAAGCATCCAGCAAAGTCGTGCGGGAATCCAGCGTCAGCGAATGGGAGCGGCCGTTGATCCGAAGTTCGACCTTCACAGGAGCCGGCGACGGCTCGTGGCCATCGACCGGGCCGGCCGCAAGAGCCGTACGCGGCAGCGTGGTCAAAAGCAGCGCGGTCGTGCCGGTCTCGATCACCGCGCGGCGGGTGACCTCAATTGAGTTGGATATTGTGTGCTCTTGCTCGTCCATGATTGCTCCATGTTCGCAAGTCGGTAGCGCTGACTGCAGGAAGACACGAGGCTTACGGCCACGTGTCGGCACGAGGCTTACGGCCAGGTGACGTCGGCAAGGTTGACGACAATGGGTGTCGCCGTGCTGCGCACGACCACCCATCGAAACGGTTCCTGCTTCGAAGGATTGATTTCCATGTGCGGCAGGAAGGCGGGGACATGAATGAAATCGCCGGCCTTTGCACGCGCAACCGATTCTCCTCTTTCGCCCCAGCGGATTTCGCAGATGCCGGAGAGGACGTAGGCGATCGTCTCCTGCTCGCCGTGATGGTGAACGCCGGTCCGGGATCCTGGTCCTACCTCGAATAGGCCACCCCAGATCACCGAACCGATACCGAGTGCGGGAGCGATCGCCCCGCGGCGTTCGGAGCCCGGCGTCTGCGCGGTTGCACGATCGAATTGTTCGGGGCTGACAATGTGGATTGCAGGGAAGCTCATGACATTCCGGATCAGTTTGAGATCGGTGTTATGAACGTAAGGGCACGCAGTTTAGAGCGCGACTAAATTGCGGTTTAGAGAATTCACTTCGAATTGAGTCGGACGCGCTGCGCGTTCTTCATCGTCGGTCATTCGGCGGGCGCCGGCGCTGGGGCATCGGAGACGGCTTGCCTTTTTTCCCCGAACAGCCAGCTCTGCAGCCGGTCGAGGTAGATATAGACAACCGGCGTCGTATAGAGAGTGAGAACCTGCGAGAGCGCGAGTCCGCCGACGATGGCGTAGCCGAGCGGCTGGCGTATCTCTGAGCCGACCCCCGTGCCAACCATCATCGGCACGCCGCCGAGCAGTGCCGCCATCGTGGTCATCAGGATCGGCCGGAAGCGCAGGATGCAGGCCTGGTAGATCGACTCTTCGGCGGTCAAGCCGTCGCTGTGCTCGACCTGCTGGGCAAAGTCGACCAGCATGATGCCGTTCTTCTTGACGATGCCGATCAGCAGTATGAGGCCGACGATCGCGATCACGCTCAGATCGATGTGAACCGCCATCAGCAGCAACAGCGCGCCGATGCCGGCCGAGGGCAGGGTCGAGATGATGGTGATCGGGTGAATCAGGCTTTCGTAGAGTACGCCGAGGATGAGGTAGATGACGAAGAGCGACGCGACGATGAGGATCGGCGTGCTCTTCAGCGATGCTCCGAATGCCTGGGCGTTGCCCTGGAAGCTGGTCTGCAGCGAGAGCGGCGCGTTCAGCTCTTTCTCAACCTTCTGAATGCCGCTGACCGCCTGGCCGATCGCGGTGCCCGGCGCGAGATTGAACGAGATCGTCACCGATGGGAACTGGCCCTGATGGTTGATCACGAGCGGCGCGACCTTCACCACCGAATCGACCAGCGTGGATAACGGCACCTGCTGTCCGCTCGATGATTTGACATAGATGCCGTTGAGTGCTTCGGGCCCGTACTGGAATTTGGGATTGACCTCCAGAATGACATGGTACTGCTGCAGCGTGGTATAAATGGTCGACACGATGCGCTGGCCGAAGGCGTCATCGAGAGTGTTGTCGATCGTGTAGGGCAGGATGCCGTAGCTCGAGGCGACTTCGCGCTTGATGGTAATATCGAGCATCGGCCCAGCATTGAGCTGGTCGGTGGTGACGTCGGCGATGCCGGGGAGCGCCTTGATCTTGTCTAAGAACAGCGCCGACCAGTGTTGGAGCTCGCCGGGATCGGCGTCGTTCAACGTGTACTGAAACTGGGTCTTGTTCAGCCGTGCGCCGATCGTGATGTCCTGCGCGGGCTGCATATAAAGCGTGATGCCCTGGATCTTGCCGAGGTTGGCCTGCAGCCGCGCGATTACCTTGTCGATCTTGTCACGCTGGTTTGCGGGCTTGAGCTGTATGTAAACGCGGCCGTCGTTGAGCGTGTAGACGCCGCCGCCGGCACCCACCGCCGCTCCGACTGTGTCGACGGCTGGATCCCGAATGATAGCATCCTGCATAGCCTGCTGGCGTTCCAACATGGCCTGGAAGGAAATATCCTGCGCCGCCTCGGACTGGCCGATGATCAATCCGGTGTCTTGCTGGGGAAAGAAGCCCTTGGGAATGATCACGTAGAGATATCCGGTCAGCGCGATGGTGCCGAACATCACCATCAGCGTGATAAACTGATGCCGCAACACGATCTTGAGGCCTGCCTCATAGGCGTGGAGCAGAGCGTCAAAGCCGCGCTCGGACACCCGGTAGAGCCATCCATGTTCCTTGCTCTCCGGCTTGAGCAGGTATGCGCACATCATCGGCGTGAGCGTCCGCGAGATTACCAGCGAGAGGACGAGCGCCACACTGACCGTCATCGCGAACTCGCGGAACAGCAGTCCGACATAGCCGCTCATCAGGAACAGCGGAATGAACACAGCGATGAGCGAGAACGTGATCGCCATGACGGTGAATCCGATCTCGCCGGACCCCTTCATGGCCGCGTCGTACGGCGAGAGGCCCTCCTCTATGTGTCGTGTGATGTTCTCGATCTCGACCACGGCGTCGTCGACCACGAAGCCGACCGCGATCGACAAGGCCATCAGCGAGAGGTTGTCGAGACTGTAGCCCATTTCGTAGAGAATCGCGAAGGTGCCGACCAGCGCCAGCGGAACGGTGACGGCCGGGATAATGGTCGCCCAGAAACTGCGCAGGAATATGAAGATCACCATGACGACGAGCGCAACCGTCAGCATCAACGTGAATTGCACGTCGCTAAGCGAAGCGCGGATCGTCTGGGTGCGATCGGAAATCACATTGATCTTGACGGCAGCCGGGATCGAAGCCTGGAGCACAGGCAACATCGCCTTGACCCTATCCACGGTCTCGACGACGTTGGCGCCCGGCTGGCGTTGGATCGCCAGAATAATTGCTCGCTTCTGGTTGAACCAAGCGGAAATCAGCTCGTTCTCTCCGGCGCTGACGGCGTGGCCGATGTCGCGGATGCGGACCGGCGAGCCGTTGCGATAGGCGATGACCAGGTCGTCGTATTTGTCGGGCTTGAACAGCTGATCGTTAGTATTGAGTGTGTAGGTTTGGCGCGGACTGTTGAGCGTGCCTTTCGGAAGGTCGACATTGCCCTGGCCGAGGACCGTGCGCACGTCCTCGAGGTTGATGCCGCGGGCTGCCAGCGCCTCCGGATCGACCTGCACGCGGACGGTCGGCTGCTCCTCACCTCCGATGCCTACGAGACCAACCCCGGATATCTGCGATATTTTTTGCAGCAAGATATTTTGCGCGTAGGCATCGACGACGGTCAATGGCAGGCTGTCCGAGGTGATTCCGAGCACCAGGATCGGCGTGTCGGCCGGATTGACCTTCCGGATCAGCGGCGGATACGGCATGTTCTTCGGCAGGTACGCGGCCGCCGCATTGATTGCCGACAACGTGTCGGCGACCGTCCCATCGATGGGGCGGCTCAATTCGAACTGCAGGGTGATCTGGACGTAGCCTAGCGCACTCGACGACGTCATCTGGGTGAGGCCGGGGATCTCACCGAACTGCAGCTCGAGCGGCGAGGCCACCGTGGACGCCATGGTCTGCGGGTCGGTGCCTGGCAGCTGCGCCGTCACCGTCAGCGTCGGATAGTTGACGCTCGGAAGCGACGCCACCGGCAATAGCGGATAGGTGACTAGGCCGCCCACCAACAACCCTACCATCAGCAGAGCGGTCGCGATCGGCCGTTGGATGAACGGTGCGGAAATATTCATGGGATCGGTGCCTGTAGGGCATCCTGTGCCGCTGCTTCCTGCGCCGCCTGGCCGTGCAGGATCGTGACATGCGTGCCCGGTTGCAGCTTGTATTGTCCGTCAACCACGACCTGCTCATTGGCCTTGAGGCCGGAATCAATCAGCGCCTGGCCATCGCTGATTTGCTCGACCTTGATTGGGCGGATTGCGACGGTGCTGTCAGGATTGACGACATAAGCGTAGGGCCCTTTCGGACCTTGCTGCACGACCGCTGCGGGAACGGTCAGGCCGTTATGCCGCGTGTCGACGAGCAGCCGCGCGTTGACAAGCTCGCCCGGCCAGAGCTTGTTCGCCTTGTTGGCAAAATTCGCCTTGAGCTGGATGGAGCCTGTAGTCTGCAGGATCTCGTTGTTGACGAGGCCGAGCTGCCCTTGATCCAGCTGGATCGAATTATCCTGGCTGTAGGCAAGGACCGCGAGCGGCGTCTTGGTTTTTTGCTGTTGCTGCTGGATTTGCGGCAGACTCGTCTCCGGCAGGGTGAATATGAGCGAAATCGGATGCAGCTGCGTGACGACGACGAGGCCATTGGTATTCGACGGGCTGATGATATTGCCGACGTCGATCTGACGAATCCCGACCACGCCATCGATCGGCGAGGTCAGGCGCGTGTAGCTGAGCTGTACCTTCGCGGCGTCAATCAGCGCCTGGTCAGCCTTGATAGCCGCCTGCAGTTCCCCGACTTGCGCTTGCTGGGTCTCGATCAATTGCGGAGTGGCCCAGCCCTTGTCCCCCAGAGTGGTGTAGCGGGTGAGATTGGCCTGGGCATTCTTGAGTTGGGCCTGATCGCGTTCCAGATTTCCAGTGTATTGCTCGATCAAGGCCTGATAGGGACGCGGATCGATCTGCGCGAGCAGATCGCCTGCATGGACGGTCTGGCCTTCGGTGAAGTTGATGCTGATGATCTGTCCCTGGATCTGGGCGCGCACGATGTCGGTGTTGTACGCAATCACCGTGCCGACACCGGTCAGGTAGATCGGCACATCATGCTGGGTGACAGTCCCGGCGACGATCGGCGCTGGGGGTGGCGGGGCCGGCGCAGCGTCGGCCTTCTCCAACGGGTGGCTATGCGTGAAGTACAGACCGCCTGCCGCGAGCGCCGCAGTCAGTAAGACAGCAAGGACAACGATTCTCTTTTTCATGGCCGCTCTCCCTCACAGACCAAACGATTGCTTCACGGGACGGTGCTTCCCGCGGCAGGTGAAACCGTCGGCATCGTTGGCACCGATGAACTCGGTCCTACGCTGCCTGTGATCGGCGATACGCTCGCCGTCGGTACCATTGGTGCGGCACTAACCCCGAGATTGCCAATCTCCGTGGATCCCAACGGAACTCCTGCTCGAGCGCCGCCGCTCGTCGTGGCGGGTGCCGGTGACGTTGGGTTCGACGATGCAGCAATGCTGCTCGAGCCTGAGCCGCACATTCCCGTCAATCCCGACGTCTCCGGCATTCCTGAGGACGTCGACGCTCCCGACGTCGCCGAGATGGCCGTCGACGTCGATACTCCCGACGACGTTGATGTTCCCGAAGTTGCCGCGGTGGCGGGCATCGTGCTTCCAGTTGTCATTCCGCCGCCGTCGTAGGTCGCGGGCGATCCGAACGTTCCCAATGGCGAAGTCGCCACGGTCGAACACGCCCCCGCGCCGCCGCTTACGCTTGGAATGTCAATTGTGCCCGTGACGCCGTTGGGCACCGGAGTGACTGTGGGTGATGCGCCGACCTGCAGGCCGTTCGGGCCGACCGGTGCCCCCGGAGCCGTACCAAGCGAGGAGGTGACACCGAGCGAAGGCGTGAGCGTACCGACCTGGGCGAATGCGGGGCTGCAGCACAGCAAGGGCCAAGCCGTCGCAGCTATTAAGAATGGTCTCATGGAAAGTCTCCCCGATGAGAGCGGAAGGATTACACTGCGCGTATGCGCAAGCACCGCAGTCGGTAAGGCAGCGGAAGCAATGGCTTTCTTTTTCATCGTTGACAGAGGATGAATTGTCTGAGCATCCGCGCGGACATCGACGTGCCGATGACCCCCGCGTTCCCTGCGCCGGCGAAACTCCCGGGCCCAGCAGTCCCGCTGACGCCGGTGGTGGCGGCAGTCGCGCATGCCGGATTGGTTGGCGCCGTCGTCGGTGAAACCGTGGGCATCGTTGGCACCAACGAACTCGGCCCCACGGTGCCTACAATGGGTAATACGCTTGGCACCGGTACCGCCGGTGCAGAACTCACCCCAAGATTGCTAATCTCGAAAGATCCAAAGGGAATTCCGGTTCGCGCGCCGCCGCCCGGCGTGGCAGGCAATGTTGAATTTGGAGTGGTGGATGCAGCGATGCTGCCTGAGCCGGAGCCGCACATTCCCGACAATCCCGAGGTGTCCAGCATTCCTGAGGATCCCGACGATATTGGCATTTCCGACGTCACCGATGTTCCCGGCGAGGTTGACGTCCCCGTGGCGCCCGAATTTGCCGCGCTGGCGGGCGCGGCTGTTCCGGCCGCCATTCCGCCGCCGTCGAAACTCGCGGTCGATCCGAACATTTCCGAGGGCGAAGTCGCCACTGTCTGGCATGCGGTCCCGCTGCTTGCGGTTGGCATTGTGATTGTGCCCGTTGCGCCGGTGGGCAACGGACTGACTCCGGGCGATGTAATTTCGGTGGCGCCGAGGGGGATTCCCGTCGGGGAGCCCGCCGAGCCTGTTGCGACGCCAAACGGCGAGGTTGCACCAATCGTCGGTGTCGGGGTGACCGTCCCGTCAAATTGTCCGTCAGTTTGCGCCATGGCAATGTTGCAGACAAAGAGCGCTGGCAGGACCGCGGCGATCAGCGAGAATCTCCGTTGCATTCTCCGTTTTTCGGACGGTGTGAGGCTATCGGGCATCGGTCAATCCCTGATTGGCAGCGCTTGAAACTTCGGAAAGATCAGCAGCGGCAGATGCTCAACTTCTTGTCCAGCGCCTCGTCCAACTTCTGTTGTTTCGCGTCGAACGCCGACAGCCTCTCCTGCTCCGCTTCGCTCGCTTCAGAATGTGGATAGAAATCTTCTGCTCCCGGCTGAACGTGAACGGTCGGCGCTCCGGCGGCTCCCGGCTGAACTTGTACGATCGGAGCTTCGGCTCGGACCACGCTTGCTGCTCCAGCGCGTTCGTCGGACTGAGCGATCACGCTGTTCGACATAAAGACGACGGCGACGACCGGTGTGGCGAGAAGAAGAGCGCGCATCGGGTTTCTCCGTGGAATTTTGGTATGGCTTGAGCTGCGTCTTTGCGCTCAGGCCGGCTCGCAATGTTTCCGACAAGTTTCGTGATCGGAAGGTGGCCGGCTCGCGAGGGTTGTTCAATTAAATACGAGTTTATGTTCTTGGCGCCGATCTATCGCGGCGACGAATTCGTTTGCCTGACCGAAACCCGAATGAAGCCGTTGATGCCGCGCCCATGCCCATTCCATGCCCGTTTCAGAAAGTCTGAACTTTATTTTACTTGAGCAAAGCGCGTTTGCGTCCGACGTCCATGAATCATCTCTGATGAAAAGCATCGAATCCGATCGGAACTATCTGTCGGCGAAGTCTTGCCGCGACCACGGAGAGCACAATGAGGGAAGACGATGTCGTTGGCGTCGCCAATTATGATGGCGCTGCAGCGGGTTGGGGCGCGCTCAAGGCCGTGGCGAATGCCATTCGTGGTCAGATGGCAGTTGTCAAGGAGGCGCGCGGTCTCCTCAGCATGAACCAGCCGCACGGGTTCGATTGCCCGGGCTGCGCCTGGCCCGATCCAAAGCATACCTCCTCGTTCGAATTCTGCGAGAATGGGGCCAAAGCTGTCGCATGGGAGGCGACCGCGAAACGGACAACACCGGAATTCTTCGCAAGCCACACCGTCAGCGAACTCTGGAATTGGTCCGACTTCGATCTGGAGAATGAGGGCCGCCTGACGCATCCGATGGTCTATGACCGGGCAAGTGATCGATACCTGCCGATTTCGTGGGATGAAGCGTTCGCGAAGATCGGCGCTGCACTCCGTCAGTTGCCGAACCCCGACATGGCTGAGTTTTACACCTCGGGCCGCGCATCCAATGAGGCGGCTTTTCTCTACCAGCTGTTTGCGCGGGAGTACGGAACCAACAATTTCCCCGATTGCTCGAATATGTGTCACGAGGCGACGAGCGTTGGGCTGCCGGAGTCGATTGGTGTCGGCAAGGGAACGGTGACGCTGGAGGATTTCGATCACTGCGACGCGCTTTTCTGCATCGGCCACAATCCCGGGACCAACCACCCTCGCATGCTGACGACGCTGCGCGAGGTCTCGAAGCGAGGCGTGCCGATTATCGTGTTCAATCCACTGAGCGAGCGCGGATTGGAGCGGTTCACCTCGCCGCAGCACCCCGTCGAGATGCTGACGCTGAGCTCGACGCCGATCGCGTCGACCTACTATCGGGTGAAGGTCGGCGGCGATATCGCGGCGCTGAAGGGGATCATGAAGACGCTGGTGGCGCTGGATGCAAAAAGCCTTGCCGAAGGCGGCCCCGGTGTTCTCGACCGTGATTTCATCAAGAATCATACCACCGGAATCGATGAACTGCTGGCTGACCTCGACGCGACGTCCTGGGAGGCGATCGAGGAGGCTTCGGGTCTGTCGCGAGCGGAGATCGAATTCGCAGGGAATGTCTACGCCAAGGCGGAGCGCGTTATCATCAATTACGGCATGGGGATCACCCAGCATCGCCACGGCACAGCCAATGTTCAGCAGATCGCCAATCTGTTGATGCTTCGCGGCAATATCGGGCGCAAGGGTGCCGGCATTTCGCCGCTGCGCGGCCACTCGAACGTGCAGGGCGACCGTACGGTCGGCATTACCGAGATTCCGAATGACGAACTCTTGGATGGAATAGTCCGAGTGTTCGGATTTGAGCCCCCACGCAACAAGGGCCATAATGCGATCGAAGCCATCGAAGCAATCCGGGATGGGCGCTCGAAGGCTCTGATCTGTCTCGGCGGCAATCTCGCCGTTGCGATGGCCGATCCGGACGCCACGTTCAACGCGATGAGGAACCTCGATCTCGCGGTGCATATCGCCACCAAGCTCAATCGCTCCCATCTGCTGCTTGCAAAGCAATCCTTCATTCTTCCCTGTCTGGGACGCACCGAGATCGACATTCAGGCGACGGGCCGCCAGTCGGTCACCGTGGAAGATTCAATGTCGATGGTGCACGCGTCTCGCGGTGGACTGAAGCCTGCGTCCGAACATCTCAGATCGGAGCCGGAAATCATCGCAGGAATGGCGCTGGCCACAGTGCCGAACACGCGAGTCGCATGGACCGACCTGGTCTCCGATTACGGAAAGATCCGGGATGCCATCGAGGCGGTTTTCCCGGCATTCGCGAACTTCAATGCCCGCATCGAAAAACCGGGTGGATTTCGGTTGTATATCGCCGCATCGGAGCGAGAGTGGCTGACGCCGACGAACAAGGCCAATTTTATCGTGTATCCCGGGCTCGATGAAGATCCGCGCGTGACGGAACGTGAAGTACTCACGCTCACGACAATCAGAAGTCATGATCAGTACAATACGACGATTTACGGTATGAATGATCGCTATCGCGGGATTACAGGCCGCCGTGATGTCGTGTTCGTCAATGAGCAGGACCTCTCGAGCCGCGGCTTGAAGCGCGGCGATCTCGTCGATGTCAGCGTCGTGCCGGATGCAGGATCGAAATCAGGCGAGCGTGTTATGCGCGAGCTGACGGCGGTCGCCTACGATATCGCGCAGGGCTCGATCGCAGCCTATTATCCGGAGGCCAACGTCCTGGTTGCGCTCGATCACTACGACATAAAATCCGGAACGCCTTCCTACAAATCGACTCCGGTTCTGCTCCGGGCTTCCCGAAAGTGATGAAATGCATTCGGCCGGTGCCGGATGCCAAAATGCCCCGGCGGCTGTGAAGCTGACGGAGCGGGGCTGACGGTATCAATCCAGGTAGGCGGACATGCCCCGCCACATGACGCACTTTGCGTGGAGCGCGTGCGTGCAGTCCGTCACGTTTGAATCGTCCGACATGGCACTGCTCGCCAGTGGAACGGCGGCCTGATCTGCGGATCAACAGCCGCAGCCTTGAAGTGCGAGCTGCCGATAGGGCGGGAGTTCATGCGGTCGAGCCGGCCAACATCGCCGCTGTCGATTGTGCTTCTGCGATGTGCTTCCTGGTCCCTTTTCGCACCTTGTCGAACGCGCGCGCCTCGATTTGCCGGACGCGCTCACGTGACACGTTGAATTCTAGCGCGAGGTCTTCAAGTGTCAGTGGTTCGTCAGCGAGATGTCGTGCCTCGAAGATACGACGTTCGCGGTCATTCAGGACATCGATCGCGGCGATCAGCGCCTCGCGCCGGTGTTCCTTCTCATCCTGTTCGACAATGATCGCTTCCGGTGAGGGGGATTGATCAACGAGATGGTCCTGCCATTCGCCGGTTTCGCCATCATCATGAATCGGCGCATTGATCGACTTATCGCCGCCGAGCCGGCGATTCATGTCGATGACATCCTGGGTCGGAACATCAAGGCTGGTTGCGATGGAAGCGACCTGATCGGGGCGCAGGTCGCCGCTTTCCAATGCGGCGATCTTGCTTTTCGCGGAGCGCAGCTTGAAGAAAAGCTTCTTCTGGTTTGTCGTGGTGCCGATCTTCACGAGTGACCAGGAACGCAGGATGTAATCCTGTATGCAAGCCCTGATCCACCACATCGCGTAGGTGGCAAAGCGAAAACCTTTTTCAGGCTCGAAGCGGTTCAATGCCTGCATCAGGCCGATGTTGCCTTCGGCGATGATCTCCGAAACGGGCAGGCCGTAGCCGCGATAACCCATGGCAATTTTTGCGGCCAGACGCAGATGGCTTGTGACGAGCTGGTTCGCGGCATCACGGTCGCCGAGCTCGCGCCAACGTTTGGCAAGCTGATACTCCTGCTCCCTCTCGAGCATCGCGAAGCGTCGGATCTCGTGGAGATAGCCGTTGCTGCGTCCGCGTCTGACGAACACCGGTTCGCGCCCTGTTCGAACTGTGAGGCCCGCGAATTGTCCCTCAATGCCCATAGTCTAGCTCCGTCCTTCGATGTCTTCCGCCGTTCGAAACTCGAGCGGTCACCGAATGATAAGCGCAGCGCGCGGGCGAGCCATTAAAATGAGTTTTAGGACATTAAATTCGAATTAAGGACACGACCATGGACGACGTGTCAGACCTCACCCGGTCGAACTGGCGTTCTCTCCGCCAATTCTCCCAGGTGAGCCACTAAGGTTGCGAAAGCTGCGGGCTCGCGACGTCCGCAATCGAGCTGCCATTTAGTAGGTGCAGCTGTACGGCCGGTTGTATGGCGTGTAATACGGGTTATACGGGCAATCGAGACCGTAGTCGTAAAAGCCGCGGCCAGCGAAACGGTGCCTCCTGATGCCGAAGTGATCGTGGCCGACGCCCGCCACACGACCTGCGCCAAAGCCACCGATGCGACCTCCGCCAAGACCGCCAATGCGTCCGCCGCCAAAGCCACCGATGTGACCTCCACCAAGGCCCCCCATATGGCCGCCGGCGAAGCCACCACCACCCATGTGACCACCACCAAAGCCGCCACCGCCACCACCGTGTCCTCCGCCACCGCCGCCGCCGCCGCCGCGCGCCTGCGCGCCCGTGGCAAGAAG
>WNGJ01001973.1_pt1 | contig 39964 bp, 28 predicted proteins | sample 5400611 | NCBI WGS metagenome assembly WNGJ01 (sample SAMN13153375, study PRJNA577476) | soil metagenome | isolation source: 40 cm soil or saprolite under Garry oak tree replicate 1 | place: USA:California | collected 2016-06-15
CATCGCTCATCGTCAATTTGTTATACCCATGTCGAAGAAGGAATGTGGCTGCTGTGTCTAAGATGGCCTGTTCGCGCTCTTGCTTATCAATCTCCATAGTTCTCACTTTCGCAAATTTTGAGAATATGTTATCCATTCTAGGCGCGATTTCGTTCTCTGTCAAGTCTTCCGACAGCTTCTGTGACAGACCGGTGAAATAGGGGGGCGAGAGCTTCACTCCTTCATCATATATGTTGGGCTCTACCTGCATTACTCGAGTGATGGGACAGATCTCAGAATCGACCGTTTAATGGACACACCACCTCGTCCGTTGCTGTACAACCCCGCACGTATGCTTGACCTGTGTCAAAACTTATGTCAAAATCAAAATATCAAAACCCCCGGCCTTTCATGAGTAAGCGACACAAACGGCAGAGGTTCTATGAGACCATGAAGATCGGCTATATTCGAGTTTCCAAACACGAGCAAAAGGATCTCATCGAGACCCTCAACCTCCTCGACCATCGAGGGGTCGATTTTATCTCTCTGACGGAGAACATTGACACGACAACACCAGGTGGAAAACTCATCTTCCATTTGATGGGAGCACTGGCCGAATTTGAGTGCGATCTGATTCGCGAGCGCACCAATGCTGGGTTAGCTGCTGCAAGAGCGAGAGGGCGTATCGGAGGCAGGCCCAGAAAACTTTCAACAAACGGGAAAGTTGCCCTCGCCCAGCGCCTTTTTGCTGACAAGAATCATTCTATTGATGATATTTGCTCAACGCTTGGGATTTCTCGCTCAACCTTGTACCGCTACGTGAGAGGGGCAAAGAAGGCATCAGGTCGGCCCAGATAGTTATGCAGATTCGGCCCATAGAATCTTGGGATTTACACATCGGATTCGTGAACTTATGAACTGGTTGCATAGTAGATGGTCTACAGCAAATCCAACAGACTATCAACAACAATGGCAAAGGCTAAAGCCTGCGAGAAACCCGCTTATTCGCCTGGGTTAAAACCACAGCGGCTTGCGGCGGGTTCTTTTATGTCATCTAAAAGGCACTCTATCTCCTTAACAAGGCTTTGGGTGGCCGCCTCAGCCTGTTGCCAGAATTCCTGTATGGCTGAGAAATCTCGTTCCTTTTCCAAGGCACCTATTACCTGATAAGTCAATTCCTTTGCATCTGTACTACCCAGTACTATATGAGGGAATCGCTGTGCATAAGCCTCTACTCGTCCAACCTGGTCCTCAGCCTCAACGGCAGGAATGGAAATCGTAGGAATACCAGAGGCAGCAACTTCATTGATGGTATTGTAGCCAGCCATACAAACCACAACCGATGCAATATTGAAATAGTCAGTTAGAGATGGCTCAAATCGGCTCGCATAACACACGAACTCATCCACTTCCGGCAAGGCATCGCTGAAGTGCGGCCCACTAATTACGATGAGTTTAGCCTGCGGGTACCTATCGAGGATCGGCGCTCTAGCAGCGAGAAGGTTGGTGAGAATATCTCTGGCTAGATCGTATCCACCACCCCCAAACGTGGCTAAGATGACCTTATGCTTTTTTGAAAGGCCAAGCTTTTGCCATAAGTCGTCACTCGAAACCTGATCTTTTCGTCGTACCAACGGACCAGTATATACTGTCTTGCCGGCATATTGTGCGATGAGTGCTTGATCAAGTGGCAGTACCTCCTCCCTTCCGTGAGGGATAAGGAGCAAGTCTACTCCAAGCATCATTGATAAATTGTACCGGAGTTGGTCTCGCAACACATCACCTATTCGCCCTATCAACACTTGCCTAATCCCCTCATCCCTGGCAGGTCTGTTGATAGCTTCACGGATGAGAGTGTCGTGAATCATCAGATTCGGGCGAAAAACGTTCAACACGGTTCGGGTTATTTGCTCACAATGTTCACTTTCACTTGCCTGGCCGGGGACGATAATCCAGGGGAAACCCGTTGGTTCAATGAAATCCTCTCCTCCTTCTATGAGGAAGAGGACTTGCACATCGGAAATCCCCGCTTTTAGCCATTGTGCCACTGCAATTGAGCGATTGAGATGACCAAGGCCGATATGGTTAATTGCATGGAAGAGAATACGTTTCTCATCAGGCTTCTTGGGGAGAAACCATAAATTTTTCACCATTATATTTGCGCCTTACTTTCTACCCTCATGCTCCGCTAGCTATTCTATTTATGAGAAACTATCACCTTTGGCTGTTAGACATATCCAAGATCACGCAAGCGATTGATCACAAGTTCCTCGTCTTCCTCAGAGAGCCTCTGATGATGTATAACGGCAGGTAGAGGGTGAGCCTCTAGATAGGAAGGCAAGAATAATGCATCAGCAGCCGGGCTGTCCATGTCAACATACCCTACATCCAACGCGTGCAACAATGTGGGAACAACTGTCACAAGCGGCGCGGGCAGAGGTATGGCTACTCCTGAAGCCAGTACAGGGCTCGACGCCAGTAGAAAGCCTCTTACGTCAGAAGGATGAACTCCGGCGAGCGCTGCCGATCCGGCATCTGGCTTCAGGCACACTGCCTCATCGAATTCCAGGCGCAGGCTATGTTGCGACGGTGCATAGCCAGGTTTAAATTGAATCACGAGATCTGGTGCACAGAAGAGATAGTCTCCCGAGTAGAGTTCTTCCTTGCGATACACTCGCTCGATCACCACTGCTCCAGTCATATCGCGTAATTTGGTGGGAAGCGCTTTGACGAGCGTGTCACGGACTTCTTCATATTCGTAGCCGGGATGCACTACACCCTCTGGATCACGCCCTTGTAGATTCACCCAGAGCTGGCCGTGACCTGCAAAGTATGCCAGAGAGTTAGGCCAGTTGATCCTTCCACTCTGTTCGTTAACCTCCATTACACCCATCTCAGCAAGGAAGTTGTTGACATTGACAAAGCTCACTACTGTAGCAGGGTGCGTCTCCGAAAGGATGGCGAGCAGCCCTGTTTCCCCAACCCATGCACTTGCCATACGGATGACATCTTCTATCTGAGTCAAGTCAGAATCAGCATCTCCAGAACATTTCACAATGCCGCATACAGGAGAACTCTTTTCCATCTGTAGCAAACCCTGTAGACAGGAAACCAATGTAGATGGAGATGTCTCTTCAGAAAATACCGCCCAGCCTGCCATCCTCAGCAGATCTGGCAACATCTTAGGAGGGGTATCGCGTCCAGCAAATTCCTCCACGAGAGTATAACCATCAACATCACGTGACGAACTCGAAAGATGACAGGCAGGGACGAGTGAATCGAAAAAGCCAAAACTTGATGGCAAGCGACCACTGAACGCCTGGTAGTATTGTGACAAAGGACTCGTGATCATTGCTGGCTCAAGCTCAAGCAAGACGCCACGCTTCAACAGCGCCTCCACTTCTGGTAATGTGCAGATAGCAGAATAGGGCACTCCACTGAGCCACAGCACGAATGCTTTTTGTGTTCCTTGATTGGCTTTATTCACCTATTTATATCCTCCTACGAGTAATCTAAAGGCTGCAACAGCTTAGTCTAACAACTTCTGTAACTTGCGTTGAACTACACCGCTCCTGGCAGTCGCGGCCATTGAATGCCCTCGTTGCTGGGACTCGACAAACAACTCGTCCAGCACCTGGCCATCTAAAGCTTCAGGCGCAGGCAGGTCCATACAGCGCAGCACGGTTGGTACGAGATCATAAATCTCTGCATTAGAAGCTTTGAATCCACGCTTGATATTGGCACCATAGGCATAGAGAACACCATCTTTCTGGTGTACACCGCTTCTCTTGCCAGAGTCATTGGCCATCGTAGCATCATCCCAGAATTTTTCATTCCCTAAGCCCATGCGAAATGTGATGCCATCTGAGGGCAGTAATAAGAGATGTTGCTCACGTGGAGCATAAGGTCCTTCCCCATAGACTTCGGTTGTATAGATAGCATCGATCAAAGCTTTGCCTGTAAGTGGATCGACCTGGCGCTTGAGATCTTCGCGTAACTCTGACAGGCGTTCAGCTTCCAGATCAGCTCCCAAAAATATATCAGCATAGCCGGAGCCGAAGCCGGAAGAGGAGGGTACATAGGCAAGTGTACGCTTCCAGTCGATATTGCTGCTAAGTGGCTGGTGAAAATCGATCGCAGTGTCCTGTAAAACACCTGTACCTATAAGCCCGCTCTTTATCCTGCGTGTCAATGGGAGTAGCCCTGCTTGCTTGAGGGTTTGCTTAAGGATTCTCAGGCCTTTCCTATGTTTGCGAGATGGTTGAGAGCTTGCTCCACGTGTAACGAGATTATTGCTGAAGAGATATTGATTGATGTCGAAGCAGCGACTAACCCCCTGGAAGCCATGATCGGAGACGACGAAGAGGCAATCATCTGGCTCCAACTGATCCAGGACCAGTCCAAGGCCATGATCCAGCAATTTGAAGTATTCGGTAGCTCTGGCATCCAGTGATGTGATCTCGTCCCACAGTCGATGCTGTATGCGATCAGCACCGACGAAACCGAGGAAACAGAAGTCCCACGGCTTTTCTTTCAGCATATAGTTAATGAGTTCGATACGTCGCTCCGTCATGCGTAACGTAGCGTCGATCAGCCGCGCCATCCTACCGTTCCAGCCTACAATAGCCTTATCCTGGGGCACGAGGTCGATTTCATACTCAGGCACGGCACGAAACAACTCTTCTTTGAAAGCAGTTGGATAGGTGAAGTCCACATTAGTACTTGGAGTCATATAACCGCTAACCATGATACCATTGATAGCTTCCGGTGGATACGTCATCGGTAGATTAATGATCAACACCTTCTTACCATACTCACTCAGAATATTCCAGATCGCCTTGCCACCTTTCCGCCGTGTCTGTACAGTTGCCTTACGGGTAGACGCTGATTCTTGCTGCTCCTCATATTCCCAAAAGTCATAGATGCCATGCCCGGCAGGCTTTAAACCAGTGGCGAGCGATAGCCAGGCTGGAGGTGTAAGTGGTGGATATTTTGACTCGAGTACGGCCTCGCAGCCATCCCTGCTTAACCGCTGAAAATTGGGAAGCTCGCCACGCTTCATCAATGGGTGCAGGACGCGAAAGGTTAATCCATCAACGCCAAAGACGACAACACGCATAAGACACCTCAATCTAACTCTTGTCACACTAGCTAACTGCTCATATCCATCGTCCTAATTTGTTTACGATTAGGCCAGACAGTTTCATACCAGTATTGAGCATCTCTTCTTTTGCATTCGCCACCTGTCTGAGGCGATCTTTTGTGGCATCCACCACAAGGAAGGTCTGATCACTGAGTGAACCAAGTATATGAGCTTCGGCATGGATCAGTGTCGGGCAATCAATTACGATGAAATAGTCATCGTGTGAGGATGCCCACTGCAGAAGTTGGTCCATTTCAGGCATGCTCAGCAAGCTGCTCGGATTCATTGTGGGTTTGCCTGCCGGAAGTATATCCAGGTTCTGGATTGTGGTATGTAGGATGTAACTGCCCACGGAAAGTACTCCCCTCTCGACTCTATCAAACTTCCCCTGGCTAGACGAGCCATCGGCGTGAACAGCAGCACTTACTTTGAATACACGGACTTCCTCCAACATCTCAGCAAGCCCATAGTCGTTGGGAACTCCCAGACGCTTATGCAGTGAAGGCTCATAGAGATTTGCATCGATGAGCAGCACATATCGCTTACTTCGGGCAAGCAGGGCAGCCAGCTGGACTGCAACGAAGCTGCTTCCGGCATTCCCTTTTAGGGCTGTAATTGCAAGTACATGTGCATGCTCCGCTTCTGCATGGAACAAAACGTCTGCCATCATCACGCGACAATCCTCAGCAAAGGACGTAGTGGACTCGCAAAGAGCTGACACAGGTAAGTTTTGCGGGGCAGGACTTGTCCAACGAAGAGAGCCTAGTACAGGTAAAGCCGTTTTTTGTTGCAAGGTATATGTTCCTTTGATACGACCTGCACGCTGTTCGAGAAAATTACTCAGAGCCAATCCAGCAAGCAGTGCGATGATCGGCATCAGTAGACCTAAAGGTATGATCCCTATGATAGTTGATGGCTTACCAGGTGGCGTTGCCCTCTGAGTGATTGAAAGTGGATTGCTGTACAATGCCTCTTGATCGATCAAGTTCTGTCTGGCAGAAGTATACTGGGTGAGCAGATTATTCTGTTGAGAAACCTGCGCGCTCAATTGCTGGATGACGAGAGTATTAGTCGGATCGTACGTAGAGTTCTGAGCAAGCTGGACAATCTTTTGATTTAGCCCTGCAATAGTATTCTGCTCACGGCTAATATCCGTAGTGAGAGCAAGCACCTGTGTATCATACTGCTTCTTGATGTTGGTATTCTGTTGCCCCACAAAGGACTCTGCCAGTGTATTGGCCACACGCGCTGCCGTTTTAGGATCAGGCAGCGTCACTTGAATCAAAATGTTTTGTTGAAGGTGGTTAGCCGTTACCAGGAGTTCCCGAGAAAGAAATGTTTGACGATCCAGGTGGGGGTATTTCTGCAGCAGTGGATTCAACAGTGAATCAGATGTCACTTGAGCGACATAAGCATCTACAGATTGTATAATTGTAGTCGTATGCGCCTCAGCATTGAGCTGTACTATTGTTGTAGCCTGATAGGTTGGGGGAAGTGTAGTACCTAACACTCGACCACCAACCACCCCTATAATCAGGCATAAAATCAGCAGCCAGGACCAGTGTGCCAAGAATCTTACTATCTTTTTCATTGATGTATCAACCCTCCCGCAAATAAAAAAGCCATATCATTTTGAGTACTTCATTCATTACTTTTTTTAAAATCTTCGCACTACATCTAGTACTCGCTCTCTGTGTCGCTGCCCACTGAGAAGACCATGATAGAGATCGCTCAATGTATTTGCGGCTTCCATCCAGCCATGATGCTCTTTCATATACTGCCGGCCGGCAATTCCTAAGTTTTGAGCTAATAAAGGCTCTTCAAGCAATTTCAAAATTGCCTCTGCATATGCGTGATTCTCCTCTGCCATGAGCAGATGCTCGCCATCACTGACCTGAAGAGCGCGGCATGAAGCAGGAGTTGCCACCAGAGGGGTTCCCATAGCCAGTGCTTCCAATACTTTATTCTGTATGCCAACAGCCACTTTGAGAGGGGCCAACGCAACAGAGGCTCTACCAAGATATGGTCGAGTATCCGGCACGTATCCTATCACCGAGATGCGATTATCAACACTTAAAGCATGTACAGAGGCTGGAGGTCCATTGCCAACAATAGTGAGACGTACTTGCGGACGGCGCTTCCATATAAGCGGTAGCACGTTTTGACAGAAGTCCACGATAGCTTGTGAGTTTGGATAATAATCCAATTTCGCACAGAAGACAAGCGAATCCTTCTCTCTTGGAGAGGTCGGAGGGGTAAAATACTCTGTGTCTACTCCATTCTGCACGACTTGAATGTGATGGGGTTGTTCACCGAGCGCAATCAGGTAGTCACGATCATAAGCAGAAGTGATCACTACTCGATTGAAGGCTGACAGTACCCGAGGTTCGTAGCGATGCATCTTCTTTAATTCTTCGTAGATAAAGGCTTTCTCTAATGGGTTTCGTGCTAAATTCCATTGTTGTTGCAAATACGCCGAGATGCAATCCACCGCATCAAAGAGGACTGGAATATCTTCTTGCGCCAGCACAGCTTGAAGTGCAGGCACAACCTTGATCAATTCTCCATGAACCACATCGATGGCTCGCTCACGTATTACTTGCTGAATACGTCTTACAAAGGTTGATGACTTATAGTAGGCAACACGCAATGGCGTCCTGGTAGGCAACGCCCGAAGACAGTTTGCATATGCCAGCCACCTGGGCAGATACACAGGATCAACCGAAATACAATAATTTGCGATATCCGGTAGCATCTCTTGCTCGTACTCATCGCACACTAACGGGACGAGCGAAATATCATGCAATACAGAGAGCGATTTTATCAAGTTGAAAGGGCGGACACGAATACGGGACGGGACATAGGGGGTAACAAACAGGACACGCACTATGCAAATCCTTTCGACTTATCAGGTTTCTGGTGGCGTAGCTTGAAAAGTATCACCAAGCTTGATCTATTCATAAGGTACACTACACAAGAGTGACATCGGTTGGTTAATGGTTAAGAAGACGTAAACTTTTGGAGACATCTGTTAAGAATTCTTAACAGATGTTTAACTTCACCCCAGCATTATATGGTCAAGGGAAGCAAGACCAGAACTTTACTTTTTGCCTCGCTTCAGCTTCTTTCGCAGTGCATCCAGAACAATTTTATCCTCAGGCGCTGTTTTAAAGAGGGCAAGTAGACCAATATACATTCCCAGGAATACAGGTATCAATAGGAACTCAATAGACAGATGGGCATGAAAAAGGGGAATGAACCAATGTGTTCGCCTCAGTAGATAGAGCAAACTACCTGTTAGTGCAGCACTTATCAACCCTGTTCCCAGCGGTTTAAGTGTATCCCGTCGATATGGCTGCATTTTAAGTATCAGGAAAACCTGGAGCAACCTCATGAGATTGACGACACATGTAGCAATAGCTGTACTGATGGCTGTGCCCATTGCGCCATAACGTGGTGTCAGAATAATACCTAACACAATGTTGGCAGTGACAGCCACGAGCGAATTGAGGAACAAGAACCTCTGGTGCCCCGTCATAAGTAACATTAAACCAACAGGCCCTGTCACAATATTCACTAAACCTCCCACGGCAAATACGATCAGCAAAGGCCAGGCTCCGATAAAAGATTCACCTGATAGTGAGAGCAGGGGTACACAGAAGAGTGTGACTATCAGAAAAATCGGTAGACAGAAGGTTATTGCCCATTTGGTCACCACCTTAAACATAACTTCCAGCTTTTGCTTTTCACCTTTGCTATGAAGTTCTGCAATCATTGGAGCGAAAATCGTATTGAGAACAGCCAACGGCATTCCGATAAAGCCATTTATTTTGATAGCTGCACTATACTGTCCAATCGCTGCATTTGAGACTGCAAAGAAAGTGAGCAGTAATGTATCTATTGAATCCAGCACCGTATCGATGACGGTCGTCAACAAGTTAGGTACAGCAAAGCCAACCCACTCGCGTACCGCATATGCTTTTGGTTCAGGCTTGACGAAATGCGAAGCTGCCTGAAGGAGAAAGGACAGGCTGAATCCTACCAATATTATCGTACTCACAACTGTCACGGCAGCAGCGGCAACTGCATTACGAAAGAAATAGAGTGTACCAGCCAGCAAGAGAAACGACAGCATCGGAACAAAGGTGCGCAGCCACAAAATAGATGTCTTAAACTGCTTGAAACCCTGCAAACCACTAAACGAGATTGCCTGGATACAGAGCAGTGGAACCAGGGGAGCCATCACTTGCAAAACCGGAACTACATTGGGTGACTTTCTGAGAGCAGCCAGGAAAGGGGCAAAAGATACCATGAATATTGCTCCAAGTATGCCAAATCCTCCTGCCACAATAAAGCAAAAAGCCATTAATCCACGGAGTAAGTTCGTTCGTTTCTTGCTTCGATAGATTGATACATAACGAACCATAGCATCGTCCATTCCGAGAGGGAGGATGGACACCATCAACGTCACTATAGACATACCAATCGAGTACAAGCCAAATGATGCTGCACCAAGGCCACGCTGCAGTAAAAAGTTGTTGCCATACTTCAAAATGTAGTTGACAATAGAACCAATACCAACAAAGGCAGCGCTACTGGCCGCACCCGCGATTTCCGACTGCATTGTAGTGGTTGTCTGGCCTTGCTGTTTCGATATTCCTTTGATGAGTGTGTCACGCTCATCGATCCCCAGGTCACCATTGTTAATGGTTTTAGATTCCCGGGCCTGGGAACCAGGGACGGATCCCATCTCGTCCGGTTCCCGTGAAGCAAACCGCTGTAGTCTGATAGGCTTGAACAGCAGGGAGAGCGCTTCCTCTTCTTCTTGCTGTGCCTTGACCCTCTTTATCCAGATAGGGTTAAACCTCAGAGATGCAGACTGCTCCGCCCTTTGCTTGAATGAATCGTTCGGTCGCTTCATCTCCTTAGGCAGTAGTACTTTCACGACTGGCCGCTTTTCGGTCACCTCATTGAGCACAACTGGCCGCTTTTCGGTATCGTCTCTAAAGAAAAGAGCCTGTAATCGGTAAAGATTTTCTTCTGTATTTAGCTGGGGTGCTTGTTCAGGCTGGTTACTCATTCATACTACTGCTTTCAAAAGATAAAACTTACCTCATGAAATTCAACAAATTCCTCAGGGTGTAACCCGATGTAGTGAGGTGGCGGCAAGCCCATTGACTCCAAAAAATCAGGTGAAACAAGTAAGAGAGACGCTCCTTTCTGCCACATAACGGCTTTGTTTGCAAGGAGCATCTCTCATCTTTGCCACAGGAGCAAGCCCTTTCTGAAATTTTCCCGTTGCTGGGCTTCTACTTCACGACTTCCTGTTCTACCGCGTGCGCATACGGAAGTCGCGGATTTTGGACCAAATCACCTCACCTTGCGCAAGCCATTTTCGCCTTGCGATCCTCTTCATTGGAGTCAATGGAGGGCAATTCCCGCCCCTCCATTGCTTTCCATCGTTATAATCAGTTCAACGACATCCAATATTCCGCGTAACATAGATAGACATCAATGGGACTTCTACCTCAACATCGAACGAACCAATATCCAGGCAAATAGCCTCACCTAAACATACAAAAAGTTCAACAATGAACACTATTGTTAATTATCGGTTCTTTATTGTAGAGGTATTCCTCTTTTAGGGTAGTACGTGAAAAATTCTTAACCGAGTAAATACATTGACAACCATTTCTTAACCTTCTCACTACCAAAAGATTTTATTAAGTATGCTAGGCTATTTGTAATAGAAGCCTCGAAAAGATAAGACAATTAGCATTGGGAGATACTTGTATGGAACACACAAGGGTAGTCCCACCAAAACGCTCAGGACCTTTCCGGAAACAACTTCACCAGTTCTGGATCATAGAACGCTCATCTTGGGTCGCATGAAAAAAGTTCAATTGGTTAAGTTATCTCCGGACGGCCCCTCAGCAAAGACTTCAGCCTCTCAAGTGGCGATTACCATTAATCCTGAAGCTGTTAGTACGAGTATTGTTCGCAAACCTTCGCTGCTCTATCATGTTTTGAAGCGCTCTATCGACATCATAGTGGCAGTAGCAGGCATATTCTTGCTCTTATCGGTGTTTCTGGCCATCGCTGTTTCCATTAAGTTCGATGATGGTGGTGAAGTACTCCATTTTAGAGAAATCATTGGACAACAAGGTCGGCGTTTCTTTGCCCTCAAGTTTCGGACGATGATTCCCAATGCCGACGAGTATTTGGCAAGACATCCTGAACTCATGGAGAAATACCAGCAAAATATGAAGTTGGATAAAGACCCGCGCATTACCCGCGTAGGTAAATTCCTGCGCAAGACGAGCTTAGATGAGCTTCCACAGTTATTCAATGTATTAGTTGGGCAGATGTCGCTAGTGGGTCCGCGCATCATTCATCCAAGCGAGTTACCTCGTTATGGACAATGGGCACAGAAGCGCCTTTCAGTGAGACCTGGCATTACTGGCCTGTGGCAGATTAGTGGACGTCAGCATATCTCCTACAACGAGCGTGTGCTACTTGATATGCGCTACATTGATAACCGTTCAACTGTTAACGACCTTATCATCTTAATCAAGACATTCAAGGTTTTCATTATTCATACAGGTGCCTGAAATAAGCGCGTCAAAGGTAACGAACCAGCGCGGGTTTCTCTAAGAGAGCGGGAAGCTGTCCCCGTTTCTGGATACACGAAATAGATTTAACACCTTTTCTATCTCATTGAAATTTGTTTAAGAAGGAGTTCACTTCAGTGGGACTAATAATTGATACCGCAATGCAAGCAGAGAGGTTCTATCGAAATGTTACTAGCCCAGTACGGCTAATGCCAGATTTTCTTATCATTGGTACACAAAAGGGCGGAACAACCTCACTTTACAACTATTTGATCGAGCATCCTAATATCGCTGCAGCCACGAGGAAGGAAGTTCATTTCTTCGATCAGCATTTCGAAAAAGGAGTTCCCTGGTATAGAAGCCATTTTCCTACAAGCATACAGAAATATTTCACCCAGCGTATGCGTAGGCAAGCTTTTATTACTGGAGAAGGAAGCCCTGAATATCTGTTTTATCCCCATACTGCGGAAAAAGTTGCAACGATGCTTCCCAATGTGAAGCTGATTGCGCTTTTGAGAAATCCTGTAGAAAGAGCATACTCACAATATCGGCATAATTTATGGTGGGGTCATGAAAAGTTATCTTTCGAAGATGCAATCGCGTTGGAGGAAGAAAGAACAAAGGAGGGAAGAGAGAGGGCCGCAAAAGAAATCAACTATCACGACTTCAGTTTCCAGCGCGCTTCATATTTAGCTAGAGGTATTTATGTAGACCAGCTAGAAAGATGGATGAGCCTTTTTCCCAGAGAGCAGATACTGATAATAAGGAGCGAGGATTTCTCCGCAGACCCGGGAGCAATATACAAAAAGGTTTTAACGTTTCTGGATGTGCCCACCATAGAACCCAGGAGTCTTAAACAAGGATACGAACAATACAATAAGTCTAGAGATTCGGTTGCGCCGCTTAAAATAGATCCCGCTGTAAGAAAGCTCCTCGTTTCCTATTTCGAGCCTTACAATGATCGCCTTTATAAATTCCTCGGATACGATTTTGGCTGGGACTGATAAAGCAAGAGTAACACTACAGAACCCTCCATGTACATGTTTCAACATACATACTACGACCTGATGAATTACTAGACCTGATGAATTACAGGGCGGGGGCAAGCCCCGCCCCTACATTTCACTTAAAGGAAGGGGGGACATCTGTAGCCCCTGCACCCCAGGCGGTATTTGGGCTCGTTCCAAGGGTGAAATTGAAGTTTGCTCCATTCATCAGCATCGAGACCGATTGCCATAACCTGGTAGAGGATTGTCCATTGACAGTCAAGCTCTGCACATAAGGCGCATTGTCGGCAGCACCCGAAGCACTGATTTGTAAAAGTTTGCCATTGCCCAGGGCGATAGTGATATGAGGGAAGAGTGGGCTACCCAGCACCACATCCCCTGTACCCGGATACGCAGGGAACATGCCCATCGCTCCCCACATGTACCAGGAAGACTGCTCTCCAAGGTCATCGTTATTGAACATACCGGCAGGAGTCGCGGTGTAAAGTTGCGTGACGACGTTCCGCACAGTAGCCTGTGTTTTCCAGGGCTGCCTGGCAAAGTCATATTCCCATGGAACGATTGAATTAGGTTCATTCGACATATATGCATATGGCGACTTCGGGCCGCCATCCAACTCTGTGAAGAACTTGTTGAGCCTGCTAACGGCATTCGCGTTTCCGCCCATTGCACTGAATAATCCTGCGATATTGTAGGGAATCATCCAGGTATATTGGACGGCATCACCATCATGGAAGCCAAGGGGACCTGTCGGATTGTAGTTTGAAAGATATGTACCATCAGCATTGCGCGGCTCAATATAGCCGTCTTTGCTGTTGTATTCGTTCTGCCAATTCTGTGCTCGCTGCAAGAAGTTCGTGGCATCTTTCGAATCGCCGAGGGCCTGGGCAAACTGCGAGATGGCAAAGTCATCGGTCGTGTACTCGAGCGTCGCAGAGGCAGTTCCGTTAAGGCCTTTGGTGCCATAGGGGATGTAGCCATCGCTCATATACAGGCTTAATCCTGCGCGCTCAGTATAACTGCCAGAGGTGCAATTTTGCGTCCCCCCTTTGAGCATCGCTTGTAGAGCCGTCGTGGCATTAAAGTTAGTAGCTCCAAAAGCATAGGCCTCGGCGATGATGGGATCTGCCGAGTCACCATCTTCGATATTTGTATGGGCATTGGCAACAGCCCACTTCGGTAGGCAGCCGCTTTGCATGTAATCATTCACCAGCGACTGCATCATGTCCGACACCTGGTTGGGCAAGAGCATGGCCAGCAAGGGGATCAGACCATGATAGATATCCCAGCCAGAAAAGTTGGCATACTGCACATGGCCTGCCTGTAGAGTGTGAACAGTGTTGTCGAAGCCCAGGTAGGACCCGTTCACATCACTGAAGATACTGGGGAACAACAGTGCATGGTAGAGGGACGTATAGAAGATAGTTGTATCGGTTGTAGAGCCGCCGCTGACCTGGATCATATTCAGCATCTTGTTCCAACTCGTGTTGGCAGCACTTTTGATAGTCCCAAAGGAGGTCGAACTGGGATTCTCGGATTGGAGATTTGTTTGAGCCTGGGCGACACTGATGTAGGAGATGCCAATTCTGACATGCACCTGTTGACTCGCCGTGGTCTTGAATGTGACATATGCTCCATTATGGGTCCCGGTAGTTGACGTTGCTCCTGGTTTAACATTCGAGCCGATCCAGGTGCCATAACTTGTGAAGGGGATATCGAACTGGGCCGCAAAATAGATTTTGTATACATCACTACTGCCACAGAAGTGTCCACTGGTTGCGTAGCCTGTAACCATTTGACTCCCGCTGTTGATAGTGGCATTGGCACTACTATTGCCATTGGCACTCCTACCCGAGTAGATAAGCATTGTTGAAGATGACGAGGCTGGATAGGTAAATTGCCCAAAACCTGTACGCTGCGTCACCGTCAACTCAGTTTGAACATTGGATGGGCTACCAAGTTGCACACTATAATAGCCAGGCTGTGCTACTTCGTTTTTATGCAAGAAACTCGACCCATATGCAGAGACATTGCTATCAGGCGACGACGTGATAGCCCCAACATACGGCATGAAAGGTATATCTTGATAGATAGTACAACCTGCGCCACTGAGATGAGTCAGGCTAAAGCCAGTAATCTCCGTATCTTTGTAAGAATATCCACCTGGTGGACCAGACGTGGTATCTGGACTGAACTGGACGCCGCCGAAAGGTACATCAGCACCAGGAAAGGTATATCCACCGACGGGATTAGGCTTATATGAGACCGAAACGGGCTGTGTTCCAATAAATGGGTTGACGTACTGAGTGAGATTTTGAAGACTAGACTTTTGAAGACTAGACTGATGATCGATCTTTGCTTGCGTTCTGATGGGCGTTCTCTCTACAGTGATACCCAGTGTGATCAACACACTCACCAGTGTGATCAACACAATCAAAGGGATCCCAATGAACGTCAGCTTACGTTGCTTCATACAAACTCTCCTTTTATTTCCTTCGGAAAATCGCCCGAAAGGAGTGCTAATACACCAGATGCAGTTTTCATCCCCATCTCTGCAAGACAGAGATACCGTGCTTCATCAGGAAGTAGTGTGACTTGAAGATATATGCTGAAAGATACAACTGCTTCCCTTTTTACCCCTCTATAACTCTACATTGAATAACGTTGCTCTTCCAAGAACATAACAATGTGAGTAAAATATGCGGAACATGAGTGACAAAAAAGCGGGCTTGGAAGGATTGATGCAAGGACGACCGATGGTTGGAAAATCGGCAGCTCTGTAGACACTTAAAGTTTTACAAGAGAATCAGGCTAGAGGCAACAGGATATGGAATGTAGAGCCTGCACCAGGAATACCACTGCTCTCAACCCAAATTTTCCCATCCATCGCTTCAACGAGCCGACGAGATATATATAATCCCAGGCCCGACCCACGTACTATGCTATTTAAATCACTATCCAGCCGTACAAAACGCTGGAAGAGCTGCACCTGGTCCTGCGGCTTAATACCCTTTCCCCTGTCTGTAATGCTGACAATGGCGCTCGGGACCTTGTCAATAACCGTCCTGGTGGCGAAGGTAACAGGTGTCCCTGCTTCCGAATATTTCAGGGCATTGACGCTGATATTCAGCAAGACCTGCCTCAGCCGTACTGGATCAGCTTTCACAAAGAGTTTGGTGGGAATATATATATGTACTTCGCGATCCTCTTGCGTGAGTTGTGGCTCGATCAGTTCGATGACTCCTCGTACCTCCTCTCGCACGGCTACTTGTTCGAGATGCGCGGGACGTATGCCTGCCTCGATCTCCAGGCGACTTGCGTCCATTACATTGTTCAAAAGCAGCACTAATTCATCACAGCCACGACGAGCTTTTTGTAGAAACTCCTGTTGCTGGTGGTGCGAGATTCTCTCTCCGTACTCTGCCAGGAGTTCGATATAGCCTTGAACAGCAGTTAGCGGTGTGCGTAGCTCATGAGAAGCAGTAATCATGAACTGATCTTTAAGCTGGTCAAGCTCTTGCAGTTGCTGATGTGCGTTACGTAACTGTTGATAGAGTTGGGCGTTAGTGAAGGCGACGGCCGCCTGTTCCGCAAAATCCTGGGCTTGTGGTAAGTCTGCCATCGCAAAAGCTTTCTTCTGCTGTGTTCCCTCGTGTAGTGAGCGTGCCAGGATGAGCAAGCCGACAGGTGTAATCCCCGCAATAAGAGGCGAAAGTATCGCAGTTTGCACATTGCGACGGCGCAATACTTCTCGCAACATTGGGTTCCGTCTTTCTCGCAGTCCGCCTGCCGCCCCTCGTAGTGGAAGATTGTCAGAAGAGTTTCGCCGCGCGGAAGAAGCCGGCAAAGTTGGTATCTTCCCCGTTATAGCCGGTAATTTCCCGCTGTATAATTGGTTCTCAATTTGAACCAATACTGGCTGTAGTGACCAGAGCGCATTGGCCTCGAACTCACCATTCCGAATAGGAGGCCACTCATTGGGTGTGGTTGGCGGCTCTCGTTCACTGACGAAAGTAGCAACTGGCAACAGTTGTCCCTCGTTACCATTCACGTACAGCAACGCATAATCGGCCTGTAAAGCGTTTGCCCCTTCTGTACAAATCAATTGCAGAATTTCAGCTCCAACTCGGGTACCTGTGGCAGCGGCGGCATTCAAGCGTGCCGCCACATTAGCCAGAGCTTGAGCGAATAATTCATGCTCGCGGGCTGCTTCGTAAAGATGAGCATGCTCAATTGCTGTTGCAGCCTCCTCTGTAAAAGCCTTTGCAAGATACATGTCGCGCTCGCTGAAATGCCTGGGAGTGCAACTTGAGAACCCCAGACTTCCCTGTATTTTCCCCTGGTAGGTAAGCGGTATAAACAGTGTTACAAGTATTTGCTGTTCCTCTTGCCAGTCGTGAAAATCTGCAGGGAGATCTAAAGTCTTCTCAGCCCAGAATACTTCAATTTGTTTTCCTGTAAGAACGGCCTGATATGGAACATGTTCTCTCTGAAATCTCCATGAAGTCACTTCCGCTGATCTAGAGGATGCTGCACGAAGCAACAGGCTGGACAGAGCATCCAGTGGATGATCATATTCTTCAATCAGTAGAAGTACCGCGGCATCAAAACCCAGAGAAGTTGTGGCTAACGTAACAATACGCGTGAGCAAATGGTCGAGCTCAAGTCCTTCGGTCAATTGAGCGCTGATGATACGCAGGCGCTCGGCCATCTCACGTCTCTGCTCTCGCTCCTGGAGCAGTATTTCGTTCTCATTCGTGACAAGTAAATAGCGAGCAGTGACAAGTAAACCAACAATGGCGGTGAGCGCTAACAGGAAGACATTGTTTTGCTGCCTGATTTCGCTATAAAGGGTGAGTGTCAACAAGACAATGAGTGAGACATAGATGAGCAAACTTTGCAAAACGCGGCTACGACGTTGCGGTTTCTCATCACGAAGAAGGGCCGGATATTCAGTTCCATTAACTTCTGGGATGGGGTGTGCGCGTTCCTGATAAACCCTGCGAGCAATTGTTGCATACTGGTAAGCCGCCGAAAGCCCGATCAGCAAAGCCCCGCTAAACCAGAACGTATCAATGTAAGGGGTACCGGTGGTGTAGATGCCGAATGGAATAGTCAGAGCATATCCAGTGTCAGCGCAAATTTGCGAAACTATGCCCAGCCCACAAAGGAGTAGCGATGCATGTAATATCGGCTCAGTGCGCTGGAAGATCAGTAATAAAACGGCAAGAATGAGTAGTATGTCCCAGAATGGATAGGAGTCTGCCATGAGCAGTTTAGGAATATCGCTCGACATCGCGAATATTGGCCCTATCACGAAGTACCAGCTTATTCCCAGGATGCAGAGCATCGTAATGATGGCATCTAGCCCGATTCGAATATGAGACCTTCTGGATTTTGCGGCTGTAGGCATGAGGAGTAGACCAATAAAGGTGAGGAAATAAAACAGGGTGAAACCGAGGTCCGCAAGGGAAGGTACCGGATTGAGTTTTCCCTTCCATTCAAGATACGTATAGTAGGCTCCGCCAATGCCATTTGAGAGCAATGCGACGCCGATGACAAGCCAGGCTAACTGATAGCGTGGCTCAAGGCGCAGGGGACCATAACGCGCTCGATAAGCTGTGCGCCAGGCCCAAAATGAGCCTATCCACGCAGCTACTGCGTACATAGAATCGGCAAAATAGATTGTTTTCTGCTGCCCACCAGGTTGATAGAGCATCCAGAACACGCTGAAGGTGACAATCAGAATAGTACTCGCCGTAGCAACATAGTTTTGCCGGCTTAGCTTCTGTAGGTAGGTCCGGGTTAACTTATCTGTTGCCGTGGTCTTCAAATGTAATTCGGGCAAGCGCACCAGCATGTTTTCATCTCAGTGGGCAACACACTACAAAGGAAGTGGAATAGGTCTTCAATAGTATACCCGAACTCCCCTTTGTTTGTCACTTTTTTATACGAAAAGTCCTTTCGCGATGAGAGCAACATTGGAAGAAGATGAGCGTTTTCTCATGCCTCTTTCGCCGTGAAGGCGAGGGTAATTACAACCTTATTTTGCGCAATAGCGATGTTTGCCAGGTTTGGCGGCTGAATCCCGAAGTCCGTCATGAAAATGGTGCTGGTTGCCGTTCCCGTTATCGTATTGCCCACGACCTTTCCCTGCACGTCAAACACCTCTTTGTTGGTTTTGCCATGCATCGTCAGGTTGCCGGTCAGTTGAAAATGAACAGTTTGCCCGTCACTGTAGCTCGCAGGCAGGCCTTGAGTGCTGACCGAGATGAACGTCGCATACGGATAGGTGTCCGTTTGCAGAGTGTTCTGTTGTATGAAGTTATCGCGCCTCTGCGCATCCGATTGCAATGTCCTCAAGTCGACTTTAATGTTCATGGCCGTGACAAGCGGGGATGCGCCGGTTCGTATACGAAAACTGCCCTGCAGCGAGTGCGTCGTGCCAATCGCATCATTATTCGGTTTATTTTGGAAGATCAAGTTTTCGTAGACGCTATAGGATGCGGTGGTCTGGACAGGCACGATCTGAAATGTCTGCAGGCCGGTTGATGGAATGGGCGTTTCGGTTACTGTAATGGCCCCCGACGCGGTATGGGGCTGGTTGACGGCGCTGGCGAAGCGCGCTGTGTACACTGTGTACATCACTCCAGCGACGATAATGACAAGGATAAGGCCGGTTAGGGCCAGCAGTATGTAACGTTTCTTCATGGTTCCTCCTTTGCAGTAGTGAGAATATCACTACGCGAGTTTGCTGTTCTTCTTGAGAAAGCAGATTCGTCTATTATAGAAATGTGTCAAGGCGAGAGCAAGGAAGCACGTTCACAACATCTTTTCCGGCAGCGTTGACGTGCTTCCCGGTAAATCCTCTATGTAAATCCCTTGCACCAAGGGCAGCGTGAGCGTGACCGTCGTTCCCTGCTTGGGGACGCTGGCGAGGCAAAGTCGGCCGCCATGCGCAGAGGCGATGCCCCGGGCGATGGAGAGTCCGAGACCCGTGCCTCCCGCCTCACGCGAGCGGGCCTTATCCACCCGGTAGAAGCGCTCGCCCAGGTGCGGTAGATGCTCGGCTGCGATGCCGATCCCGGTATCGCGCACCTCCAGGAGCGCTTGTTCATCTTGCACCGCCGTGCGCACGGAAACACGACCACCTTGCCGGTTATATTTTATGGCGTTGTCGAGCAGCACCAGCACCGCCTGCTCTAGCAGCACCGGATCCCCAATCACGTAGGGATCGCTGGTGTCCTCCACCTGGACAATGATACCCCGCTGCTCGGCGAGGGCTTGCACCCGCCGCGCTGCCTCCTGGGTCAGTTCAGCAAGGCTCACCACCTCATGTTCCTGGTGAGAGGAGCGATTATCCAAGCGGGCAAGTGTCAGCAAGTTGGTGGCGAGACGCGACATATGGTTCGCTTCGGCGACGATATCCTCTAGCAGTGCCGCATCTTCTGCCGCCAGGTGCTCACGACTGCGCAGCAGGACCTCAGCATCCGCGCGCAGCAATGTCAGCGGCGTGCGTAACTCATGCGAGGCATCGGCGATGAAGCGCTGCTGGTTGGCCCAGGCCAGTCGCGCCGGTGCTAGGGCACGGTTTGCCAGGAACAGCCCGCCCAGCCCTGCTCCGAGCAGCGCCACTCCTCCAACGGCTAACAGGAGTTTGAGCAGCAACGACAGCGCTGATTCCTGCGCCTGGACGGACTCGCCAATCAGCACCACACCTGCATACCCGCTCCCCGACGGGCCTGGGACCACCAGCGCATAGCGATAAATCTGCCCAAATGTGCCGTGCCTCCTCCATCGACAATATCGCTGGCGGGCTGGTCAGTCTGTAAGGCTGCCTGCGCCACGGTATTTGTAAGAAAAGCCGGCGGAAGCCCTGTGGTATTTTCATTTGGCAGCAGTAAGCCTTTCTGGTCGAAGCACACGACCAACTCGGGCATGAGGAAGCTCTGGCCAGGAGGCGAACCAAATTGGCCTCGAGGGCCGAATGCCGGGCAAGCACGATCGATCGCGCCAGATAGCCACTCATTCATATGCACCTGGGCATGTGTCTGGGCATCGGCCTTAATAGGGTGAAAGAGGAAGTATTCTACGCCAAAATAGAGGACCACGCCAAACAGGACCAGGGCCGCGCCCAACACGCCGCAGTACCAGAGTGTCAGGCGAATGCGCAACCCCTGGAAGATGGACGCCCCTGCCTCTCGTGAGAGACGGCCCTTGCCACGATGCCCTGTTGACCAGGCGAGACTTCTCCAGTTCATACTGTTACTTCCTTATGGCTGTGCTAAGCTTCGATCTTGTAGCCCGCACCGCGTACCATCTTAATTAAGGGATGCGAGAAGCCCTGATCGATTCTGCCCATATGCGCCACTTTCCTCTCCGTTTCGTTCAACTATGCTCTAGCGTAGCATCGCTTCATTGGAATGGAGTTGGAATGAAATGAGAATATTCTCATGGAAAGCCGGAGCAGTACCCGCAGGAGACGGCTCCCTGCGCAACAGAGATGATCTCAGCCTTGATATTGGAAATTTCTCATATGTTTCCAATGGAAAATCAAGAGGAATGGTCTATGCTTGAGCATGTGGGGAAGAGAACCCGGCTGATCGAACAGAAGTCACGCGCTCGCAACAAGGATGGACGACCCTCTTGAGAGCAAGTCTGGATGACTTGATAGAAAGATTGGAGAAACAATGGAAACGAAACTATATGAATACAATACAACCGCTCAGTGGAGACCACAACAGGAGCAGCTCTATGAAGGCAAGTATGTCACCGTACGCACCGGCCAGTTGCAGCCCCCAGTTCCACAGAACCAGAGGCCGCAGCCAGGAAGTGGAAATCAGAAGTCCAAGCCGCCGGAGAAGATGGCAAAGGCACGAGCGCTGGGCCTGGCCCGGATGCTCAAGAAGTGGCTGGCCGTTGCCTCGCTCGTCATCTTCGGCACGTTCGGCAGCCTGGTTGCCTTTCACCAGGTGAGTACGACCGCCAACCAGACCTCGTCCGGGTCTTCTCAGAATACCACTTCATCGAATTCATCTTCTCAAAATAGCAATAGTTTCTTAAAACAGCAAGGAGGAAATACCAGTGGAACAAGCAGCTCTTCAACAAGCAGTTCTTCATCAACACCCGTCAGCGGAACCCACACCTCCTGACTATAGCATTCCCGCCGGTTTGCGCCGTGAGGAATTTCGGGCCATGGGGACGACCATTTCCCTGCTGCTTCCCGAAGGCAAGGCAGAATTGGGAGTGCAAATCGTGCGCACGCTCTTTAGCACATGGGAACAGACCCTGAGCCGTTTCTTACCGGACAGCGAGCTCTCCCAGCTCAATGCGCACGCAGGAACACCCGTGGCCGTCAGTGACCTGCTCTATACTGTCCTGGCGACTGCGCTCACCGCTGCCCAGGCCACCCAGGGCGTCTATGATCCCGCCCTGCTGGATCAATTAGTGCGGGTGGGCTATGACCGCACCTTCGATGACCTGGCGGCCGTCCGTTTCGATCCGATTATCCCCGGGGAGCCGGGAGGCCGCTGGCGTCGATGCCGCCCTGGAGCAGTTGCGCCAGAATGGGATCGGTCCCGCCCTGGTCAACGCGGGAGGCGATCTGGCTGTCCTGGGACTCCCTCCTGCTGCCGAGCAGTGGCCGATTGCCGTGCCAGGACAGGAGCGGCTCTGGACGATCCCGCTGCATTCCGGGGCCGTCGCCACCTCCGGCATTGCGCATCGCCACTGGTGGCAGGGCAACACGTTGCGGCATCACTTGCTCGATCCGCGCACCGGGCTGCCCGCCGAGAGCGGTCTCTGGTCGGTCACGGTCGTGGCCGACCGGTGCGAGCAGGCCGAGGTGGCGGCGAAAGTCGTCTTCATTCTCGGTTCCAGGCAGGGGGCCGAGTTTCTGCGCAGGCACCACATCGCGGGCCTGCTGGTGCATGAGGATGGCGCCTGGCAAACCGTGGAACCCTGGCCGGTACATCTTATGGAGGAAGTACAAATATGAATACCATCTGGCAAGCCGTGACCTGGGACGTGGCCCGGGCAGGCGGCTTTACCGCCTACATATTACTCACCCTGGCAGTGGTTGTGGGCCTGGCGCTTTCGACGCAGATCCAATCGCCCAGCCGTTGGCCACGTTTACTCAATAGCGAACTGCACAACTTTCTGACGCTGCTCAGCACGATCTTTCTCGTGGTGCATGTCCTGGCCGTCTGGATAGATCCATTCACCCACTTTGGTTTGAACGAGATCCTCATTCCACTCGCAAGCTCTTATCGTCAAGTGTGGATGGCGCTCGGCATCGTCGGATTGTACCTGGGCATCGCCATCGGCATCAGCACCTGGCTACGTCCGCACATCGGCTACAAGTGGTGGAGGCGACTGCATGTGCTCACACTGGGCATCTTTGCGCTTGCGACTGTTCACGGGATTGGCACTGGCAGCGATACACAGACCCCGTGGGCGCTCGGCATCTACCTCGTCAGCATTGTCCTGGTAGGCTCGTTGCTCTGCCGGAGAGTGTTCTTCTCGAAAGCGAAGCGTAAGAACGCTCCCGCACAATCTGCCACTCCCGCTCGCAGGATGAGTGACGCTCCCCAGAGCAACCCGCGCGCGCTGAACGATACAAGGGTTGTAGCAACGCCAATAACAGAACAGAAGTGGGCAGAAACTACTCGTATGAAATGAAAGAAGAAACGCTCTCCATCTGAAACTGAGAGATGAAAAGGGGGACAGAGCATTGCAGCGGATGAACCTACGACCGTCCAGGCAGATGGCGCAAGAAGAAGTCTCCGATCATTTGCTGTTGCAACAAGCATGTGCCGGAGATCAAGCGGCATTTGAAGCGCTGGTGTGGCGCTATCAAACGATGCTCTATCGTTTTGTGACCACTTACCTGGACAGCGAGCAGGCGCAGGATGTTGTACAATTCGTCCTGCTGCAACTCTATCTCTCCATGTCCAGGCTGAGGGAAAACGCCTGGAAGACACCCTCACTGAAAGCCTGGCTCTTCTGCGTAGCTCGGAACCGGTGCCTGGACGAACAGCGGAAGTATAAGCGACAAGCCTCGCTTTTCTCAGTGCTAGAGGAGGACAATGAAGGGGAGAGTTCCCCGACCCTCGCGACGCTGCTGGATCCCGCGCCGCTCCCAGAAGAGCAAGCAGAGCAGCAGGAGAAACGAGAGCAGTTATATGCGGCGATCCAGACGTTGCCTCCCAGGCTCTCGGTCATTGTCTGGCTGCATTGTATGGAAGGGCTCAGCTTTCCGGTTATTGGGAACAGGCTCAACATCCCGCCTAACACCGCCAAGGCCTACTTTCACCGGGCGTGTAAAAAAATGCGTGCAACATTCTCCTCATAGGGGTCAGCGCATCGAAACAGCATCATCAATAGTCTCCGGGGATCCCGCATCACTGAATGCACCTGCTACTGCTTCTCTTTTTCGGATGTTGGGATAGAGTGTCAGCACAAGATCAGCCAGGGTGATGACGGTAATCACGAGGACGGCAGACGCTACATACGCAAGATTGACGACCTGTGTATTAAGGAAGTATGGCGCATAACTGAATAGCAAGCACAGTTGTATGATCAGCGCTATATAGAAGTAGCGCGGGAAGTAAAAGGCATAGATGATAGATACGACGTCTGCTAAGTAAAAGTATCGCTCATGCATCTCTGGTTAGTAAGCAAACTCCACGCATCTCGACCCGCAATGAACGCGGGGGCCAGCATGAGCAGGAAGATCGCCGGAATAAGGACGAGATATTTTACCGGCAGCTTTCTCCTCAGAAGAAGTATGAGTAGTACCGGTAAAAAGAAAGATGAGATTGACATTGGAGGAACATGAAATATTTCTCATGCGTGCTTTGCCAGGGAGGAGGGGGTGAGACTCGAGTATATTAATCAAGCAGAGGCAACTATCGCATCCAGCATTTGCAGCTGGATGCGATAGTTGCCTCTGCTCCACTTCGATCAACGCCTCTTGCGGCTCTCATTCTGGCCAGCCCTACCATCTTCATCAACAGAAAAGATGTGCTGGCCTTCTACACAATAATACAGCAAGTTGCCTTCCTCGTCCGTTACGGGAACCGTTTCGGTCTCGACATCCACCAGCAAGGTCGCTTCTTCCTCGTCCACCGGGCACGTGTGGTGCTTGAACCAATGAAGATTCATGCTCTCTGTTACTCCTTCTTTCCTTTGTTTGTTGTAATGTGCCTTCTTAACTTATTCGACGCTTTGTCCCTCGTTCCCATAAAATTTGAGACAACACAACATACGCTTCTCAAGCTTTTCAAATCAGCTCGCAAGTGACTGTCAAAATTCACCGGGTACGAACGACTTACTCCCTGCTGCTGAATATAGTGACTTTTTGCTGTTCTTCAACATTTATTGCCCACAGGCACAGAAAGTACTAATCCTCAAGAATCTGGCACAGACATGATTAATTCCCCTCGCAGTCGCCATTAGAGCTTCTATTACCGATCCCATAAAGCCTTTAGTACTTTTTGCTGGTAGAAGACGCAAAAATGAAATTCTGGAAATTTTCTTATACTATCTTTTCTTGGTCGGTACCGATACAGGAAAAGAAAAACGAACACATGGTTATGAACAGAACAGTATTTTCGGGAGCAGGAATGAGTGGGTAACCATTGCTGAATTTGCTTCTTTATGGTTTCGCCTGCTATTTAAAAGCTTCCCGGAACAACATACTGTTCTCTGTAGGGATCTCCCGTCTGGAGGTGCCCGTTGCCCATTCATCCGGCGCGGTGCAAACGCTCAATGCTCTCTACGTGCCGAAAGGATTGAAACGAAAGGAAGAAAGACTGATGTTCAAACGATGTATCCGGTGGATACTACCACTGTTGGTGCTCGTGCTGATTGCGACGTACTTTGTGCTGTCGCCTGTGCTGGCTAGTCACGCCGCAGGGCCAGGCAGCTCACCAATTCATATCATAGCGCCTCACTACTTAACGCCCAACTATTTCTGGTACCCCTGAGAATTGAAACTGTCTAAGCTAGGGGTTCGAGAAGTAACAGGACAAATGTGCTGTAACCTCCCGAACCCCCATTTTAGCTCAACCCTCAATGGAAGCCATCCAGTCTTTCACCTCGTTCGCTTTACGATGCCCTATCACTTTCAAGGCTGTAAGACTCTCTTCTCCTAGCCTTCGAGCCTCTTGGATATTGCCTTGGACAGAAGCGGAACGAGCCAGTCCATACTGCGCGAGTGCGATTAAATCCTGGCTTCCTTCAGGAATGATGGTTAACATCTCACGAAAGCTCAATTCGGCTGCTTCCGGATCCATCCTATCGAGGTAGAGATTGCCGCATTCGTACAGAGTATTGGCGGTCATCTGAGGAATATCAATCTCCTGAGCTAAGGCCAAGCTTTCTTGCAAGTATACTTTTGCCTGTCCATAATTTCCTTGCTTACGTGTCGCCAATCCAAGGTTGTTTAGCAGAACACTGATCCATTCACGATGCCCAATCTGGCGGGCAAGAGTCAGCCCTTGCTGGAAGTAAGCTTCTGCCTGGTCATAGTTCCCTTGGGCAACTGCTACCTCTCCCAGGTTGGCAAGTAGGGCACTATTCAATTCACGATTCCCGATCCGGCGTGCCAGTGCTAACCCCTCCTGAAAGTAGATTTCTGCCTGGACATAGTCTCCCTGCTCGCCTACTATCACTCCCAAGTAGATAAGTACCAGGCAGGTTTGTTCAAGGTCTCCAATTTGACGTGCAAGAGTCAGTCCTTCTTGCAGATACGATTCCGATTGAGCGTAGTCTCCTCGATTAGCTACTACGGACCCAAGAACTTTAAGGAGACTGGTAATACGCTCCTTATCTTCTATCTCACGGGCGAGTGTCAGTCCTTCTTGCAGATAATTTTCTGCCTGTGCATATTCTCCACGCTTCCAGGTCGCCCACCCAAGGTCGTTGAGTAATGCACTGATCCGTTGACTATCCCCAATCCTGCGAGCCAGTGCCAACCCCTCCTGCAGGTACTCTTCTGCCTGGCTATAATTCCCCTGCTTCATTGCAATTTGTCCCAGGTATAGTAAGGTACTTGTGATGCCATAACTATCTCCCAATACCATCGCCGCATCATACGCTCGTTGGAGATGCTGTTCTGCCACAGCATATATTCCACGCAACAACAAAAATGGCGCGAAAGCACAGGCGCATCGTACCAGTGCTGTCCATTTCCCCAACTCATACGCTGCCTCCAAAGCTGTAAGGATGATGTTGCTTTCCTGTTCGAGCAACTCGTAGTCCTTCTTGTGCGCTTCCGCAAAGCCGGTGAAGTAGGTAATCAGGCGTTCATGGACCGTGGTCTCCTGCAGGTGTAGTCGCGCATAGTCGGCGATGGCCTGGTGCAATGTGTAACGGCCTGAGACGCTGCTTTCCAGAAGCCCGGCGTCAAAGAGGGTGTCGAGGGTATCCGCAGTGCAGTTGGCGACGGTGAGCGCGGCTTCTTCGGAAAAGCTGTTTGGCTTCGGTGGGAAGACGGACAGGGCGTAAAGGGCTGCGCGTGCCTGTTCGTCTAGTTGCTGGTCGGTGACGGAGAAGACCGATTGTAAGGAGAGAGGTGTGTCCGCGGGCAGGCTGGGATGGCGTTCGACTGGCCCGCGTGGTTCGCTGATCTGCAGGCGTTCCTTCGTATGGCTCAAGCGTTCGAGGGCGGCATCGATGCGGCGAGCCTGTCCGCTGTATGCCTGCATGCGCAGGTAGTTGCCCATCAGGGTGAGCGCCAGGGGCAGCCCACCTACGGCGTGTACGAGATCATGCGCTTTCCGTTCTTCACGATCCACCACCCGGGGAGCAAGTAGCCTCAAAAGATTCATGCTGCTATCTTCGCTGAGTTCCTGAATTGCGGTGGCTCCGGCGGCAGTCACCGCAGTAGCGATGTTCGGAAAGCGCGTGGTTACGAGATGAGCACAGTTGGAGCCGCCCACTTTGAGGATCAGAGCATCCTCGACCCGCCAGGCATCGTCGATGATCAGCAACATGTGGCGCGAACCGATGGCACGACGTAGTGCAATGGCCCAGGCTTCGCTGTCGCTCAAACTTGCCATTTCTGTGGAGGATATACCCAGCATCGTTCCCCAACGACTCAATAGCCCCAGCATATTCGGTTCGGGTCCCAATGCTGCCCAAAGTATACCGTCGTGGAAATGCGTTCGTATCTCATAGTCATGGGCGAGTTCTATTGCCAGGGCGGTTTTGCCCACACCAGGCAAACCGTTGAGCGTTGTCAGCGCCACACTGCCGCCAGTAGAGAGCCGCCCCTTGAGATAGATGAGTTCATCATCCCGCCCTACAAGGCGTATGGCTGGCTGAAGCGGGATGGCCGGGTCATATAATGCTTCGGCCTCCGCCAAAGCTGAGGCGGCAGATATAGTGTCGCCAGGTGCAGGAGTCGATTCCAGGTCCAGTTCCTGCTCGCTTTTACCGAAGAGCAAACAAAGTCTGCGGCGAAAGTAGGGGCCAGGTTTTGTGATGCCACGTTCCCAGCGGCTGACGTTCAGGTGTGTGGTACCGATGCGGTCAGCCACATCCTGCTGCGACCACTGGCGCTCGATACGCGCCCCGGTCAGCCGCAGCCGGGGTTGAGGGTCGGATTTTGGTGTATGCCTCATCATCCTTCCTTCTAGTAACCCTGCTCATGGGTTCAACCGTAAATCGGGGCTAAATGGAAATGCACACCTCTCCCACCCCTACGCGACCAGGTATTCTGTCCTCCGGTGCAAGAATGATACATATGATTAAGAAAATGATAACATATGCCGTTCCATAAATGCATGCTTACTGGACATAATTAAGTTAGTAATAGCGTTCATTTTAGAGTAGCCTGGCAGAGCTTGTCTCTGCCAGGTCACCATCAATACGTCACTCACGACAGGAGTTAGACCAACTAAGGAGTGCTGCCATGCAAGCAGTGTGCCTTCCTCAAGGAAAAGCTTCCGACTACTATCAGCAGCAGTGCAAATCAGACAACAAAGAGATGCTGTACTTTTCCTTAGAAGGTACACTACCGGCAGGCCACACGTTGGTGTTAAATCCTGCGCTTGGCACCCTCTCATACCTCTCGAAGGGCATTGATCGCCCACGGCTAGAGATGCAGCAACAATTCACAAGCAGCGAACTGAGCCTGCTGCGCCCGCTGTTGGATTTGTTCCCCCACTATTGCCCGTATGAAGTGATGTTTGCCAGTTTCTACAACGGTACGATCACCGATGAGACGGTTGAACATTGTCGCCAGCTTTTGTATAAGGCGCTTGAAGAAGAGGTGTGGGACCAGCAGTTGCGGCCCATACGCAACGTACTTTCCCGCGCGAGGATCAAGTTACGCCCCTTCGGCATCGATATCTCCTCGATTTTGGAGACGGGGTATATCCTGATGGTTACGCCAAGGCAAAAGTCGGAAGAGATTGTCTGATGAACTAGTTCTGCACTCCACCTCCAAACACACATGCTCCTCTAGCGCAAAACATGGTTTTGCGTTTTTTACGCAGTTTCGAGTTTTCCGGTTATTTCCTCTTCAAAACGCTTGCTTTTTGCAAACTTCTTGTGTACTCTGTATACTATATATATGTTTTTTAACAAATATATATGCATCAAAGACATTTTCACGCATTACCTATTTGAACGGTATGCGCAGTCGTTTTGAGAAAATAAACGCTCATAAGTACGTAAATCGTATACCGGACGAGGGTTTTAAAACCGCCAGGAAAGGGGAAGAAAGGAGGCATAAAAGGTCAGATAAGGAGTTGTTTTACTTAATTCTTATCAGAAGTTGAGCCTACCAGCAAAGATGCATAACTGACCAGGACAGAGGAGTTATCTCATGCAAAGAATATCCTTTCGTAAAATGAAAACCTCCGTCTATCATATCCAACCAACCGACGATGAAATCTTACATTTTTCCCTGGATGATTTGTTGCCCGAAGGCCATACGCTGGCCTTGAACCTCTCTTTAGGAACTCTCTCATTGATTGCCAATAGCCGCGACAATTCCTACCCGTACTTGCTTGCAGAACAGCAGTTTACAACCAGTGAGCTTTGTGTGCTTATACCGCTGCTGAAATATTATCCCCATTACTGTCCCTACGAGGTATTGCTGGCAAGTTTTAACAATGGGAATACCAATGAGGCGACCATTGAACGCAGCCGTAAGCGTTTGTATGAGGCGCAGCTTGAGGGAATCTGGGATCAAGAAATGAGGCCGGTGCGCAACGTGCTCTCGCGCGCGCGACTCAAGATGCGAGCCTTCAGAATTGAAATTTCTTCCATCCTGGAAACCGGCTATGTTTCCTGGCGCGCGCAGTCTGTGTATTTTAATGGCAGCCAGCAACGCAAGTCGATTACTGTACTGCTCGATGTTGATCGCGCACAGAGATTGTATGCGTTCTATGCGCTGGGTCAGCGTATTACGATGCACCCCCAGCAGTTCGGATGTATCCTTGATATTGCCGCCATACTCAAGATACAGCTCCAGGGTATCCAGCAACTCAGATCGTTTATGCTGCCTGTCATAACGAGCAATCATAGCAATTTGCTCTAAATAGAGATCGCGCAGGTTATTCGAGCAAGCAAACGCATAGAGATAGCGGTAAATGCCAAGGTCATTGAAATAAGTGCTTGATGCTGCCTGGTTGAAGCATTGTCCAATCTGCAAGGCTTCCTCTGCTTGCGCGCTGCTTACACCCGCGAACATACGGATATGCTGCTCATGCTCCACCCGTCGGAGCAGGTCATCCAGCCATCTTTTCAGGCCCCCACCGGTAATATCGCTGTCGAGAGGGATAATACAGAAAAGCATATTCTCACGCTCATCGAGTAGTGAGCCAGGATAGTTCCCCTGTATACGGCGCTGCGCCAGTTTCACAGTACGTCTAAACGCGCTCACCTGGTTTTCCTTGCTGTTGCCGGTGGTTTCCCCATGCCCATGGCTTTCAAGCATTTGTACCATTGCAAGCATGATCATTACGTGTGGGGTAGTGAGATCACAACCCAGAGAGGCTGCCCTGCCTCGTAGCGATTCTTCGACTTCGGGCTTTCCAGAAAGCAGGTCATCGAAAAACGTCCTGGTGGAGTTTACTTGCCTGGGCGCATCCAGCAGCAGGTGATTTTGAATTGCCAGGGAAGCTTGCATAGCGATAGTGCTGAGCAATAACTGATCCTCAGCCGAAAAGTCAAGGCATTTGCTTGAATAGCAATTGATCAAACCGATGCAGTCGTTTTGCGTAATGAGAGGAGCAATCCATAGTGTCTCATATTGCACATTCTTCAGTGGGTTGAGTTGTTCTTGTTCGTGGATGTTCAGTACCGGTAATTGACCCGGCGTCTTACTATTGAGCAACTTCTCACAAAGGTGCTGGTCAACTTCGAGAGGGACAACGTTTACTCCATGCTCGCGAAGATCGGGAGATGAGGTCTGCATAATCATTTGACCATTGGTAGGCTCCAGGAGCGTCACTACACAGAGATCCACCAGGGTCGCTTGCCGGGTCAATGTTGCCAGGGAATACAACAGCTTATCAAGTGGATGGGAATGGGAGAGTGTGGATACTAAACCCTGGAGAATATCGTAGAGCTTTTGCGTGGAACTGGCGGTTCCCGTAACCTCGTTGGGAGAAATATGTGGATGCATACCGGATACGTTTTCGGCAGCAGAATCCAGGCCCAGCTCTGCCAGTGAAATTTCCCGTGCAGATGTAGTCATACTCATGTCCCCACAGATGAGTGAAGTGGAACGGTTGCTTATCAGCCTGTTCGATACTCTTTTATGTATGCGGTAAACGTAACATAGTTAACATAAAATTCGGAGCCAGGCACAAGTGTAACACATTTTATAGGCATTGTCCAGTGCAAATTGCACAGGATTGTAGCACACAGGTTTTCCGGTTTGTAGTGACACAACGTGTCGAAAAGAGAAATGAGAAGACCGGTATAAGAGTGCCCAAATCAGGAATCGTTGTCTTATACGATCCCTCCATAAAAATGTAGCTGCCTCCCACACTCCCAATGGAAGAGAGCTAGGAGACAACGTAAAGCCCTCAAATGTACACTCCACAAGGTGAAGTAATTAAGAATGGGAGGTACTCATGTATTCGCTATCGCGTTCACTTGTGAAAGGGGTGGTCTGGATAGGGGTGGCAATGGTCGTTATTGTAGTTCTACACCTCGGAGGTATAGTTGCCCTGCGAGTAGGACAGTTCTCTCCACTCACCGGGGCGTTCATTGGCGGCGCACTGGTACTTTCGAGCGTACTTATGCCAATGCGGAAAAGAGAAAATGTTGAGCCCTGGATTGGCTACGAGCAAGTGGGGTGGGTATTGATTGGCCTTGGCGTAATTATGTGGGGCATTGGCGAAACATTTTGGCGTTACTACGTCTCGATTGGACAAGCTCCATTTCCATCGTCAGCAGACATTGGCTATTCCAGCTTTCCCGTGCTAATCTTCATCGGGCTCCTCTTGCAGCCATCATCTGAGTCTGGAGGAAGACGCTTTTTGCTGTTGATGGATAGCCTGATCTCCATGGGATCTATCCTGGCAATCGCCTGGTATTTGCTACTTGGTTCATTGGCACAAATGCCTGGAGAGGCAAATCTCGCCAAATTTTTGGGCCTCTACTATCCTATAGCTGACACTGCACTGCTCAGTTGCATTGTGTTCATACTCCTGCGAAATCAGGGACGAAGATACCAGGCTACTGCTCGTCGAATAGGTCTGCTGGTGGTCGGTTTGGGTCTGTGCTTTTTCGTGACCTCTGACTTTCTCTTTAACATACAACAGAACGCAGGGACATACGTTGAGGCCACCTGGATTGACCTGGGTTGGCCGCTGGGTATGATGACGATTGGTGTTGCAGCCTACCTGCGCCGTTTCCTACCCGCGACCTCCGCAGAAGTAATCGAGCAACGCATGGAGGACTCTGCGGAGCGCCAAACATTTGGTCTCGCACGCTTCGTGCCCTACATTCTTTTAGCGCTACTCTTTCTTGTCCTGTCTCTCAACGTACTTTCTACTAATTCCGGGCAGTTTGCTATCCGACCCATACTGTTAGCCGCGACAATGGGAGTAGTGGCATTGGTCGTAACCCGCCAGATCTTTACGCTGTGGGAGAATGCCCGCCTGGCACGCCAGCAGGCGGAGTCGCTTTCGGATCTGGAGAGCGCGAATAAACGCATTGAAGAGCAGACACGCCAAATCGCGGATCACAACGCCGAACTAGAACGCGGCATTGTGCATCTCAAGGACATACAGGCACAACTAGCGAACGGCAATTTGCGAGTGCGGGCCAATCTAACCAGCGGTGCGCTGTTGCCCCTCGCCGGTAGCCTGAATCTGATGGCCGAGCGCCTGATGCGCCTCGGGCAGACGAATATCTACATGCACCGCTTACTGCGTGCCCTTGACGAACTGAGCGTAGCCTTTGAACGCCAGGCCGCGGGCGCACCCTTTGTCGTCCCCGAGTCCTGCAATGAATTTATAGAGATTAACCGCCTCTTACTTTCAATGCGTGCGAAGGCAAGCGCTACTGCATTACCTATCACACACCCATTGATGCGTACACATATCTCACAGCGTTCAGCGCCAACGCACCGTCCCGAGACGCAACCCTTAGGGCCCAATACACCTGATATGTCGCTACATCCACATACGCCCTTGCCGCGACAGACTAGCGCACAACTACCGCAAACGTCCTCTATACTGAGGTTGGGAATCAGGACTGTATCAGGATCACGACAACTCTCGTCGTCTGAGCCGTTGCAGCCGCCCTCGTCGGGACCATTGCAATCGGAAAGGATCAAAGGCGATGGCGCCTGAACATATCCTACCGACTCTCTCGTACGGTTCGCGCGAGCGGCCACGCGCTGCACTCGGGTGCGCGCTGCACGATAAACTAGTATGCCCGAAGCCAAACCGAGTGCCAGAGAGACAGCCATCACGATGTAGGATAAGATATACTTAGGATACTAGAGGGCACTTGCCTCCTTAGGGATCTTTGTTCATGAGCTTGTGTCGATATAAGGAAACCTATATGTCCTATCTTCCTCATCTTCTCACACTTATTGGCGTATGGGTCGTCGTAACCATCACCCCCGGACCGGATTTTGCCGTGACCATTCGCTACGCCACTGCACGTTCGCGACGAGATGGTGTGTTCGTCGCACTCGGTGTAGCTACGGGCCTGACCATCTGGATCACGGGCAGTATGGCAGGATTGGGAGTCCTTTTCGCCCACTTTAGCTGGCTTGTCGAGATCATCAGGACGCTCGGCGCATTGTATCTCACCTATCTCGGCATCAAAATGATCTTGATCGCTCATCGCCAGCCCCTAGAGTTTGCGGCCGGAGTTGTGCCGACGCGTCGTTTCTCCGCCTGGCGTATCGGCTTCCTGAGCAACCTCAGCAATCCCAAGTTGGCTGCCTTCTTCAGTAGTCTTTTCGCTGCCCTTCTCCCTGCCAACTTGCCGTTCTGGGTACAGGGAACGATGGTCTTGGTAATGCTGGCCGTGACTACTGTCTGGCTTTGCATCGTCGCCTGCTTTAGCTCGCTAGGGCCGATTGTTCGCTTCTACCGCCGGGCAAAACGATGGATTGACTACATCACCGGAGGGTTGTTCGTTGCGCTCGGAGTACGGCTCGCGGTCGAGCGCTAGTGTGTTTATAGAAAGCAACGCACATCCTGGCACGAGAATGATAGCATTCGTCGTGATGGCACATGCACCCTGGTCGAGGCCTCCCTCGTCGTGATTGGGGTGCAGACTCTCATCTAACAACTTTACCAGAAGCATAGCGTATATTATACGTGATGTCGTAAAATATAATAGTATGCTGAATGGACTTTAGATTCTCACTTCGTCGAAAAGTGCTGATGTATGCAGGTAGGAGTAGCACATATGGTTGCTTCTGCTCATCTTCACTGCTCCAAATGTGGCACGGAAAACCCGACACAAGCAGCGTTCTGCTTTGCCTGTGGGCAAGCATTACAGACTGCTGCCGGTGGCCTCGCCATCAGCTCTTCCACCAGACTGCTTGTTCCGAATCACCTGCTCAAGGAACGCTATCATATACTTGACCAGGTCGGTAAGGGCGGCTTCGGAGCAGTCTATAAAGCAGCAGATACTCTATTCGGCTGCAGGCTTGTGGCCGTCAAGGAGATGGACCAGAGCCACCTGAGTCCGCAGGAGATAGCTGAGGCCATTGAGACTTTCAAACGTGAGGCCCACCTGCTCGCGGGCCTTCAACATCCCAATATTCCCGGCATCTATGACTATTTTGGCGAAGCTGGGCGCTGGTATCTCGTGATGGATTTCATCGAAGGCGATACGCTCGAGGAATACCTGCGTAAATCCAGGGGAAGATACCTGCCTGTTGAGAAGGTGCTCGACACCGGTATTCAGCTCTGCACTGTACTTGGCTACCTGCATACCCGCCAGCCGCCCATCATCTTCCGCGACCTCAAGCCTGCTAACATTATGCTGACATCATCTGGGCAAATCTACTTGATTGACTTTGGCATCGCTCGCCACTTCAAACCAGGACAGTCTAAAGATACTACAGCTTTCGGATCACCCGGCTATGCTCCCCCGGAGCAATATGGCAAGACGCAGACCACTCCTCGCGCAGATATCTATGCCCTGGGTGCCACGCTCCACCAATTGCTAACGGGGCATGACCCGTCACAAACACCTTTCCGTTTCGCGCCTCTTCAGTTGCGCAGCCAGACGACTCCTGTTGGCCTCGATACCTTGATTTCGAGCATGCTTGAGATAGATGAGAAAAGAAGACCAGCCAGCATGAATGCCATCAAGCTAGAACTGCAGTACTTTGCTTCTCAGCGAACTGGCAGACAGATGGGCATCTTACAACCTGGAATCATGTATGTATACCCAGCGCCAGTTGTTTCCAGGCCATCTATTCCATCTACACAATTTAGTGCAGGTAGTGCAACACTGGGAAGTCCCCTCGTCGTCTATCACGGTCATTCCGATCGAGTGCGGTCTGTGGCCTGGTCGCCCGATGGCGCGCATATCGTCTCCGCGAGCGACGACAAGACCGCCCAGGTATGGGAGGCTGCCACTGGAGATCATCTTTTCACTTATCCAGGGCATTCCGATCGAGTGAATGCCGTGGCCTGGTCGCCTGATAGCAAGCTTATCACCTCCGCAAGTAGTGATTCAACTGTACAAGTATGGGAGGCCGATACCGGAATCTACCTCCTCACCTACACGGGGCATTCCGATCGAGTGAATGCCGTGGCCTGGTCCCCTGATAGCAAGCTCATTGCTTCAGCCAGCGATGATAAAACTGTAAAAGTGTGGGATGCCAGGACGGGACATCATCTTTTCACCTATCGCAGTCACTCAGATTGGGTACGTGCCCTGGCCTGGTCACCAGACAGCAAACGCATCGCCTCAGCCGGCGATGATTCCACAGTTCAAGTTTGGGAGGCTACAACCAGGCGCAATATGTTCTTGAGCAAAAATGTCTATCGTAGCGATTCCCAGCGGATACGTGCTCTGGCCTGGTCGCCCGACAGCAGGCTCATCGCCTCAGCCAGTGATGACCAGACCGTACATGTCTGGAACCTCGCTTCCAGGAAACCCATCTTGACCTACCGGGACCATGCAGATGGACTGCACGCCGTGGCCTGGTCACCCGATGGCAAGTACATTGCTTCAGCGGCGGGAAGCAGTATTAATTACTATGCAGATAATTCGGTACGCATCTGGGATGCCGCCAGCGGAGATACAATCTATATCTATCGCAATCATTCTGATTATGTACTTGCCCTGGCCTGGTCGCCCAATGGGGATCAAATCGCATCGGCTTCATCAGATCACTCGGTGTCAGTGTGGCAAGCAAGATGAATTTTGAGAGCTAGCTCCTTACAAGCGCTAAAGAGGCAGCATCATTTAGCATTTCCTATCGTCAGGTGACCACAGGCGCTTGCATGGGATATTTCTCATACAGACGCTCGGCAACGATCTTTTGCAAGCGCCTTACCGCCGTGTGGATATCGCAAAAGGATGTGTAGAGTGGAGCAATTCCCAGTCGAATAGCATCGGGCGGGCGGAAATCGGGCAGAACGTTCATCTCGTGAATCAGCGCCAGGTCGATGCGCAGACCTTCGGCATGGCCCAGCGAGACGTGGGAACCCCGGCGGCCTGCGTCTCGCGGTGTATTAAGTGTGAAGCCAAGTGGTTCCAATAATGCTTCCCACAGGTTTATCAGGTACTCGCTCTGGCGTACCGATTTGGCACGCAAGTTGTCCAGTCCAGCCTCCAGGAGCAAATCAACTCCCGGCTCGATCAACGAGAGTGACACGATAGGAGGTGTCCCCGTCAAAAACTGGCGAAGGCCCGCTACCGGCCGATAATCAAGCTCGAAATTGAACAGGTCGCGCTGCCCCATCCATCCAGCGATAGGATTGCTCAGGACATCCTGCAGGTCGCGCCGGATGTACAGGAATGCGGGAGCACCAGGACCACCATTCAGATATTTGTAGGTGCAGCCAATCGCCAGATCAACCTGGGCAGCATGCAAGTCGACCGGGACCGATCCTACTGAGTGGCTGAGATCCCAAAGCACCAGGGCACCGGTGGCATGGGCAGCGGCAGTTATGGCAGGCATATCATAGGTATAGCCGCTTTTGAAGACGGTGTGAGAGAGGGCCAGCAGGGCGGTCTGATTATCGAGCCGGGCCTGCAACTCAGCGACGGGGCCGTGAATGCCGTCAGGTGAGGGAAGGATATCTAGCCGATGTTGCTTGTCTAGCAGGTCGATCGCTCCTTGCAGGATGTAGAGGTCTGAAGGAAAATTGAGGTTGTCGGTCAGAATACGCGACCGTCCATGCTGGATGCGCAGCGCGGCAACGACTAACTTGAAAAGATTGACCGACGTGGAATCGGCGACAATGACTTCGTCCGGCTGCGCGCCGATCAAGCGGGCAATCTTCGCTCCAACGCGCTCTGGCGCTGTAAACCACCCTTCATTCCAGCTCCGAATCAGGCGTTCCCCCCACTGCTGCTGGATGATTTCCTCGGCAAGAGACACCGTGGCCCTGGGAAGGCGGCCCAGTGAGTTCCCATCCATGTAGATTAGATCGGGGTCGGCAATGACAAAGCGTTCCCGAAAATGAGCTAACGGATCGTGCGCATCGAGTTCAGCGGCGTATGCCGAATCGGTCTGCCTGGTCATGGATCATGTTCCTTTTTGGGTGCCGCCTTTAGAAGCGATGAGCGTCCCTGGCGAACACATATGCTGACAACTCACCTTCTTCCATAGAATTGTACACGCAAAATTTGGTAGAATACAGAGGAACTGATATATGTTTTAGGCAAAAGAACTCATTGCTGAAGCAAATGACGGAGGAACCCCTCATGAAGGCAGTGTTATGTAAGGCATTCGGCCCACCCGAAAGTCTCGTGATCGAAGATGTCGAACCACTCAAACCTGGGAAAGGCCAGGTGGTTATTAGCGTGAAGGCGTGTGGTGTGAACTTCCCGGATACGCTGATCATCCAGGGCAAATACCAGTCAAAGCCGCCATTTCCTTTTATACCAGGCAGTGAGGTTGCCGGCATCGTTAAAGAGCTCGGTGAGGGAGTTGATACTTTCAAAGTTGGCCGCCAGGTGATTGCATTCACTGGTGTGGGCGGTTTCGCTGAGGAGGTTATTGCTGATGCCCCCCGGCTAATCCCGATGCCTCGAAGTATGGATTTCACTACGGCATCCGCCTTTGTTATGACGTATGGAACATCTCATCACGCATTAAAGGACAGGGCGCAACTCAAGCCGGGAGAGACGCTGCTGGTGCTTGGCGCGGCAGGTGGCGTTGGTCTCGCGGCGGTGGAAATTGGCAAGGTGATGGGGGCGCATGTGATTGCCGCAGCTTCGTCTGATGAGAAGCTTGAGGTGTGCAAACAGCATGGCGCAGACGAGGTGATCAATTATGTAAGCGGGGATCTAAAGGAGCGCATAAAACAACTCACGGGTGGAAAAGGTGTTGATGTGGCCTTCGATCCTGTAGGGGGTGATTATTCTGAACCGGTTTTGCGCAGTATGGCCTGGGGCGGCCGCTTCCTGGTAATTGGTTTCGCGGCAGGCGACATTCCACGCATCCCGCTCAATTTGCTGAATGATGTGATGAATCGTAAAGTCACGGGAAAAGCGGTACTCTTGACGAGCAAAGAATAAACATGAACGCATCATCTTTTCAGCAACTTTGGACAACAATCTTGCCTTTTATCGAGGAGCATGAAAAGTTGATGACCACTGTCACGGATAGGGTAACTAGCCTGGACTAATCATCCAGTCCCACGCCCTGTTTCAGCAAAGCCTGCAGTGACACTATTTGATCATAATCCATCCGCGCCGTCTCATCGAGGAAACGGACATAGCGCTTGAAGCTGGTCGTTAGCGTTTCGTTTTCTGATGCACGGAGGTAGTTTTCCACATCCGCAGCAGTCATGTCGAGCAGCCCACGCGGAGGGTCCTGCTCAAGAAGATATTCCCGGGCGAAGGTGTCGATATTCGATGCGTGCTTCTCTACCATGTTATGGCTCAAGCCCCTCCTGGCCAGTTCCTTGCGGAAAGCGCCCAGGATTTTAGCATTGCGTGTGAGCATTCCCTTTCGCACCTCTCGCAGGTTGGTAGGTACTGCGACTGGTTCCAGGGTGGTGACAATCCCCTCGCGTTCCTGGGCATTGCGGTACGCCTCGTTCACTCCGCTGCGGAATCCGGGGCCAAAGGTGATCGCGTACGGCTCCAGCAGACCATCGTAGGTGATCTGGCCCTCAAATGGCAGCAACACTGCGTGTGTATATACAGGAACGGGGTAAATCACAACTTCCTCAATCGGGCTGACCAGTCCCAGCACTCCGTAGGCATGTGCAGCAGGTTGTTCTGAGAGAAAGACGGAATATTTTTTGAGATGGCGAACGATGAAAAATTTTCCGTCGACCCGGTACTGCCAGCTTGCAACCAGGGCCAGATCATCCGGCGATAGATCGGCGGGATTGGTAGCAATGAAGCTTTCGCGTAGTGCATCATCAGCCCACAAAGCATTACGGAGTTCTAAGGCATCGGAGGTTGATACTGACCCCGCTATGGGATCATCGGGAAAGTCCGGAGCTAGATGCCGCTGCTCATTCACAAAGTGGAGCAATTCGAACCAGACCCGGTAAAAGCGGCTAACCTGTTCAGGTGGTAACTGCATT
>WNGJ01001947.1_pt1 | contig 39945 bp, 34 predicted proteins | sample 5400611 | NCBI WGS metagenome assembly WNGJ01 (sample SAMN13153375, study PRJNA577476) | soil metagenome | isolation source: 40 cm soil or saprolite under Garry oak tree replicate 1 | place: USA:California | collected 2016-06-15
CGTGGGCGATACCGCCGGATTGGTCGCCTTCACTGACGTGACCGTGGTGCCGATGGATCGTGAGCGGTTGTTCGAGCGCCGGACGGTGCTCGTCCGAGGCGACCGGATCGAGGCCATCGGTGCCGCTGACTCGATCCGTATGCCGGCTGGGACGACGCGGGTGGACGGACGGCAAAAGAGCCGCGAGATCCTCGGGCCCACGCTGTTCACGGTCGCGCCGCCCTTCAGCGGCAACTCCACCAGGACAGCGGACGAGGCGCGGCGGAAGGTGCGCGAGTACTCGGCTGCGGGCTATCACGTGCTCAAGATCTTCCCGCCGATGTCACGCGACGTGTACGATGCCATCACCAGTACGGCCCGCGAGGTGGGAATCCCCTACGCCGGTCATGTGCCGCCCGAGGTGGGGCTCCGCCACGCCATTGAAGAGCGTCAGTCGGTGGAGCACCTCGACGGCTATGTCGAGGCGAGTCGCGGCGACGAGCGGGCGATCGCCGATCTCGCGCGGGCGACTTGCGAGGCTGGAATCTGGAACTCCGCCACCATGGACGTGTGGAAGACCATCCTCGGCACCCGATCGTTGGACGAGCTTCGCCGCCGTCCCGAGCTCCAGTACCTCCCGCGCCCGATGGTCGAGCAGTGGGCCAAAGAGACGGTGGAGCTCTCCCGGCGCAGCTTCTGGCGCAGCGCGCTCGAGCAGATGCGCATGCGTCCGTCGGCCATGGACGTTGTTGCGCTACGCGACCAGATTCTGCAGGCCCTTCATCGCGCAGGCGCCGGTCTGATCCTCGGCGCCGACTCGCCTCAAGTGTACAGCGTGCCAGGATTCTCCCTGGCGCACGAGATGGGAGCGATGGTGCAGGCCGGCGTGCCCATATACGCGGTGCTCGAGGCGGCGACCAAAAATCCGGCCGCCTGTTTCGGACAGGAGGCGGAGTTCGGCATGGTGGAGGTGGGAAAGCGGGCGGATCTAATCCTGGTGGAGGGGAACCCGCTCGAGGATATCCGCAACGTCCACCGGCAGGCCGGGGTAATGGTGCGTGGCCGCTGGCTGTCGAAGGACGAAATCCAGCGGAGGCTCGACGAAATCGCCCGGAAATGGCAGTAGGCAGCGCAGCCGCCGGCCTGTAGCCCGCAAACCAACGGCCTGGCCGAGGCGTTCGTGCATACCTTCGATCTGGAGGCCGCGCGCCTCTTGACGCGCTACGCGGAGCAGTCGCGCCCCGTACAGTTCCCACCCCGCGATTTCTGCCTGTCGACGCTCGGCATGTTCGAGCCGGGCCTCGATCCCGGCGACGTGCCGCCGTTGAAGAGCGACCGCCCAGACAGCGGGCAGGTCGTCTGCGAGTCGGCCCGCCACGCATCTTCCCGTCGGTTTCGTGCCGAAGGCATTGAACCCGGATGCACTTCGGTTGACTCGGTGACTCGCGCCGGCTAGTGTTTGCCAGACTTCGAAGGAGATCTCGCATTCGTCGACGCTCCACCCTGTCACGCGAGGAGAGCGAGCATGCAAACGATCATCGCGTCTCTGGTGGCCCTGCTGTTGCTCGTCGTCCCTGTGACCGGCTATGCGCAGGACGCGCGAGCCACCCTCGAACGTGCCGCTGCTGCGATGGGAGCATCGGGCCTCACCACCCTCGAGTACACGGCTACCGGCACGATGTTCGACGTCGGCCAGAGCGCCGTCCCGGGTCAGCGCGGCCCCCAGTTCACTCTCAGGAGCTATACCCGCTCGATCAGCTACGAGACCACCTCGGTCCGGACCGATCTCGAGCGGGCTCGGGCGGAGGCGCGCGGCGGTGGCGCACCGGCGCCGCGACAGATCTGGATGGTGAGCGGAGACCACGCCTGGAACGTGGTCGGAGATACGGCTGCGCCGGCGCCAGTCGCTCTGGCTCAGCGCCAGTTCGAGCTGTGGACCACTCCGCACGGGATCATCAAGGCCGCGATGAAATACAACGCGACGGTCGAGGGCCGCACGATCTCGTTCGCCGTCCCCGATCGGTTTCGTGCGAAGGCGACGCTCACCGAGGCCAATCTCGTCGATAAGGTTGAGGCAGTCATCCCGAACCCCGTGGTCGGTGACCTGCCAGTCGAGATCCGGTACGCGGACTACAAGGACTTCGGCGGCGTGACGTTTCCGATGAAGATTTCGCAATCGGCCGCGGGCTCTCCCTGGTTCGCGCTCGCCGTGAACGAGGTCCGGCCGAACGCAGCCGTCGACATCACGGTGCCCGAATCGGTCCAGCAGGCCGTGAGGCCCTACGCGCGCGTGACGAACCAGAAAGTGGCCGACGGGGTCTGGTACCTCACCGGCGGCAGCCACCACAGCGTCGCCATCGAGATGAAGGACCACGTGATCGTCGTGGAGGCGCCACTCAATGACGACCGCGCCATGGGCGTGATCATGGCGGTCCGCGAGCTGGTACCGACGAAGCCGATCGCCTACGTTGTGGCGAGCCACCACCATTTCGATCATGCCGGTGGTCTCCGCGCGTTCGCCTCGGTCGGCGTCACCGTCGTCGCGCACGAGAGCGATCGCGCGTTCCTGACGCAGGCGCTGGCCGCGCCGGCGACGATCAGTCCCGATCTCCTGGCCAAGTCGGGCAGGAAAGCCAAGGTGGAAGGCGTGCGCGACCGGCGCGTGATGAACGACGGCACGCGAACGGTGGAGATCCATCACGTGGTCGGGAACAATCACGAGGACGGGATGCTGATGGTGTATCTCCCGAAGGAAAAGCTCCTGATCCAGGCGGACATGTTCACCCCGGCGCCGCCGAACGCACCCGCGCCCGCGGCCGTGAATCCGAACACCGTCAACCTGGCGGACAACATCGCCCGGCTAGGCTTGGCCGTCGAGCAGCACCTGCCGTTGCACGGGCGCATCGTACCCATGGCTGAGCTGAACAAGGCGATCGGCCGCGCGCAATAGCGGGTGTCACTGGACGCGGCCCGCGAGTGATCCCGCGGGCCGCGTCTTTTGCCCTGGGGTATGTCGATGGCGGGAGCATCGCCATCGAGTAGCGCTACGCGGAGGGGAAGTACGAGCGGCTGCCGGTCCTCGCGGCCGACCTGGTCCGGCTCAAGGTGGACGTCATCGTCACGGAGGGCACACCGCCGAGCCGTGCGGTGAAGCAAGCGGCCGAGCATCGGGAAGGTCGTGACGCCGAACGCGCGGCGTGCGCCGCGTGGGAACCTCGGTGGAGGATGGCTGGCGCATCGCCCCTATTGTGGGATCTTGACCTTGCTCCAGACCAACACACCGCGGGTCTCAGGGCTGCCCGGCAGGTTCGTGTTCGGTTGCCAAGGCGAGGTGACCGTCAGTGCGTCGCCCTCGACCTTGAAGAATCGCAGCTGCTCTGTGCCGGTCCACGATTCATCCCAGGCAACATCGATCTTCATGATCCACTTATCGCCCTCGACACGGTAGATGCCGCTGTACGCAACCATCGACCAGAAGGCCGCGACACGGTCCTGGTCGGTCTCGGGTTTCCTGCGCTGCTCGCTCGTGATTAGTCCCAGGATTCGCTTCTCGGGTGTGAAGACGAGGTAACCGTTCGGCCTCTCACCATAGAATCGTTTCTTCTCGCCGGTTGCCTTGAATTCCGTGTACCAAGATTCAAGTTTCCACACCCCTAGTAGCTTCTGTTCACCGTCCGAGGCGAGGGCTGGCGACGCGATGAGCAAGACACAGAATAGGCCAAGTGCTCGCATGGTGAACTCCTCGGGACTGTCGTTTGATAGCTGGCGGGAGTCTAGCAGACCTCTTGGGTTGCTGGTCCGAGCGTTCGGCTGATTGCAGCGCGCAGGTATTGATGCCCGACAGCCATGCCGACCCGAGCCCCGTTGCCACGACCGTTGACCAGTCCATCACGCTCGATCCTCGCTGTTCCTATCGTCGGGCAATTCTCGCGTGCCAGCAACGTCCTCAGCGGCCCGTTGGTCCGTGGTGTCGTCGTGCTCGGCTGGATGGCGCTCCGGCTTGGCCGCGGATGTCCCGACCCGCGTCGTCGCGATCGCACTCACGCGATTCCCGCGCTTCGATGCGCTCTTGTCTACCGGGCGCCGCGCGTCTTGATATACAGTTACGGCGTCGACGGCGGGATCGGGAGAGCTGAGTAGCGAAGTGAGGTCGAGTCGAGCCTCGTCTCTCCGAACGGACGCGTCGAACTGCGAGGCGAGGTGCCCATGGACGGAATTGGTCGCCGCGAAGAGATTCGAGTTCCCGGTATGCCCGAGCCTATCAGCCACTTCACCAACGTCGTGCGCGCCGGCCGCCTCGTGTTCGTCTCCGGGTGCGTCGCCTCCGACGCGCAGGGACGCACGATCGGGGGCAACGACGCGACCGACCAGGCCCGGCAGGTCCACGAAAATCTGAAGAAGTGTCTCGCGGCGGCCGGCGCGACGTTCGCCGACGTGTGCAAGGTCACCGTGTTCCTCAAGAACATCGCCGATCGCGAGAAGGTCAACGTCGCTCGCAAGGAGTATTTCGGGCCTCACCGTCCTGCCAGCACGCTCGTCGAGATCTCGCGTCTGGTCCGAGACGACCTGCTTGTCGAGATCGAGGCGATCGCGGTGTTGCCCGAGTAGAAGGTGGCCGACGCAGAGTCCCTGTGCGAGCGCGCCATCGTGTGGGCCCGGCAGGGCCGGTACCGTGAGGCCGAGGCGGCATACCGTGAAGCGATCCGGACCGACCCCGGTCGGCTGAGAGCGTATCTCGGGCTCGGATTGGTCCTGCGTCGCCAGCGCCGGACGGTCGAGGCCGAGGCGGTCTTCAAGCAGGCGATCCTCCTCAACCCCGCCGGCGTCTCGGCGCATCTCGAGCTCGGCGGCGCGCTCTTCGAGCAGGCACGATACGCCGAAGCGGCCGCGGCGTTCCGCGAGGCGATCCGGCTCAGGCCCGACTCGCCGCAGGCGTCCGTGAGCCTCGGCCTGGCGCTCAGCCGTCGAGGAGACTACGCCGGCGCCGAGTCCGCGTTCCGCGACGCGCTCACCCTGAAGCCCAACGACGCGACCGCACGGGCCAACCTGGCGACCATGCTGCGCCGCCAGCGTAAGGTCACGGCCGCCGAGGTCGTCCACCGCGAGGCGCTCGCGCGCGACGCGGCGCCCACGACGACACGACGCGATCTTGCCGATACGCTCTACGAGCAGGCGCGATACGCCGAGGCCGCGGCGGCCTACCGTGAGGTGCTCGTGCTCACGCCGAGCGACGCGAAGACATGGCGGGGACTCGCGCTGTCGCTCGAGCGTCAAGGCCGGCTGGCCGAGGCGACCAGCGCCTATCGTGACGCGATCCGCCTTCGGCCGGAGGACGCCGATCTGCGCGAGCGGCTCGGCGCGGTGCTGCGGCGCCGGCACCGTGACGTCGAAGCCGCGGCCGCGTTCCGCGAATCGCTGCGCCTGCGCCCCGACGCCGCGCGTGCCCACCATCACCTCGCGGTCACCCTCGAGCGCCTCGGTCGCTACGACGACGCCGCGGAGGCGTTCCGGGAGGCGATCCGCTTGCGCCCGAGCTACTTGCACGCGCATCTCGGCCTGGCCGCGACCCTTCGCCGTCAGGGCCGCTGGGCGGAGGAGGCGACGGCGTACGCGGACGCCCTGGCCGTCAGCCCCGACGACGCCGATCTCCATAGCGGTCGAGGCCTGGCGCTCGGCGCGCTCGGTGACTACGCCGAGGCCGCGGCCTCGTTCCGGCGCGCTCTGGCGCTCCGACCGGACGACGCCGACCTGCACTACGAGCTCGGGGTCGCGCTCGGACGGCAGGGTCGCCACGCGGAGGCCGAGGTGGCGTTGCGCTCCGCGATCAGGCTGCGGCCCGACCTGGTGAAGGCTCGCGCGAACCTGGCGCTCGGTCTCGGCCGCCAGGGCAAGCACCTCGAGGCCGAGTCGACGTACCGCGAGGCGCTCGCGTTGCGGCCCAACCACGCCACCCTCAGGCGTGGCCTCGGCGTCGCGCTCTACTGGCAGGGCCGTTACGCGGAGGCCGAGGCCGCGTTTCGTGACGCGGTTCGCATCAAGCCCGAATACGCGCGCGCACACAGCGACCTCGGCGAGATGCTGGCCGAGCAGCACCGCTACCGCGAGGCGGAAGCGGCCTATCGCGCGGTCATCCGGATCACTCCTGACGGCCCGTTCCCGCACACCGCGCTCGCCGGGGTGTTATTGGCGCAGCGCCGGTATGCCGAGGCCGCGGCCGAGTGCCGCGAGGCGATCCGGCTCAACTTCGACGAGCCGCGGGCGCACATCAACCTCTGGGATTCCCTCGAGTTCCTGGGAAGCTACGACGAGCTGGAGACGGCGGCGCGCGCGGTCATCGAGCGCAGGCCCGACCACGCCGACGCCCACGCGCGGCTCGGGCGCGCGCTGTTTGCCCGGGGACGCTACCGCGAGGCCGCGGAGGCCTATCGCACGGCGGTCGGCCTGCATCCCGAGATCGCGCGCTTCCGCGACGGGCTCGCGGCGGCGCTATCGAAGGTCGAGTAGCCGACGAAACTCTTCGAGATCGCGCCGCGGGACGTCGGCCCGCTGCCGCACGACCTCGTGGACGTGCGCAGGGTTGTCCTCGATCGCGCGACTGGCCTTGGCGAAGAGCTTGACCAGCCGCTTGGCTTCCTTCTCCGCCTTGGCCGTCGCGACCGAGCCGGCGAGCATTCCGGCCAGCGCCACGATGCGGCTTTCGAGCTTCACGAAGCCCGTGACGGCCGGCGAGATCAGGCTCTTGTGGTCGGCGGTCGGGCTCAGGCCATACTCGATGAGAACGACTGCCTGGCCCTTGATGCTCGGGAGTAGCCCCGACTGGTACTGGCCGTGGGCGTACGCCACGCGCGTGCCGCTGGTCGAATAGACGACCGAGAACTGGCCCAACACGCCCCAGCCGTCGTCGAGCCAGAGGCCGCCTTCGGGCCCGCGCCAGATCCGGTAGCGGGCCAGCTTCAGCGCGCGGGTGACGTGGGTCGCGAACTCCGGGTGATCGAGGAGGAACTCGAAGACGTCCGGCCGAGCGATGAACGGCTCACCGGCCGCCCGCGCGCTCACCGAGGCCGCTTCGGCGACTTCCTGAAGCCTGGCGCGCTCGCCGGCAGGGATCTGAGCCGGCAGCGTGGGTGAGGGCCTGGTCGCGAGCGCGCCCGAGACGAGCAGAAGGACCGCGAAACCGGCAACGGCGCACGGCGATCGGCGGCGGTGCCTGGACAACACGACCGGGCCATTATACCCTCGGCCCTACCAATCGAATCCGCCCCGAGCTTGCGGCGCCCTGTCCGGGGCGCGGGGGGCAAACATGTACCAGTACCTCTACGCGATCGCCGACCGGCTCCCGGCGGCGTGGCGTCCGCCGGACGCGAGCGTCGGAGGGCCCGTCGAGCTTCGGCGTCTGGGCGACCTGGTGGTCCTCGTGAGCCAGCTCGACCGATTGCCAGAGGCCAACGCGCGCACCCTCGCTCTTCATCACGACGTCGTCGCCTCCACCCTGGATGCCTCCGCGACGGTGCCGTTCAGATTCGGCATGGCTGTGGCGGCTGCCGACCTCGATGGCTGGCTCGCCGCCCACGCGCCGCTTGTCAACACGACGCTCGCTCAGCTCCGGGGATGCGTCGAGATGAACGTCAAGCTCCTGCGTCTTCACTGTGGGCACTCGATCGACAGGACCTGCCGCGAGTGCGCCGACGGCGCCCCCGGCGTGGTCCAGCTCCGGGAGCTGGCCGAGCGGCTCGTCACGCAAGCCGGTATCGAGCGCTGGCGCTACCGGTCGCCCGGGGGCGGGAGCAATGTTGCGGGCTCCGTCGCCTTCCTGGTCGCGCGCGCTGAAGTCGACGGGTTTCTCACGCGGATCGCGCCGATCGCCTCACGCGCTGCCGGCATCGCCGTGGTTCCGACCGGGCCGTGGCCGCCGTACTCGTTCGTTCCGAGCTTCGACCGCTTCCCGCTGGCCCGGCTGGGAGAACCCGAACGAAAGCTCGGCCGGCTGGCCTGATTCTGCCGTTTCCGGGCATGGGCGTTCCCCGCTTGCCCCCGGCCAGGGCGGTGGGATAGGCTTACCGCCACCTTCGAGGAGGACTGATGCAGCGACTCCAGCGCGCCGCAGTCGAGCAGTTGATGGCCGGGCGCCCGGACACGACGCTGGAAGCCGCGCTCGAGGTCTTCGAGGTCTTCGCCAGTGGCTCGCTCACGGACGAGGTCTACATCCTGGACGACGTCGCCGGCAAGCGCATCGCGATCGCTCCGACCACGCTCAAAGACAAGTATCGGCGGGGGTGATCCATGGCCATCATCGTTGTCTCGCATCAGATGGGAGCGGGCGGCCCCGAGATCGGCATGTCGGTGGCGCAGCGACTCGGATATCGCTACGTGAACCAGGAGCTGCTGCTCGACGCGGCTCGCCGCTACGGGCTCGCGGAGGACAAGCTCTCACATCTCGATGAGTCGAAGCCGACTCTGTTCGAGCGCTTCGACACCGAGACGCGCCACCACATCACCGTGCTCCAGACGACCTGTCTCGAGTTCGCCGAAGACGACAACTGCGTCTTGATGCGCGGCGGCGGCCAGTGGCTGCTCCGCGGCGTCCCGCACGTGCTCCGCGCCCGGGTCATCAGTCCGTTCGAGCACCGGGTGAAGCAGTGGGTCAAGCGCACCGCCGAGATGACGGGCGAGACGCCCAACTATCGCGCGGCCGCCGAGCTGGTGCGCCGCGACGACCTCGAGAAATCCGGCAGAATGCGCTATCTCTACGAGGTCGACATCGCCGATCCCACGCTCTACGAGCTGGTCGTCAACACCGAGAAGATGAAATACGACGCGGTGGTCGCGATCCTCGAGGCGCTCGCCCGCCGTCCCGAGATGGCGACGACCGAGGCAGGCCGTCAGATGGTCGCCTCGCGCGCGCTGGCCTCGCGGGTGCAAGTCGCGCTGGCGACGCATCCGGAGACGCGGCGCTACCGGATCACGGTCGAGGCGCACGGCGGCGTCGTGACCCTGGAAGGGACGGCGGCGCTCGAGCGCGCCGTGGAAGTCGCCCGCTCCGTGCCCGGGGTGCGCGAAGTCAAAACTCAACAGGTCGAGATCCCGCCGATTCCTCCCTTCGTCGCTTAGCTGGGAGGCTGGGGCCGGCCGACCCGTGTCCGGTGCTTGTTGCTTGGCCTTCAGCGCTCGCGAGGAGACGCGGGGCGGTCGGGGGAGACCCGGTCGGGAGCCTCGGCGACGCGGAGCTGAATCGTGCGTCGCTCGCGGTTGCGGACGATCTCGAGCTTGACGGTTTTGCCGACCTCGGCGTCCGCCGAGAGCCGCTGCAGCTGACGGTAGTCTTCGATCGGAACTCCCTCGAACGTCACGACGACGTCGTTCTTCTCGATGCCGGCCGCCGCCGCGGGACCTCCAGGGTAGACGCGCGCCACGACTGCGCCGCGCGCCTCGCGTAAGCCGAACGACTGCGCCAGCTCGGTCGTCAGGGGCTCCATCGCGATGCCGATCCATCCGCGGGTCACCTTGCCGCGGTCCATCAACTGGGCCGTGACGCGCTTGACCATATTGGCGGGAATCGCGAAGCCGATGCCCTGACCGGTGGCCACGATGGCGGTGTTGATCCCGATGACCTCACCGCGTAGATTCACGAGCGGCCCGCCGGAGTTGCCCGGATTGATCGACGCGTCGGTCTGGATGAAGTTCTCGTACGTGGCGATCCCGACGTCGGCCCGCCCGGTCGCGCTGATGACGCCGACCGTGACGGTCTGGTCGAGCCCGAACGGGTTGCCGATCGCGATCGCCCATTCGCCGACCCGCAAGGTGTCGGAGTTGCCGAGCGTCGCCACCGCCACTGGAACGTCCGGCTCGAACTGGATCACCGCCAGGTCGGTCGTCACGTCGGCGCCGACGATCCGGCCTTGGTATTCGCGCTTCGAGGCCAGACGCAGCAAGACGCCGTCAGCACCGCGGACCACGTGATTGTTGGTCAGGACGTAGCCGCGCTTGTCGATGATGACGCCGGAGCCGAGGCCGGGCTGGTGGAACTCTTCACGCCGTCCAGGGCCCCGCGGCCCGAAGAACTGGTCGAAGAAGTCCTTGAGAAGCGGGTCTTCGGCGAAGGGACCGGGCGCCACCGGAGGCCGACGACGCCTCGCCATTTGCACCGGGCTGATGTGGACGACAGCGGGCCGAACGAGCTCGGCGACGCTCACGAAGGCCGACTGGAGGGCCTCAGCCGCGTTCGGCGCCTGTACAGGTGCCGCTGGGGCCCCGGCGGAGCGCGAAAAGAAGAGCGCATGAATCCAGAAGCCCGCGCCGAGAAAGGCGAAAAGCGCACACACCGCAAGGGCGATGCGGACGGCTCTAGGCACCATCCGGGACGCCTCGGAACTGTGATCGCCGCTCTGGCCGAATAGCGTAGCGGATCGTACCCGTCGGGCTCTACAGTGTCAAGGAAACTATTGCAAAACTATGCATTTTCCTTGACCTCGCGAATTCTGAAAAGAGACAATGTTTTCTAATTTCTATTTTGGTGTCGTGGCGACCGATGAAGGCCGGTAGTCTGCGCAGGTTGGTCAGCCTGCTTCTCGTGGCGTCCCTACTGGGGCCCAGTCTGGGGGTTGCTCAAACTCCGACCACTTCTCAACAACCACAACCGCCTGCGCCCACTATCCGCTCGACCCCCACCCCACCGCCGGCACCGTCGGGGCCACGGGGAGTGACCCCCGGGCCGGACTATCGTCTCGCTCCCGGAGACCTTCTCGACGTTCAGATCGCGGGCCGTCTGGAAGTGATCCGCCAGCAAGCGATCGTCGACCTCGAAGGCGCGATCAACGTGCCACCGCTCGGCGCCATTCCGGTCGCCGGGCTGACGTTGCTCGAGGCGCATCGCAAGGTGGCCGCGCGCGCGCGCGACGTGTTTCGATTCGCCGACGCGACCCTCACCGTCGTGGCGCCGCGCACGTTCGAGGTGACCGTGTCGGGAGAAGTCGACCGCCCGGGCACCGTGCAGACCGCCGCGACCCGCCGCGTGTACGACGTCATCCTCGAGGCCGGCGGCGTCACCCCGCGCGGCAGCATGCGCAACATCACGCTCGCGCGACGCAGCGGCGAGCGTCAGATCGACCTGCTCGCCTTCCAGCTGCGCGGTGATCTCGCGCAGAACCCGTTCGTCGAGGAGGGTCTGCGGATCCACGTGCCACCGCGCTCTGGCTCCGTCACGCTCGCGGGCGCGGTGCGCCGGCCCGGCGAGTACGAGATCGGATCGACGCCGTCGTTGCGCGAGCTGCTCGACATGGTTGGCGGCCTGAGCCATGCGGCGGCCCTCGGGGATGCTCGGCTCACGCGCGTGGGCTCCGGCGACCGCAAGGAAGCAATGGCGCTCGATCTGCGCTCGGCGCTCACGCCGCCTGCCGACGTCATGCTTCGACCGGGCGACGCGATCTACGTCCCGGCGATCTCCTCGCTGCAGGACCTCGTCGAGGTCCGCGGCGCGTTCAACGGCACCGCCGAGAGCACGAAGACGACGGTCGCCGGCAAATCGACGATCCTCCAGCGCTTCGAGCTGGCGCAGGGCGAGCGCGTGCGCGACGTCCTCGACCGGGCGGGCGGCGCCGCCGCGTACGCGGATCTCCGTCTGGCGCTGATCGACCGGACCGGGGCGACCGGCCCCAAGCAACGGATCCCGATCGATCTCTATCGCATGCTGGTCGAGAAGGACGAGGTGCCGAACATCGTGCTGCAGAACGGCGACGTCTTCATGCTGCCGGTCGTCGAGGACAGGATCTTCATCCTCGGTGAGGTCAGGACGCCGGGCGCCCACGACTTCCGGCCGGACCTGACGCCGCGCGAGTACGTCGCGCTGGCGGGCGGTCCCACGAACCGCGCCAGGCTGGTCAACACCCTGGTGACCTTCCGAAACGGCCGGACCTACGTGATGGCCGACGCGCCGCCGCTCGAGCCCGGCGCCGTGGTGACGGTGCCCGAGGTCGCGGTCAAGTGGTGGCAGGACTACGTCACGATCTTGCAGGCCGTCGCCTCGCTGGTCACGGCGTACACCGGCCTCTACTTCATCTTCAACAACCGGGCGCCCGGCAACTGACCCATGTACGAATCGTACTGGGAGCTCAGCGAACCGCCGTTCGACAACTCGCCGAACCCGAAATTCTTCTACCTGTCGCCCGAGCACGAGGAGGCGCTGGTCCGGCTGGTCTACACGGTGCGCCACCGTAAGGGCTGCGGGATGCTCACCGGCGAGTACGGCTGCGGAAAGACCACGCTGTCGCGCGCGCTCATCCAGCGTCTCGAGGCCGAGCGCTACGAGATCGGGCTGCTCACGAATCCGAGCTGGACCCCCGTCGATTTCCTGCGTGAGGTGCTCTACCAGCTGGGCGTCGAGACCCAGGAGACGCGCAAGCCCGAGCTGCTGCATCTCCTGAACGATGTGTTCTTCCGGAACTATCAAGCCGGGCGGGACAGCGTTGTCATCGTCGACGAAGCCCAGCTCATCGAGGACGACTCGGTCTTCGAGGAGCTGCGGCTCTTGATGAACTTCCAGACCGACGACCGGTTCTTGGTGACGGTGCTCCTCATCGGCTCGACCGAGCTCGGCGTGAAGGTCCGCCGTCTCAAGCATCTCGACCAGCGGATCAGCCTCCGGTATCACCTCAACACGCTCGACTGCACGCACACCGCGAGCTACATCGGCCATCGGTTGCGGATGGCCGGACAGCCGAACCGGCTCTTCACCGAGGAAGCGGTCAAGCTCATCTTCGATTTCACGCGGGGCACCCCGCGCGAGATCAACAACCTGTGCGACGTCGCCCTGCTGGTCGGGTACTCCAAGCGCGTGAAGGAGATCGGAGAAAAGATCATCGCTGAGGTGATCAAGGACATGGTCGGAGTCTCCTGATGGTGCGCATGAGCGACGTCGTGCGCGGTATCGTCCGCGACAAGCCCGCGGAGCCCGCGAAGGAGGCGCCGGCGCCCGTCGCACCGCCGCCCTCGCCACCACCGCCGCCGCCTCCGCCGCGCCCTCGTCCGGTCGAGGACGCGCCTCGGCCCACGCCGACGCCCGCCGTCGATGAGCCGCGCGCCGTGGCACCGGGTCCGAGCCTCGACGCGCTGCCGATCGAGCCCGCGACGCCGTCCGAGAGCGCGGAGCCGCTCTTCGCCGAGCTCCAGCTGTTCCTGGCGCGCGTCCGGGAGCTGATCCGCACCGGTGACGAGCTCCCATGGTCGGAGCTCGAGCAGATCATCGAGCGATGCGCGGTGTCGCTGACAGCATCGATCGATCTCTTCTGGCTCGCCAACAACACCGTGGCGGTCGCGGGTGTCGACTACCTGGCGTTCCACCAGGCGCGTGTCGGCGTGCTCGCGATGACGATCGGCGCGAGCGTCGGCTACGACCGCCCGCGGCAGGTGCAGCTCGGCATGGCGGGGAGCCTGATCGACGTCGGACTCTGGCAGCTGCCCGAGAGCCTCCTGCGCCGCCTCGACTCGCTTTCGACGGACGAGCAGGCACAGTACCGCTCGCACCCGCGGCTGTCGGTCGAGCTGATCCGCCGCTGGGCGCCGCCGCGCGAGGGGCTCGTCGAGGCTGTCCTGCAGCACCACGAGCGCGAGCAAGGACAGGGCTTTCCGCAGGGCCTGCCCGGCGCCGCGGTGAGCCAGGACGCCAAGATCCTGGGGCTGGTCGACACCTATACCGGCCTCACGATGCCGCCGGCGCCCCGGCCACGGCTTCGGCCGCACGAGGCGATCCGCGAGATCGTGCGCTCCAAACACGAGGCGTTTCCGTCACAGCTCGTCAAGGCGCTGCTCTCCGAGATCTCCGTGTTTCCGCCCGGCACGCTCGTGCGCCTGAACACCGGCGAGGTCGGCCGCGTGACCGCGGTGAACCGTCATCACCCGCTCCGCCCGCGCGTGGAGATCGTCGCCGACGGCAAGGGCCAGCGGCTCGGGTCGCCCAAGTCCACCGATCTCGCGGAGGCGCCCTTCCTCTACATCACCGGCGCCGTCGCGGAGGGCGGGCGATGAGGAGCCGCTAGTGGCGCAGTACGAGATGAACCTCCGGGACTACTGGCTGATCGTGCGCCGTCGGCGCATGATCATCATCGCCTCGACGGTCCTGGTCGCCGCGCTGAGCTTCGGCTTCGCGCGTCAGAAAGTACCGATCTACCGGGCGACCACCGCCGTCAAGTTCGAGCAGTCGACGCAGCTGTCGGGGCTCCTGGTCGAGGTCCTGTCGTACTCGAGCGCCGATTCGATCGAGACGCAGGTCACGATCATCAAGAGCTACCCGATCCTCGAGGAAGTCGCCAAGCGGCTCGGCTATCTGAAGGTGACACCGACGGCCGGCGCCTCGCGCGAGGCGAAGGGCTACTGGGGGGTGCTCGACTCGATCAACGGCAAGCTCAAGGTCGCCCGCGTGCCGAACACGAGCATCCTCGAGATCACGGCGACCTCCACGAAGCCGCGCGAGGCCCAGGACCTCGCCAACGCGACCGCCGAGGCGTACCGCGACTACAACAAGTCGCTGCGGAATTCCCGCGTCAGCGAGGCGCGGCGGTTCATCGAGAACCAGCTCAAGGACGTCGAGGCGCGCTCGCGGCGCACCGAGGCGGAGATCTGGGCCTTCCGTGAGGCGAACCGGATCGTCGCGCCGGGGGCCGAGTCGTCGGTGCTGATGTCGGTGTTCACCCAGGTCCGCGGCGACATCGAGAAGGCGCGCCAGCAGCGCATTGAGCTCGAGTCGATCCAGCAGCGCCTGGCGGGGCTCGATGCGGCGTCCCCCACCGACCGGGTCTTCATCGAGACCTCCAATCCCGCGATGCAGAAGCTGCAGGGGACGCTCTCGGAGCTCCAGCTCGAGCGCAACAATCTTTCTCTCGAAGTCACGGACCGGCACCCGCGCCTGCAGGCGCTCGACGACCGGATCCGCGAGGTCCGCACCGAGATGCGGCGCGAGGTGGGGGCGCAGATCGCGATGCTGCGCAACCGCGAGGAGTTCCTGAACAGACAAATCGGCGAGCTCCAGCAGAAGAACCGCGAGCTTCCCACCCTCGAGCTCTCCCTGCAGCGGCTGCAGCGTGAGGCCAAGACCAACGACGATCTGCTGGCGCTCCTGAAGACGAAGCACCAGGAAGCGCTCATCAAGGAGGCCGAGCAGATCGAGGAGGTCTCGATCGTCCGTCCGGCGACGGAGCCGGATTCGCCGATCGGCGGCGAGTCGATGAACACGATCCTGATTGGCGCCGTGCTGGGGCTCTCGCTCGGGCTCGTGCTCGCGTTCGTGCGCGAGACGCTCGACACCTCGATCGGGACCATCGAAGACGTCGAGGCGTATCTCGGCGTGCCGGTGCTCGGCGTGGTGCCGCACATCGACTCGCGCGAGACCGTGCAGCGGATCCTCGAGCGCCGGCCGGCGCTCGCCCAGATCGATCCCGAGGCGCTGCTGAGCCACTCGCTGCTGATCACGCATTTCGATCCGAAGTCGCCGGTGGCCGAGGCATACCGCACGCTTCGCACCAACATCCAGTTCGCCCGCATGGAGCGCTCGGGCAAGGTGCTCGTCGTGTCGAGCCCGACCCTGCAAGAGGGCAAGACCACGACGATCGTGAACCTCGCCCTGACGATGGCCCAGAGCGGCCAGAAGACCTTGCTGATCGGCGCGAACATGCGGCGTCCGAGCATTCACCGGTTCTTCGGGATCGAGCGCGAGCCTGGGCTCTCGAACATCCTGGTCGGCAGCGCCCAGTGGCGCGACTGCATCCGGACGGTCGCGGACATCCTCATGGGGCGGTTCGAGATGGAAGACATCATGGCCGCCCCCGGCCTCGACAACCTGCACATCATCGAGGCCGGTCCGGTGCCCGCCAATCCGTCGGAGCTCCTCTCCACGCCGGCGATGACGGGATTCCTGCACTCGGTGCGCGACGTGTACGACGTGATCCTCGTCGACACCCCGCCGATCCTGCCGGTCACCGACTCGGCGATCGTCGCCTCGCAAGCCGACGGCGTCGTCCTCGTCTACCAGGCCGGCAAGGTCGGACGCCTCGTGCTCAAGCGCGCCAAGGTGCACGTTGAGAACGTCGGCGGCAAGGTCTGGGGCGTCGTGCTGAACGACGTGAAGACCGAGATCGCGGGCTACGCGTACACGCAGTACTACACGCACTACTACGGCGAGGAGACCGTCGTCGACCGGCGCAAGGAGCACCTGCAGCGCGCCCGCGGATTTCTGCGCGGCCTCCTCAACCGTGGATCCCGCGCCGAGGCCGCCGCTGTCGACACTGACGGCGGCGCGGTGCGCCACGATGACGGCGGCGACTCCGCGAGCGCGACCGCGGTCGAGCCGGATGCGTACGCGATGCCAACCTTCGGCTCGGCGAAATCCAAGCGCCTCATGATGGGCGTCGTCGTCGTCGCGCTCCTGGCGGCGCTGGGCAGCCTCGCCGGCTGGCGCCTGGGCTGGTTCGGCGGCAGTCAGAAACCCAAGGAGCTGTTGCGCCAGCGTCTCGAGACGCCGTCCTCGGCGCCGACCACGCCGCCCCCGGCGCCGGCGGCGTCGCTGATGCCCCAGTCATCGACGCCCCAATTCCCGGCGCCGGCGATGAGCCTGGGGCCCGTCGTCACGCCGCCGGCTCCCGTCGAGCGGCCCGCGGCCGTCGCGCCGGCCGCGCCGCCCAAGCCCGCTGCCCAGCCCGGCAGCGCCCCCGCGGCCGGCGCACGCTACGCGATCGAGTTCGGCCCCTTCATGACCGCGCCCGAGGCCGAGCGCGTCGAGCGGCAGCTGAGCGAGGCCGGCTATCCGACCGTGCGCTTCCGTCAGCAGACGGGCGCCGCGCTCTACGCGGTGCTGATCGAGAAGATTCCGCGCGCGCGCGACGCGCAGGCACTCGTCGCGGCGCTGCGCCAGCAGGGATTCGCCGAGGCATTCGTGGTCGGCGAGCGCGAGCGGCTGAGCGTGCAGGTGGGACTGCCCCTCCCGCTGCGCGGTGCGGTCCAGACGGCCGAGCGGCTGCGCGCGAGCGGTCATCAGGTGCGCATCGCCGCCCAGCCGGGCGAGGCGGTCATATTCGCGCTCCGTCACGGGAACTTCGCCACGTCAGGGGAAGCGGAGGCGAAAGGTCAGGAGCTGATGCGCCTCGGCCTGGGCAACCAGGTCGTGCGAGTGAAGTAGCCGCGTGGATTCACCCTTTGTCCTGGCCGCCGCGCTGGCCGTCTTCCTCGTCGTCTTCGTCAGGATCGAGTTCGGCCTCTACCTCGTGATCTTCTCGATGCTGCTCTCGCCACAGCTCGGGAGCGGCGGGATGGTTGCCGAGGGGCGCCGCATCGTGATCCGGAGCGAAGACATCCTGCTGCTGGTCGTCGCGTTCAGCTGGCTCGCCAAGACCGCCGTCAGCAAGGAGCTCGGCCTGACGCTGAAGACCCCGCTCAACCGGCCGATCCTCGCGTACGTGGCCGCGACCGCGGTCGCGACCCTGATTGGCTACATGACCGGAACGGTCGCCGGCTTCGGCGGCGCGTTCTACGTCCTCAAGTACGTCGAGTACTTCGTCGTCTACTACATGGTCGTCAACAACCTCGTCGACCGACGACAGGCGTGGCGCCTCGTCACCGCGGCGTTTCTCACCGCGGTGATCGTCAGCCTGATCGGGCTCACGCAGATCCCGAGTGGCCAGCGCGTGTCGGCGCCGTTCGAGGGCAAGGAGGGCGAGCCCAACACGTTCGGCGGCTATTTGCTGCTGCTCATCGCGGTGGCCGGTGGCATCGCGCTCGAGACGGCGCGTCTCAAGACCCGGGCGATCTATCTCGGCCTGGCCGGGCTCATGGCGATCCCGTTCATGTTCACGCTCTCGCGTACGTCCTACGTCGGCGCGATCCCGGCGGTAGCGGCGATCGCCGCGCTCACGAGCCGGCGCCGCCTGATGATCATCGGGTTCATCGTCATGATCGTTGCCTCGCCCGCCATCTTCACGCTGCTGCCCGAATCGGTCACGAAGCGCGTGTACTACACGTTCGAGCCCGAGCGCGGCCAGCCGACGGTCCGTGTCGGCGCGGTCGGGCTCGATCCTTCGACCTCGGCGCGACTCATCAGTGTGAAGCAGGCGTTCGAGGGCTTCAGCCATCGCCCGATCTTCGGCTACGGCGTCACGGGCTTCGCGTTCATGGACCAGCAGTTCGCCCGTACGCTGGTCGAAACGGGCATCGTGGGGCTCGTGACGTTCATGGCGCTCGTCTGGGCCCTCCTGAAGGCTGGCGTCACCTCGTTCCGCACCTTGACCGTGCCCGAGGACCGCGGTCTCGCGCTCGGCTTCGTCGCCGGGACGGTCGGTCTTCTCGGCCACGCGCTTGGCGCCAACACATTCATCATCGTCCGCATCATGGAGCCGTTCTGGTTCTTCGCCGCCATCGTGGTCGCCCTGCCCGGCCTGGCCCAGGCCGAGACGGCGGCCGTGCCCGCGCCGGTCGCGCGTTACTCCCGGCGCGTCGCCTGATGCCGACGCGCGCCGTCGTCGCACGCGCCCGGAAGATTCGACTTCTCGTCATGGACGTCGATGGAGTGCTGACCGACGGCCGGATGATGCTCTCCGAGCGCGGCGACGAGCTGAAGGCCTTTCACACCCACGACGGGGTCGCGATCGCGCTGGCCAAGCGCGCCGGGATCCGGACCGCCATGGTCACCGGCGAGTCGAGCCCGATCGCGAAGGCGCGCGGCGCCAAGCTCGGGGTCGACTCGGTCGTCCTCGGCGCGCGCCGCAAGGGCGAGGTCGTCGAGGCGCTGCGCGCCGAGCACAACGTGCCGGCCGACGCGGTCGCCTTCATCGGCGACGACCTCCTCGACATCCCGGCGATGCAGATCGTCGGCCTCGCGGTCACCGTCGCCGACGCGCCGGCGACGGTGAAGGCGGCCGCGCACCACGTGACGCGCGCCCGCGGCGGGCGCGGAGCAGTCCGCGAGCTGGTGGAGCTCGTCTTGACGTCGCAGCGCTCGTGGCGGAGCATCGTCGCCGCCTACGTGCGCGAGCACGGAGGTCGATGACCACTCCCTCGAGCTCCCCGGGGCTCAGAGGCCGGACGCTCAGAAGCTTCTTGCTCCTCGGCGCCCAGAAGGTGGTGAGCGTGGGCGTCACCGCCGCCGGCGGCATCGCGCTCGCCCGGTTGCTGACGCCCGAGATGTTCGGCCTCTACGCCATCCTGATCTTCGTGATCACGCTCGGCGTCCGGTTCAGCGAGCTCGGGCTGGGCGCCGCGCTGATCCAGCGCCGCGACCTCGACCTCGCGACCGGGCTGAGCGCCGCGTTCACCGCGACCTTCGCGCTCGCGCTCGTGCTCGGCGCGGCGATCATGGCCGCGGCGCCGCTCATCGCGCAGTGGCCGGGCGTGTCGAGCGAGGTGGCGGCGCCGGTGCGGTGGCTGGCGCTTTTGGTCGTGCTCTCGTCGCTCCGCATGCCGGCCATGGTCCTGCTGGAGCGCCGGCTCGCCTACCTGCCGCTGACGATCGCCGAGACCGCGGACACCGTGACGTTCTACGTCGTGGCGATCGCTACCGCGCTCGCCGGCGCGGGCCTCTGGAGCTTCGTGCTCGGCGCCCTCGCGGCGCGCACCGCGAATCTGGCCGTGCTCTGGAGCGCGACCCGGTGGCGGCCGACCTTCCGCTGGAACCAGCACGAGCTGGTTCCGGTGTTGAAGTTCGGGATTGTGTTCCAGGGAAGCGTGCTGATCGGCGTCGCCGGCGACGCGGTGGTGCCGACCTTCGTCACCGCCGTGAGCGGCGTGGCCGGCGTCGGCTACCTGAACTGGGCCGCGACCCTCGCGTTTCTGCCGCTGCAGGTCGTCAGCATCGCGGGCCGCGTGCTGTTTCCGGCGCTGTCGAGCCTGCAGGCCGAGCCGCAGCGATTCGCCGAGGCCACCGCGCGCGCGCTGAACCGCGTCACGACGGTGCTGTATCCCGCGGCGGCCCTGCTGCTCGCGGGCGCCGATCCCGTCGTGCGCCTGATCTTCGGCGAGGCGTGGGTGCCGGCAGTACCCGCGGTGCGCTGCTTCTGCCTCTCCGCGATCATCGGCGGCACCTCGACCATCTTCGTCCACGCGCTCTACGGCCTCGGCCGCCCGGACCTTGTATTCCGCCTGACCCTGGCGAGCGCGGTGCTCTCGTGGGTGCTGACGGTCGCCCTGGTGCCGTGGCTCGGCTTCGTCGGCTTCGCCGTCGCCAGCGCGAGCCTGGCGTGCGCGGGCGTGGCGTACACGGCGTGGAACCTTCGGCGTCTCATCCCGCTCCACGTGCTCGCCGCCGTGCGCGTGCCACTGACCGCGAGCGCCGGGAGCGCGGCCGTGCTCGCGGCGTTCGCGTGCTTCTGGATCCACGACCTACCGTCCCTGGTCGTCGGCGCGGCGGTGGCCGTGGGCGCCTACGTCGTCTTCGCCGGCCTGATCGGAGGCGCGGCGTGGCGCGTCGAGTTCATGCACGACTGGCGAACGGTGCTGCAGGGATGAGCGCATATTCTCGGCGCGCCGCAATCATCACGCGATGAAGGTCAAAGAGACCTGGCGACGCTTCACGCCGGCGCAGGTCCGCGATTTTCTCCGCGTGGGCCACGAAGGGCGCGAGCATCCCTCGCGCCTCAAGACGCTCGAGCTCCTTCAGGGCATGACCACCGTGCTCGACGTCGGGTGCGGCACGGGCGTCATGTTCGAGTTGCTGCGCGAGCGCCGCGCAGTTCGTCGCGGCGGCGCGCGCGCGCTTCCCGGCCGACGCGGCGCGCTTCCGGGAAGGCTCGCTCTACGGGCTCGCCGAGCTGCCCGGGTCCTTCGACGCGGTGTTGTGCCGGCACATCCTCGAGCACCTGCCGGACTTCGAGCCCGCGGTGCAGCGGATGTACGAGCGTGCGCGCAAGAAGCTCGTGATCGTCTTCTACCTGCCGCCGCGCCCGCTACGGTTGCGGCGCAAGCGCGACGAGCGGTTCGAGCGGGGCTTCTACACGCACACGTACGATCTCGGCCGCTTCGTCGACCATCTCCTGAACGGTCTCACGCCTCCGCCCTCGGAAGTCCGGATCCATCCGCGCCAGGGGACGAGCGATCCGAATTTCAAGTGGGGCGACCGCGAGAACATCGTCTACGAGGTCATCCGGTGAGCGTGAGCCTGGTCATCGCCACGTTCAACCACGCGCGGTTTCTCGGCGCGGCGCTCGACAGCGCGCTCGCCCAGACGCTCAGGCGCGTCGAGGTCATCGTAGTCGACGACGGCTCGACGGACGACACACCGGCCGTGCTCGACCGCTACGCCGACCGCGTGCGGGTGATCCGGCAGCCCAATCGAGGTCTGCCGGCCGCTCGCAACACGGGACTCGCCGCCGCGCGCGGGACCTACGTGAGCTTTCTCGACGCCGACGACGTCGCGATGCCGACGAAGCTCGCCGAGCAGGTCGCCGTGCTCGAGGCCGCCCCGACCGTGGGCTGGACCTACTGCGACGTGCTCATCGAGACCGTCGCGACCGGGAGCGAGATGCTTGTGTCCGAGCGCTTTGGCTACGGCGCGCGCCTGCTCGACGGCTGGATCTTCCCGGAGCTGATCCACGGCAACTTCATCCCGGCGATCGCGCCGCTGGTTCGGCGCACGGTGATCGACGCGGCCGGCGGGTTCGACGACCGGCTGACCGCGCTCGAGGATTGGGATCTGTGGTTGCGCCTGTCGCTGATCGCCGAGGCGCGCTACAGCCCCGCCGTCCTCGCGCGCTACCGCGTCCATCCCGGCGGCATGAGCGAGGACCGATCGCGGATGGACCGCAACCGGTTCCGCGTCCTCGACAAGCTCTGCCGGGCTCGTCCGGCGGCGGTGGAAGGGCTCGGGGCCGCCGGGCGGCGCATCATCGCCGACACGCACAACTGGCTCGGCAAGGAAGCGTACGCGCGCGGCGACTGGGCGGAGGCGCGGCGACGGTTCGCCGCCTCGCTCGTGACGGTTCCCTGGCAACGGCAGGCGCCGATGCTCCTGGGTCTGAGCCTGGTTCGCGCGGGGACGCGGACGCGCACGAGCGAGCCGACGACGGGGTCGCGGTGAGAGGGCCGGGCGCCGGAACGCCATGACGGACACCGCGGTGATCGTCGTCAGCTACAACACGCGTGAGCTGACACTCCAGGCCGTCGCGGCGGCTCGCAAGGCCACCGTCGGCCTCGACGCGCGCGTCGTCGTCGCCGACAACGGCTCGACCGACCGCACGGCGGAGGCGGTGCGCGCCGCCGATCCGGAGGTCGTGGTCCTCGTGAACGCCGACAATCCCGGATACGGTGCGGCCGTCAACCGGGCGGCGGCCGCGCTGCCGTCGAGGCACGTCTGCGCGATGAATGCCGACGTCGTGCTGGAGCCCGAGAGCCTCCTGACGCTCCGACGCTTCCTCGACGCGAACCGGACTTGTGGTCTGGTGGGGCCGGCGCTGGTCTACGCGGACGGGACGCCCCAGCCGTCGGCCAAGCGATTCCCGACGCTCGGGCTCGCGCTCGGCGAGGTCGTCGGGCTCCACCGCCTGGTGCCGCGCAACCGGTGGGTCGGGCGGTTCTACTACGGGGACCGCGATCTCACCCGCGACGCGCTCGTCGACACGGTCTCGGGCGCGGTGATGCTGCTCCGCGGCGAAGCGTTCGACGCGATCGGGCGATTCGACGAGGGCTTCTGGATGTACTTCGAGGAGACCGACCTCTGCCGCCGGCTGCAGGATCGCGGTCATGCCGTCGCGCTCTGTCCAGCCGCCCAGGCGATCCACCAGCACGGCGCCAGCACGCGGCAGACCCCCGTGCGCCAGGTCGAGTACTACCTGAGCTACGTGAGGTATTTCCGCAAGCATCACCGGCGGGGCTCGGCGGCGATCCTGCGCGCCGCGGTCGCCGCGAGCACGCTCACGCGGATGGCCGCGCTCGTCGTCAAGTATCCGCCCGTCGATCGGCGCCGGGCCGCCAGCCTGCGAGCGAAGCAAGTGGCGTGCGTGCGGCTGCTGCGCTCGCTCGGCTCGGCTCCCGCGGTGCGCACGCGATGAAGGTCCTCATGGTCGAGACCGGCGGGTGGGGTGGCATCGCCCACTACACCTGGAACCTGTGCGCCGCGCTCGCGGGTGGTGGTGTCGAGGTCTCGCTCCTGACCAACCGCGAGTGGGAGCTGGCGCACCTGTCCTCGGCCTTCCCGGTCGACCGATGCTTCGCCGCCGGCGCCGGCTACCTCGGTAACGTGAAGGCTCTGCGCGAGCGCGTGGCTCGCGCGAGCCCCGGCGTGGTCCACGTGCAGAGCGTGATCTCGACCCGCTTCGACGCGCTGCTGTGGCCGCTGATCCGGCGGCGCGCGCGGGTCGTGATGACGATCCACAACGTGCGCACCCACGAGCGCATTCGCTGGGACGACTGGACGCTCTGGCGATGCTACGCCGCGGCCGACGCGGTCGTCGTCCACACCAAGAGAGCCGCGGAGGTCGCGCGCGAACGTCTGCCCGCCGACGCCAGGATCGAGCTCATCCATCACGGCGACGCGGGCTTTCTCCAGGGCGCGCGGCGACCCGATCGCACGGCCGCGCGCGCGGCGCTCGGCCTGCCGAGCGGCGGCAAGCTCGTGCTCGCCTTCGGCGCCATCCGCCCGTACAAGGGCATTCACGGCGTGATCGCGGCGCTGCCCGAGCTGCGTCGCCGCCACGCGGACGCGCGACTGGTGATCGCCGGGCCGCTGCTGGTCGGCAGCGAGGCGGAGTATCGCGAGGCGATCCGTCGCGGCGGTGTGGACGATGCCGTGATCTTCCGACCGGGCTACGTCCCCGCGGCCGACGTCGCGACCTACTTCGCCGCCGCCGACGTCGCGGTGTTCAACTACCGGGACATCACCGACAGCGGCTCGCTGCGTCTGGCGTGCGACCTGGGCACGCCGGTGGTCGCGACCGCCGTCGGGAGCTTCCGCGAGTTCCTCACCGACGGCGTGACGGCGCGGCTGATCGAGCCGGGTCGCGGGCCGGCGCTGGCGGCGGCGCTCGGCGACGTGCTGGGGGAGCCGGCGCGCGCGACGCGCATGGCGCAGGCGGCGCGCGCGCTCGCGGCGTCGACGTGGTCGTGGGCCGAGAGCGCCAAGGCGACCACCGAGCTCTACGAGACGCTCGCGCGAGGCGGCGCGTGATCCTGGCCCTCGCGGTCGCCGCGCTCGCGCTGGCCATCCGGGTGCTCGTCGCCGAGTTCCTTCCGGTCATTCAGCCCGACGGCGTCGTCTACGTGGCGGTGGCCAAGCAGTTCCAGGCGACGGGCTCTCCCTTCGATCCCGTGTTCCATCCGCTCTATCCGATCTTCATCGCGCTCGCCCAGCCGTTCGTCGGCGACTGGGAGATGTCGGGACGCCTGGTCTCCGCCTTCTTCGGCGCGCTCGTGATCCTTCCCGCGTTCGCGCTGGCGCGAGGCATCGTCGGACGCCAGGCGGCGCTCTTGTCCGTGGTGTTCATCGCCGTGCATCCACGGCTCGTGCAGAACTCGGCGTCGGTGCTGTGCGAGGCGACGTACACGTTTCTGCTGGTCTCCGGCGTGCTGGCGGTGCGCCAGGGACTGGTGAGCGGCCCGCGGGCGCTGGTTCCGTTCGCGGGAGTCTGCTTCGGGCTCTCGTACCTCGTGCGCCCCGAGGGCGCGCTCTATCTCGTCGGCCTCGTCCTGAGCGCGCTCTTCATGATCGTGACCGGACGGTATCGCGCCAGGGCGCTCCTGCCGTGGGTCGGCGCCGCCGTCCTCGTGTTCGTCGTGGTGGTGGCGCCGTACATCTGGTATCTCGCGGAGGCCTGGGGTCACCTCACGCTCAGCGGCAAGATCGACCACAACCTGCCGCTGTCGACCGGCGCCGCGACGGCGCCGAGCGCGCTGCCGATGCGCGTGCTCGAGAACGTGCTCTTGTTCCAGAAGTACGCGGTACCGGACCTCTTGCCGTGGGTGTTGCTCCTGCTCGTACTGCCGGGCGTGCTGGCCCGGGGCCGCACGCCCGGATGGCTCGGCCGCGACGGGATCCTGCTCGCCGCCGCGCTGCCGCCGTTCGCGTCGCTCGGCTTTCACGTCGAGCCGCGCGTGTTTCTCCCGATCTTGCCGTTCATCCTGCCGTTCGCCGCGGTCGGCACGCTCTGGGCAGCCGTCACGCTCACCGACGCGCGCCGCGGCTGGCGCTGGTCGCTGGCCATGGCGCTGCTCGTCGCGCTGGTCCTGGTGCCGTGGACCTTCCAGCCGATCCTGCGTCCCGATGCCGGCGCCGCGCTCTATCGCCAGGCGGCACGCTGGGTCGCCGAGACTCAGCCGCGCGACGCGGTGCTGCTCGACCGCAAGCCGCTCATCGCCTTCTACAGCGAACGCCGCTGGGTGCCGCTGCCTCGCATCGGGCCGGACGAGCTGCTGGCCGCCGCCCGCCACGCCGGCGCCCGGCTGGTCGTGCTCGACAGCCGCGAGTTCTTCTTCGACCGACCGGGCCTGCTCCCGCTGCTCTGGGGCCCGCCGCCTCCGGGGCTGGACGTGCTTCGCGATTTCGATGCCGCGCCGGCCGATCGGCTGCGGATTCTGGTGGTCAACGAGCGTGGGTGAGCGGCCGTCGCGCCCGACGTCGATCCTCGTCGTGTCCAATCATGGCGCCATCGTGGGCGGCGGCGAGCTGAGCTTGCTCGATCTGCTCCGCGGTCTCGACCGTGACCGCTGGGCGCCGGTCCTCGTCGTTCCCGAGGACGGCGAGGTGGGGGCGCGAGCGCGAGATCTCGACCTGCCGGTCCACGTGATTCCGCTTCCGAGCTTGCGACGGCTCGGGCCGGGTAGCTTCCGGAGCGTGAAGGCGCTCACGAGGCTCGCGCGGGCCACCGACGCGGGCGCGATTCACGCCAACGGCTCGCGCGCGATGGCCTACGCGGGAGTCGCCGGCCGGCTCGCCGCGCGTCCCGTGCTCTGGCACGTACGTATCGCCGACCGCGACGGACTCATGGACCGTGCCCTCTGCGCGATCGCGACCGTCGTGATCGCCACCTCGCGGGCGGTCGCGCGACGGTTCGCGTGGGCGCCGGCGAAGATCCGGCTGGTGCCGAACGGGATCGACCTGAAGCAATTCACTCCGCGGCCTCCGTCGGCGGCATTTCGGGCGAAGCTCGGCCTGCCGCCGTCGGCGCCGGTCGCGCTGTCGATCGGCCGGCACGTGCCCGAGAAGGGCTACCGGCACCTCATCGACGCCGCCGCGCTGATCGAGCGCGCGATGCCCGGCGTGCACTGGGTCCTCGTCGGCAACGGCGAGCTCAGGAGCGAGCTCGAAGCGCAGACTCGACGGCTCGGACTGGGATCGCAAGTGCACTTCACGGGGTGGCGCAACGACGTGGCCGACGTCCTGGCGCTCGCGGACGTGTTCGTCCTGCCCTCCGAGAGCGAAGGATTCGGCCGCGTGCTGGTCGAGGCGATGTCGATGGGCCGGGCCCTCGTCGCGACCGCCGTCGGCGGCATTCCCGACATCGTGGTCGCCGGAGAGACCGGCCTCCTGGTCGAGCCGGCTGATCCCGTGGGTCTCGCCGAGGCGGTCCGCGCACTGCTCGACGACTCGGCGCGTACCGCGCGTCTGGGCGCCGCCGGCCGCGCGCGCGCGGAGTCGACCTTCAGCCTGGGCGCCCACGTGGCGGCCGTCGAACGCGTGTACGGCGAGGTTCTCGGGCGTGTCGTGCCGGAGACGAGGTCGTGACGGCCGTGAGCCCGGAGCGACCGCTGCGGCTCGGCGTCGATGGGCGCGAGCTGCGGCCCGGTGTGCGCACGGGGATCGGGCGCTACCTGCTCGAGATCCTCCGCGCGGCTTCGCTGGAGGGCTGGTCTTGCGTCGTCTACGGCGACGCCGGCGCGCGCCTGGACGAAACGCTGCCGGGCGTCACCTCGAGCACCCTCGACTCATCGTGGACCCAGTGGTGGGATCAGATGACCTTGCCGCGCGCGCTCGCCCGCGACGGCGTCACCGTGCTCCTCTCGCCGTACTACAAGGGCCCGGTTCGCGCTCCGTGTCCGGTCGTGCTGACAATTCACGATCTCTACTTCATCAACTATCCGGGGCGCCACCGGCCCGTCTACGAGGCCATCGTCACCCAGGCGGCGCGCCTCTACGCGGCCCGCGCGACGGCGATCATCAGCGACTCGGAATATTCCAAGCGCGAGATCGTGGCGCGGCTCAACGTGAACGCCGCGAAGGTGAACGTGATCCCGGTCGCCCTGGGCGGCGAGTTCAAGCCCGCGTCACTCACGGCGTCGGCGAAGACCCGCTATGCCATCGGGTCGCCGTACGTCCTCTACGTCGGCAACTTCAAGCCGCACAAGAACATCCCGAGGTTGATCCGCGCCTTCGCGCTGCTCCCCGGCTCCGTCCGCAGTCGCCACTCGCTCGTGCTGGCCGGGGGCTACGGTGACGGGCGGCCGGAGCTGGTGCGGCTCGCCGAGACGCTCGGACTCGCGGACCGGGTGATCTTTGCCGGACGCGTCGACGACGCGGATCTCCCCGCGCTCTATTCGGGCGCCGCGGTGTACGTCGCGCCGTCCCTGGAGGAAGGCTTCGGCGCGACCGCGCTCGAGGCGATGGCGTGCGGGGCGCCGGTGGTCGCCTCGAATCGCGCCGCGCTGCCCGAGGTCGTCGCCGACGCCGGTCTCCTGTTCGACCCCGAGCAGGAGCGCGAGCTCGCCTCCTTGCTGACGCGCGTGCTGTCCGACCCGACGCTCGCCGACGATCTCCGGCGCCGCGCGCTCGCGCGCGCCGGGCTCTACACGCCGGCGCGCACGACCGGGCGTGTGCTGGCGCTCCTGCGCGAGGTGAGCGACGGCGCCGTCGCGATTGCGACATCTGCGGTGAGGACACACTGATGTGCGGAATCGCCGGCCACGTCGGCCCGACCGCGCGCGAGCTCCTGCCCGCGATGCTCGGGCTCCTCAAGCACCGAGGGCCCGACGACTCGGGGATCCACGCCGCCGGCGATGTCGGTCTCGGGATGACGCGGCTGGCGATCATCGATCTCGTGACGGGCCGGCAGCCGATGAGCGATGCCACCGGACGGTACTGGATCGTCTTCAACGGCGAGATCTACAACTTCCGCCAGCTGCGCGCCGAGCTCGAGGCCGGGGGGCATCGGTTCCGAACGCGGAGCGACACCGAGGTGATCCTGCACGCGTACGCGGTCTACGGCGAGGCGTGTGTCGAGCGCCTCGCCGGGATGTTCGCCTTCGCCATCTGGGACGACGCGGAGCGTCGTCTGTTCGTGGCGCGCGACCGACTCGGGAAAAAGCCGCTCTATTACTGGCACCGCGGTCGGCTGTTCCTCTTCGCGTCGGAGCCCAAGGCGCTTCTCTGCCATCCGGCGGTCGCGCGAGGGCTCGACTGGTCGGCCTTCCATCACTACCTCGCCTTTGGCTACACGCCCGCGACTCGCTCGATCTTCGACGAGATCCGAAAGCTCCCACCGGCCCACACCGCGACGCTCGTCGACGGGCGGCTCACGCAGCGTCGCTACTGGCAGCTGCCGCCGAGCGGCTCGCCCCCGGCACCTCGCGTCACGCGCGAGGAGAGCGCCGCGGCGGTGCGCGCGGGGCTGCGCGAGGCGGTGCGGCTGCGTCTCGAGAGCGACGTGCCGCTCGGCGTGTTCCTGTCGGGTGGCGTCGACTCCAGCGCGGTGGTCGCCAGCATGCGCGAGGTGACGTCGGGCCGGATCGCGACCTTCTCGGTGGGCTTCGGTCGCGCGGCGCCCACGTACGATGAGCTCCCGTACGCGAGGCTCGTGGCGCGCCGCTTCGCGACCGAGCACCACGAGGAGATCCTGGAGCCCGACGTGCAAGCGATCCTGCCGGAGATCGTCCGGGGGTTCGACGAGCCGTTCGCGGACTCGTCCGCGATTCCCACGTACGTCGTGGCCCAGGCGACCGCGCGTCACGTCAAGGTCGCCCTGTCGGGCATCGGCGGCGATGAGACCTTTGGCGGCTATCCGCGCTACCTCGGCCTCCGCGTCTCGGCGCTCCACGCCAGGCTCCCGCGCTGGCTTCGCCACGCGTCTCAGTCGCTCGCCGCGCGCTGGCCCGACTCCGCGTCCAGCCGCAACTGGGCGGACTGGGCCCGGCGCTTCACCGGGGAGCCCGATGCCGCGCCCGGCGATCGCTACATCGGCTGGACCCGGTTCTTCGGCGACGCCCAGCTCGCGCCCTTGACGACGCCCGCGCTGGCCGCGCATCTCGGGCCGAACGTGGACGAGCTGCAGCGTCGCGCGTTCACCACGGGCGGCCACGGAGATCCGGTGGACGGGGCGTTCCGCGTCGATCTTGCCGCCTATCTTCCCGACGATCTCCTCACGATGGCCGACCGGATGAGCATGGCCAACTCGCTCGAGGTGCGGGCGCCGTTTTGCGACCATCGGATCATCGAGGAGAGTCTGCGCCTCTCGCCGCGCGCCAAGATGCCCGGCGGGCGCTTGAAGGGTCTCCTCAAGACCGCGTTCGCCGGCGTCCTGCCCGAAGAGGTGCTCACCCACAGGAAGCAAGGCTTCATGATTCCGCTGGGCGACTGGCTTCGGCGCGATCTGCGACCGGCCCTGGACGATTTGCTGGCGCCCGATTGCGTCCGGATGCGAGGTCTCTTCGACGTCGACACGGTGGAGACGATGAAGTCGGAGCACCTGACCGGGGCCCGGACCCATGCCGATCGTCTGTGGACCCTGATGATGGCCGAGCAGTGGATGCGTGAGTATCTCGACCGGCGTGGTCCCTGGAGCCTCCGGTGAGGCGCGCATGAACGCCCGGCTCCGAGTCCTCATGGTCTCCGACGTGTCGCCGTCGCGTCCGCTGGGTGGCGGCGAACGGATGCTGTGGGAGCAGGCCAGGCGCCTCGCCGCGCGCGGCCACGACGTACGGATCGTGAGCCGCGCCGATCCCGACGCGACCGCGCCCCTCTCCGTCGAACGCGAGCGCGTCCGGATCCATCAATTCCTCCCGGACCAGCGCTCGATCACGCGATTCATCAGGAGCTCGATCTACGGCGCGCGGCGCGCCGTGTCGGAGGCCGTCGCCCATGAGCCGGCCGACGTGCTGCACGTCCATCAGCCGCTCGCCGGCTACGGTGCCCTGGCCTCTCGGGCCGGCGCGCGCCTGCCGAGCCTCTACAGCTTCTACTCGCCGGCGCCGCTCGAGTACCGCTCGCGCCGGGGGATGACGACGCGCCATCGGGCGGGCTTCGTGGGGGCGACGAGCACCGCGATGCTCTGGGCGATCGAGCGCGCGTGTCTCAGGCGCGCCGGGCTCGTCCACGTGCTCAGCGACTTCTCGGCCGACCAGCTCTGGAAGCTCTACGCGGTGCCGCGCGAGCGCATCGTGAGGATCCGCGGCGCGGCGGCGACTGACCGGTTCAAGCCGGCCCCGGACCGCGGCGCGATCCGGGGCGAGCTCGGGCTCTCCGCAGACCGGCCAATCGTGTTGACGGTGCGGAACCTCGAGGCCCGCATGGGTCTCGACAACCTGCTGGGCGCGATGGCCGTCTTGAAGGCGCGGTGCCCGAGCGCGCTCCTGCTGATCGGCGGCGCCGGCTCGCTGCGCGGCGCGCTCGAGGCGCAGAGCCAGGCCCTCGGGCTCGAGGCGCACGTGAAATTCCTGGGCTTCGTGCCCGACGCCGAGCTGCCTCGCTACTACCAGGCGGCCGACGTGTTCGTGCTGCCCACTCGCGAGCTCGAGGGCTTCGGGCTCGTCACCGTCGAGGCGCTCGCGTGCGGGACGCCGGTTCTGGGCACTCCTGTCGGCGCGACCCCCGAGATCCTGCGAGCGCTGTGTCCGACGCTCGTCTTCCGCGGGCCGACCCCCGCGCTGATGGCCGAGGATCTCGAGCGTTTTCTCGGCGACAAGGAACGCGATCCCGCGGGCTACGCGCGCCTGCGGCAGGCATGCCGCGAGCACGTCGAGCGCCACTACACGTGGGAGCGCGCGACGGACGAGCTCGAGCAGACGCTGCACCGCATGGCCGGGGCCGGGCGCAACGGCAAGCCCGCGCGGCGCGCGGAGACGCTCGAGGTCGGCGGGGAAACCTGTCCCGGGTGTGGCGGGCCGACCCGTCCGAGCGCGCTCGTCTATCGCGGCGTGCGTTATCGGCGGTGCCCGACCTGTCGCAGCTCGCTTTCGATGGAGCTGCCGACCGCGGTCGAGCTCCAGCACACGTACGAGACGGAGTATCCGCGGCTGTTCGCGCCGGAGCAGGTGACCCCCGAGCGGACGCGCCTGTTCGGCTCGCTGCTCGACCGGCTCGCGGCGCTCGGTCAGGCTCGGGACGAACGACCCCGGCTGATCGATGTGGGCTGCGGCGGCGGGCACCTGGCGGCGCTCGCGCGCAGGCGGCGCTGGCTCGCGCTGAGCACGGATATCGCGCACCCGGCATGCGCCGTGGCCGGTCGGGGCGGCGAGACGCCTGCGATCCAGGCCGACGGCGCGCTCTTGCCTTTCCGCGGCGCGACGGTCGACATGGTGACCCTGGTCAACGTCGTCGACCAGGCTCACGAGCCGCTCACGATCCTACGCGAGGCCCACCGTGTGCTGGTCGCCGGCGGGCTGCTCGCGCTCCGTGTTCCGAACGCTCGCTTCCACCGTCCGTGGGCGCGCCTTCTGATCGCGCTCGGCCCGCTCGTCAGATCTCGCGGATGGGACACGTATCCAGTGGTCCACCACTTCGCGTTCACGCCCTCGGGTCTGCGCCGTCTCGTCGAGCGCGCGGGCTTCCGGGTGCTCGAGGTCTCGAACTCGGCCCCGGCCTCGCGGGAGCCGGTGGCGAAGCATGCGGCCGTCGGAACGCTCCCACGGTGGGGACGCGCGACGATCGCCGCCGGCGCGGCGGCGCTGGCCGAGCTCTCGCGCGACCGCTGGCTCGTCGGGCCGTCGCTCGAGCTCTACGCGCGCAAGGGGCCGCGATGAGCGTGCGCGTCCTGCACGCGATCACCCGGCTCACCCGGGGCGGCTCGTCGGAGAACACGATCGCGTCGTGCGTCACGCTCGCCCGCGCCGGCTACGAGTGCAGCCTGGCCACGTCCTTCCGGGAGTCGGACGCGTCTTCGCTGGCCGACGCGCGCCGGCGCCGATGTCGGCTCGTCGACATTCCGGCGCTCGGACGCGAGGTCGCGCCGATCGCCGACCTGACCGCGCTCGCGCAGCTCATCCGCCTGCTCAGGCGCGAGCGGCCGTCCATCGTCCACACGCACACCTCGAAGGCCGGATTCATCGGCCGCCTCGCGGCGGTGATCGCGCGCGTCCCCGCGGTGATCCACCAGCCGCACGGCCACATCTTCTACGGCTACTACAGTCCACGCCGCACCGCGGTGTTCACCGCGCTCGAGCGGCAGGCGGCGCGCTGGACCGATCGCATCATCACGCTGACCGATCGCGGCAGCGCCGAGCACCTGGAGCACGGCATCGGCCGAGCCGCGCAGTACGTCGCGGTGCCGAGCGGCGTGCCGACCGCCGAGCTCCGGGCGGCGGCGCCGCCGCGGGCCGAGGCGCGCACGGGGCTCGGCCTCGATCCCGGCGAGCTCGTCGTGGTCGGCCTCGGCCGCCTCGTGCCGATCAAGGGCTTCGATCTCCTGGTGCGCGCGTTGCCGAGCCTCATCGCTCAGATCCCGTCGGCGCGGGTGCTGCTCGTGGGCGATGGGGCCGAGCGGGCGCGTCTGGACGCGATCGCACGGTCGCTCGGCGTGATCGAGCGGCTCCGGATGACCGGCGAGACCGCCGACGTCACGACCTATCTGGCGGCGGCGGACGTCGTGGCGGTGCCGTCGCGGAACGAGGGGATGGGCCGCGTCATCGTCGAGGCGATGGCCCTCGGGCTGCCGGTCGTCGCGACCGCGGTCGGCGGGATCCCCGCCGTCGTCACCGACGGCGAGTGCGGCCGACTGGTCGGGCCCGAGGACGTGGACGGGCTCGCGGCCGCCTTGATCGAGCTCGGACGAGACCCCGGACTTCGGCGCAAGCTCGGCGAGGCCGCGGAGCAGCGGGCCGAGGCGTTCTCGACGGCGGTGGCGAGCGAGAAGCTCCTCGCGGTCTACGCGGCGCTGGTCCGCGACAAGGGGCTCCGGTGATTCGCCGCGCTCAGCTCGTCGTGGTCGCGTCGTGGCTCGTCGCCGGCCTGTCCCTCGCCAGCGGCGAGACATTCCTCGGCGTCGCTGAAGGGCTCGAGCGGCTACCCGCCGTTCTCCATCTGCATTCCGATCTGTCGACGGGCGATTTCGCCCTCGAGCAGCTCACCGTGATGGCCGAGAAGCAGGGGATCGGCGCGCTGCTGCTTACCGAGAACTATCTCCTGCGGGTCGAGTACGGCCTGCCGCCGTTCAGGGCGCTGACGCGAGCGGTCCGCGAGGAGCGCTCGGTGCTCGACCTCGGCATCGACCGCTACCTGACGCGTGTCTCGCAGGCGCGCGCGGCCAACCCGCGCGTCCTGATCGTCCCCGGCGTGGAGGTGCTGCCGCACTACTACTGGACCGGCTCGCCGCTGGCGCTCGACATGGAGGTGCACGAGACGCAGAAGAACATCCTGGTCTTCGGCCTCGACAATGCGGCGCTTCGCGCGCTGCCGGTCACCGGCAACCGGATCGGCGGGTTCGGCTGGTCGTCGGTGCTCGACGCGCTGCCGGGGATTCTCCTCGTTCCAGGCGTCTGCCTGCTCACGCTCAAGCGCCGCACGCTCAAGAAGCTCGGCCGCGTGGTGGTCGTCGTCAAGCAGCGCCGCTGGCTCGCCGGCTCGCTGCTCTGCGCCATCGCGGTGATCGCGCTCGTGCGCGGCTGGCCCTTCGCCGTCGATCCTTACCCGCCCTACCGCGATCGCGGTCTGGAGCCGCATCAGGATCTGATCGACTACGTCGATCGGCTGGGCGGCGCGACGGTGTGGTCGCTCCCCGAGGCGCGCGACGCTGGCGAGCAGTGGGTGGGACCGGTCAAGGTCTCCTGGTTCACACCGCCGTACCCGGACGACCTCATGCGGACGGCGCGATATACGGCTTTCGGCGCCGTGTACGAGGACACGACGCGGCTCGACCGGCCCGGCGGGTCCTGGGACCGCTTGCTCGGTCAGTTCGCCGCGGGCGACCGGAGCCGACCCGCGTGGGCCGTCGGCGAGTCGGGCTTCCACGGATTCACGGCCGGCAAGACCCTCGGAAAAGTGCGGAGCGTCTTCCTCGTCGAGGAGCGGACCGAACGCGGCGTGCTCGACGCCCTCAAGCGCGGACGCCTGTACGCGGTGGAGCAGGACGGCGGCGCCGAGCTGGTGCTCGCGGAATTCTCCGTTCGCATCGGCCCCTCGGCAGCCGGGATCTCGGGCGATGTGCTTCGCGCTCCCGAGGCGGCGCAGGTGGAAGTCACCGTCGCCGTGGAGTCGACCGGCCCTCCGACGCGCGATGTCCGGGTGACGCTCGTGCGAAACGGGGCCGTCGTGAGGGCGTGGACCGGACCGCCGCCCTTCCGGACGGTCCACCGCGACATCTTCGACGGCTCGCCGACGTTCTATCGGCTCGACGTGCGCGGGCCCGGACGCCTTCTGAGTAACCCGATCTTCGTCCGGCGCTCGTGATGCCGGCGAGGTCCGCGTGAAGGTCGCCATCCATCAGCCGCACTATCTGCCGTGGCTCGGCTATTTCGCCAAATGGACTGCCGCCGACCTGTTCGTGTTCCTCGACACCGTGCAGTACGAGAAGAACGGCTGGCAGAACCGCAACCGGATCAAGACGCGTGAAGGACCCCGGTGGCTGACCGTGCCGGTCAAAGCCCGGCTCGGCACCGTCATCAACGCCGTGACGGTGGACACGAGCCAGCCCTGGCGCGCGCGCCACTTCGCCCTGATGGAGAACGCGTACGGCGCGGCGCCGGCCTGGCGGCAATACCGGGACGAGCTGCAGGCGTTCTACGGCCGGGAATGGGACCGCCTGGCACCCGTGGCCGTCGCCAGCGCCGAGTGGCTGGCCCGAAAGCTCGGGGTCACCACGCCCACCCGGCTCGCCTCCGAGGTGAGCCTCTCGGACGTGCCCCCGGGGGACGCCACGGCCCGCCTCGTCGGGCTCTGCCGCGCGGTCGGCGCTGACACCTATCTGGCCGGCCGTGACGGGGCGACCTACATGGACGTCGCGCAGTTCGCCGAGGTCGGCATCACCGTGGAAACACAACAATATGAGCACCCGGTCTACACCCAGGAACACGGTGAATTCGTGCCGTTTCTCTCGGCCCTTGACTTATTATTGATTCACGGCGATGAGGCCCTCGGCATTCTCTGTGAGGGGAGCACGTGGTCGCGCCTCTCGTCCGAGCCGAAATAAGTGAACATCCTCGCCCTCGGCGCCCATCCCGACGACATCGAGTACGGCTGCGGCGGCATGCTCGCCAAGTACGCCCAGCGGGGCCACGCCGTCTATATGTTCGTCGCCTCCGACGGGGCGCTCGGCGGCGACTCCGAGGTGCGCCGGCAGGAGCAGAAGGACGCCGCCCGGATCCTGGGGGTGCGCGAGGTCTTCTGGGGCGACTATCGGGATACCGAGGTGCCGCTGACGCGCGACCTGATCGTACGGCTCGAGGCGGTGATCCGGAAGGCCGACCCGCGGATGATCTTCGTGAACTCGCCGGAGGACACGCACCAGGACCATCGCAACCTGGCCCAGGGCGCGATGTCGGCAACCCGCTACGTGCCAAATCTCCTCTTCTTCGAGGTCCCGTCGACCGTGAACTTCGCGCCGAACTGCGCGACGGACATCGCCGACGTGCTCGAGACGAAGCTGTCCGGTCTCGAGGCGCATCGATCGCAGGTGACGAAGACCAACATCGAGGACCTGACGATTCTGGAGCTGGCTCGGTCTTGCGCGAACTTCCGCGGCATTCAGGCTCGCGTCAAATACGCGGAGGCCTTCCAGTCGGTCCGCCTGCTCCTGAATCTCTGAGAGGGTGGCCTGAGACAGAGTCGGGTGGCTCCGTGGCGCCCGATCTTTTCCGGGAATTCACGATGATCCCGCACTCTCGGCCGACTCTCAGCGGCGACGACGCCGAGCGTGTCGCGCGTGTCGTCCGCGGGGGACAGCTGGCGCAAGGACCTGAGGCCGCGGGGCTGGAGCACGACCTGGTCCAGTTCCTGGGCGTCGCCGCCGCTGCGGCGGTCAGTTCCGGCAGCGCCGCGCTCGAGCTCGCGTTGCGCGCGCTCGAGGTGGGCCCGGGCCACGAGGTCATCATCCCGACCTACGTCTGCGACGCGCTGTACCACGCCGTCACGCGCTGCGGGGCGACGCCGGTGCTGGCCGATGCCGATCCCGAAACGCTCGGCCTCTCGGCCGCCGATGCCGCGCGACGCCGTACGCGGCGCACGCGCGCGATCATCGTCGTGCATCCGTTCGGGCTCGCCGTGGATCTCGCCGACTTCCAGCGCCTCGGTGTCGCCCTCGTCGAGGACTGCGCGCAGACGCTCGGCGCGAGCCTCGGCGGTCGTCCGGTCGGGGCGCGGGGCGGGCTCACCGTGTGCTCGTTCTACGCGACCAAGCTCCTCACGACGGGCGAGGGAGGCGCGGTCGCCGGCCCCGCCGACCTCGTCGCCCGCGTGCGCGACACGCGCGACTATGACGGGCGGACCGAGCTGGGGCCGCGCTTCAACTACAAGATGACCGACATGCAGGCGGCGCTCGGGCGGAGCCAGCTCCCGCGGCTCGGTACCTTCATCGCGCGCCGCCGCGCGCTGGCGGCGCGCTACCGCGCGGCGCTCGCCCGCGCTCCGCGCTGCCGGGTGCCGGCCGACTGCGGTGAGCGTCACGTGTATCACCGCTTCATCGTCGCGATCGACAAGCCGCTCGATCCCGTTCTGGCGCACCTCGAGCGCCGCGGGGTGGCGGCCAGGCGCCCGGTCTTTCGCCCGATCCACCAGGCGCTGGGGCTCTCCGGCTACCCGAACGCCGACCGGCTCTGGGCTCAGAGCCTGTCGCTCCCGTGCTATCCGCTCCTGACCGATGGCGAGGCCGATACGGTCACGGGCGCACTCGCCGAGGCGCTCGCGTCGTGACCGAGCCGGATCGCTCGATCGGATCAACCGCGATTCAAACCGGGCTCACCAGGCCAGGCCCGGCGACTCCGCACCTGATCCGTCTGGCGCTGGTGGGGCTTCTCCTCCTGGTGCCGATCTGGGGCCGCGACCACGCCGCGCGTCTGCCCTGGCTCTATCTGGTCATGCTCGCCTTCGCCGTCACGTTCTTCGCCGGTCCGCTCGCGCGGGCGATCGCGATCCGGTGGCGCGTGCTCGACATGCCGGCCGCCCGCAAAGTCCACGAGGTGGCGACGCCGCTCCTGGGAGGCGCCGCCGTCTACTGCGGGTTTGCGGTGACCGTGCTCACCAGCTTCGACTTCTCGCTCCAGCTCAAGGGCGTCGCCGTCGGAGCGACGCTTGTCGTCGCGATCGGAATCCTGGACGACCTGACGGATCTGCCGGCGTCGCTCAAGCTCGTCGGCCACGTCGGGGCCGCCGCCGCGGCGATCGCCTACGGCGTCGTGCTCAACGTGACGCCCATCTGGATCCCCGGCTTCGTGTGGATCAACGTTCTGCTGACGATCCTCTGGTTCGTCACGGTCACGAACGCGGTGCAGTTCCTCGACGGGATGGACGGCCTGGCCGCCGGTCTCGGGGCGATCGCGGGCGTGTTCTTCAGTATCGCAGCGCTTCAGACGGATCAGCGCTACCTGATGTACCTCTCGGCCGCGCTGGTCGGCGCCTGCCTCGGGTTCATGCCGTACAATTTCCGTCCGGGCCGCGCCCAGATCTTCCTGGGTGACAGCGGGGCCACCTTCATCGGCTTCACCCTCGCCGGCCTTGCAGTGATGGGAGAATGGGCTGAGGGGGATCCGATCATCGCGCTGCTGACGCCGTCGCTCATCCTGGGGGTGCCGCTGTTCGACATCGGCTTCGTGGGGGTTGCCCGGGTCGTGACGGGCAAGGTGCACTCGCTGCACGAGTGGCTTGCTTATACGGGCCGGGACCACATCCATCACCGGTTCGAGCAGCTGGGCCTGACCCGTAAGCAGAGTGTATTCCTGATCTTTTTCCTCGCCTCGACGCTCGGTCTGTCGGCGATCCTCTTGAAGGACGCCACGCCGCGCGAGGCGGTGCTCGTCCTGGTCCAGGCCGCATGCATCCTGGCGATCGTGGCGGTCCTGGAGGGGGTCGGCCGGTGGCGGCCGAGGCCTTGACCCGCGTCCGGCGCGCCTTCGTCGCGCGGCTCAGCGCGATGCTGCGACTCGACGACCCACCGTGGCGGGTGGCGCTCGCCCTCGCCATCGGCGTGTTCCTCAGCTGCACGCCGTTCTACGGTCTGCAGACGGTTCTGTCGCTCGCGGTCGCGACGATCTTCCGACTGAACAAGGCCGTCACCGTGACAGGAACCTGGCTCAACCTGCCGTGGTTCGCGCCCCTGGTGTACGGCTTCGCGCTGCGCATCGGCGCCTTCGTCACGCCGGACCTTCACGGCGCCGACATCGCACAGATCGCCGAGCTCGTGCGGACCGCCTCGACCCTCTCCGCGAGCGACATGTTCGATCTCCTGCGCAGTCTTTCGCTGGCGCTCCTGATCGGCACCGCCGCGGTCGGGACTCTCGCGGGCGGGCTCACCTACATCGCGGCCCTCGTGCTGCTCAGGCGCCGAAAGGCGTCGCGGATGGCACGTATAATGAACCCATGAAGGTGCGCAAGGCGGTCTTCCCCGCGGCGGGGCTCGGCACCCGATTCCTCCCCGCGACCAAGGCACAGCCCAAGGAGATGCTGCCCCTCGTCGACAAGCCGATGATCCAGTACGTCGTCGAGGAGGCGGTCGCCTCGGGTCTGTCCGAGATCATCATCGTCACCGGTCGCGGCAAGCGCGCGATCGAGGATCACTTCGATTCGGCCTTCGAGCTCGAGTACTACCTGAACGACCGCGGCAAGACGGAAGAGCTGGCCCAGATCAAGACCATCTCCGAGCTCGCCTCGGTCTCGTACGTCCGCCAGCGCGAGCCACTCGGTCTCGGGCACGCGATCCTCTGCGCGCGCGCTCTGGTCGGCGACGAGCCCTTCGCCGTCTTCCTGGGCGACGACATCATCGGGGGGGCGCCGACGCCCTGTATGCGCCAGCTACTCGACGTGAGCGATCGATATGAGGCACCGGCGATCGCGGTCGAGCGGGTGCCGCCACAGCGGATCCACCAGTACGGGGTGATCAAGGCCCGGCCGGTGGAGAGCCGCGTCCACGAGATCCTCGACCTCGTCGAGAAGCCCAAGCGCGAGGACGCGCCGTCGGACCTGGCGATCATCGGCCGCTACGTCCTACCGCCCGAGATCTTCGAGATCCTGGCCGGCACGCAGGCGGACGCCCGCGGCGAGATCCAGCTGACCGACGCTCTCCGCAACCTGCGCGCTCGTCGCCCGATGTACGCGGTCGAGTTCGAGGGACGCCGCTACGACACGGGCGACAAGCTCGGCTTCCTCAAAGCCACCGTCGAGTTCGCCCTGGCCCGCCCCGACCTCTCCGACGAATTCCGCACCTACCTGAAATCCCTCAACTTCTAACCAGGGCCTCCCACTCCCAACCTCGCAGACGCCCTCAGCAGTTTTCTTTTCCAGGCGATGACCTTCCGGTCTAAGCCCTGCCTGCTTGTGGCCAAGTCCAACCGCCAAGGCTCCGGGGAGGAGGGGCGGGGGCGTGGGGAGGGGTCTCGGGACCCGTTCCCGCGCCGCGACATCGCACGTCGACCGGCCGGATGGAACCCAGCCGCCGCGGGCCAAAGCGCACGAGCGCCGCGTGGTCCCGAGACCCCTCCCACGCCCCCGCCCCTCCTCCCCGGAGAGGCAAGTTTGACTTGATCACAAGCTTCTGACACACTTTTCGCCACCTTCGTAGTGACCCGAGGGTCACAGAGACTATGCCGAACGCTCCGAAGCGCCCGTTTCACACCGCCGCCGACGCCGACATCAAGAGCGGCGAGGTTTCCGACGTCTACTTC
>WNGJ01000359.1_pt1 | contig 39934 bp, 35 predicted proteins | sample 5400611 | NCBI WGS metagenome assembly WNGJ01 (sample SAMN13153375, study PRJNA577476) | soil metagenome | isolation source: 40 cm soil or saprolite under Garry oak tree replicate 1 | place: USA:California | collected 2016-06-15
AAGTGACTTCCTCACCGCGCCATAAAGCGCGAATGAGTTCGATAGCCTCTACTAACCGTTCCTGGCGCTCCTTATAACTCGGCCACATGCCGGTTGCAGCGTATTCATTCAGCGCCTCACCTGTCCCGACTCCGAGATAGGTACGATTAGGTGCGTAACATGAAACTGTTGCTGAAGCCTGGGCAATAATGGCGGGGTGATAGCGCAGGGTTGGACAGGTTACACCAGGACCCATATGGATGTGGTTGGTCTGAACCGCTACCGCACCCAGCAACGTCCAGGTGAAAGAGGACTGCCCTGCCTCGCTCCATGGATGAAAATGGTCACTGACATCGATTAAATCAAAACCGGCCTTCTCAGCGTCGATTGCGTAATTGGTAAGTTCAGTTGGCGGGAACTGTTCTGGTGCCGCCTTCCATCCTAATTGCAACATGATGTCTCGTCTCTCCTTCATAGGTTCTTTCAACTCGTTGACCGCACCTCTCACTACCTGTCACATATGCAGGGTGAATTGTGCAGCTAATAAACACATGGTTGTAACTCTGAAAAAGGCATAACCTATGCCCATTATGATGCGTCCAGGAAGAGAGGATAGTGAGAGCATTTCCTCACTCCAAGGCTCAGTCGGCAGGGTGTCGGGCCACTCCCCAACTGATGCACCTCGCCCTCGCTGATCCTAGTCTAAGGAGGAAGCGTCATGAAAGCGTCATGAGCATCGTCATGGGCAGTGGCCCCAAACGCTGACCCACACATGAGCCAGGACGTGCCTAGCAGGAAGACCACCCACCAGCCCGGACTCCGACCGAGCAGCAGGTGCATATGATCACTAAGGTTGGCATCCTGAGCGGATCTTCAGGAGACAGAATCAATTGTATCCCTACGCCTTGATCTTCTCATTCTTCGCGTCATACAGCGGCTCTTTCATCACCGTCGCCGCATACTTTATCCCGAACAACTGCACTTCAACCCGTGTTCCGGGCACGGCATATTCCACGGGTGAATACCCGTAGGCGATGCTTTGCCTCATGGTATATCCATACCCCGCGCTGGTCACATGCCCCAACACCCGCTCGCCATCCAGCAACGGCTCTCCGCCCAACGCGACAGCGGCTGGATCATCGAGCACCATGCAACTCAGCTTGCGCGTTACCCCCTGTGCTTTAATACGCTCTAATGCCTCTCGTCCGATGAAATCGCCCTTCGACAGTTTGACCGCGAAGCCCAATCCCGCCTCGTATGGGTTATACTCTGAATGAATATCAGCGCTCCAATAGCGATACCCTTTCTCCAACCGTAACGACTCGATAGCGCGATACCCCGCAGCAAGTATGCCAAGCGGCTGTCCGGCCTCCCAGAGTGTGTCCCATAGCTTGAGGCCGTACTCCATAGGTGCATAAATCTCCCAGCCGAGTTCGCCCACGTAAGTGACACGCAGCGCCAGCACCGGAATATTGCCGATTGTGACATATTGAGCTGTCAGATAAGGAAAAGCTTCATTGGAGAAATCGTTCTCGCTCACCTGCTGTATCAGGTCGCGCGCCCGCGGTCCCCATACGCCGATGCAGCACCGGCTGGAGGTAATGTCATTGATGTAGGCCGAGCCATCTGCTGGCGCCTGGCTGCGAATCCACGCGAGGTCGTGATTGCCGAAAGCCGTGCCGGTAATGATCTGAAAGCGGTCAGCGGCCAGGCGCGTGACGGTCAGGTCGCACTCGATGCCGCCGTGCTTGTTTGGCATTTGCGTGTAGGTGATGGCTCCGATGGGTTGATCCATCTGGTTATCCGTGATGTGCTGCAAAAACGCCAGCGAGCCAGGACCAAGCACCTCTATCTTGCTGAAAGAGGTTTCGTCAAACATGGCTACTCGCTCGCGCGTGGCCTGGTGTTCGGCGCCAATGGCAGGTGACCAGTAGCGACTGGCCCAACCGTAGGGTACAGGCCATCCCTGGCCTTCGGCCAGTGGTTCGTTCGAGGCAAACCAGTTGGGTCGTTCCCACCCGGCTTTCTCGCCGAAGACCGCGCCCAGCTCTTCAAGCCGGTTGTAGACGGGGCTGAGACGCAGTTTGCGCGCGCTGCTGCGTTCGAGGGCAGGATAGCTGATGTCATAGTAGGTGCTGTAGACCTCGTTGACGCGCGTGGCGATATAGCGGCGGCTGGCTGTGTACGCGCCGAAACGCCGGATATCCATGTGCCAGAGGTCGAGGCTCGGCTCGCCATCGATAATCCACTCAGCGATCATCTTGCCTACTCCACCCGCGCCGGAAACGCCGTGCGCGCAGAAGCCACAGGCGGCCCAGAACCCTTTTACTTCAGGCGTTTCCCCCAGGATAAACTCTCCATCGGGTGTGAACGACTCTAGCCCGTTGACACGCCTGACCACCTCAGCGTTCTTTAAAGCAGGAACGCGCTTGATACAACCCTGCATCAGACTTACAAAGCGAGGTGGATCGAAGCTAAGCACCGTCGGATTGGAGCTAGCAGGGATGGCGTTGACGTCAAATGCAGCAGGATCGCGCTCGTACCCACCGAGTACCAGGCTTTCGCCATCCTGCCGGAAATAGACAAGTTTGTCGGGATCGCGCACATTCGGCACACTCAATCCTCCTGCCAGTTCCGGCAGTGAGCCGGTCACGGCATATTGATGCTGCATCGGAATGAGCGGAATAGAGATGCCGGCCAGGCGACCGATGAGTGGAGACCAGATACCGGCGGCAACGACTACAATCTCCGTGCGAATTTGGCCTTGCGTGGTGTTAACGGCCTGTACTCGTCCATTCACCACCTCGATCCCCGTGACGCGGGTGTGGGCATAGAAGGTTGCGCCGCGCTGTTGTGCTATGTTTGCCATTGCCTGTGCCAGGATGGGTGCTTTCCCTGAGCCATCTGTGGGCAGGTATAAGGCTCCTTCGACTCCTTCCAGGCTCATCATCGGAAACATGCGCCTGGCCTCACTGGCGCTGATCAGCTCTGCTTCCAATCCAACACTTTTAGAGAATCCTACCTGTCGTTTAAGTTCTTCCATGCGTTCTTTCGATGAAGCCAGTCGCAGGCTGCCCACCTCAAAATAGCCAGGCTTGCCGTCCACCCTGAGCTGTTTGTAGAGCGAGATACTGTAGACCAGCATCTTCGTCAGGCTGATGGACGAGCGCAGTTGACCAACAAGGCCGGGTGCGTGCGATGTGGTACCAGTGGCGAGCGGGCCCTGCTCGAGGACCACTATGTCGCGCCACCCTCGTTCAGTCAGGTGATAAGCGATACTGGAACCGGCGATCCCGCTGCCGATAATGACGACTCTGGCTTGATCGTGCATGAACTGGTCTCCTTGAAGATATGGATTGACGAAATGGCTGCTACAACCTCACATCCCTTAGCCACTGCTCGAAAGGTGATGTTTCGACGTTATGCAAGAAACGATTGAGGTGATGATGGGCATATTCTCGATAATCAAAATCAAGTTCTGAGATACCAAGTTGTAGGAAGCCCCAGAATGACTCGCGCAAATCGGAGCCGAGGCGCATCAGGTGGAGATGTGCCAGGTCAGCAGGTCGCACCTCGCCAAAATAGTACTGTAGAAGTAGCTGGCATTGCTCATCGTTCAGCGACTGGTTGACCGCAAAGTTGCCCAGGTCAAAGAAGATATCGCCCATGCCTGCATACTCCCAATCCACGATCCAGATGTTGCGACCATCATCAATGAAATTGCTGGCGAGCAGATCATTATGACAGGATTTGACTTGATCCATTCCGGCTTCAGCAAGCGCCGCTTCAATCTGTGCCATCAGTACAAAAACCGAGGTAAGCGTGTCAGGAAATTTGACGCCGTGTTTGAGCGCCAGCTTGTGATAATTGCGCACCGTCTCGAAGGGAGAAAAGCTGCCCGGAAAGGCTGGCCCGGCATGATAGCGTCGCATGGAATCGATAATGCGGCGTAACGTTTCAGGTTGGGCAGCAGTCTCCGGCGAGATGCTGGTGCCGGCGATGAAGCGCGTGATGAGCGCATCTTCGGCTGCCAGGAAGTGCAAAACCTCGGCTCCGACACCCACCTGCGCAGCGATGGCAGTGCAGATGCTTTCGCGTTGCCGGTCGATGCCAAGCAGGTGTGTCCCTCTACCACCGATGCGTAGCACAAAGCTTTCCCCGCCGGTGTCTACACGATAATTCTGGTTGGTGATGCCGCCAACCAGCGGGCTTACTACGGCCTCGCTTATGCTCCATCCCGGTATCTGCCTCAGAATGCGCTCGATGTGCTGGTCCATCGCTCACTTGCTCCTTGCTTTTAGCTGAGCATACATCCTGCTGCAGGTCGCGTCAAGCAGATACGACTCCATCCCTCCTGATCACCCTGCCATAATATATAATAACAGAACTACTGTGCTTTCAATATCGCTATGGAAGGACGAATCAACGCATGACAAGAGCATACAGCAATCGCATTGGTCTGATGGCCGATGCCCCGAATTTTCCTGCTGCCTGGGACCAGGTAGTGGAAAAGGTCAAGATCGCCGATGAACTGGGTTACGACTCGATCTGGCTCGGCGAGTCCTGGGGCTATGAACTCTTTACCTCGATGGCCGACCTTGTACGTGCTACGAAGCGTATCAAGATCGGCGCTGGCATCGCCAATATTTACTCGCGCACACCTGCATTGATCGCCAGTACCGCTGCAACGCTGGATGAACGCTCCGGCGGGCGTATCGTTCTCGGCCTTGGCCCATCCGGGGCCAACGTGATCGAACACTGGCATGGTGTGCCTTTCCAGAAGCCGGTGCAGCGCACACGCGAATATGTCGAGATCATCAGGATGATCCTGCGCGGCGATAAACTGGTCTACCACGGGGAGTTTTTCAATCTCGAACGCGGCTTCACACTGCGCTTCACACCACCACGGACGAACATACCCATCTATATTGCCGCGATGGGGCCGAAAAACGTCGTGCAGTCGGGCGAAATCGCTGATGGCGTGCTGCCCGTCTACTGGCCGGGCAATAGATGGGGAGAGCTGCGCGGACAACTTGACGAGGGAGCGCGCATAGCTGGCCGTCCTCCACACAGCGCCATGATCGCCCCGTACATCACCTCCGTCGTCCTCAGCGAGAATGTGACTGACGAAGAGCGCGCAGCAGCTCGTTTTGCCGCGGCCACACCCCTTGCCTACTACATCGGCAGGATGGGCGTTTATTATGCGCAAATGCTCGCGCGCAACGGTTACGGCGCAGAGGTTGAAGCAGTGCAGGAGGGCTGGAAGCAAGGGATGAAAGGTGGCATAGAAGCCGTTTCGCCCGAACTGCTTGATGCAACCTCCATCGTCGGCACACCGCAGGAGATTGTAGCTAAACTCGATCAGTGGGTCGCCGCAGGCGTAGACGAGCCTGTACTGAGCATGCCCACCGGCTCCCCCGATGAAGCCGGGTCAAGGCTTGCTGCGCTCATGCAGGCTTTGGAAGCGTAGTGCGAGCCGCAAACTCGTCCGCGTGTTTCAGGCGTTTGCGAATCGATGGATGGTCATGGAAGAGAAACTCGATGATGGGCGATGGCTCGACATCGGCGAGATTCTGATTCGCCAGCCGCGTCATCGCACTTTTAAAGGCCTCAACCTTTTGCGTGACTTGCAGCGCATACGCATCTGCCTGGTATTCTATGGCCCGGCTATAGCCATTGCTAATAGGCATCACGATTAATCCGAAGGCTGCAACCAGCGCCAGCAGCAAAGGTATCGTCGCTGGGTCGGCCAGCCCCAGGTACGCGTGCTGGGTTTCAACTGCCCAGTGTAATACCACATTAACCAGGTACAAGCCTACGAGCGTCAGGAGTGATTGGCTGATGATTAACTTCCAGATATCGCGATGCACGTGATGCCCAAGTTCGTGTGCCAGCACGACCTCTATCTCGTCGGGCGTATAGCGATCCAGCATGGTATCCCCCACCACAATCCGGCGCGTGTTGCCCAATCCCATCAGAGCGGCGTTGGCCGCCGTTGTTTTGCTGCTCATCTGCATCGTGAAAACGCCACGCACACGGGTATGGGCGCGTTCGGCAAGCGCGAGCAGCCGCTTCGCCAGGTCACCTTCCGGTAAAGGGCTGAATTTGTAGAAGATCGGGAGAATAAGCACCGGCGCGAGATTGGCCATCACGACGGAGAAGAAGAGCAATACCAGCGCCACCCACAGCCACCAGGTTTGTGGCTGAGAGGCCAGCAGCGCATACACCAGTTCGACAACAAGGATTTCTAATATCAGGCTGAGTACAAATCCTTTCAAAAGATCACTCGCCCAGCCTTTCAACGTCATAGTCGAAAGCCCATAGCGGTGGGGCAGTACGAACCCGCCGAAGTACGAGAGCGGTGTAGTGATTAGCTGGTAGCCCAGCATTAAGATCAGGAAGTAGACCAGTATCTGCCAGGGAAACCAGCCTGGAATAGGCTGCCATGCCAATGGGCGCAGTATATCACGCAGCCAGGTATCCAGGTTAGTGAAAATGAGGATGATGACACCTACCACACCTATAGCCAGGCTTACAAAAGAGAGGCGGCGGCGTATACGCGCATATTCACGCGCTTTTTGTTGTCTTTCTGGGTCAAGTCCTAGCTGTTGTGGCTGTGTAGTATCTATTTCCATGCTTGTGCTCTGTTTTGTGTCGTAGTTCTATGTAACGTTTTAATTATAGCATCTGAAGGTATAACTATTCAGGCTCCCTCTCTTCTTGACTCCTCAGCGCCTGCGGCGCTTCGCAACAGTTTTTGATGGGTGCGGGTTTGGCAGCCTACAGCTGCCAAACCCGCACCCATCAGGAGTAATCTATAAATATAAGCCCTCGTAGTTTGTCGATACCTACGGGTAGAAACAGCTACGAGGGCCGGGTGCTATTGGGCTGGCTGGGAGAGAGGCGTCCCGCACTTTGTGCAGAAAGCGGCGTCTGGTCTGGCCTCGGCGCCACAATTGGGACAAGGCGCTTTCTGGGATACCAGTGCCTGTCCACAGCGCATACAATAACGATCGGCAGCATCGTTAACCGCCTGGCAGTTTGGGCAGGCCACTGTATTTGATGGAGTTTCTGGCGCAGCCCATGGTGCCCATCTCCGCCAGGGAGAGGTTTGGTATGTACGTGGTGCTCCTTGTTGTTCGTACTGCGGCATCATCTCCGGCGGCATCGGCCCCACCTTAACATTTGGATTTTGTTGCTGTACCAGCACATCCAGCGCGTTCAACACTTGATTACCCAGGCTCGCCTGTTGAATTGCTCCCACGCCTGCTGTGATCATCAAGGGCCAGAGTACGGGCGCGGCAATCAAGCCAACCGCCCCAACTACAGCCTTGTCCGCCCATCTCTGCTGACCAACCAGCGCCAGTACACCACCCGGCGCGCGTTGCATTGTCACAGTCAGCGCTGCCTGCAAACCAAAGATGGCGATGAAATCGCCACCCTTCTTCATCTGCACTGTCATGTGGTCTTTGTTTCCAAAATGCTGTACCTGGTAGCCTTGCGAGAGAAACATATGCTCCAGGTCAGTCGCAAGACGCTCAACATCGAGTCCTTCGGCCTGGTAGTAGCGGGTATCCAACTTTTTTGTCCTCCAATCTTTTATAGGGTTATTTCATAAGTTTTGGACTATCAGGGTTATAGCTTCTTAAATGTAGACGTCACTTTGCCAAAGTGGAGCGTATCACCGTCATTAACCGGGGTAGGTTTATCCGGTTCCAGGCGCTTACCGTTAATGCGGGTGGAGTTTGTGCTGTTCAAATCGGTAACTATATAGCTGCTGCCAACATGCTCAATAGTGGCATGTATGCGCGAGGTGGTATCTGCGCCCTCTGTAGCGCTCAGATCGACTTCTGGGTTGATGCCGCCGACATCATGATCGCTGCGTCCTACCAACACCCGCTCTCCAGTAAGCTGTACCTCCTTGCCATCACCGAAAATTAGTTTGCCCCAGGGAACGGTTGGATCAAAAGCCGGTTGGCTAGCTGGTTTTGCCACGATTGGTTTATGCGCAGGCAGCGTTTGTGATGTTGGCGTCACCGTTGTCTGCACAGTGGGAGGTTGTGCAGGCGGCGTGTAGATTGGCACTGGCGGTTGCTTCGGCGCGGGAGGAGGGGTCTGCGGCTTCGACGTTCCGGGAACGTAGGTAACCGTTGGCTGCGGCTTCACCGGTGGTTCCTGGGGTACCGGCGGCACGTACGGCTGTGGCTGTGGCGCTGGCTGTTTCGGGGCAGGCGGCGTGTAGGTTGGTGTTGGCGGCTTATATGCTGGAATCGTTGGTGATGCTGCTGGCGGTGTTGCCGCTTGCACAGGTTGCTGTGACTGGAAAGTCGAAGCACCGCAATTTGGACAGAAGGCTACGCCAGGCTTTATCTCAGCCTTGCAATTCGCGCAAAACTTCTTTTGTGGCGCTAATGAACGACCGCAGCCGCTGCAGAACGTGTCCCCTTGCTCATAGGGTGTATTGCAGTTCGGGCAGCGTAACTTGCTTGCTGGTACAGTTTGTGGAGTAGTAACATTCTGCGGCGTTGGCACGTATTGTGGCGTCGACGGCACATAGACCGGCGTTGAGGCATGTGGTGGCGGTGCCCACTGTTGTTGAATCTGAGGCACGATTTGTACTGGAACAGGTCCTACTTGCACGCTCGGATACTGTTGGCGTACCAATCCGTCCACAACGTTTAGTACCTGGTTGCCAAGACTTGCCTGACGTATCGCTCCGGCGCCAGCCGTTATCATTAGCGGCCAGAGCACTGGCGCAGCAACCAGGCCAACCGCGCCGACGGCAGCCTTGTCAATCCATCTCTGCTGGCCAATCATCGCTATCGTACCGCCGCCAGTGCGCTGTAATATTACACTGAGTGCAGCCTGCAGGCCGAGGAGAGCTATGAGATCACTGCCCTTCTTCAACTGCACCATCATCTGATCTTTGTTGCCAATCTGCTGGACTTCATAGCCCTGCATGCGGTACATATTCTCTAAATCGCCGGCGAGTCGCCCAATATCTATTTCTTCGCTGTTGTAAAATCTGGCATCCATTGAAATCTCCTTACTGGTAGGGTTGGCCCCTTCCTGCCCCGTTCATTTTTGTTGAGTTATGAGAGCCAGGGTATAATATTTTCTTCGTCTAAATATACGCTTTTGCGCGCTCAGGGTTAGAATGATTCGTGGGGTTGCCAGTAAAGTATATCATCTTGTGAAGCAAAAGGGCCGGACGAACCCGTAAATGGTATAATAGCTATAATTTCAAACCTATGCTACACGAGAGAAATCATTGTATGTCTGAACAACTTGACCTGGTTTTCGCGGAACAAGATAGTGCCAACGGTAACGGCACGCGCAATACACTTCGCTTTATCATCCTGGGATTGCTGGGCGCACGACCCATGAGCGGCTACGATATCAAACAGGCTTTTGATCGCGCCATCGCCAGCTATTGGAACGCGGGCAATAGCCAGATTTACACAACACTGAAGAGCCTCAGCCGTGAAAAATTGGTCGAGGCAGAAGTGATCGAGCAGAAAGCTCGTCCTAACCGTAAAGTGTATCGACTTACCGCTGCCGGACAGGCAGAGCTGGACCGCTGGTTGCAGGAAGAAGTGCCTGAGCGCTTCAACAAAGACCATTTTCTCACCAAACTTTTTTTCTGTGGCGAAACCGCTGATGCGGTGGCGCTCAAACACCTGTTGGAGCATCGTGCCAGCCTGCTCGAGCAGCTTGAACACATGGAATGGGCAAGGCAGGAGTATGCTGCGAGGCCAACGCGCCGCCCTCGCCTGCTCGAATATCAAATGCTTGTGCGTGAATACAAAGAGGCAACATTGAAAGCCGGTTTAGAGGTCACTGAGCGAGCAATCGCAAGGTTGCAGGAGAGGGACGGATTATGAAGCGCCCTGGCGCGGCTTGAACCAGCCAGGTGCATTATCTGGGTTGCCAGTTGTACTTCCTGTAAATCTCCAATGTCTGCTGGTCTCCGGGCACATAGCTCACCATCGAATAGTTGTTGATTCCGGTGAACACTGTTGTCGCAGTGCGCAGTGTCAAACGGCCAAGCTTGCTATGCTGCACCTGGAAAGCGAATGATGGAGCGGGCTTCCCCTCGGGATACGCCGCGGCGGCTATGCGCCGGAACTCGGGCAGCCCGCGTAAATGTTTCCATAGTTCTTTATATTCCGGCAGGTGCGTAAGGGTGCGCGTGTTGTACTGAAAATCGCTCACCAGGCGGCGGGCCAGGTTCTCCCAGCCATGGAAATGGCGGCGGCGGCGTGCATCGAATACGAACTCCAGGAGATGCAGTTTCTCACCTCTTGCCAACTCTGCTATCTCCTCCTGCACCTCAAAAAGCAAAATCGCTGCTTTGTTCCATGAATGCAGGAACCAGAGCCGATCTAACGAGTGCGCTGGATACGAAGTATTGTGGACGAGCAGTTCCGCCAGTTCTCCAAAGTCCAGCATGTCGCTTTCGAGGTACTCATCTTCGACATACTGGCCCGTCAAACTTGTATAGGCTGTATAAAACAGCCGTTTATCCTCTCCCTGCAGCTCGAGGGTGCGAGCAATACTCTGTGCCACGTGTGGCGACGGGTTGCTGCGCATGCCGGCCTCTAAATGATAGATGTACGTCCGGGAGAGGCGCGTGGCCTGCGCAAGTTGCCCCTGTGACATGCCCTGTCGCTGCCGGAATTGGGTCACCAGTTGTGCAAAAGTAGAGAAATTGGTTACAGTCATCTCATTTTATTCCTGGTACCTTCCTTTCGTTTTATTCTGTTAGCTACACACTCATTATGCATGAAATTTTGTTAGCTAGCAACGTATTATTCTAAGCATTAGCACTATATAATGTAGTTACAAAGGGAGTTTTCGCCGTTGTCGTAGCTCGGAGAGGAGCTATCACGAAATGTCTGACCCGTTGGTAAATCCTCAATCGGGTAGAAACCCGCTCGTTGAAGCTGCTCATCCATGGATAGAACACTATGAGCAGGGTGTTCCTACTGAACTTAGCGTACCATATCGTCCTCTGACATGGCTGCTGGATAGAACTGTCAGTAGCTATCCAGGGCATACTGCTTTCATCTACTACGGGACAAAACTGAGTTATGCCCAGTTTTCTTCCCTGACTAATCGCTTTGCCTCTGGATTACAACGCCTGGGTCTGCGGAAAGGCGATCGTGTTGCTATTGTGCTGCCAAACATACCCCAGTATCCAATCGCCTTTTATGGTGCGCTGCGGGCTGGCGCAGTGGTCGTGCCCACGAATCCACTCTATACTGAGCGTGAGATGCAACACCAACTGGCCGATGCGGGGGCGCGTTTTATCGTGATGCTCGATATGTTCTACCCGGTTGTGCGTGCTGTGCGTGCGAATACCGCGTTGGAGCATATCATACTCACCAATCCCGCCGATTTTCTACCGCCAATGCTACAAAGACTCTACCCTATTACTCAGCTTCGTGCCAAACATCCGCAGCCCCGTCTGACCGAGAAGGAACTTCACGAGGACAAGATGCTGCACGCCATGAGTGCCATGCTGGAATCCCACACGAAAGGTGGTGTAGAGGTATTCAATCTGCCTGCGCAGGCATCTGGTGATGACCTTGCCGTCCTTCAGTATACAGGAGGAACGACAGGACTTTCTAAAGGCGCGATGCTCACACACCGCAACCTGCTGGCGAATGCGCTGCAGACACGTAGCTGGATTCCCAACGCTCCTGACGCTGAGGAAGTGACCTTGTGCGTGGCTCCTTTCTTCCATGCATATGGTTTAACTGTTGGCATGAACCTCTCAATCCTGGCTGCCGCGACCATGGTGCTCTTGCCACAGTTCAAGGTTAAGGAAGTAATCAAGACCATAGGGCGTTACCATCCAACGCAGCTCCCGGGCATCCCCACGATGTACGTTGCGATTATGCGCGAGGTAGGCCGGCATGCCGAGAAGTTACGCTCGATCAAGTATTGTATCAGCGGGGCGTCTGCCCTGCCTGCCAGGGTACGTATAGAATTCGAGAAAATGACCGGCGGCAAATTGGTAGAGGGATATGGGCTGAGTGAGGCCGCGCCCGTAACACATTGCAATCCGCTGAATGGCGATATTCGTGAGGGCAGTGTCGGTTTGCCTCTGCCGGATGTAGACGCGACGATCCTTGATCAGCAAACAGGATTGCCTGTACCGGTTGGCGAGGAAGGTGAGATTGCAGTAAAAGGCCCAAATGTCATGCAGGGCTATTGGAATCGCCCGGACGAGACGGCTGCCATTTTCAAGAGCGGCTGGATGCTTACAGGTGATATAGGGAAAATGGACGAGGATGGCTACTTTTACATCATTGATCGTGTCAAAGACCTGATTATTGCCAGTGGTTTTAACATCTACCCACGTGAAGTTGAAGAGGTATTGTACCACCATCCTGCGGTAGAAGAGGCTGCGGTGATAGGAGTTCCCGACGAGTATCGTGGCGAGACTGCAGCTGCCATCATCGTCTTGAAACCTGGATTTGAGCCATCAGAAGAGATGCGCGAAGATATCCTTGCATATTGCAGGAAAAATTTGACTCCGTACAAAGTACCCAAAATAGTGGTGTTCCGTGACAGGCTACCGAAGTCGCTCATCGGCAAAGTGTTAAAACGTGAACTCAGGGAATCGATCAAACAGGTGTAATTCTCACCAAGAGAGATCAGATATGTGGGCGTCCTGTGTGGTCGCCAGATAGGAGAAAAGACCAAAGATGTCAACAACCATCAAACCAACGGAGGCAGGTACGGCATTCCTCACGACACCGGTGAGTGAGAGCGCCGACAAAATTTTCACGTTAGAGCAGCGTGACGAGGAGCAGCGCTGGATTGAAGAGTCTGCCGCGACATTTGTGCGGCGCGAAGTTCTGCCGCAAATAGAGGCTATTGATCACCAGGAACCAGGCCTGATGCCCAGCCTGGTGAAGAAGGCGGGCGAACAGGGGCTTTTAAGTATCGACGTGCCAGAGAACTATGGCGGCGCGGAACTGGGTCTCTTGACCAGTTCCCTGGTAGGCTCCGAGTTGCGCGAAGGCTCATTTAGCACGGCATTTGGAGCGCACACGACCATTGGGACGCTGCCCATCGTCTTCTATGGCACTGAGGCACAGAAAGAATACTATTTGCCGAAGCTGGCGTCGGGCGAATGGATCGCCGCCTATGCCCTGACCGAACCGGGCGTCGGCTCCGACGCGATGGGGTTATCCACTCGTGCTGAGCTTTCCGAGGACGGCAAGTACTACATCCTGAACGGCACGAAGCAGTGGATCTCGAATGCGGGCTTCGCCGATGTGATGATCGTATTTGCGCGTATCGGCAATGAAAGGCCCTCAGCCTTCATCGTCGAAGCAAGTTGGCCAGGTATCTCGACGGGTGCAGAAGAGCGTAAGATGGGTATCAAGGGCTCTTCAACTCGCCAGGTCTACTTTGAGAATGCCAGAGTTCCGGTAGAGAACCTGCTGGGCGAGATTCACAAAGGATACAAGATTGCTTTCAACATCCTCAATATCGGACGATTGAAGCTGGGTGCAGGTGCCGTAGGTGGCGCGCGTGGTGCGCTGGGCCTCGCCGCTGCATACACTAAGGAGCGTAAGGCCTTTGGCAAGTTCCTGCACGAGTTTGGCTTGATTAAAGAGAAGCTGGCCCGCGTAGCTGCTGCAACCTATGCTGCCGAGAGCGAGGTTTTCCGCACTGCTGCTAACATCGAGCAGGCCCGGCGCAGTGCCGGCGACAACACCGAAGCCGCTTTTAAAGCAATCGAGGAGTATGCCGTTGAGGCCTCCATCGCCAAGGTGCAGGGCAGCGAAGTCCTGGCTTTCGCGGTAGACGAGGGTGTGCAAATCTTCGGCGGCTATGGCTTCATGCAAGAGTATCCCATTGAAAAGGCTTATCGCGACGCGCGTATTCAACGTATCTACGAGGGTACGAATGAGATCAATCGCCTAGTTGCCTCGGGTACTTTGTTCCGCCGTGTAGTTGCTGGAAAGATTGATCTGATGGCGCGCGCTCCCGAGATCGAGGCGCGGGTCAAAGCGGGGCAGGCGCCTGATTTTGCCGGCGAAGCCATTCCGGCTGAATTACGCGAGGCTGTCAATGCCCTGGAGCGTGCCAAAGATGCGACCATCTACGCGGCGCTGCGCATTGCTATGAAGTACATGCAGGCGCTTGAGCAAGAGGAGGAGTTCATCGGGTGCCTGGCAAACCTGTTGATTGACCTGTATGCTATCGATAGCGCACTGGCTCGCGCCACACAAGCTGTGCGCCGGGGCGATGCAAACAGCGCAATCCATGTCAAGCTGGCACGACTTGCAACATGGCTGGCTTTCTCACGTATACGTGCAAATCTCGATCAAATAATTATGACCAACTTTGACGAAGACCGCGTAGAAAAGGAACTCGCCCGCGTACGTGCATATGTTGGTGACTACCTGGTGAACGGCGTTGCATTGCAGCGCGAGCTGGCCACGATTGTAGTCGAAAAACAGGGATATCCCCTGTAAGTTGATGCATGTTGAAAGGAGCAGGATGTGGTTACAGTCTTCAGAGAACCCTCGTTCGTAACGGTTAACGGTCGTAAGCTGGCATTCAATGAGGTCAGCCCGCCTGCTCCCAAAGGCACAATCCTGTTGCTGACAGGACTTGCAGCCAAAAGGTACGGCTGGTACCGCCAGCTTGACGAATTTGGTCGCTACTATCGCACCATAGCGCTGGATCACCGTGATATCAGCGATAGCGATGAGGTAACCGAAGCCTACGCGATAACCGACCTGGCCGATGATGCCGCTGCTGCCATGAAAGAACTGGGTATTGAGCGTACCCACGTGATGGGGATCTCGCTAGGAGGATTCGTGTCACTGCAAATCGCCCTGCGTCACCCCGAACTCGTAGACAAGTTAGTACTGGTCTCAACCTCGGCCGGGGGCGGTGCCCATGTCCAGCCAGGTCCGGAGATGATGACCATGTTGACTACCAGGGATGAGCAGCAGATCGAGGTTGGCGAACTGACCCGCAGGAACTATACCATGATTATGGCTCCAGGTTATGCCCAGAGCCACCCTGAAGAACTCGATAGGATTGCCGAGATTGCGCGCTATCGTCCTTTGACAGCGGAAGCATACTATCGTCAGTTGCAGGCTGGTCTGACCCATGATGTTGCTCAACAACTAGGCAGCATCCAGGCACCGACCTTAGTGGTTCACGGTGATGCTGATCCGCTTGTACCTCCTCAAAATGGTGAATACCTGGCACGAAACATCCGGGTGGCGAAGCATATTGTGTACCCTCATGTCGGACACATTCCCATTATAGAGCGCTACGAGCGGTTCAATCGCGACGTGCTGGCGTTTCTGGAGAGTTAATAGCCTTGTTTTGGTTGTTAGCGTCTGCCCAGTACTGCATCACTTCCACCTGTTACCAGCGTATTTCCAACAGGGTAATGAGGCGGGGACACCGCGCATCCCAGCAGGGGGACTAGCGTCCCCCTGTACCCCCTTAGGACTGAGTGAAATTGGGTGGTTGGCCAATTGTACTCAATTGCAGATGCGCAAGTCGCCATTGCCCTTGTAGTTGTACAAACACTAGCGTCGTGCGCAACTGAGCCTGTATGCGGTTGCCGCGATATGCTCCATTCTGTACTTGACGGCCGGTCAAGACTGCTACATCGTTGTTGTAAACGCGCGCCTTGACCTCGTCCAGGCTGAAAGATTCGTACTTCAAGTCACCCGACTGATGCCGCGCGAGCCACTCCTGCTTGGTCAGCATGAATCCGAGAGGCCCTATCCCGATGAAGTCATCCGCTAGTGTACTCTCAAGGAAAGTGGTATCACCACGCAATTCGGCAGTGGCCCAGGTGTCTGCAAGACGCATCACCTCTTGTTCAGCATGTTCCCGGTTCATTGATTCGTTCCCCTTCAAAGTGCTTCTGCATGGGGCCTCCCCTCACTTGCAGTTGCAAGCGCTTCCTCTGGAGAGAAGCCTCGTGATCTCCTCTGTATCGACAGCCAGACGAAGAGCAGATTGAGTACAGCGAACCCGTCCACCACCAGGATGCCAACACCCATCTGGGCCGAGAGGCTGGCGAGGAAGGTCCAGGTGAGACCCAACACCAGGGGACCACAGACGGAACCGATGCGAGCCCCAAGGTTGGAGAGCGCGCTGGCGGCTCCCATAGTTTCCCGCGCGCCAACGCTTATGAGCAAGGTCTGATTGGGCCCGCTGAACAGGCCAACGCCCATGCCAACCAGCAGCAACCGCCAGGCAAGATCGAGTGCGGATGTCGGGGACTGTACTATTAAGGTGAGCAGGAGCAAGCCGACCAGCAGCAGACCGGAGCCTGTCAAGATGAAGGGCTGTAGTATGGTGCGATCTGCTGCGCCAGGATATGTCGCCATAAGCTAGCTTCATTCATCAGAGACCTCCTCCTGGAACCATGATGTTTATCCTTTCCTCTGCTCAGAGTCTACAGCATGAGAGACGACAACGCATCGGCAGAGCAACGTATTTGTATGGCCGCTCTCGAGACAATGAATACGGATGAAGGCCGGGATTTACTTAGGTAAGCCTGACCTGCTCGCCCTATGCCTCAATTGGCCTCTTGATTGTATGCTAACCAATCAAATGTCCCCCAAAGTACTACTTTCAATTGTAAAAAACATGTAATTCTTGCAGATACAAGCCAAATGTTTAAAAAGAGCATGCAACCACTGGACAAGAGCGTATGTTATCGTGCATACTATACATGACAATATTTTCGGGTAACTTGTGCAAACAAGTTATTTACATTGTACCGACACCTGATATGCATCTGTACAATGTGTAGCTCGAACACATTATATTTGCAGGAATTGACGAACGACTCAAAACAGCAACGAGAAGGAGAGGGGAACCATGCTTGGGGCTGAAGAACACGGAAGTGAAGTGGCAAGATTACTTTCGCAGATAAGCGCAGAGTATGAAGCCGCTCAACGCGGCCTGACCGGGCTGGCCTACGGAAGATCGAAACACGATTTCATTACTGCACGAATGGAGAATATGGGGCAGCTGCATAGCGAGCTACAGTCGATTGTAGGCGATGTCGCTATTGCTCTAATTGCTGACACCCTGAATAGCCTCTAATTAATCATCTATACTGGCTAGAAATATATTTAGGACGGTGCGCTTAAAGGGTGCTTCACTCTATCGTTCTCATCAAAAAGAGATACGCCGCCCTGCTACATTGAGGGTAGCGTATCTCTTTTTCATTGGTATTTAAGCATAAGAACGCCCCCATATCGAGAGATACAGGAGCGTTTTGCACAAGACCGGAGGGGTTGTTATTCTCTGTCTGAGTCTATACTAGAGCCTCTTCGAGTGGCCTGGCGCTCATGTCAAAAAAACTGACCGGAGCAGGATACGGCTTATTCCACACCCCGGTTACTACGAATTCTGTCTCCTCGCTCACAAATGTGTACTGGTCAAGAACACACCGTTCGCCATCAAGGAAGCATTGTAACCAGGTAGTGAGATTCTCACCATCAAGTAAAGGCGCACCCTCACTCACGAACCACTCAGCAATACCCTGAAGGTAGAAGCGGAAATCTTTAGAAAGGGGATACCTGCGGACAATACGATAGCTTCTCTCCTGAATCTCCTCGTAACCTGCAGCTTGCAAGTATCCGGCAAGCTTCGAGCCAACCCAACTATCCTCAAATGTGTAACCAGCGGCCAGGCGCAGCTGCTCCCAGCGCTGACGTGCCTGAAAGACCCGCGCTTGCAGCCCTGTATCGATATTGTGAAATCGCATCGTGCCAAAGTCGATGTCCTTAATCGCCAGGCGTCCACCGGGAACAAGATAGCGGCCCATAGCAGCAAATGTTGCAACAGGATCGGGAAGATACTGACTGACGTTTGCACTAAATATGATATCCACAGTTCCAGGTTTTACAGGCAAATGCTCCAATGTACCCAACTTGTACTGTACCATACGCTGGCTACGCCGCTGGGCGGTCACTAAGGCCTCAGGTGAAAGGTCCACTCCTAAAATATGACCCAGAGGATCAATGGCGCGAGCCAGCAAAGGAATCCAGAGACCTGGTCCACAACCGGCATCAACTACATAACTGCCACGTTTGAGCCGAATGTCGCGGATCATTTGTTCACGTTCGCGTATTTTACTGAAATGATGTCTTTCTAGCCATTCTATCGCGTTTAGTGGCAAACCACTCTCATTGACGTGAACAAGTTTGTTTACTGCCATTACTTTACCTCATCCTTTCATACATTACAGGATATGAAAGGTAATATTTAAGATGGTGGAAGTATAACATGGGAAACTAGCAAATTACAATCTTTCACATACAAATGTAGTACTTTAGTGATTACAATGTAAAATAACAAATTACTATTAAGCTATATCAGAGTAAAACTCCTTGTTGCTCTTGCGCCTGCTTGCGCAAACCGATATACTCTATGCTAAACAGAGAAGTAGATCGAATCGGTGAGTGATAGAAATGCAAGGAGCTTTGAGCGTATGCAGTCCTCTGACCAGCAGCCAACAGGTGAGCCTGGGCGTGAGAGTGGGGAAGTTGGAGATGAGAAAGAGCAGGCTTCGTCGCCGCTCTACGAGTTTCCGGCGGATAGCTCTCTACTTCAAGATGCTCCCTCGTCTGCTCAGTTCGCATCCGAAAATCCCGGAAGTGTTAGCCCGAATCAACCCCCGCAGGCATCTTTCGAGCAGGGGCTGGTTTATCCGCCGCCGCCATCTTTTTATCAGAACATGCAAGTACCACCTGGTGTGCAGCCCAATTTCCCTCCGCAATGGGCTGCAAATAGGCCTGCCGCATTTCCCCCTCCTGGAACGCAGGGACAGTTCTACCCAGGGGGTGCGCCGATTCCTCCTTACCCACCCGGCCAATTTCCTGGCATGCAAGCGCCGGGGAAAAGGTCATATAAGTGGGTCTGGATTATTGTTTCGATATTCATTGCCGGTCTTCTGCTCAGCGGTGGGTTGTGTGTATGGGCGTTCTCCAGCCTGTTCAATACAGCCTACCAACAGGTAAATTCATCTGTCAATGTCGTAAATGACTACTTTCAGCATATCGAGAATAAGAGTTATGAAAATGCCTATCGTGACCTGCAAATCAGCGGACTGACACAGGGTGACTTTATTGCGAAGGTGCAGGCAAGCGATACTCAATATGGATCCGTCATTTCTTTTCGTGCAGGAGGCCCTTCCTTTAGTTCAAATCCCAGTTCTGGTTCCAATCTATCCCAGTGGAGATATACAGTAGATGTTACACGAGTGAAAACTTCATATCCTGTATTACTCACCGTCCAGCAAATAGGAGGCAGCTGGAAGATAACCTATATCGATAGGTATTGAATAGGCGCGACGCGTCAGATGTTTGTCAGACGCACACTAGAAATAGGGCTGGAGAGCTTTCCCTCCAGCCTTTTATAGTTTCTAGCTTATCAGAGACAGGTTATTTTTATGTACAAGTATAGAACTAACTAACCGGCGTGCGAAAAAGAGGCACCGGCTAGCTGATGGCAATAGGAGTGTGCATATTTGTCATTGGTATCTCGCTATCTACACAGGCGCGAAGGTCCTCACGATAGAATCGCCAGGTGCTGCCTACTTTATGGCCAGTAAGTTGTCCAGACCACATGAGGCGATAGAGAGTGGAGCGGCTTACCCGCAGGTAGTTCATAGCTTCTTTGAAAGTCAGAAGGACATCATCTTGGATCACTTGCATAACCATGTATATACTCTCCTCGTGTACTAAATTGGGTTTTGGTGCGCTTGATACTAAAAACAAGTGCTGAAAGTTGTATCAGACGATACAGATCATTGTCTCATCGTATGTTATAGTAACCAATATTGACACGCTTTTATGTTGAGAATTAGTGGTGATTTGGTTAAATTTTGCGCTTCCCTGGTTAGATATTCATTACCACCTTGCGCGCTCCATAGGTTTTGAGCAAAGCTTATTGCTCGACGGTGATAGGCGTTGTAAAGGTATATCCTACACCCGGTACTGTCATGATGTATTGCGGGCTGTTGGCGTTCGGTTCAACTTTCTGGCGTAAATGGCGTATATGTGTCTTCACCAGGCCTGAATCGCCGACCTCATCATACCCCCAAACTCGCTCGATAATCATATCGGTAGTCAAAACCTGCCCTGTATGTGTGATGAGCAAATGGAGCAGGCGACTCTCTGTGGGCGTCAGCCGTACTTTTGTGCCATCGCGGATTACCTCGTGGCGCATCGCATCCAATGTCACTGGCCCAACGGTGATTGCGGACGAACTGGAGGAACCTTTAGCGCTGTTTGAACGACGCATAATAGCTTTGATGCGCGCCAGTAGTTGCCTTGGGCTAAACGGTTTTCGTAGATAATCGTCAGCTCCCATCTCTAAACCACGTATCTCATCATCCTCGCGGTCATGCGCGGTGAGAATCAAAACCATCGAATTGGTTTCACTCCGCATCTGGCGACATACCTCGAAGCCATCCAATTTCGGCATTTGTATATCCAGGATGACGAGATCTGGTAATGTTTCGCGCCAGCGTTTAATGGCTTGTTCTCCATCAAATGCGCGAATGACATCGTACCCATGTCCTTTGAGCCAGTAGCTCAACATATCGACCACTTCGTGGTCATCGTCCGCCACCATGATTTTCACTGGTGTCTCCTCCTACAGACCTGCTATACAATTTCAAAATATACCTCGACAGGACAGGCCTTCTCTAAAAGGGGCTTTCACTGCTTCTAACGGGATGAGTTTGAGGCAGTAACATGATGGTACAATTTGGCATATGAAGGGTCAGAATTACTAATCGAAGGAGCTTACTATGATTACACGCGAGGAACTGCTAAGTTTAGCTCGTGAAGCTGCACTGCGGGCACACTGCCCTTATTCTCATTTCCGGGTAGGCACTGCTGTGGTAGCGGGCGAAAAAATGTTCACCGGGGTGAACATCGAAATATCGAGTTATGGCCTGACATTGTGCGCAGAACGGTCTGCATTGGCCGCTGCAATATCGGCAGGTGCGGGTCCAATTAGCCGGGTTGCCGTCGCGTGTATCGATGCTCCTCCCCAGGCTCCTATCAGCGATCGTACCCCTTGCGGGGCATGTCGTCAATGGTTAGCTGATCTGGCTCCAAATGCGGTAATTTACATTGATGGCGACACGCGTGATTTCACAATCGGTGATCTATTGCCCTATGCGTTCTCTTTGCAAGAGAACAGGCCGGAAAGTTAGAGCTCATCTAATACGTAATTTTCCGCTAGAGACGTAAAACCCGTTTGTGCATCATACCCCTTGACAAATCGCATATATCTTGTGTACGCTATGATTCCCAGGACTTTTAGTATGTTCGGGTACACAGGAAGTGTACCGCCCCTAGTGCAATGTATCGGATCAAAGCTTTCAACGGTGAGGAGCTTGTATGCCAGCACGCTCGACCGCATGCTACTTGCTGATCGGACATGCCAATCGGACAGTGGATTCGTACTGCTCATTCTTGGCTATTCAACACTTGACTCTCGTACCCTAGCCCGCTATGCACATTCTGGAGGAGCATAGGCATGTCAGCACACTTTACCCTTGGTATCGAGGAGGAGTTTCAAATAGTAGATCGTCGAACAGGTCAGTTAACTCCAAGCATCCTGGCTATTCTGGAAAAAGGAGCTTCTCAATTTGGAGATAAGATCAAACCGGAGATGTTGCAGTCGACAGTAGAAATTGTTACTGATGTATGTCCAAACATCAATGCCGCCCGCCTGGAACTGCAAAGCCTGCACACCAGGTTGTTACGATTGCTGGAAGAAGAGGGGCTGACTATCATTAGTGCAGGCACCCATCCCACTGCATCCTGGCCGGATCAGCCTTCGACTCCCGACGAGCGCTATATCGAGTTGGAAGAGGAGCTTCAGGATGTCGTGCGTTCTCTTTTGATCTTTGGCCTACATGTTCATGTTGGCGTCGAAAGCAATGAAATAGCTATCGTGCTCATGAATCAACTGCGTACCTGGATCCCCCATCTGCTCGCACTCTCGGCTAATTCTCCTTTCTGGGGGGGGCGTTTCACTGGCCTCAAGTCATATCGCTCCGTGTTGTGGCGACCTTTGCCGCGTAACGGGGTTTCAGAACCCTTTGCTTCATGGAATGAATTCGATAGCTATGTGCAGAGCCTTGTTCAGGCCGGGTGTATCGACAACGCCAAGAAGATCTGGTGGGATATTCGCCCCCATCCTTTTTTCAGAACAGTTGAGTTTCGTATTTGTGATATGCCTGCCACCGTCGATGATACTATTGCCATTGCCGCGCTCTGCCAGGCACTTGTTGCAAAATTGACATGGCTGCATAAACGCGGCATGGCTACTCATGTGTTACCGCGTTACTTCATCGATGAGAACAAGTGGCGTGTTATGCGTCATGGTTTGGACGCGGAGGTCATTGACTTCGTACAAGATCACCGCCTCAGCATGCGCGATGCTATTGGAGAGCTGTTGGACTTTGTGGATGATGTCCTGGATGACCTGGGCAGTCGCCGCGAGATCAACTACCTGCGCATCTTGCTCGATGACCCCCGGGGGACCGGAGCAGACCGCCAGGTGGCCGCCTATCGAGAAGCCGGCAGTATGCAAGCCGTTACTCAGTATTTGATGCAGCAAACGCTGAAGGACATGAAATGGAGCGTGCATGAAAGGGTGTAAGCACGAGGGAAAGTGGAAAGGAAGGTCTCGATGGATCGGGAATGTTATCCTATCAAGAACATCTCTGATACGGCACGGTGGATGGCCTTTTATCGAGCGATGGAAAGCGAACGCCCCGACGCCCACTTCCATGACCCGTATGCCCGGCTGCTGGCTGGTGAGCGTGGCAAGGAGATTGCGCAAATGCTACCCTGGGGCATCACCAATGCCTGGGCTATGATTGTACGCACCTGTGTCTTTGATGAGATCATTGTGAAAACGGTTGAGAACCACGCGGTTGATACCATTCTCAACCTGGCCGCCGGATTCGACACACGGCCTTACCGGCTGCCGCTACCCGCCTCGCTTCATTGGATTGAGGTCGATCTGCCCGAGATCCTCTCTGAGAAAGAAGAGAAACTGGTCAACGAACAACCAGGGTGTCGCCTCAAACGAGTCCAGTTGGACCTGGCGGACGTTAACGCGAGGAGAGCACTTTTTTCTGGTCTCGTACAAGAGGCCAGGCAGGTTCTTGTTGTTACCGAGGGGTTACTCATCTATTTGACGGCTGAGCATGTAATATCATTGGCCAGCGACTTGCATACGCACTCCCATTTTCGCTGGTGGCTCACCGACCTTGTCTCACCAGCGGTGTTGAGGCTGTACCAAATAAGCTGGGCCAGCGAACTGGCGCAGGGGAATGCCGCCTTGCAATTTGCTCCCGAGGAAGGAGAGCTATTCTTTTACCGTTATGGCTGGCACGTTGCTGAGTTTCGTTCTACGATGGAGGAAGCGTCTCGCTTGAACCGTGAGATGCCTTTCGCGTCGCTCTGGCGACTGATGGTCAGTTTCTCTTCCAAAGAGATTCAGGAAACCTATCGGAAAATGAGCTGTTTTCTCTTACTAGAGCGAGATTGATTCCCCACCATGCATCTGATCTCTCGTATTGACAACAGATGTATAGTGGGGAAGATACTGTACTACTCCTCATTACATTGCAGGGAGGTTATGACATGCGTAAACCCCGTCTTGCGTATCTTGTAGTGATGATGCTTACCTTGCTCGCTTTTGTTCCCGCGGTCGCAATTGCACGTACAAATGTAGCTGCTGCAGTCCCCGGTGTAGGCAATGTGCCTCAAGGAACCCAGTCCGATGCAGCCTATGCCAGTAGTTTCGTGACCCAACACGTGACGAACGTATTTGCGACCACACAGCAGACCAGTTGCTACACGCCAGAGGTGCCGTATGCAGTGAGCGATGGCCCCAATGATGGCTATAGCGGCGAGACAGCCTGTGGTAGTGCCTCTACCACCGGTGAGGATCTCGGTCCCTATCCCACTCAAGCCGGCAGCAATCCTGGCTATCCTGCTGCCACTCCTATGCTGGTCAAGGATCACTCGGAGTCCGATATCAGGGTCGATCCCACCAACCCCAATCACCTGATTGGTTCCTCAAAGTGGGTCGTCAGTGCCGAAGGTTACAACCACCTGCTGGGATTCTACGAATCCTTCGACGGCGGTACAACATGGTCAGTCCAGGGGCATATTCCGGGCTATGAAGGCTGGACCGACAACACCGACCCGGTTGGGGCCTTCGATGGCTTTGGGAACTACTACGAGCTCAACCTGGGCTACCAGTTCTTCTACAATGCCGACGGGACCCATAACATCCAGATCAATCCGAACCGCGAGCCGAACCCGCTGAAACCCGCCGAAATCATCTCAGTAGCAGTGCGCCATCACGGGGCGACAGCGGTTAGCGACTGGTTCACGACCCACAACGGCCATCCGGACTACGTCACCACCTACGATAGCGTGGGCCGTGAGCCGGACAAGCAGTGGATCACCATCGACACTAATCCGGCCAGCCCGTTCTACAACCGCATCTACGCGATGTGGGTCGTCTTCACCGGCCCACTCACCGCTCAGCCGCTCGTGTCGTACGCGCAGGCGCTGCCGGGTGGGACGCACACCGACTGGTCGGCTCCCATCCGGCTGCCGGAGGTCCCGGCTACCCCGACCGGCGCTACCTACTTGCTGCCGCACGTCACGCCTGATGGGACGGTCTACACGACCCTGACAACGACCAAGCCAGCGATGAAGTTTAGCTTCGACAAGATCGCGCTCGATCGGTCCACCGACGGTGGGGTCACCTGGACGACCGTCTCGACGATCGCCGACAACATCGCCGCACCGCCACTGATCTACGCGAACACGACTTTCAGAGACGGAATCGAGGACACCTTCACTGCCGGCAACCTGTCCACACAAGGTCACTACCCGCTCTACGTGACCTGGGAGGATTACAGTGCGGGAGTAGGCAACGTCGTCATGTCGGCCTCCTACGATGGCGGTCTCAAGTGGAGCACCCCTATCCAGGTCAATGATAACGCGTCGGCGGTCGATGAGTTCCAACCCAACCTGACGGTCGCAGCCAACGGGACGGTGAGCGTCGCCTTCTACGACCGCCGCCTCAGTTGCCCTGCTGCTGGAACCGCTGAGGCTACCGGCGCTGGCCTCGCCCTTGACCAGGTCAACCCCAATTATACGGGTAGCTTGCCTCCGTATGGTGCCAGCAACTACTGCGTCAATGCCAGTGTGCAGTTCTATAGTGCCACTCTCGTGCCATCCGGGCACAACACCCGGCTCACCCAGCACACCTGGGATCCGCAGTTGAATTCACCGCACCCGGGCAGTGCCTCTGGCATTGAGGCTTTCATCGGCGACTACTTTGGCAACACGACGAGCGGATCGACGAACATATCGAGCTTCGTAAGCACGTACAACGATGGCTCGAATTCTAGCTACCAGCAACAGCAAGTCATTGCCACTGTTGCCATTCCTTAAATCCTGCTCAGAGGGGAGGGTCACCACCTGGCTCTCTCCTCTTCATTGATCACACCCACAAGTCCTATTTGATTGCTCTCTTGTGAAACAAGATGATATAATCCGAACGACTAATATCCTCTCTCGCTTAAGGACACGTGCCAGGGCACGAGGCTAATGGACGCATGGGCAAAAAACTCACAATTCTGCTCCTCACATCGACTGTGCTGATCGGATTCTCGGGATGGTATATCGTTGGGGGCATTCAGGCCTACTCTCGCTATCAGCAGAGCAGTATAGCCAGCCAGGAACATTGTGGCGGTCTGTCACCTGTGCATATCTGTGTGCAGGCTCCACCCGCAATCTTCAGTGCCTATTACCCCTATTATGTTGCTACTCGTGCTAATTTGTTTACTATCGACTATAGCAGTAGCAGCACGATTACGCTTATTGTGAGCGTCAACGTTACAGGATTTAGCCAGGTAGAGACGCAAACTATCAATGCAACGGCCGGCGTGCAAGCTATCAGCTTTATGCCGCAACCGCTGAATAGCCAGGCGTTGCGTAAATTGACCTCTGAGGAGAATACTTCACTGCATGTCCGCGTTACTGATGCCCCGGGACATGTCTATTACGTCAACGATACTCCGCTGTTGCTCCATTCGCGCTGGTTGATGCAGTGGATTGCGTCAAATCGTTTGAAGATTGCCGCCTGGGTCACGCCTGACGATCCGGCAGTGATAGCGCTGGTTGACAAAGCCACGATGCATTTGCAGTCAGAACCTGCCCCTGCTCCTCCCGCGATGATCGGGTATGATAACGGCCAGGCGAGTCCCAGGGCTGTAAGGGACCAGGTTGACGCTATTTTTGATGCTATGCGACTCGATTATCATGTACAATATATTCAGGAGAGTGTCCCGTATAGTGGCCCTGGTGGTACTAGTGTGGCTCTACAGAAAATCAAGCTGCCGGCGGAAGCCTTGCAACAGCACAGTGGCATGTGTATCGAGCTAACTGCCTTATTGGCATCGGCTGTCGAACGTATCGGATTGGATGCCGAAATCGTGATTATTCCTGGTCATGCCTTCCTTGGTGTAGCAGTTACACAGAACGATACGCAATTCGAATACTGGGATGGGGTACAGGTGAATTCCGACATTGCAGGAGATTCTGCAAACTTGTGGGCTGATAATGAATACAGGCAAAACGCGAAGCGAATTGTGGACGATATTTTAATTAGCAGTGCTCGCAAACAGTATGTTGATCCAATGCTGCAATAAGAGAGGATGCGACTACGAGCAATGTAGATTTTCCAACCTGGTTTATCTATGGCTGCGTTGGCGGCCTGGTATTGTGCATGCTTGCCATCGCAGTCAATATGCTGTATACAGTGCTGCGTAAGCGCGGCACCACGCGACAGCTCGCCGGCTCTATTATGACCTGCGTGATCTCCGCATTGCTCTTGTTGCTCGCGATTTTCTGGTACAATGTGCGCTTTAGCTCCGGCCAGGCGGCCATTTCCGTTGTAGAGGTTACGCTGGCGCTTGTCTATGTGGCCCTGTGGGGCTGGGTACTACCAATGAGCGTTACTCTCTCCTACTGTCTTTTCACAAAGCTGCGTGACTCGAATACCTCTGTGCGTATTCCTCTCCCCTATAAACATACCAAACGCGCCGCACGCGGCGATGTTGTTGCAGGTAAAACATCGCTGCCAAGACGCCAGCCGGGTGTACCTGCGCCCTTTGTCTTTGGCAAGGATATTGCCTGGGGCTGGCTAGAACATCGTGCGGGGCGCTTCCAGGGGCAAAAATTGGCGTTACATCGCGCCGTGGTCACCATCGGACGTGAAGAGGATAACGAAATCTGGCTGGATGATGAGACATCTTCGCGTTACCATGCTGAACTGGCCTGGCAAGGAGGGCAGGCCTATATATCCGACTGTGATAGTTTAAATGGAGTGCTTTTGAATGGGCGGCGTGTCCGAGGCACGCTTGTGATTAAAAGTGGCGACCTGCTGGAAATCGGTGCGCACCGCTTTTTGTTTGAAATGGCTGAACGCCCCACTCCCCTTAACGACCAGGATGATCCTCTATCACATCACCTGCGTCGTTCTATTACATTGGACAATGTTGATCGTGACACGCCGCATCCATTTGGCGAAACTCCTGCTGGCGCCAATGTATTACCCACAAAGCCTCTGGATGAAGAGGATGCCTTTGGGTTTGATAGTTTCAAGTTGGAAGGTGCGGTTCGCCACTTGCCTCACGCGACTCCTGGTGAGATTGATGTTGAGCCGGGCAGTATCGATGCATGGGAAGATACGGCAGCACTCGATCCGGTCACTCCTCTTCCTCAATCAGATAGACCGGGTAGTTTATGTGTAATCTGCAATGGAGAATTGGTGGGAAAAAGCTTCTTGCTGGATCGGCCTGTATTAATTGTTGGCCGATCTGAGGAAAGCGATGTGACCCTACCCGATGCCTCGATTTCGCGGCGGCATGCTCAATTTTCTCGCCAGGCCTATGGAGACTACGTGCAAGACCTCGCCAGCCGCAATGGATCAAAGGTGAATGGTGAGCTTCTCAATGCTCCGCGCCTGCTTCAAAAAGGCGACATTATTTACCTGGGCAATGTTCGCCTGGAGTATACTTTTATAGCAGAAGCACAAACTACATCTCTACCGCCTCTTCCCACGCCGCCGCTTGCTCGACCGATAAGTGGCCCCGTGCCGTTGCGCTTGCCGAGCAAACCGAAGTAAACATTTACCACTCTACTTGTAAGTTTTGTACGGCTTGTCTGGATAGGATGGACCTGCCGTGACCAGGGTAGATGTAGTAGACTTTCAGGCTGCGCAGGGTTTGCAACGTCATTTCCAGGCGTTGGCGGTTTGCGCTTCCACGCACCAGGGCTGCTCCTCCCTCGAGCGTAACGATAGTATCTCCGCATACCAGTTCGTAGCTGAAGGGGTTATAGAGACAGAGGCTCTCAGGAGTATGGCCAGGGCTGGCGATGACGCGCCAGTTAAGATGGTTGGGGAGCCCCCCCACGTCCTCTAACCATATGTCCACCATTTGAACCTGGCTTTCGTAGTGCGGTGCGAAGAGATCAAGGTGGTGCAGTGCCCCGGGTAGGGAGGCATGACTCAGCATCTGATCGACGAAATAGGCCATTCCAAGCATGCCCCGGCCTTCTAGATACGCTCCGGCTTTCCACGACTCTACCAGTTGCCGCGCAACGATTGATGCGGCGATTGGTGCCTTTGAAGCCTGGCGCAGTGATTCGACACCGGCCGTATGATCGGGATGCAAATGTGTCAGTACAATTAGATCAATATCGGCAGGCACACGGCGCAGAAAACGCCTGAGGTAATCCAATGTCAGCTGTGCGTTGAGTACGGAACCGGGGTCAATAACTATGCAACGTTCGTCGTTAACAAGATACGTGTTTGCCATTGAAAAACGGTCTGTGATGGTATGTACTTGACGAGCCTGTTGGGCAAGTGGAGGTGGTAGTTGCCTGGTCTCTGTAGCAATATCCATAGTACCTCCTGTAGGACAACGCTCCCCATGCATATCTTTTTTACTCTATCTATGTTACAATGAATACGTGGGTTAGGACAAGGTAAGTAATACCCAGGCCCAGGTTTCGCTCCGCCGCCCGGTATCTAGGAATGGCTGCCTGCCTTAGTGGAAGTCCCCAGACTTCTTTGACCACCTCGAGATGCTTCTTTTCTTCTATAGAGCTTAGTCCAAAGTGTGTCTCCCGATATAACACACTGCAGCTTTTAAAGCGGAGCGAACACAAAAGAAGGGGAACCATAACCAATGATGTCCAATGAAGGATACCAGGACCGTATCCTTACCTGCCGCGATTGTGGTCAGGACTTTATCTTTAGCGCTGGTGAGCAAGAGTTTTACGCCAGTCGAAATCTGACCAACACCCCAGGTCGCTGCCCGAGTTGCCGGGCGGCACGTCGCAGTGGTCAGTCCTACGCACCTCGTTCACGCAATGTTGAACATTACGAGACAACCTGTGCTAGCTGTGGACGACCAACCTCTGTACCATTCATTCCACGTGAAGACCGTCCAGTGTATTGCAGCGATTGCTACCAGGCACAGCGCCCTGCTCACAGTTCGCGCCGCGATGACTCCTATAGCGGCAGCAGCTATGGCCGTGGCGGGCGTGACCGCCGTGATCGACGCGATTACCACGACCAGCGCTGGTAAGAATCATTAAGCAAGAGAAGGTAAGTCGTGAGGCGGCCAAAAATTGGTCGCCTCACGACTTACCTTCTCCCTATGCTTCTGTTTGTGTGTTATACTACATGCAATAACAAATCCCTCTCCATGGAGGTTCAAAATCATGTCACAGAGCCGCGCAGAGCAGTGGCCTAACTACGTTTATATTGTACCTCAAATTTATACAAAAGCGAAGACACGCCTGATTGGTTTAGGTACCTACGCACCCACAGGTATCATTACGAACGAATTCTTCGCCTATATTTCTACCCGTTTGGGCGACCCCCGCAGCGCTGATGACCTGGAACGCGTTACAGGTCTGAGTACCCGCCATGTACGGGCCAGCACACTGGAACTTTGCCGCAGGGTGGCGGGAGCAGACGCCCCTGGCCTGATTGACGATCCTAAAGCGCCCAGAGATGAGACATTGGTGGATATGGCGGTGGTTGCAGCCCGGCGTGCCCTTGCCAGTGCGGGTCGTGACGCCTCTGAAATCGATACGGTGATAGGAGCCTCTTCTTCAGATAACGATGCTTTTCCCACTATTGCCGGTTATGTGCAAATGCGCCTGGGATTGCCACCCATACGGGCGACGATGCTCAAAGGCGCTTGCGCCTGCCAGACTGAGGCTTTTCAGATGTGCGCCGAGGTACTGGCCGCCAATTCTGCTAAGCTTGTGCTCCTGGTTACTTCTGAGGGGCTACTTCCCAATATCATGAACGTGCTGGATTGGAAAACCAGTTCGCTCTTTGGTGAAGGAGCTGCCGCTTTCTTGCTGGAACGGGGTGATGAGAATACCTATGTCATCAACGGTTCCGACGCTAACCAGGGACCATCACTTTATTACCAGACGCCACTGCGCAAAGATGTAGTCGAGATGGCGGAAGTTGACATAAAAATGCGCGAGCTTTACCAGGCGGGGAAAGGGGCGGAACTGAACAAAGTGCTTTCACAGTACCTGGTGGGCTATACCAAGATGAATGGTAAAGAGGTTTTCCGCGAGGCTCCACGAGCCATGGCGGAGTCTGTAGATGTGCTGTGCCGTCATGCCGGGTTGAGTCCAGATGAATTGGCGTATATAGTGCCGCACCAGGCTAATTCGCGCATCACACGACGTATGGGAGAACTGCTGATCAACGACTACGGTTGGCCGCTTTCGATCATGGACAAACTTGTCGATAATTTCCGCTACTATGGCAACCTCTCTAATGCCAGTATAGCCACCTCCCTGGTTGAATTGCTGCGCCAGGAACGCTTGCACGAGGGTCAGTGGATGGCGCTCCCCGCCGTTGGCGGTGGCATGAACTATGGCTGCTGGCTATTGCGTTACCACGAATTTAATAACCCGGACGCAATGCTAAATCCCGAGTAAACCCGTAGGACCCTTATGGTCGTCCCAGAAGGCAGGGGCAAGCCCACAGGGCGGGGGCAAGCCCCGCCCCTACTATACACGGGCCTGGCAGGCTGATCCGTTGGATAGCAGGGATGGGGCTGGCGGTCACCCTGGCCCTTAAGTCCGCGCCTATGGGCCCCCGTCCCTACTCCAGGCTGCGCTCGTATGTATAGAATACCTGCCCATCCCACTCATACTCTGCGCCAACGAAGGCATCGCGCACCATGATCAGATCTGGCACGTTTGCAGAAACACTCTCCAGGTCCAATTCGGAAAACCTGGTCCGCAATGCATAGGCAATCAGGCTAATCGATTCCGTTGTGCCATCGATGTAACCTATGGCCTGGTATTTACCCCCCCGTCCCGCGCCAGGCTCAGCTATCGCCAGGCCGTCCAGGCGATCCCAGCGCCGCAAAATGTAAATTTGTTGTGCGGATATTTTCTCCGTTAAAAGCTCACTCGTAATGGAAAAAGCGGTGAAGCTTTGATAGTATAACCCTCCTACCGCCGGGAAGATATTTGAAACGTTGAGGTAATTGATAATGTCGTCGATGTCAGCGGCTGTTGCCAGCGTTGGGGTCTCCACACCATACTGGCGTTTAGAAGGTGTTATGACCGGCGATGCGTGCATAGGTACGTATGCGGCGACCTGGCGCATGAATTTCTGTTCCATGAGACGAATGGAAGTTGTATTCGTTGACTCGGTGATGCTCCGCACGGTTTTAGCTCCACGGCGCATTGCCTCCAGCAGTTGCGCGTCAAAGAGAGCCGTGGCTATACCTTGCCGGCGAAATGCGGGGGCGACCCGCATCCCCTCTAACCAGGCCTCCGTCTTATTGAGCATGCGTATGTGCGCTACTCCTACCGGCTGCCCATCGCTCGTGGCAACGAATAACATGCCTTGCGGATCATGCAGCCATTCATCCCAGACATATTCGATATAATCACCCCAGTCCCATGTATGGGAAGAAAAAGCCAGTACTGCCTCGCGGTCCTCTGAACGCGCAGGGCGAATTTCAATCTGCGGCACCCCAAGTTTCTCCTTCGTTAGCTCCTCTGCTAAAGAATGTGGCGGGAAATCCTATTTTCGTCAATCAGCAACGTTATTGGCTTTAGAAACGTATTGCAAGTATACTAGTAGTATCCAATGGGATAAGTCTTGATATATCTGATATTGCTGCCGAGCCCACAAGCGGGCCGATGGAAAGGGTTCACCAACGATATCATAGCAGAAAAAACAGTATGCAGCAAAAACAGCAGGATGATAGTCAAAAGGCTCCGCTGGGTGAAGGAAACATTCGAGTTAATGAACCTCTTGGCAAACGAATCGAAGAAAATGTAGAATCTATCGTCGTGGAAGCGCAAGAAGAGGTAGCCGCCGCCAGCAAACCCTGGTATCAAACGAGAAAATGGGGATTTATACTACTGGCCGCGGATGCTATACTACTTGCTCTCTTTGCGCTTCTGGCCACGTGGGTAGTTTATCATCCTGTCTCACAGATTGATATTATGATCACGCGTGACTTTCAAGCAAACCGGTCTCCCTGGCTGCTTACTATCATGAGTGCAGTCAGCTACATGGGCAATGTGGCAGTTCTCTCCGTAGGACTGATTGCCCTGGCTGCTGTACTTTTTTGGATTGTAGACTTGCGTTTGGAAGCCATCACGATCGTGGTAGTTACTGCGACGAGCGGCATTTTAAATGCTGTGATTAAGTTGATTGTGGCACGCCCTCGTCCCTCCGCTTCCCTGGTTGAGGTACTCCAGACGGCCAGTGGCCTGAGTTTTCCCAGCGGCCATGTGATGTCTTATGTTGCATTCTGGGGATTACTATTCTCTTTCGGTATAATCCTCTTCAAAGGGAAGCATTGGTGGCGTATAGCGCTGCTGATTATTTCTGCGCTGTTTGTTATACTTATTGGTCCTTCGCGCATCTACCTGGGCGATCACTGGGCCAGCGATGTACTAGGCGCTTACCTCATTGGTGGTACATGGCTTGCCATGTGCCTGTGGCTCTATCTCTTTTTAAGAAGCAAAGGTGTGCTTGCTCCTTCGGGCAAGCGGGCCAGGCATTTTCTTCAAGAGTATGTCAGAAGAGCCCCTGTACAATTTCGGCGTACTCAGCACTGAGCCAGGCAGGTATTTAACCTTCTTGCCCCGAATCTTTTGTTCGCGACTGGGTGCTTCGACTGCGATTAGCTGGTCGCTTTGCCGGTGTCGAACGGGTTGTGCTGGTGTCTCGTGTGTTCACCCGGTCCGCCTCTGTACTTGAATTCGATGCATCGCTTAGCGGTTCGGCTTCCACTTCCTGCTCAGCGGTAGAAGGCGCGTTATGTTCTGCATCACTGGAAGTAGAGGTTTCGGTTTCAGACGAAGACGAGGGAGTGTCTGTATCTGTCCGGTTGGTTGAGGACAGGACGTCGGTATGTTGCTCCTCGTCAGCGGTGCCGGCAGCAATGGTTTCAGGCTCGGGCCGGCCTTGTTGGTGGTCGAAACCGGTACCTGGCGCTGGCGTACTCACTTTAGATTCCTGGGTTGAACTGCGAAGCTCAGCCAGTTTGGATTCAAGAGTACTCAGATGCGCAGTCCGCGCCTCGAGGCGTGCCCGTGCTTTAGCAATCTTTTGCTCAGACTTTTGCAAGGCCGCTTTTGCTTTCTCGACTGCCAGCATCATTTTAGCCTCTCGTTTAGCTTGCTTCTTCCCTTGCTTCTGTGTGTCATCGGCAGTCGTAGTGGAAGATGATTTATTGTTCGATGTTTTTGCCATGGTAATAACCTCGCTGTTTCAATACTGATCCCTGGAATGTGTTGCTCACCAACGTGTAGGGATAGGTCTCAAATACGTACACGAATCACCAACTAAATTAGTCTCAAGGTCCACCAATGGGTATTTCGTCATGCGTTGCCTTAAACTATACAACAAAATCCGGCAGTTAGCTACGGTTGCAGGCAGGACTGGCATTTGTTAGAATCTCTGTAACTATTCAGGTCTCCTTTCTCTTGCACCGCCTCCGGCGGCGGGGTGAGGGAGAAGGGCGGGGACACCCCACACCCCGCCAAGGGGCCTTGCAGGCCCCTTGGAACCCCTTGCTGAATAGTTACGAATCTCTTTATATTTGATTGGCGTTTCTATTTAAGGGGTCCGCCGGCACAAGCGTCGCTCACCCATGCACGTTTGCTGTCCAGGCGGCACTTCACTCTTTGGATACTGAAAAAGATGGAACTGAACGACACAACGGATTATCAACGATGCTTTGTTTGCGGTCAGCGCAATCCTTACGGCCTGCACCTGGTCTTTCGCCTGGATCAAAATACCATCGTAGCTGACTTTCAGCCGCGTGAGGAGCATCAAGGCTTCCCAGGCATTATTCATGGCGGTATTGTAGCAGCGGTGCTGGATGAAGCCCTCGGACGTACTTCTCTGCTGGGTGATAACCAGGAGTGGACTATGACAGGTCGCCTGGAAATACGCTATCGCCGCTATGTACCCTACGGTCCACTGTTAAGAGTACGTGCCAGGTTAGATGAAGAGCGAAAGCGCATGCTTCAAGCCTCCGGTGTTCTGACTCTGGCCGATGATGAAAGTGTTGCACTGGCAGAAGCGCAGGGGACGTTTCTCCCCCTGGCTTCCAGCATGGTAGATACAATAATGCAGGATTTTCCCGGCTTACGTAACTTTATTGACCCAAAAGACTCGTAGGGGTCAGTGTTGTGTGGAGACGGCAAGACGTGGCTGAGCCACGTCCGGCCGTCTCCACACAATACAACTACTGGCTTTCTGGTGGTATAAGAGGCTCGGTCGGCGGTGCTGGCGCTATTTCCTGGGGAACAGATTTAGGTGAAGTATCTGGCATAGCCATAGTTGTTCCTGTCTCCTCCAGAATCTGTCGCAGTTGCCGCGCATCGATTGTTTCGTGTTTGCGTAGTTCTTGCGCCATACGGTCCAATGTAGCACGATGCGTCGATAGGAGTTCTAGCGCACGATTATAGGCAGAGCGCACAATCCGATCAACTTCATCATCGATCAACTCGGCGGTGGTTTCACTGTAATCTGAAGGAGCGCCGGTATCACCGCCTCCCCCGAATGGGCTTTGGCGCTCGCTGAATGAGACTGTGCCCATACGCTCGCTCATACCCCAACGTGTGACCATCTGCCGTGCAATCGCTGTCACTTTTTGTAGATCGTTCTCAGCTCCCGTCGTAATGCGCTCGATTGCTATCTGTTCAGCGGCTCTTCCACCCAGAGCGGTGACAATCTGGGTCAGCAGATACTCTTTCGAGTAGTTATAGCGATCATCGATGGGCACAGACATAGTGACGCCCAGCGCCTGGCCGCGTGGCACAATCGTAACCTTGCTTACTGGATCAGCGTGCTCTGAAAGCAAGCCCGTTAAAGCATGCCCACTCTCGTGGTATGCAATGACATTGAGGTCTTCGTCACTCAGGACTAAAGGACGCTCTGCGCCGAGTAGAATTTTGTCCAGTGCCTCTTCAAAACACTGTTGCGTCACATAATCCAGGTTGCGTCGAGCCGCCAGCAGCGCCGCCTCGTTCACAAGGTTCGCCAGGTCTGCTCCTACCATTCCCACTGTAGAACGTGCGACGGAAACCAGGTCTATATCAGGACCCAGGGGTACTTCACGCGCGTGGATTTTGAGTATGGCCAGGCGTCCATTCCAGTCTGGTCGATCCACCGTCACACGCCGGTCAAAGCGACCTGGGCGCAGCAGCGCTATGTCAAGCCCATCAGGACGGTTGGTGGCACCAACAACAACAACTGCCTGGCGTGTATCGAACCCATCCATCTCTACCAGTAACTGGTTCAATGTCTGTTCGCGCTCATCGTTGGTGTTAATGCTTGAGCCTCGCTGCCGGCCTACCGCGTCGATCTCGTCGATGAAAATGATGCTGGGCGCCGCTTTCTTCGCCTGGTCGAAGAGGTCGCGCACGCGACTGGCGCCGACGCCAACCAGCACCTCGACAAACTCCGAGCCGGACATGGAGAAGAACGGAACGCCAGCTTCACCGGCGACGGCTCTCGCCAGCAGGGTTTTACCTGTGCCCGGAGGGCCAACGAGCAACACACCACGCGGTATCTTGCCGCCCAGGCGTTGAAACTTCTGGGGTGTCTTCAAAAACTCGACCACCTCTTGCAGTTCAAACTTTGACTCGTCTACGCCTGCAACATCTGCAAACGTCGTGGAGGGACGATCCTCGAGTATCAGCTTGGCACGGCTCTTGCCGAAACTGAAAATGCCCTGCTGCCCTTGTGTGGCGCGGCGGCTAATAAAGATGAAGATGCCGATCAAGAAGACCCAGGGAAGGAATGTAATCAGCACATTCAGCCAGAAACTGTTGTCCGGAGGTGTTTGCGTGATTACGGTTGTACTGCTTGCGCAGTTGGGTTGCTTATAGCTTTTGTTGCGAGGATCGGTCAGTATTGGCACAAGATTCGGATCCCCGTTAGGCAGTTGTACCACGTGAAATTGGTTATAAGTTGAGCCATCCGACGCCGTTACCGGTGTGCAAAACAGCCCTGTGATATCGGTCGATCCAATGAGAGTTACAGATTTAACATTACCCGCGTTGATTTGATTGTAAAAGGAGCTGTAACTAAGCTCATCGCGTGGCGGCGTATTCGAATTGTTATTGTTATTAAACACCTGATACAGGAATATTCCCAGCATCAGCAGCACAATTACGAGTAACCAGCGATTGAGAGGCGCTATACCGCGCTGAGGTGGCTGCCCATTTGGGCGGCCGGGGCCCGGACGTAACTGGTTTTGTTGCCGCGGAGGCATCTGGTTATTTTGTAGCCAGTGTTTGTTGGCTGGTTTCTTATCCATTAAAGCTATACCCTGCTTTCGGACCCCGGCATATGCTCAGGCTTTCATCTCTCCACAACTGTAATTAAAACGTAGGCATGTGGGCCATCACCTGGTAATGCTCTTATTATATCGTATGCCTAGCTGAAATGCACGTCACAATGGTTGTGCCTTCAATTGTAATACGATTTGGCGAGTACTCTGGGTTGCAATGTTCAGGCGATCAGCAGGGCGGTTGAGCGCATCTTCACTGCTCACAGTAGGCTCAAAGCAGATAAAATCGTGATCGGGTTTGGTTGGCGGTTCAGACCAGACCTGCATATTTGCCAATGCGTACCCACCGTCTTGTGGCAGCTCTGTAATCGCCAGTGTCCCACGTTTGGGAAATTGGATCGTGACCTGGTGTGGAAAAGGATAAGGGTTGTCGGGTATATGCTGAACCCAATCAAAGGCATGCACGTCGAATCCTGGGAGGCTACTGGTGATTACATTGGCTTTCTCTGACTGGACTACGGCGGAATAGGGATGAAAGCCGGGAGCGATGGGCATGTTTTCGTTGCTATGATTCTCCATCGTCAGTGTATAAGTCAGCGTCTCCTCGCCGGCAGTAATGCTGGCGGTGAAGGTGAATTCATAGGGATAGTCGGGGCGTGTCGCATCACTACTGCTTAATTGCATTGTGAGGTGTGAATTATCCATCTCAGTGACCGTCCACGGCAGTCTGCGACCAAAGCCATGTATGGGAAGAGTGGTCCCTTTTTCTTTGAAGATGCCGTCCTTGAGCCGGGAGAAGTTGGGGATCATCAGCGGCAAGCCCCAGCGGCTGACATTCCCCGTCTCGGCGGGTCGGTATAGTACCTGCCAGGAGCCGACCTGAAAATGCGAAACGAGGCAAATACCGGGAATAACGCCGATGGTTGTATTGCCGTAAGTCAGAACTCGCTCGCGAGGTGTTGGAAAGTTCATGAAATCTGCCATTAGATATTACCCATCCATTCGATCTATGTGTACTCTTGCCGGTAGCCTGGTGTCATTGTATGTGAATGCAGAGGCAACTGCAAGAGAACACACCAATCGCCTGGGGGATGAAGCCCCAACAGGTGCTTAATAGAAACCTACACTTAATTGAGCTAATTTCAATCGTATCTTAACAATTTCGCAACCGAAATAACTTATTTGCATTCTATAGTTATTAAGGGGTAGTATGTAGTATTAACTACCTGGCGGATTCTTTGGTAACCTCGATCAGTTCAAAGGAGAAGCATTGTATGGTTATGCCGGCCTTTCCGCACGCTCGTTGGCGAAGTGCACTACCCATCGCTCTCGTAATTCTAGCCCTTATTTTCTCAACGGTGTTCTCGATCGCCTCGCGCGGCCTGGCGTTTGCCGCTTCACCTGCACCCGCTCCCGATGGCCCAGGAGCGCTCTCTCATTTCGACCTGGCTCGCAAGGACTGTCTTGGCACAGCTCGCAATACGACTTCTAAAGTCTGGTTCACGCTTGCAAACGGGGTCCTCAGCGATGTCTACTACCCCACGATAGATAATACGAACGTTGAAACACTCCAGTATATTGTCACAGATGGTAGTACGTTCACCGACTTGCAGACACGCGATACTACCTATACCGTGCAGTCGCTCAGCACGAATTCGCACGCCCTTGACTGTGAGGTAACGACAACCGCCAAAAGCGGAAAGTACCGCATCATTACTGACTACCTCACCGATCCTGGTCAGAACACGTTGGTCATGAATGTCCACTTCATAGCGCTCGTTGGCGATCTGTCCGCCTATCAACTTTATGTGCGTTACGATCCCAGTATCAATGGCAATGGCGGTGGTGGTGGGAAGGGTGAAAACGGTGGTGGCGACAGCGGCACGATCGACACCTCCACCGGCCATATTGTGCCAATTGCTTTCGATACTAATACAACAAGCCAGGCAGTTAATCGGACCTACGCTGTGCCTGTCTACAGCGCCCTGGACGCCTCAACGCCCTTTGGAACTAAAGTGAGTAATGGTTTCGCAGGCCAGCCGAGCGATGGGTTGGTACAACTCGACACCTCTCACAAGCTCACGGCTCTTTATTCACAGGCTAACGATGGCAACCTGGTACAAACGGCCCAGGCGAATATCTCCCTGGGCGGCATGTTCAAGCTGGCACTGGGCTTCGGCACGAGCCAGGCTGCCGCCGTTAGCGCGGCGGAAGCGTCGCTCGCCACCCAATTTAGCCAGATCCAGAAGAGCTACGAGTCAGGGTGGGACGCATACGATAACGGGTTGAACACCCCTCCACTTCTTTTTAAGGGTGCGACTGGTGAACAGTGGCACCAACTTGTAAACGAATACTATCTAAGTGCTAACGTGGTGAAGGCGTCTGAGGATAAAACCTTCTCCGGCGCCATAGTAGCAAGCCTCGCCTCACCCTGGGGGCAGGCAATCTCAGCCGGAGATCCCAATAATCTCTATTTCGGCTCTTATCGCGAAGTCTTCGCGCGCGATCTCTATGAAGCGTGGACTGGCCTCCTGCTTGACGGCGACCTTCAAACTGCACATGATGCTGTGACCTTCCTGTTTAATAACCAGCAGCAGGCTGACGGCTCGATGCCCCGCAATAGCTTGCTGAACGGGAAGCTTGCCCCCGACTCTTTCAATACGCAGCTCGACGAGGTCAGCTACCCCATCATTATGGCTTACCAGCTGGGGATGACAGGTGCTGACCTCTACCAGAAACACATCAAGGCAGCGGCTAACTTTGTCATAAGCCATGGGCCATCATCTGGCCCCGAGCGCTGGGAAGAACAGGGTGGCTACTCGCCATCCACGATCTCGGCCGAGATTGCTGGACTGGTGGCGGCGGCTGATATCGCTAAAGTCAACGGCGATACGCAGAGCGCACAGGTCTGGCTGGGCGTAGCCGACGATTGGCAGCGTTCTATAGAGGGCTGGACCGTTACCACCAACGGACCTCTAGCCACGCATCCCTACTTCATTC
>WNGJ01001672.1_pt1 | contig 39893 bp, 43 predicted proteins | sample 5400611 | NCBI WGS metagenome assembly WNGJ01 (sample SAMN13153375, study PRJNA577476) | soil metagenome | isolation source: 40 cm soil or saprolite under Garry oak tree replicate 1 | place: USA:California | collected 2016-06-15
TCGCCGAACAAGATGAAGGCCCACCAACCCACGAACGCGGTGGCGATGACCGCAACAGCGATCATGGCATCCAGTTTTCCCCAGCCGGCCACAAACAAGATGAAGAAGAGGCACGGCAGCCAGAGCGCTCCCGCGAGCTCGCGCCGGCCGAGCGTCCGGTGCCGCTTGCCTTCCAGGATGAGCTCTCGCGGTAAGCGTTCGTCCGGGTCCAGTGGAGCAAAGATCGCGTACATGCTGCGCCGCTCCAGGCTGCGAAGGTCTCTCTCCTGGGTCACATGCCGGGCCATTTCCTTCCTGCCTCTAGTTTGCCTGGCCTCCCCACCTCGCGGGGGCTTCAAAAGGTACTGGGAAGTGGGTGTAGGGGAAGGGTCTGGTGGGCGTAAGCCTGCTAAGAGGCGCGAGTGCCGGCTCGCGCGGGTATTGGGTCACGCGGAGACCAGCGAGTGCCGGCTCCGGCGGGTTCAAGGCCGGTCACCGATCAGGACTTGATCAGCAGCGTCTCCCGCGTGAAAAGCCGGAGCGCCGCGAACCAGCAGATCAAGCCGGTGGCGGCGAGGCTCGCCGTGGTGACGCCCAGCGCCGGCCAGGCCACCGCGTTGTGGACGATCGCGTCCCGCAGCACCAAAACGGCGTTGAGGATCGGGATGGAATGATCGAGGCGGGGAAGATGGTGATGAAGTACAGCGGCGTCGCGAAAGCCTGTCCCTGCCGGAAGTTCTTCGCCAGGGTTCCGAGGGCGAGCGTCAGCGAGCTGAACGAGCCCGCGAGGAGCACCGCCAGCCACAGCATCACGATCGCGCCCAGCGGACTCAGGCTGACGTGGGTGCCCAGCAGGGGAATCTGGGTCAGCGCCAGCAGCATCGACCCGATGGCCGCGATCGCCGCGATGAGGCTGACCAGCCCGACGGCCAGTATCTTCCCGAGCAGGATCCGGCTCCGTGGTGTCGGAGTAAGAAGCAGGCTCTCCAGCGTTTTTCGCTCGCGTTCGCCCGCCGATGTGTCGAGCGCGGCGGACAGACCGCCCGTGAGGACCATCGTGACCAGGATGTAGGGAAGGAAAAAGCTCAGAAAAGCATTGCCGGCCGCTTTCACAGGAGAGCTAAGCGGATGGATGGTGACCGGCAGCGGGTTGAGCACGCCTGGGTCGATGCCCTTTTCCTTGAGGGCCGCCGCGGCTTTGGCGGCGTTGTACTGGCCGAGCACCGTCTGCACCCGGGTATCCGCAATCTGCGCACTCTGCCTTGTCGGGTCGTAGTACTCGTCGATCTGCGCGGTTTGAAAGACGACCCCCAGGTCTACTTCCTGCTTGGCCGCGGCGGCTGGATCGGCGACTGGCTCGAGCTTGAGCCCAGTCGCGATCAGCAGGATGTCGAGACCTGCGGGGATGTCTCCGCTATATCCGACCGTGTAAGTCTGGGTTGCCGTTCTTGTCGAGACCTGGGAGATGACGATCAGCACGATGGGCGTCGCCAGCGCCGCGAGCCCGATCGCGATCAGCGTGCGTCGGTCGCGAAGGATCTCGCGCACCTCTTTCAAGAAAACGATGCGGAGCGTCCTCACGCAACGAGCTCGAGGAAGGCGTCTTCCAGGTCTCGATGCGCGCCACGCACCTGCGCGGTGGAGCCTGTGGCCACGACCCTACCTTCGTGAAGGATCGTGACGCGGTCGCAAAGTCGCTCAGCGTCGTGGAGCACGTGGGTGGAGAAGATCACGCATTTGCCGCGCCCGCGCGCTTCGACCATGAAGTCGCGAATATCCCTGGAGGCCAGCACGTCGAGGTTCGACGTGGGCTCGTCGAACATCAGGATCTCCGGGTCGTGGACGATCGCTCGGGCAATCGCCACCTTCTGCTTCTGACCCGACGAAAGGCTCTCGGCTCGCTGCTTCGCAAACGGGCCCATGTCGAGACGCTCGATCACGGAGTTGACGCGGCGGTTCAGGTCACCGCCTGACACACCGCTCAGCTCCGCGAAGTAGGCGATGTTCTCGCGCGCGGAAAGGCGCGGATACACACCGATATCGGCGGTCACCACGCCGACCCGGCGCCGCACCTCTTCGGCGGCCGTACGCGTATCGAAGCCCAGGACCTCGACGGCGCCCGCATCGGGTGAGAGCAGGGTGCAGATGATCCTGAGCGTGGTCGTCTTTCCCGCGCCGTTAGGGCCGAGGAGACCGAAAATCTCGCCGGAGCCGGCCTCGAGAGAGATCCCGCGGAGGACCTTGTTCTTGCCGAGCGTCTTCTCGAGGCGGTCGACCTTGACCGCCGCCGGGCTCACTTAGTCTTGGCGGCTCGCGTCTTGGTGGTCTTGACCTTGGTGGTCTTCGACTTGTTCGCTGCCGTTTCGGTTTTCTTGGGGGTCGTGCGCTTCGCCGGCGTTGCGCCAGGGCCGCTCGCTGACTCCTCCTGCTTCGCGGGCGCTTCGACGTCCGCTGACTCTTGGGTTGCGACACCCATGGTGCTGGAAAGCGTGCGGTGACACGTCTCGCACGTGACGACGGTGCGCACGAAATTGCCGAGCTGATGCTCCTCGCTGCGCAGGTTGCGCGGGCGCCCGCAGAAGTTGCAGTAGCCGGCCTCGGTCGTGACGTTGACGTGGCCGGGTCTTTTGTTCATGACCTGACTACGGTAAACTTTCGCCAGCTTCCAGGTCCTTTAAGTCCGGCACAGAGATGCCGGGAAGGAGGTTTTTTGATGGCCGTCGGGTCTCGCCTGCGGCACGTGATCGAGAGCCAGCAGTTCTCTCGTTCCCTTCTCGAAGAGCTCTTCGCCCGTTCCGATGAGATCAAGCGCGAGCCTCACAAGTTCATGGGACGTCTCAACGGCCAGGTGATGGCTGCACTTTTCTACGAGCCGTCAACACGTACGCGTCTCTCCTTCGAGGCGGCGATGCTGCGACTCGGTGGCCAGACGATGGGCACCGACAATGCGCGCGAGTTCTCGTCTGCGGCCAAAGGCGAGACGCTCGAAGACTCTATCCGCATCGTCGGCGGCTATGCCGACGTGATCGTCATCCGCCACAACGAGGAGGGAGCCGCAAAGAGGGCGGCTTCGGTGAGCTCAGTGCCCATCATCAACGCGGGCGACGGGCCGGGACAGCATCCGACACAAGCCCTGCTCGATATCTACACCATCAAGGACGAGCTCAATCGGGTCGACGGCATCAAGGTGGCGATGGTTGGTGACCTCGCGAACGGCAGAACGGTCCGCTCCCTTACCTACCTCCTGAGCAAGTTCAAGGAAATCAAGATCTGGTTCGTCGCGCCGCCGGCCGTTGCGATGCGCGACGACTTGAAAGCCCACCTCGACGAGCACCACATTCCATGGTTTGAGACCGAAGACCTCGAGTCGGTGCTCCCGGAAGTCGACGTGGTCTACATGACGCGAATCCAGAAAGAGCGTTTCGCGGATCCCGACGCTTACAACGCGGTCAACGGCATCTACCGCATCGACGGGAGCTCGCTCGCCTTGATGCGCAAGTACTCGATCGTCATGCACCCGCTGCCGCGCGTGGACGAGATCGCGCCCGAGGTTGACGAGGATCCACGCGCTGCTTACTTCCGCCAGGCTCGCAACGGACTACCGGTCCGCATGGCGTTGCTGGACCGTCTTCTCTCATGAGCATCACCGAGGGCCGGCTCAAGGCGACGGTGATGGACGCCGACCAGATCCGCCGGTCGCTCTCTCGCATCGCCCACGAGATCGTGGAGCGAAACCGGGGCACCGACGACATCGTCCTCGTCGGCATCGTGGCGAAAGGCGATCACATCGCTCTCCGCCTGGCGGCCAAGCTGATGGAGCTCGAAGGAGTGCCGGTGCCAGTCGGCTCCCTGGACGTCAGCCAGCATCGCGACGACCGTCACCTGCGCGAGCCGGCGCATCGGGCGACCTCGAACGTGCCGCCGATGGACGGCAAGGTCGTTGTCCTCGTCGATGACGTGATCCACCACGGCAGGACGGCGCGCGCCGCGATGGACGCCCTGATGGACTTTGGCCGGCCGCGAGCCATCCAGCTCGCGGTGCTGGTTGACCGGGGACATCGCGAGCTGCCCATCCGGCCGGACTACGTCGGCAAGAATGTGCCTACCTCAGATGTGGAGAGGATCGAGGTGCTGACCGCTGAAGACGATGGCATCGACCAGGCGGTGATCGTTGCCGGCTAAGAAGCGTTACGCCGCCCTGGTGCTCGAGGACGGCAGGGCATTTGTCGGCGTGGCACTGGGCGCTGACGTCGTGGGCGAGGGCGAGGTTGTCTTCAACACTGCGATGACCGGGTACCAGGAGGTCCTCACCGACCCCTCCTACGCCGGTCAGATGGTTTGCATGACCTATCCGCTGCAGGGCAACTACGGGGTGCGGGACGCGGACGCCGAATCATCGAAGCCGTGGGCCCGCTCGCTGATCGTGCGCTGGGCGTGTCCGGCTCCCAGCCATCACTCGAGCGAAGCTTCGCTCGACGAGTACTTGAAGCGGTGGAGGGTGCCGGCGATCACGGAGATCGACACCCGCGCTCTGACGCGGCATCTGCGAACCCACGGAGCGCTGCGTGCAGTGCTGACCCACGAGTCGAAAGCGCCGACTCCGGCCCGACTGGCCGAGCTGGCCACCGCCGCCCGCCGGGTGGCACCAATCGGGGAGCAGGACCTGGTCGCCGAAACGTCCCGCACGCTTCGCGAGGAATGGCACATCGGGTTGCCACCCGAGCTGCGCCACGGCCAGCGTGCCGACGGCGCCGGTTTGACGATTGCCGTCGTCGACTACGGGGTCAAGGCGAACATCTTGCGTTCGCTGCGCGAACGCGGCTGTCGGGTCGTCGTCATGCCGCATACCGCCACCTGGCCTGATGTTGCGGCGACGGGCGCGGATGGCCTGGTCCTTTCGAACGGGCCCGGTGACCCGGCGGTGCTCGAAGGGCCGGTGGAGCTCGCGCGCCGGGCGTTCGGAGAGATCCCGACTTTCGGCATCTGTCTCGGCCATCAGATCCTGGGTCGTGCGGCGGGCGCCAGCACCTCCCGGCTGCCCTTCGGCCACCACGGCGCCAACCATCCGGTCAAAGACATCGATACGGGGCGCGTGCATATCACAAGCCAGAACCACGAGTTTCAGGTCGACGCAGCTTCCATCCCCGCCGGCGACTTCTATGTCTCGCATCGAAACCTGAACGACGGTTCCGTCGAAGGGCTGGCTCATCGGAGCTTGCCGGTGTTCAGCGTCCAGTACCACCCAGAGGGCTGCCCTGGGCCCCAGGACAACCAGCACCTGTACGACCGCTTCATCGAGATGGTGCGCGACCGCCGGCCGGTCATGAGGGCGGTGGCAGGCGCGAAACAGTCGCCGAAGCCCAAGAAAGTCTTGATCCTCGGCTCTGGACCGATCGTGATCGGGCAGGCGGCCGAGTTCGACTACGCCGGAACGCAGGCTTGCAAGGCGTTGCGCGAGGAGGGCATCACGACGGTCCTGGTGAACTCCAACCCCGCGACGATCATGACCGACGAGGACGTCGCCGATCGCGTGTACCTCGAGCCGTTGACCGTCGACGCAGTGGAGCGGGTGATTCAGCGCGAGCGGCCGGACGCATTGCTGCCGACGCTCGGTGGCCAGACCGGCCTGAACCTCGCCACCGAGCTGGCGGCCGCCGGAGTGCTCGACCGGTATCAGGTCAGGCTGCTCGGCGCCGGTATCGACACGATCCGAAAGGCGGAGGACAGGCAAGCCTTCAAGGAGATGCTCCAGGAAATCGGTGAGCCGGTGCCTGTCTCTCGTGTGTGTGAGTCGGTCGAGGAGGTGCGCGAGTTTGCGGCCGAGGCAGGCCTGCCGCTCGTCATCCGGCCCGCCTATACGCTCGGCGGCACAGGTGGCGGCTTCGTCACCAATGCCGCGGAGCTCGAGCGCATCGCGCTTGGCGGGCTCAATGCATCGCCGATCCACCAGGTGCTCATCGAGCGCTCTCTGTGGGGGTGGAAGGAGATCGAGTACGAGGTGATGCGTGACGCGGCGGACACGTGCATCACCGTCTGCAACATGGAAAACCTCGACCCGATGGGTGTGCACACCGGTGACTCCATAGTGGTGGCGCCGGCGCAGACGCTGAGCGATCGCGATCACCAGATGCTGCGCTCGTCGGCGATCCGCATCATTCGCGCGCTTGGCATCGAAGGCGGCTGCAATGTCCAGTTCGCGCTCGACCCGAAGAGCTCGACGTACTTCGTGATCGAGGTCAATCCGCGCGTGAGCCGGTCATCCGCGCTCGCGTCGAAGGCCACGGGATACCCGATCGCGCGCGTCGCGGCGAAGGTCGCCGTCGGAAGGCGCCTGGAGGAGATTCGCAACGAGGTCACCGGCCGCACGTTCGCCGCTTTCGAGCCTGCCCTGGACTACTGCGTCGTCAAGATCCCGCGCTGGCCGTACGACAAGTTTCCCGCCGGCGATCGGCGCCTCGGAACTCAGATGGCGTCCACCGGCGAGGTGATGGCCATCGAGAGGACATTCGAAGCGGCGCTCGTCAAGGCGATGCGATCGCTGGAGCAAAAGCCGCCGGCCACCTGGGAGCTGGGCAGCGAGACCATCGACCAGCCGAACGACAGGCGTCTATTCGCCCTGCTGCACGCGCTGCGCAACGGCGCAACCCCCGACTCGCTTGCCGAGCGCAGCGGCATCGATCGCTGGTTCATCGAGCGGATGGCCACCATCACGCGGTTGGAGGTGGAGGGGGATGTGCGCGAGCTCAGGCGGGCGGGCTTCTCCGACGCGATGATCAGCGCACTGCGTGGCGAGCACGTGGACAGCGCGGCGCCGACGTACAAGCTCGTCGATACCTGCGCGGCCGAGTTCGAGGCATCCACGCCCTACTACTACTCCTGCTGGGAGGAGGAAACCGAGAGCGCCGCGGTCGATGCCCGCAGCGCTCTGGTCATCGGGTCGGGGCCGATCCGCATCGGACAGGGAATCGAGTTCGACTACTGCTCCGTTCACGCGGCGTGGTCGCTCCGCGAGGCGGGCGTGCGTGCGGTATTGGTGAACTCCAACCCCGAGACGGTCTCGACCGACTTCGACACCTCCGACCGCCTTTACTTCGACCCGCTGGACCTGGACGGCGCCCTTCACGTGGCGCAGGTTGAGCGTGTCGCCGGCGCGCTTGTTCAGTTCGGTGGGCAGACCGCGATCAATCTCGCCGAGCCCCTCAACCAGAACGGCGTGGCGATCATGGGCTCGAGTGTGGAGGCGATCGATCTGGCCGAAGACCGGCGCGCCTTTGCGAGCGCGCTCGACGCGATCGGCATCCCGCAGCCTGTCGGCGGCACCACCACCACGGTGGAGGAAGCGGTTGTGATCGCCGAGCGCGCGGGTTACCCGGTCCTGGTCAGGCCCTCATATGTGCTCGGTGGCCGCGCGATGGAGATCGTGCGAAACCGCGAGGAGCTGCGGCGCTACATGGTGTGGGCGATCGGCGCCATGCCCAAAGGCATGGTGCTGGTGGACAAGTACCTGCAGGGGATCGAGGTCGAGGTCGACGCCATCACCGATGGCGAGACGGTCGTGATCCCTGGAGTCATGCAGCACGTGGAGCGTGCAGGCGTCCACTCCGGGGACTCATACGCGGTTTATCCGGCACAGGGCCTCGAGCCAGTCGAGCTCGATCACGTGATCGATTACACGGTGAAGATCGCGCGCCACCTCCGCCTGCGCGGCCTCGTAAACGTCCAGTTCGTCGTGCACCGCGGGCACGTGTACGTCCTTGAGGTCAATCCCCGAGCGTCGCGCACCGTCCCCTTCCTGTCCAAGGTCACGGGCGTGGCGATGGTCAAGCTCGCGACGCGCGTGATGCTCGGAGAGAAGCTCACGGATATGGGGTGGTCCACAGGACTCGTCCCGCCCAAAGACCTGGTCGCTGTCAAAGCACCGGTGTTCTCGATGAACAAGCTGCCAGCGGTCGACTCGTACCTCGGACCCGAGATGAAGTCAACGGGCGAGGCGATCGGAATCGCGAACACGCTGAACGAGGCGTTGCGGAAAGCCTTCGCCGCATCCGGCATGCACATCGAGCGGGGCGGCACAGCGCTCCTCACCATCGCCGACGCAGACAAGCCGGAGCTGCTTCCAATCGTCTCGCGGCTGGTCCAGCTGGGGTGGTCGATGGTGGCGACCGAAGGCACGGCGAAGGCACTTCGGCAGGCCGGCTTCTCGCCGCGGGTGGTGGCGAAGATCGGCGAGGAAGGACCGACCGTGCTCGACGTCATCACGCAGGGTCAGGTCAACCTCGTCATCAACACGATGTCGAACATCTATGCCGAGCCGGGCGATGCGGGCGGCCCGGTTTTCAAGGACGGCTTCGAGATCCGCCGCGCCGCGGTTGAGCGGCGGATACCGTGCCTGACGTCCCTTGACACGGCTACGGCGCTGCTCGAGTCCGCGGTGACGGCTTCGCAGGAGATGGAAGTCAGGACGATCGACGAATGGAGGGCGGGTGTTCCTGCTTGACGGTGCCGTAACCGGCCGGCGCCAGGTCGCGCGCGGGATGTTCGTCATGTCGATCGAGGCGCCCGAGATCGCTGCCTCGGTTGGAGCGGGCCAGTTCGTCAATCTCGGTTGGTCCCATGGACCGCTCTTGCGCCGGCCCTTCTCCGTCTATCGCACCGATGGCGACCGGATCGAGATCGTCTTGAAGGCGGTCGGGGAAGGCACCTCGCAGCTGCTCGCGATGGGCGCTGGCGACCACTTGAGCTGCCTCGGCCCGCTGGGACACGGCTTTGACCTGCCGGCCGGACTGAAAAGCGTCGTTCTGATCAGCGGCGGGCTTGGCGTGGCGCCAATGCCACTTGCCGCCAGGGGGGCGACTGCGCTGGGCATGCGGGTGACGTGGGTCCACGGCGCGCGCACCAGCGACGAGCTGTGCATTGAATCCGACGGACATGAGGTCATCTGGGCGACGGACGATGGCTCAAAAGGCTATGCAGGGACCGCCGTTGCCGCCGCCCCCGACGCGGAGCTCGTCCTCGCGTGCGGGCCGAACCGGATGCTGGGTGCGGTCGCTGACCGGTGGCCCGATGCGATGGTCGCTGTGGAGACCTACATGGGCTGCGGTACCGGCGTCTGCCTGGGCTGCGCTGTCCCACTCACGCGCGGCGGCTACGACAGGGCCTGCAAAGAAGGTCCGGTCTACAGAGCGGCAGACATCGAATGGTCGTCGCTGCCATCCCATCTGAATTACGTGGTGACTAAATGAGCGTTGATCTTTCCGTTGCGGTAGGGGATGTGAAGCTGCGAGGGCCGGTGCTCGCCGCATCCGGAACTTTCGGCTACGGCACCGAGGTCCCGCTGCTCGATCGGAGAGCGCTCGGCGGCATGGTGTCCAAGGGCATATTCGTGCGACCGCGCGATGGCACGGCTCCGCCGCGCATCGCCGAGACTCCGAGCGGGATGCTCAACGCGATCGGGCTGCAGGGTCCGGGAGTCGATGCTCTCGTCCGCGAATACGCGCCGAAATGGGCGGAATGGGATTTCCCGGTGTTCGTCAACATCAACGGCGAGGCTGCCGCCGAGTACGGAGAGCTCGCCGCGCGGCTCGACGGCGTGCCCGGGGTTGCCGGGTTCGAGATCAACATCTCGTGTCCGAACGTGGAGCAAGGCGGCCTTTACTTCGGCAACGACCCGCGCGCGGCGGCCGCGGTTACGGAAGCGGTGCGAAAGCGGACGCGACTGCCGGTCTGGGTGAAGCTCACGCCGATGGTCAGCGACATCGGCGTCATCGCGCGTGCGGTCGAGGCGGCCGGGGCCGACGCACTGTGTGCGATCAACACGTTTGTCGGCATGTCGATGGACTTGAACGCCTATGAGCCACGCCTCAGCTTCCGGACCGGGGGGCTTTCGGGGCCCGCGATCCGCCCCCTCGCTGTGCATCTCGCGCACCAGGCGGCGCGCGCGGTGCGGATCCCGGTGATCGGCGTCGGAGGGATCGCGCGAGCCGAGGACGCGCTCGAGTTCTTGGTCGCCGGCTGCGCCGCGGTCCAGGTCGGCACCGCGACGTTCGCCAACCCGCGCGCCATCGCGGACGTCAGCGACGGCATCGCGTCATTCCTCGAGGCCAAGGGATTCAAGTCGCTGGCCGATCTGCCTCGCTACCTTCCGCGCGACTGAAAAAATCGGCCCTGCCGTCAGAATCCGTAACGTGCTGGTTGTCGAAAGCCTCGCCAAGCGCTATGGCGACGTGCTCGCGCTCAGAGACCTGACGGTTCGCGTCGAGGAAGGCCAGTGCCTGGTGCTGCTCGGACGCAACGGCGCGGGCAAGACGACTGCCCTGCGCTGTATGGCCGGGGTGCTGATGCCGAGCGCAGGTACGGTCATAGTCGACGGAATTGACGCCGCTGAAGACCCCGCCGCCGTTCGTGCGAAGGTCGGCCTCATGCCCGAGGTCCCAGGCCTGTATGAGCGGATGTCAGCGCGCTCGTACCTCGACCACTTCGGCGCTATCTACGACCTCGAGCCGGCACTTCGCCGGCGGCGAATTGATGAGCTGCTCGATCTCTTCGAGCTGTCTGAGGCCGGCGATCGATGGCTCGGAACCTTTTCCAAGGGTATGCGCCAGAAGGTCGCGCTCATCCGCGCCACGCTGCACCGCCCACGCCTTGTTCTCGCCGACGAGCCGACATCCGCGCTGGACCCGGACAGTGCCCGGCGCGCGTGGGTCTATCTCAAAGCTCTCCAGCAGGAAGGCTGCGCGCTGGTGATCTGCACTCACAGCATGGAAGAGGCCGAGAGCCTTGCCGGCCAGATCGGCATCATGTCGCGCGGGCTGGCGCTCGACATCGGTGAGCTTGGCGACCTGCGCCGGCGTTCCGGATTGAAATCGCGCATGGAGATGCGCGAGCTGCCGACACTGCAGGACATCTACCTCGCGATCGTGGGGAATCACCATGAGCTGGCCGAGTCTCGATCGGCGTAAAGCAGCATTGGTGGCGAAGCGCGACCTGCGCGACGCGATCAGCGAGCTGCGCTTGCTGGCGGCCATGATCGCCCTCACGCTGGCGGTGCCGATCGGTTCTGCGGCCGGTATCCGCGGTTTGGCCTACTTCGGTGGCGGCACCGCGGTCGTCAACCGCCTTTCGCTTGTGGGCGCTTTCTTTGTCGTCTTTATCCCCGCGAGCTTCTCGCTCGTCCTGGCCCTTGAAGCATTTGTGGGCGAGAGAGAGCGCACGACCCTGGAAGTTCTGCTCTCCACTCCTCTAAAAGAAGCAGAGATCTTCGCGGGCAAGGTCGTCGCGGTGCTGGCGGTTTCGCTGACCCTCTGCTACGGCGGGCTGCTCGTCTACTGCCTGATCGTGTTTCCAGGTCTCGGCTACTTCCCGCTGGACATCCTGGTCGCACTGGCCCTGTCGACCATCTGCCAGGTCGCGGCGATGGTCTCCGGCGCCGTGATCATCAGCCTCAACGCGCGCACGATGCGCGCCGCCAACGTGATGGCTTCTTTCATCATCCTGCCCATGTCCGTGGTCCTTCAGGTGGAGGCCGCCCTCATCCTGCTCGGCCGGCCCGAGTACTTGTGGGGCTTCGCCCTGATCATGATCGTGATCGCGATCCTGCTTCTCCGCATGGGATTCAACGGCTTCTCTCGCGAGGCGCTGCTCGCACGAGAGGTCGGACTGCGGCATCCGCTGCACCGGGCGGGCGCTGCAATGCGCTTGAGCTTCAACAACCGCCCCGGCCTTCTGCGCCTGGTCTGGAGCCGTCGCGTGCCGATGGTCATCGCGGCGGCTGGATTTGCGATCGGCATAGGCGCGGGCTACCTGGCCGGTGTTACCAGCGTGATCCCCGCGGAGGTGGTCAGACCTGTCCTTTCAAACCTCATCAGCGATTCGGGCAGCGGCAGCCGGCAAGAGGAGTTCGCCGCGATCTTCAGCCACAATCTCCTCGCCCTTGTGCTGGTCGGGCTGCTCGCCGTCATCACGGCCGGCCTGAGCGGGTTCGCCCTGACATTCGCTCCTGGCTTTCTCGTTGGATTCGCGGCCGCCTTTTCGTCGTGGACGATCGCGCTGAGCGGCATCGTCCCCAATGGCCTGGTTGAGATCCCCGTCGCGATCGTGGCCGGTGGCCTCGCCATCCAAATCGGTGCCGCCGCCATCCACATGGACCCGCGCGGTGGATGGAGCACGCGGGTCCTGCTCGCGGTCGCCGACTACGTTCGCGCGTTTCGGTGGCTGGTGCCCGGCCTTGCCGTCGCGGCCGCGCTCGAGGTCTTGCTGGGCTAGTTGCCGGCGTGGGCGGAGGTAGAAAGGGCAGAGCCGGTTTTCGCCGCGAAGGTGCGTTCGATTTTCGATGCGCAGAAGCACAAGTTGATGGCGACCATCCGGCGCGACGGCTCGCCCCGCATCAGCGGCATCGAGCTGGAGTTCACCAGTGGGGATGTCTTCATCGGGATGATGCCCGCATCCGTCAAGTTCGCTGATCTAAAGCGCGATCCGCGAGTGGCTCTTCACAGCGGCAGCGAGGACACCCCCACGGAAGATCCGACTTCGTGGAGGGGCGACGCCAAGATCGCCGGAAGCGCGATCGAGGTGGCTGAGGAAAACTTCAAGAAGTTCCGCATCGACGTCACCGAGGTGGTGCTGATTCGAGTGGGGCGCCCGGCAGATCACCTTGTGGTTGAGTCCTGGCATCCGGACCGGGGATTGGTTCGGCTGGAGCGGCGTTGACCGGAGCGAACACCTCCGGCCTCACGAACCAGATCGAGAGGATGACGGCGCCCGCGATTGCCGCGCCGATCGCCATCGCTACCGGCGCACCAAACCGCGTCGCGAGAGCGCCGGCCTGAACCGCCCCGATCGGGCCGACACCGATCAAGGCCTGTGCGTAAAGCGCCATGACACGGCCGCGCAGATGGTCGGGCGTGATGGTCTGGATGCGGTTGTTGGCGGTCGCGACGAATGAGATCTGGCAGTAGCCCGCGACAGACAGCGAGGCCATCGAAAGGACAAATACGCGCGAGATGGAAAAGACCAGCAGTGCGCCGACCCAGATGATCGCCATCCACAGCTGGCGCCTTGGATCGCCACCAAGTCTCGGAAAAAAAGCCAACGTGAGCGCTCCGAGGAGCGAACCCAACCCCATCGAGCCGAGGAGGAGGCCGAATCCCTCGGCGCCGACGTGCAAGACCTGGTCCGCAAACAGCGGCATGAGAGTCAACCGGTTCATGGCGAACAGCGAAAACACCGCGACCACAAGCAGAAGCATCCCAACCACCGGCTCGTGGCGCGCATAGGAGGCGCCTTCGACAATGCGCCGCATGAACGGCTGCTGTTGGTGTCGGGGCGCCAGGCCGGGGAGATCCCGCATGAGCAGCAGCGCCGCGACCGCCGCGACATAGCTGAGTGAGTTGGCGAGGAAGCAGGCGGGGATCCCGACAGCCGCAATCACCAGGCCGGCGATCGCAGGTCCGACGGCGGCCGAAGCATTGAATACGGATGAGTTGAGCGCGATCGCGTTCATCAGGTCGTCGCGACCCACCATCTCGATGACGAACGCCTGGCGGGAGGGAACGTCGAAGAGGTTGATGGTGCCGGTGGCGAAGGCGGCGACGATGACCATCCAGTACTGCGCGTGCCCAGTCGCGCTGACCGCGAAGAGTGCAAAGGACGGCACCACGAAAAGCGCTTGCGTCACGATCAGGACGCTTCGCTTCTGAAAGCGGTCGGCCACCACTCCGCCGAGGGGGCCGCCCAACAGGATCGGCATGAACTGCGCGGCTAGGACCAGACCGACGAGCAGGCCGTTGTGGGTCAGCTGCAGGGCGAGCCACGGCATCGCGACGCTCTGCATCCACGTCCCGACCGTGGAGATGATCTGGCCCGATAGATAGAGCCGAAAGTTTCGGTGTCGCAGCGCGCCAAGGGTCCGGGAAGCGACGGCCACTTAGTGGGATCATCGCAGGGTGACCAAAATGCGCGAGACGGTCGACATCAAGGCCCCTGCCGCCCGAGTCTGGGCGGTCGTCCAGGAGGACGCGGTGCACGCGCCCAAGTGGTCGTCGAACGTCGCGAAGATCGAGAAGCTCGACGGCGGGCCGCCGGGCAAGGGCACGCGCTACCGCTACCACCTCGATCTTCCGGGTGGGTTGAAGGAGACGCTCGAGGTGGAGCAGACGGTCTATCTGAAGCCGAAACGCTGCGCCGGAAAGTTCATTCGTGGCCCGCTGAAGGGAACGTGGTCTTACACCTATACCGAAAGCAAAGCCGGCGGGACGCATGTCATGTACGAGATGGACTACGAGCTGGGGGGCCTCCTGCGCTTCGCGGGTGGATTGCTGGCCGGCCAGTATGCAGCCGGCATCCGCAAGAACATGGAGGCCTTGAAGAAGTACGTGGAGTCGGGCAAGGGCCCCAAGCCCAAGGAGTAGCGTGCTGGCTTATCTCTTCTTTCACCGGCCCGCTGCCGGGGTCGAGCCGCCAGTCTATGAGGCGGCGCTGCGCCGATTCCACGCGTCGCTGGCCGCAGCTCGGCCGCTCGGGTTCATCGGCTCCAGCACTTATCGCGCCGGCGGAGGCTATCGCGACTGGTACCTCGTGGAAAGCTCTGCGGCGCTGGACCGGTTGAACGCGGCCGCGGTCAACGGCGCAAGGTCATCCGATCACGAGGCTGTGGCGCACATGTCAGCTGATGGGGCGGGCAAGCTTCTGGCGCTTGTCTCCGGAAACCCACGAACCGAAGCCGGATTCGAGATCCACCTCTCCAAGCCCGCGGGCATGACCTATCCAGAGTTCTACGAGCGGCTCAAGCCCTGGACGGATCGACCTGAGATCACCCTTTGGCGTCGGATGATGGTCCTCGGACCCCCACCAGAGTTCTGCCTCACGGCTTCGTCGGATCAAACGCTGCCGGCGGCGATGAGCCCAGATCGTGTCCGCAGGGACGCCGTCTAGACGACTGAAGGAAGGAGCTACAAATGCCGCGCGAATATACGACCATCGTGCTGCACATCGCCGCCGGCCGGACCAAGGAGTTCGAGCTGCTTTTCGAGCGAGATGAGCTCAAGCGTTGGGAGGATTACATGGCTCGCGGGCGATTCGTTGAGGCGCGTCTTATCCGCTGTCGCTACAGCGCCCTGCAATCAGACGGCATCCAGGACTATGTGCTTCACGTTGTCACTGCTGACGAGCATGCGCATCACGAGCACGACGAAGATCCAGGCTTCAAGGACTACAACGCCCGCGCTGATGCGTTTCAGCCCGAAGAGCCGACCGTCACCTTCGGTGACCTGGTCTTCGAGCGGAAGGCTGAACCGGAAAGGCGACCGTCGCGGCACGAGCGGCCGTGAGGGCAGGACTTGACCCCCTAGAGACAGCGAGGCTGACCCCGCGAGGCGATTACGGTCGCTTGAAGGGCAGCAGCTCCAGCTGTTCGAATCGGTCCTGGACCGCCGTCCTGAGCTCCGCTGAGAGGGCCTTCAAGCGCTCCCCTGAGCTGTCTTCGACCTCTAGCCCGCGCACCTTGCGCAGCACCGACTGCAGGGCATAAAGGGCGACCGGCTCGTTGGTGGTCATCCGCGCGGCGCTGCCGCGAAGCTCTCGGGACAGATCGTCGTGTCCATGCGCGCGCAGCCAGTTCGAAAGGCGGGCGGCCGCCACGACGACGCGTTGGGTCTTCGGGTTGAGCCCGGAAGTTGCGGCCACAGGCTGCCGGTTTTGAAAAACGGCCGGCACCTTGGTAGGACGCATCGCGCGTAGGCGACGGATCCCGCCGGCGAGATTCGGTCCGAGCATGACCAGGACTCCGGCCAGGAGCAGGAGGCCGACCACCAACCCGACGAGGACCTCCAGCATTTTCCCTAGGTTACGCTTTGACGGCATCGCTGGCGTCTTCTTATGGGAGTCGGAGTCCTGCGCAAATCCACACCGGTTGCGGTCATCACGGGCGCTTCGTCCGGCATCGGCGCGGCGACTGCGGTGGCACTTGGGCGGCGCGGTTTTCAGATAGTAGTCGGAGCGCGTCGGGTCGACCGTCTCAAGCGCGTGGCCGGCGAGGAAGGCGTGGCGATAGCGCTTGACGTCACCGACAAGAAAAGCATCGATGCGTTCGTGCGGGAGGTGTCCGCGAAGTTCGGTCGCATTGATGTGCTCGTCAACAACGCGGGCGGTGCACTCGGACTGGGGCCAATCGAAAAGGCCGTTGACGACGAGTGGATCGGAATGTGGAAGGTCAACGTCCTCGGCTTGATGTGGATGACGCGAGCCTGCTTGCCTCTCTTACGCAAAGCGAAACACGGACACGTGATCAACATCGGATCAGTCGCAGGTTTCGAGACGTACAAAGGCGGCGCTGGGTATACAGCGGCAAAGCACGCGGTCCGGGCGATCACGCGGACGCTGCGCCTCGAGCTCAACGGAGAGCCCATCCGCGTCACCGAGATCGACCCGGGACTCGTCGAAACGGAGTTCAGCCTCGTGAGGTTCCACGGCGACCGCAAGGCAGCGAAAGCCGTGTACGAGGGGTTGAAGCCGCTGTCGGCGGAAGACATCGCCGAGTGCGTGATCTTCGCGGTGACCCGGCCGCCCCACGTGGACATCGATGAGATGGTGGTCCGGCCGGTCGCACAGGCCACCACTTTCATGGTCGCGCGAAAGCCTCACTCGTAGTAGTTGCCGCCGAGCATGATCCAGCCTGGGCTGGGACAGCCGCTCGACGTCTGGGCATGAGTGCAATGCACGCCGAGCTTCGGGCCCGGGTCGATGTAGAGCTGTCCGTGGATAACCACGTGGTCGCCTGCGTGGACAGGGACGGCGGGAGCGAGAGTCGTGTTGTGGTCAACCTCGAGCATCTCGCCGGTCGGGACCTTGACCTCGAATCGTTCGTGACCGCCGGCCTCCACGGGGTTGTTCAACGCTGTGGCGTCGAAGGTCACCTCGGCTCCATTCGTGTCGTTGACTATGTCCTGGTGCAGCGCCTGGTCGTCTGGTACCTCACGCCCGCCGCACGCGACGCCGACCAGCGCCACCAGCAGCAGGACCCTGAATCGCCTCACGTGGCGAGAGCCTGCTCCAGGGTGATGCGTCCCTCATAAAGGGCCTTGCCAAGGATCACCGCCTGCGCTCCCGCGGCCGCTACATTCTTGATGTCCTCTACCGTGGTGATGCCGCCCGAGTACAGGAGCGTGTGGCTGGTCATCGCGCGCGCCCTTTTGAGCGTCTTGAGATCGGGGCCGCCAAGCGTGCCGTCCATGTCGATCGAGGTCAGGACCACGCCTGCCAGCGAGAGGCGGTCCCATCTCCCGAGCAGAGAACCGATGACGACCGGCTCAGTCTCCGTCCAACCACTCACCGCGGCCTGGTTGTTGCGAACGTCGAGGGCGGCCATCACCTGCGCTGGATGCCGGCGGGCGCTCCGCTCGAGAAGGCGCGGGTCGCGCACCGCGACCGTGCCCATGATCACGGCGTGGGCGCCCGCGTCCAGCCATGAGTCAACCGTTTCGGCGCTGCGGATTCCGCCGGCGACCTGGATCTTGATGTCCTGGCCTCGCAGGATGGATTGGATCAGGCCCTTGTTATCTCCCGAACCGCGGGCGGCGTCGAGATCGACCACGTGGATGCGCTCCGCTCCCGCACTCACAAACTCAGCAGCGACCTCGGCGGGATCGTCCGAGTAAACCTTCGGGTGGTCGAAGTCGCCCCGCACCAGCCGAACGCAACGCCCGCCGAGGATGTCGATGGCCGGTATGACTACCACGAGGTGACTATGAGGCCGGCCCGACGCGGTCTATCTGTAGTTCGTGAATTGGAGTGGGACGGGAATGTCCTCAGCGTCGCGAAGCGCCTTGATCACGAGCTGAAGCGTGTCCTTGTCCTTGCTGACAACTCGGAGCTGGTCGCCCTGGATGCGCACCTGCACCTTCGGGGTGACATTCTGGATTCGCTTGCGCAGGTCGCGTGCGATCTCATCGGTGATGCCGGCGTTGAGCTGAATCTCTATCTGGCCGCGACCCTTGCCGACCGTCTTCGGGTCGCCGGATTTGAAAAGCTTCGGCGACAGCTGTCTCCGGGCACCCTTCTCGCGGAGAACCTGGAGCGCCGCCTTGGCTCTGTCCTCGCTGGCCGACTCGATCAGGATCTTGTTCTCCTGGAAGTCGTAGACCGTCGCCGTATCCTTGAAGTCGTAGCGCGTGCCGACCTCGCGGCGTGCCTGATCCAGGGCGTTGGTCAGCTCAGCAGCGTCGAACTCTGAGACGACGTCGAAGGAGAACTCAGCCACTGCTGGTGTGCAGGATCGCGTTCACTCCGACCACGACGGCGGCCACCGCGAGGGCGATTCCGATCAGGGAAGTCAGGGCAAGGAGGGCGCCGATGCCCAGTGTGCCTTCGTCAAGAGGCTCCGCAACGGCCTCGTACGGGTCCGGGCCGTAATCCAGGTCGTGGACCCCTTCCTGCCTGGCCCGTTCGACCAGCTCGTCGAACACTGGTTTGCCGCCGGGTGGAAGGGGCTTGCCGCTCAGGTTGGCGACCGCCTCCTTCAGGTTGTCCCGCGTGCGTCCGAGCTCGGCCACCACCAAGTCGAGCGTTTGGGTCGCCGCGGGGGTCGGATGCTCTCGCCGGAGGTCGGCGATGATGCCGTAGAGGCTCACAGTCCGGATTCATAACAGAAGCCGGGCGCGCCGTGCAGTTCCATCAACCGTCCGGGCATACTCTTAAACCGAGATGAGTGTGGAAGCGAAGTCAAAGGCGGCGGCCAAAAAGCAACCTGTTCACCCGAACACCTGGGTCTTTCACGAGGGCGAGTTCGCTCGCTACCACGATGTGAGGCTGGGGCTCATGACGCACGCGCTTCATTACGGCACCGGGGTTTTCGAAGGCATTCGCGCCTACTGGAATCCGAAGAAAGAGCAGCTTTTCCTCCTTCAGGGCGCGGCCCATTACGAGCGCATGCGCCGCTCGGCGAACGTCATGCGCATGACTCTCCCGTACTCGACAGAGGAGCTGGTCAACTTCACTCTCGACCTTCTGCGGCGCAACGAGTTCAAGTCGGATGTCTACATCCGCCCTCTGCTCTACACGTCGAGCGAGGAGATTGGCGTACGCCTGCACAACCTCAACCACAGCTTTTTCATCTATGCCGTTCCGTTCGGCAACTATGTCGAGATCGACGATGGCATCCGCTGCATGGTCAGCACGTGGCGGCGCGTTCCCGACCAGTCGCTGCCCGCGCGCGCGAAGATCACCGGTTCCTACGCCCAATCGGCTCTGGCGAAGTCGGAGGCGGTCGAGGCGGGCTTTGACGAGGCGATCGTCCTCACCGTCGACGGTCACGTTTCCGAGGGCTCGGCGGAGAACCTGTTCATGTTCAGGGACGGTGCGTTCATCACCCCGCCGGTCACCGATGACATCCTCGAAGGCGTCACGCGAACGCTGATCATCAACCTCATCAAGGAAGAGCTCGGCCTGCCGGTGCACGAGCGCTCGATCGACCGCACCGAGCTTTACGCTTGCGAGGAGCTGCTGCTGTGTGGCACCGGCGCGCAGATCTCGCCGGTCGTCGAGGTCGACCGCCGCCCGGTTGGGAACGGTAAGGTCGGCGAGTTCACGCAAGAGCTGCAGAACATCTACTTCGGCGCCGTGCGCGGCGACTCACCGAAGTTCAAGGACTGGACCATCTCCGTTTACTGAGTCCGGGCTCAGGCAACCATGAAAGTCGTCGTTGCTCCGAACTCCTTCAAGGGCAGCCTGTCGGCGACCCAGGCGGCGAGCGCCATCGCGCGCGGCGTGCGCGAGGTTTTTCCTGACGCGGAGATCGTGGAAATTCCGGTCGCCGACGGAGGCGACGGCACCGTCGAGGCACTGGTCACGGCGCGCAAGGGTATCTACCGATGGGCGAACGTCGAGGGTCCGCTCGGGGATCCGGTCTCATCGCCTTTCGGGCTGCTCGACGATGGCTCGACCGCGGTGGTCGAGCTGGCGTCAGCCAGCGGGTTCGAGCTCATCCAGCCTGCGCGGCGCGACCCGCGCAAGACTTCGACCTTCGGTTTCGGTCAGCTCCTCGAGGCGGCAAGGCAAGCCGGGGCCAAGTCGATCATCGCCGGCATCGGCGGGTCGGCCACCAACGACGGAGGCGCAGGCATGGCCACCGCCCTGGGTTACCGGTTCCTGGACAGCGCCGGGCGCGAGCTTCCACGCGGCGGTTCGGCCCTTTCGCGACTCGACCGGATCGACGCGACGGGGCTGAATGCCGGCTGGCGCCTGGTGAAGGTCATGGTCGCCTGCGACGTGACCAACCCGCTGACCGGCCCACACGGGGCCAGCCACGTGTACGGACCGCAGAAAGGAGCGGATCCGCCGACAGTCCGGCAGCTGGACGCGGCCCTGGGGCACCTGGCTGAGGTCATCGAACGGGAGTTTGGCAAACGGGTGGCGGACATCCCCGGTGCGGGCGCGGCCGGAGGCACAGGCGCGGGTCTGATCGCATTCATGGATGCCCAGCTTCTGCCCGGCGCGCCGCTGGTCGTCGAGGCAAGCGGCTTCGACGAAAAACTGCAAGGGGCCGACCTTGTGATCACCGGCGAAGGACGCGCCGATTCCCAGACCGCCTACGGAAAAGCGCCTGGCGAGGTGGCAAAGCGCGCAAAAGCGGCTAGAATCCCGGTTCTCCTGATGGCCGGGACCAAAGGCCCCGGCTGGGAGGCGTTGGCCGAGCTGGGAGTCAGCTCGATCGCAACGCTCGATGAGGAAGGTGAAAATCTGCAGCAACTCATGCTTGACGCCGCCGAAATGCTGACCAGGGCCACAGTGCGGGCCTGCCGGGAACGTGGTTGGGAATAGACGAAAAAGAGCCGACGGCTAAAGAAGGCCTCGAACCGTCTGACGTCGACCTCGTCAAGGCTTACCGCAACGGGGACATACACGCGTTCGAAGAGCTTCACCGGCGTTATGTCGCGTCCATCTATCGCTTGGTGCGCCGCAAGCTGGGCGACGCGCTGCTTGCTGAGGACATCGCCCAGGAAACTTTCATGAAGGCGCTGCGGATGATGGACCGCGTCGACGACTCGTTCAATTTCGGCGGCTGGGTCCACACGGTGGCTCGCAACCTCTGCTTCGACGAGCTTCGGCGGCGCCAGCGCGACCTGCGCGCCGACGACGGCGTCGAAGAGGAAGCAGGCGAGCTGCTCGCCAACCTGCCTTCCACCAGCAAGGGCTTCGACCCGGTGCTGGTCCAAGAGTCCAACGAGATGCGCCGCCAGGTATGGGCAGTCGCGCAGCGGCTGCCGGAGAAGTACCGCCTGGTGCTCACGCTCCGCGAGCTGCAGGACCTGAGCTACCGGCAGATCGCACGCACGCTCAAGATGTCAGAAAGCGCGGTCGAAACCCTGCTCTACCGCGCCCGCCTTCGGTTCAAAGAGGAATACATCGCCGCCGAAGGCGAGGGCGAGCTGAGCCATGATGAAGCGGTACCCCTGCTGGCCCCATACCTGGCCGGCAAACTACGGCGGACTCAGGCCGAAGCTGTTCGCAAGCACCTCGCGGTGTGCATGAAATGCGCCCGACGCATCGGAAGACGGCGAGCGCGCAGGAGTGTGGAGACATGAGGGTTAGTACAGTAGGTGTGACATGGCCAAGGTAGTCGTCCGCTTTTTCGACGATGAGACCCTCGAAGGGGTGGCTCGGGATCTCGATTTCGACGAACCAGACTTCCTGGTCGAGGTCGACGATGCCGGCGGCCTGGAGAACAACGAGACGGCCTGGATCCCGCTGACCGCCGTGAAGTGGGTTGAGCTTCCGCGCGACCAGGAGCTCGCGTCCGAGACTCCGACCCGCAAGGTCGCGATCAGGTTCCTCGACGGTGAGGTCCTCCGCGGGCACCTCGACGGCACTCTCGAGCGGCACCGCTATGGCGTCGTGCTGCACCTGCACGCTGAACAGTCCGACAGCCCGATCCGCAAGCTTGGGATCCCATTCTCAGCAGTGAAGGCGCTGTTCTTCATCCGCGAGTTCGACGCGAGGGGCGAGGATGCCGGCACCGCCTCCGAGGCCTACCTGGCGCGGCGGACGATGGCCCCTCTGCTCGACGTGCTCGAGGAGATGGACATGCTCACCCGGCTCCACCGGGACGGCGTCCTCTCCGACGGCGAATACGCCTCCAAACGCACCCTCGTCCTGGAGCGTCTGTAGAGGAGCGTTGAGAGAAGCGGTGCCGGCTCGCGCGGCTTTCGGGTCGTCACCAAGCCAGCGAGTGCCGTCTGCGGCGGGTTCTAAGGCCTCCGGACGCTCTGGAGCCCCAGCGTAGAATTCCGAACGTGGCCGAACGCAACGCTGCGGGTAATGGAAACGGCTCGGTGAAGGGATCTTTCAAGGTCAAGGCCGGGCTGGCCCAGATGCTCAAGGGCGGCGTCATCATGGACGTCGTCACCGACATCCGCAAGGAAGGCGGCGTCGCCCGCATGTCGGACCCCGAGCTGATCCGCTCGATCATGGAAGCAGTGACCATCCCGGTCATGGCCAAGTGCCGGATCGGGCATTTTGTCGAAGCTCAGATCCTCGAGGCCCTGGGCATCGACTACATCGATGAATCCGAAGTGCTCACTCCGGCCGACGAAGAGAACCACATCGACAAGCATCCGTTCAAGGTGCCTTTCGTGTGCGGCTGCCGCGACCTGGGTGAGGCGACTCGCCGGATCGCCGAAGGGGCCGCGATGATCCGCACCAAGGGTGAGGCCGGCACCGGCAACGTGGTCGAGGCCGTCCGCCACGCCCGAGCGGTCAACGCCGGCATTCGCAAGCTGCAGGGAATGAACCGGGCGGAGCTGGTGCGTGAGGCCAAGCAGATTGGCGCACCGGTTGAGGTCCTCGCCGAGTGTCAGCGGTTGGGCCGCCTGCCGGTGGTCAACTTTGCTGCAGGCGGCATCGCGACGCCCGCGGACGCCGCGCTGATGATGCAGCTCGGTGTCGACGGAGTCTTCGTCGGATCGGGCATCTTCAAATCTGAGGACCCATTGAAGCGTGCCAAGGCGATCGTCGCGGCGACCACATACCACGACAAGCCTGAGATCCTGGCCGAAGTCTCCGCGGGTCTGGGGAAGGCGATGCATGGTCTCGACATTCCGGCCATCCCCAAGGATGAGCTCCTCGCTGCCCGAGGCTGGTAGCTCCAAACCGAACAAAGGCAAAACACCTCTCATCGGGGTCCTCGCGATGCAGGGTGCCTTTGCCGAGCACATCACCGCACTCAAGCGGAGTGGTGCGAGCACCCGCTTGGTGCGTACGCGTGAAGATCTCGATGGGCTCGACGGCATCGTGCTGCCCGGAGGGGAGAGCACGACCATGACAATGCTGCTCGAGCGGACAGGGCTGCTCGCGCCGCTGCGGGAGGCGATCTCGGGCGGGCTCGCCACGCTTGCGACCTGCGCCGGGATGATCGTCCTCGCGCGCGATGTGGTCGATGGCATGTCCGAGCAGCGGGGCCTTGGGCTGCTCGACATCGGGGTCCGGCGGAACGGCTACGGCCGTCAGGTCGACAGCTTTGAAGCCGCGCTGGACGTTAAAGAGCTAGGTGGCAAGTCATTTCCCGGCGTATTCATCCGCGCGCCCCTGGTCGAGTCGACGGGCTCGGTCGAGGTGATCGCCCAACTCGACGGCCACCCGGTTGCCGTCCGGCAGGGACGCATCGTCGCGCTTTGCTTCCACCCCGAGCTCACTGACGACCTTCGCCTTCACCGTGAGTTCGTGCGCCTGGCGGGAGAACGCTCGTGAAAATGCGAGCGGCGGGCCTGTTGGACCTCGCGAGGATCGAGGAGATGCATCGCTCGGCCGACGTGCGCCTCAGTGAGGTGGAGCCGCCGGCGGCAAGGCTGTGGTCGCTGCTCAGCGCGACGCTTTCCGCGCTGCTTCCCCTGTCCCAGGAAACCCTGATTTATGTCGCCGAGGAAAACGGAAAGGTGGTTGGCTTCATCCAGGCCTCTGGCCAGCCGCTAGGGCTCGACCTGAGAGGCGCGAGGGTGCTGCAGGTGTTGAACCTCCAGGTGGCCGAAGAAGCCGAGTCCGACGAGGTGGCCGCGGCGCTGGTAGAGCACCTCTCCAATGAGGCGCTCGAGAAGGGCGCGCTGCGGCTTTTCGTACGCCTCCCCGAGCGCGACCCTCTGCTCCCCGCATTCCGCTTGCGCGGATTTCGCCAGTACGCGACCGAGGTCGTCGTTTACGCGGACAAGCCGGTCATTCGCTCGAAGCAGTTTCCCGACGGCATACGGCCGGTCAAGCGGGGGGACAACCGCATGCTGTACCAGCTTTACCGGAAGGTGACGCCGCAAGGTGTGTCCCAGCTGGAAGCCCCGACCTATCGGGAGTGGAGGGCTCTTCACGGCGGCGAGTGGAGCGGCAGGCTCGCCGCGCGCGGGTCGGACAAGCACGAGTACGTGGTCGATCGCGTGGAGGTGGTCGGGTGGGCCAAGGCGGAGCGGAGCACCGGGGCGCGGCCCGACACGCTCAACTTCATGGCGCTTCCCGAGGGTCCGCTGCCGGGCGAGCTCGCTGACTTCGGTCTCTCGCTCTTGAAGGGCTCCGAGGCTCCGGCCTGGTCGAGCTTGCGACACTATGATTCGCACATGATCGACGCCCTGCGCGGGCGTGGGTTCAGCATGCTGTTGACGCAGCTGCTCCTCGTCAAAGAGCTTGCGGTCCGGGTACCGGTTCGCGAGAAAGGACTGGTGCCGTCGTTCGGATGACCGCCCAACCTATCAAGCGCGTCGGCAGCTCTGCCGGTCGTGTCCAGAGCGGTCGCTGGGACGAGGAGATCGAGCTCCTCGCCCGCGCTCTCCCCACCGACCTCGCGCGCGCCCTGCACGAACGCACCGATCCTGGCGAGCTGCTGGAGATCGTGCTCGACCTCGGCCGCGAGCCGGAAGCTCGCGTGCCCGGACGCGAGGTGCTGCTGGCCGACCACCCAGTGTCTGGTTCCGACCTCGACCACGTGGCCAACAACGTCGGGCAGTTCGGCGACGATAACCGGGCCGGCATCGAGCGCACGCTGCATCGAGTCTCAGCGATCCGCAACCGCTCAGGCCGCATCACCGGCCTCACGATGCGAGTCGGCCGTGCGGTCACCGGTACTGGCGAGATCATCCGCGACATCGTCGTCAGCGGCCAGAGCATCCTGCTGCTCGGCCGCCCGGGCATCGGCAAGACGACGATGCTGCGCGAGTGTGCGCGCTTGCTCGCGGACGAGCTGCGCAAGCGCGTCGTGATCGTCGACACATCGAACGAGATCGGCGGCGACGGCGACATTCCACATCCCGGCATTGGTCGCGCCCGGCGCATGCAGGTGCGGACTCCGCTGCTGCAGCACGCCGTGATGATCGAGGCGGTCGAGAACCACATGCCTGAGGTGATCGTCATTGACGAGATAGGGACCGAGCTCGAGGCGGCCGCGGCGCGCACCATCGCCGAGCGCGGTGTTCAGCTCATCGCCACCGCCCACGGCCAGACGCTGGAGAACCTGCTCGTCAACCCGACGCTCAACGACCTGCTTGGCGGCATCCAGAGCGTGACGCTGTCCGACGAGGAGGCCCGCCGGCGAGGAACGCAGAAATCCGTGCTGGAGCGCAAAGCGCCGCCCACCTTCGACGTGCTGGTCGAGATCCAGGACCGCGACCGCGTCGCCATCCACATGCCCCTCGCGGACGTGGTCGACACTGCGCTGCGCGGTCCGCTGCTCACACCAAAGATCCGCATGCGCACCCGCGAGGGCCGGCTCATCTCCAATGTGGACGTCCCGGTTGTGTTGACGCCAGAACCCCCTCCGGCGCCGCCGTCACCGAACAAGCCGCTCGGCATCTTTCCATACGGCGTGAGCCGCCACCACGTGGAGCAGACGATCAAGGAGCTGGAGCTTCCCGTCAGGGTGCTCGGGAACCTCGACGGGGCACAAGCGGTCCTGACCCTCAAGAATCACTACCGACGGCGCCCGGACAGCCTGCGACAGGCCGAGAGCCGTGGGCTGCCGATCCACATCCTGAAGAGCAACTCCGTCTCCCAGGTGCGCGACGCCCTGTCGCGGATCTACGGCGTCGACCGGCACGACGAGGGGACGACCCGCGCTCTGGCCGAGGCCGCCGCTGCCATCAAGACGGTGAAGACCACCCTTCGCCCGGTCGAGATCTCGCCCCAGAACGCCTATCTGAGGAGGCTGCAGCACCAGCTCGTCGCCGAAAACGAGCTCTCTGCCCGCAGCACCGGCAAGGAGCCTCAGCGGCGCCTCAGAATCACCCTTTCGCCCGAAGAACCCGCCTAGACTTCGCGCTCAATGAGTCGGGGCCTCTTCATCACCTTTGAGGGCACCGAGGGATCCGGCAAGACAACGCAGGTCGAGATGCTTGGCGAGTGGCTCAGCTCGCACGATCCGGTGGTCATCCGCGAGCCGGGGGGAACTGAGCTCGGCGAGCGCATCCGCGAGGTCGTCCTCTACGCCGGGCTGGTCCTCGACGCTGAGGCGGAGATGTACCTCTTCATGGCGGCGCGGCGCCAGCTCATCAGCGAGGTGATCGCGCCGGCTTTAGAGGCGGGCCAGATCGTGATAGCTGATCGTTACCACGACTCGACCCTTGCTTACCAGGGAGGGGCTCGCGGAGTGCCGGCGAGCTGGCCGCCCACCTTTCCGCGGCCCGACGTCACGTTTCTCCTCGAAGGACCGGTCGAGAACGGGCTCGAGCGCCACGTGATCGCCGGCAAAGCCCCAGACCGCATGGAGAGTGAGTCGATCGAGTTTCACCGCAAGGTCGCCGAGGCCTACGCCAAGCTCGCCGCGGCGGAGCCGGCGCGGTATATACGGCTTGACGCCACGGGGTCACGGGAGAAGATCCACTTCGAGGTCAAAGACCGCCTCACGCCGCGGGTCGATGCCCTGAAAAAGTAGCGGCACGGTCAGCTACCGAGCCTATAGTTCGTTTCAAAGGGTCCGTGAAAACGACCATCACCGCGCACATCTCGATCGATCGCATCGCCTGGAGGCGAGTGCAAGATCTTGCGGCCCGGCAGGGACGGGCGCTGCCCGAGGTTCTTGGCGAGCTGCTCGATGAGGCCTCCGCCGAAGGTCCGAATCAAACCGCCAAAGCTGAGATGCCATACGAGCCGCCGTCACTGCTGCGGCTGTGGCTGCGCCGCCATCCCGACACCGTCGTGGAGCGCGACTGACCAAAACGCCGGCTGAGTTTTGATTTCGGCGTCGTAAGCTGCCCCCTCGAATGATTCGAGTTGAGGGACTACGCAAGAGCTTCGGCGACGTGCGCGCTGTCGACGGGGTCGACATGAACGTCGATAGGGGCGAGATCCTCGTGCTGCTCGGACAGAACGGTGCGGGAAAGTCCACGACACTCCGCTGCCTTGGCGGCATTCTCCGGCCGGATGCCGGGCTGATTGAGCTTGATGGGCTGCGCCTGCCGGCCAAGCTCGACGAGGTTCGTTCGCGGCTCGGCGTCGTGCCTGACCAGGCAAGGTTGTATGGACGCAACACAGCGTTCGAATATCTGGATCGCTTCGGCTACCTCTACGGAGTTCCGGAGAAGGCGCGCCGCGAGCGAATCACGGCGCTGCTGGAGCGATTCGAGCTGGCCGATCGATCCGATACCGTGCTCGCCGCGTACTCGCGTGGAATGTCGCAGAAGGTGGCCCTCATCAGGGCGACGCTCCACGATCCCGACTGGATCTTCTGCGACGAGCCAACGGCTGGACTCGATCCGGTCGCAGCCGCGGACATGCGTCACTACCTGGGCGAACAGCGGGCGCGGGGCGCCGCCCTGATCGTGACCACTCACGTCCTGGGCGAGGGCGAGCTCATGGCCGATCGCATCGCCATCATGCGGCGCGGCGTCATCGTCACGACCGGCACCCTTGACGAGTTGCGCCGGAAGTCTGCTGCCGGCCGGCGGTTCGCGGCACAGCTTGCCGCGAAGCCATCGAATCCCGAGATGCTCGAGGGGTGGTTGCGTGAGCACGCGCTAGATCACCGGCTCGAAGACCAGCGCCTGACGTACTCGCTTCCATGGGAAACATCCACTCGCGATCGCGCTGCGTTTGCCGCGCAGCTGCAGAGCCGTCTCGCCCAGCACGGCGCTCCCTTTCACGAGCTCGAAGAGGAGCAGGCGAGCCTCGAGTCGGTCTACATCGAGGCGATGTCGGAGCCGATTGAGACGCGGCCGCAAGCCCCATCGCTGCCCGTCCACTCTGTGTCCGGAATTCGGGCGACGCGAATGTTCGGGTCGCTGCGTTCGCAGGGCGAGCTTGTGCGCCATGCCCTTCCTTTTTATGTGAGCTCATGGTGGCGTCGCGGCGACCTGAGCTGGGTGATGTACCTGAACGCATTCGTGCTCCTGCTAGTAGCCGGCACCTCGCTCTTCGGACAGCTGCCCGGCGTGGCGGGCGAGGTCGCTCAGCGATTCGCGGGCGGGGCCGCGCTCCAGGCCGGCCTGTTGCTTCCTCTCTTCTTCATGTCATTCGCGCTTCTGGAGTCGATCAAGAGCTCGATCGGTATCTGGTGGGAGAAGGCGCAAGGGTCTTTGGAGGTCTTGCTTTACACGCCTGTCGACGATCCGTCATTGATCTGGCTCGAGGTCTTGCCCGGTGCTGTCGTCAGCACGGTGTGGGTCACGCTGTGGATGGGAGCGGGCATGGCCTTGCTCAGCCTGTTCGGCGAGCCCGCGCCCTGGTCCCTGCTGCCGGTCTTCGCCTTCGTCGCCGCGGTGACTGCGTACTGGGCGGCGATGGGGCGGATGCTCGGCTTCATGTTGTTTCCACGCGAAGGGGCAGCGGGCGGCGCGTGGTCGTTCCTGCTCTCGCCGGTGTCCGCTGCGGTCGCCGACCTTCCGCTTGCGCTTTTTGTGTTCCGATCCCCTTTGGCGCCCGCATCCCTTCTTCTGCCGCTGACCGCTTGCTTCGCTCTGACGGTTCTCTGCGGGACCACTTTCGATCGAGAACGATTGATGGAAACGGGCCTCGGGCGAACCGGCCGGCGCCGATCCTGGTTTCCCGTTGCGGCTGTCCGCCGGAATGCCGCGGCGATCGTCGCGGGCTTGCTCATCGCCGGCGTTTCAGCCGCCCTGGCGGACACGATCACCTCCGGCGCCCACTGGCATTCGTGGTCAGACGTCCAGGCCGCGGTCACAGGCCGCGCCCCGGATCCGGTTCCGGTGGCGGCGACCACCCCCACGTCATCCAACCAGGGCAATGCCAGCGGCATCACGATCGCGTCAGCCGGCCTCGCCGGAATCATCGCGACGCTTGCGTTGATGCTCGCCATGGTCATCGTCAGCTTCGCTGCCTTCTTCCTGCTCGGGCTGCCCGCGCTTCTCGCCCTGGTCGGCGCCGGGGCCCTGTGGGGTGTCCAGGCCGGCTTCGGTGGCACGGCGCCGCTGCAGCCGTGGCTGGCGGGAGCAGGGGGGATAGCCCTCCTGGCGCTCGCCCTCAACACCGGAGCCGCGCTGCCGATTTACTGGTCGCTCGTCTTCGGCTCCGGCCGCCGCCTGGACCGCCTGAGAGAAGCCTGGTCTGGCTACTGGGCTCTGTTCCGTGGCCTGGTCATCCCGGCCTGCGCGCTGTTTGGGCTGGTCGTTTTCCGGCTGCTGGCTGCCGGCTAGTGCCCTGGCGCCCCTGAGAAGCTGACAAGCGCGACGCCACCAATGATCAGCACCATCCCCAGCATCGCCAGCGGCGGCACGGGGTCGTCGAACAGGACCTTGCCCAGCACGGCCACGAGCGCAACTCCGACCGCCGACCAGATCGCGTAGACGATGCCGACCGGCATCGTTTTGAGCACGATGGCGAGCAGCCAGAAGCTGGCGACATAGCCGACGATCGTGATGATCGTGGGCGCGAGATGGCTCAGTCCATCCGACGCGCGGAGCGCGAGCGTGCCGACCACCTCAGTCGCGATCGCCGCGGCGAGCAGCACCCACGCGACCATCGCGCCTACAGGTCGAGCGACTGCGCGACCAGCTCCCGGTGATAGGTCGCGTCACCAAGCGTCACCTCTGAAGACTTGGCTCGCTTGAAGTACAGATGCATGTCGTGCTCCCAGGTGAAGCCGATGCCGCCGTGCACCTGTATGCCATCACCCGCGACCTTGCGATAGGCGTCGGACACGTAGGCCTTGGCCATTGAGGCCGCAAGTGAGCGGTCTGGAGCGTCGGCGTCGACCGCCCACGCGGCGTAATAGGTTGCAGAGCGCCCGCTTTCGGAGAGCACGAGCATGTCGGCCAGCTTGTGCGACACCGCCTGATAGATGCCGATCGGCTTGCCGAATTGATGGCGAGTCTTGGCGTACTCGGTGGAGGTCTCGAGCACTTTCTGTGTGCCGCCGACCATCTCGGCGCAAAGAGCAGCCGTCGCCCATTCGAGCGCTCGCTTCAGCTGCGGCCACGCTTTGTCGCCGGTGCCCATCAGTGAGTCGGCCTCGAGCTTGACTCCGTCGAAACGCACCTCGCTCCACCGCCTGGTCTGGTCAAGGGTCTTGAGCGAAGTGACCGTCATACCTTTCGGCCGTCCCTTGACCAGGAAAAGCGAGATTCCATCTTCACCTTCGCCCCGGGTTCGCGCCGCGACGACCATGTAGTCCGCGGCCTCGGCATCCGGCACGAACTGCTTGACGCCGTCCAGCTGCCAACCTCCGCCGCCGGGCTTGGCCGTCAGGGTCACCGACCCGGCGTCCCAACGGCCGGACGGCTCGGTCAACGCCAGGGTGGCGCGAGCCGAGCCTTGCGCGATTGCGCCGAGAGCCTCTTTCTTCTGGGCTTCCGTCCCAGCCTCGATGATCGCTGGTACGGCTAAACCCATCGTGGCGAAGAACGGGCCGGGCATCAGCGCGCGCCCCGCCTCCTCGAGGACAACGACAAGATCGAGGAATGTGCCGACGCCGCCGTACTCCTCGGGGATTCCGAGTGCGGTCCAGCCGAGTCCGGCGACCTTCTTCCACAGCCCTTCGTCGTACGTGTCGGAGCTCTCCATCAACTTCCGCACCACCTTGGAGCTGCACTCCTTGGCGAGGAAATCTCGCGCGGAGCGCCGCAGCATCTCCTGTTCTTCCGAGAAAGCGAAATCCATCAGTCGAGAGTCTAAGCGTCGATGTTCGGCGCGGGCGGGGACTCAGGCGGCGCCTTCGACGTGCGCCGCCGCCTCGGGTTTCTTCGCATGGGTACCGCCGGCGGTGCATCTCCATCCGCATCGGGTGCTTCAGCCGGGGCGGGGAGCTCGAGCGGTTCCGCTGGCGCCGGCAGCTCCAGCTCCGGCTCAGGCTTCGGCTCCGCGGCGACAGGCTCGGGTTTGGACGCTGGCGCCGCGGGAGCGTCGGATTCCGCGGGCGCACTGGTGGCCACGGGATCCATGCGGCGCACCGGCGGAGCTGGTTGAGGAACGACCGAATGCCGACGGTAGAGCATCACCAGCGCGAAAAAGCCCGTGAGGATGGCGACGATCCCCATCCCGATCGCGAACGCCAGGGCAGTGTCCTCGGCTCCGGTCAGCGGGCGCTCCAGCCCCAGCGCGCAACGTGCCGGCGCGGGGGGGCAGGTCCCGACGACTGCGAGCCGGAGAGGCACCGCCACCAGGGCGAGAATCCCGTAAACGATGGCCAGGCTGGCCACGAAATAAAGTGCTGTGGTGGCCGGCCTTCCCTGCCGGTAGAACACGGCGCACGCGCCAAGCGCGATCGCGGCGAGGGCAAATGGAAACACGACGCCGCTGATCCGGTTCGAGCCGCCGCCGAGCACGAATGGAGCGACTCCGCCCACGGCAGCGAGGGCGCACGCGATCCAGAATCCCCATACGAGGCGGCGCTCGTGGAGTGGGCTCGATTCCAAGGTGCGGCCTAGTTTAGGGCGCGGGACTCATTCCTCAGCCGCGGCCGATTTCCCGCGGCCAGCCGCGACATGGGCAGTCTGTCGCAGCGGCAGCTCCTTGATGAAGAGCGTGGCGATGAACCCGACAGCGATAATCGGCAGCCCGGCCATGAACACGGGATGCAGCGCATCCGCAAGCCCATGCCGTATGCCCGCTGCGATCGCGGGCGGCAGGTGAGCCAGCTGCGCCGGGTCGAACACCGCGCCTGCGGTTGAGTTACCCGACGCCTGGAACTGCTGCAAGGCGCTCGCGGGCAGATATTTCGACATCGATGAGGCCAGGCCCTGGGTGAGGATTGTCCCCAGCACCGCGAGCCCGACGGCTGCGCCGATCGACCGGGATAGCTGCGCCGCCGATGTCGCAACCGCCATGTCGTGCTGGCTGACCGAGTTCTGGACGACGAGCGTGTAGGTCTGCATGGTCACCCCAAGTCCCAGCCCAATCAGAATCATGGCTTCGATCGCGGTTTGGTTCGTTGTGTTCACGTCGAACGTCGACAGGAGGTAAAAGCCGGCGCCCATGAAAACGAGTCCGACGAGCAGAGGAATCTTGTAGTGGCCCGTCCTGGAGATCAGCTGTCCGCTGCCGATGCTCGTCACGACCATCGCCACCAGCATCGGGACGAGGATCGCCCCAGAGTTCGTCACGCTGTTGCCGATGACGCCCTGGACGAAAACCGGCAGGAAGAAGATGGCGCCGAACATCGACATGGCGACACACATGCCCGCGATGTTGGAAAAGGTAAAGATGCTGCTCTTCCACAGCCGCAGCGGCAGCACGGGCTCGGCCGCTTGTCTCTCCACCCAAACGAACGTGGCGAGAAGGACGGCGGCCGCTGAGTAGAGTCCGACGATCTGCCAGGAGCTCCACGAGTACTGTGTCCCACCCCACACAGTCGCCAGCAGGCCACAAGTGATGCCGATCGAAAGCGTCACGCTGCCCCAGACGTCGATCGCATGCTTGCGCCGCTCGTTCGGAACATGCATGTAGAGCGCAACCACCACCAGCGTCAGGAGCGCGAAAGGCAGGTTCACGAAGAAGAGCCATCGCCAGCTGAAGTGGTCGGTGATGAATCCACCCGCGGCCGGCCCGACGATTGAGGCAAGACCAAACGAGGCGCCCATCATGCCCTGGTACTTGCCTCGCTCACGCGGCGAGATGATGTCGCCGATGATCGCTTGCGACAGCGGCATGATGAAACCCATCCCGGCGCCCTGGACGAAGCGGGCGAACACGAGGAACCAGAAGTTGGGTGCGATGCCGGACAGCGCCGAGCCGACCGCGAACACGAGGATGCCCGTCATGTACAGCGGCTTGCGGCCGTAAATGTCGGAGAGCTTGCCCGCGACGGGCACCACGATGGTCGATGCGAGCATCGCGGAGATCGGTATCCAGCTGTAGTCGGCAATGCCGCCGAGCTCGGCCACGATGGTAGGCAGGGCGGGCGCGACCAGCGTCATGTTGAGCGATGCGACCAACGACCCCAGCATCAGGCCCGCGAAAACGGCCATCACGCTGCGGTCGATGCCCTTCTTCTCGGCGGTCCGGGTCTCGCGTGTGGCGACCGCTGTCATACGGCGCTGTTCTCCAGGACCGCGCCGTGGCGCGAAGCGACCCCGGCGAGGGCGCGCCACCCGCGTGTAAGCGCCGCCAGGTCCTCTGGGGAAAGAGAGGACATCCACCGGCGCAGGACCGAGTGGCTGCCCTCGCCAAGATCGGTGACCAGACGCAGACCCGTCCGGGTCAGGCTCAGCAGCACGCGCCTACGGTCCGCGGGATCGTCGCGGCGCTCGACATAACCGGCGCGGACGAGGCGGTCGGCGAGGAGGCTCGCCGCGGGAAGGCCGAAGCCGAAAAGCTTGGCCAGGTGGCCCACCGATGCCTCGTTTTCGTCGCGAAGGAAAAACAAGGCGCGCACCTGCTGCATCGAGATGTCGAGGTCCCGCCACTTGCTCGCGCTCGATGTCAGAAGGGCCCGATGTAGCGTTCTGTAGGCGGCCAGCGCCTCTTCAGTTGAGGGTTCGGACATAGTTTCGAAATATTAAACTATTCAGAAAGACGAAAGCTTCCCCGGTTTGGGTTGCTAGCGGCTCCGCGGCAGGCCCAGCACCCTCTCGGCGAGGATATTGCGGAGAACCTCCGAGGTGCCCGCCTCGATGGTGTTCGCCCGCGAGCGCAGGAACTGGTAGATCCATCCGTCGCCATCGCCAACCTGTCCTGCCGGGCCCGCCATGTCAACCGCCGTCTCGCTCATGCGCTGGTTGAGCTCTGACCACATGAGCTTCAAGATCGAGCCTTCCGGGCCGGGAATTCCATTGCGCTTCACAGCCGTCACCGCGCGGTAGCCGTTGAGTTGAAGCGCGCGGGCCTCGATCGTGTACTGCGCGATCGTCTGTCTGACCAGGGGGTCAGAACCACGACCCAGCCCGCGGGCATGCTCCGCCAGCTCGGCGGCGGTGATCTGAGCGCGCGTCGCAAGCGCCATGCCCAGGGTGCCGCGCTCGTGGAGCAAAGTGGTCATCGCCACGGCCCAGCCGTTGCCCGGCGCATCGAGTACCTGCGACTTCGGCACTTTCACGTCCTTGAAGAAGATCTCGTTGAACTCCGCGTCCCCTGTGATCTGGACGAGCGGTCGCACTTCGACACCGGGACTCTCCATGTCGACGAGCAGATAGGTCAGCCCATCGCGCGGGTTTGTCTCTTTTCGCTCGCGCGTGAGCAACATGCACCACTTCGCGACGTGCGCGAGCGTGGTCCACACCTTCTGCCCATTGACCAGGTAGTGATCACCTTTGTCCTCGGCTTTCGTCTGCAACCCCGATAGGTCGCTGCCCGCGTTTGGCTCGCTAAAACCCTGGCACCAGATCTCGTCACCTGAAAGCAGCGGTGCCAGGTATCGCTGCTTCTGCTCTTCGGTGCCATGAGCAATCACAACCGGACCGCCCATGCCAAGCCCGATCACGTTGATTGGTTCTGGCGTCTGGGCCTGGATCATCTCGTCGTTGAAGATGAGCTGCTCCATGAACCCCTTGCCGCGACCGCCGTACTCCTTGGGCCACGTGATGCCGATGTATCCCGCTTCATAGAGCTTCTTCTGCCACTTGCGCCGGCTCTCGATGAAACCCTTCTGGCCTTCCTCAGGCGAGTCCTTGCGTGGGGCGTTGGCCTTCAGCCAGGTCCGGACCTCGTCGCGAAACGCCTTCTCGGATGTATCGAGCTCGAAATCCACGCCCTTAATCTAGACTCACGGACTCACATGGGCGTGCAATTGGATCATTTCAGCATCGCTCTCCTGGTCCTTCGACCCGACGCGCCTAACCTCGACGCTGGCGCGGCGGCGCGCTTGCAAGACGCGCACATGGCCCATCTCGCCGATCTCCACGAGGCCGGCTTCCTCATCGCGGCGGGGCCTTTGTCCGATGCAAAGTTTCGAGGCCTGAGCATCTTGAACGTCGAACCCGACCGTGCCCGCGAACTCAAGGAAAAGGACCCCGCGGTCCTGGCTGGCAGGTTTTCGGTGCAGGTCATCCCGTGGATTGTTCCGCGCGGAGCAGTCACTTACACGCGCACAAAGTTTCCGCGTTCGGTCACCGATCTCGCCGGCAGCTAGGTCAGGCGACCGCGGGTATTACCTGCTCCGCCAGCAGCTTCAACGCGTCCGAGTCGTCGAGCAGGAAATGTTGGAGCATGAAGAGGTCGACGCCAAGACTCGCGTGCTCACGCATCTGCTGCGCGATCTCCTCCGGGGTGCCGACGAACCAGGCCGAGCGCCGGCTGGTGACTACCTCGTCCGGCGTCATGGTGCTCAGGTCCGGAATGACTTTCGACACCTGCGAAGCTCGCTCGCGAAGCTCTGACTGATCCCTCCCGATGATGTAGCTCGTCATCACGGAATGCCGGATCGATTTCGGGTCGCGTCCGATTTCTCGGCAGCATGCCTCGAGCACGTCACGCCTTTGCCGGTACATGTCGGCATCGAGGCGCGACAGGTTCCATTCGGACGCCTCACGCGCCACGATCGGGAGCGTTCGTTTCTCTCCCTTGCCACCGATCAAAAGAGGCATTGGATTGCGCACCGGTTTTGGGTTCGACTTTTGCCACGCGTCGCGAATGCTGCGGACACCCACTTCGAGAAGATCGAATCGCTCCTTTTGCGTGTAGAACGGGATCCCGAACTCGCGGTGCTCGTTCTCATTCCAGCCCGCGCCGACGCCGAGGATGACGCGGCCGCCCGACAGGACGTCCACCGATGCGGCGATCTTCGCCAGCACGCCGGCGGGCCGAAAAGTCATCGGACTGACCATGGGTCCGAACTCGATCCGTTTCGTCCACTCCGCGGCCATCGCAAGCGAAGTCCAACATTCGATGCAGTCGCGTTCAGGCGCTCCCATCAACGAGATGAGGTGATCGCTGCGACGAAGCGAGTCGAAGCCCAGGGTGTCGGCGTCGTGGCAGATGCGGCGCCACCGTTCCCAGCTGAGGTCCTCCTGGCCTTCGATCATGATCCCGACCTTCGCCATCTTTTCGATCGTAACCGGTAGCTACCGCAGGGCTTCGGTGAGCTGTTCGAGCGGAAGGAAGTTGAGGATGCGTTCCTTTGGGATGCCGGCCCGCCGCGCCATCCACAGGCCCATCGGGACATAGGCGAACTCGGCGGGGGCGTGCGCGTCTGCGTCGAGTGAGAAGTTGCAGCCGAGCTCGAGCGCAAGCCGCGCCATCTCCGGTGACAGATCCATGCGCGCGGGGTCGCAATCGATCTCCAGGGCTACGCCGTGGCGTGCGGCCTCTTTGAAAACGGCCTCGAAGTCGTAGTTCGCGCCTTCGCGGGAACCGGGCCGCCGCCCGGTGGGGTGGCCGATCACGCTCACATGCGGATGCGAGACGGCGCGCAGCATGCGCTCTGTCATGGCTGCGGGCTCCTGTCGGAGCTTGACGTGCGGCGATGCGATCACCACGTCGAGCAGCTCGAGGACCATGTCGGGCAGGTCGAGCGCGCCGTCCTCCAGGATGTCCACCTCGATGCCTTGCAGCAGAGCTACATTCGGGACCTGCGCCTGCACCTCGGCCATCTCGCGCGACTGCGCCAGCAGACGCTCTGCGTTGAGGCCGTGGACGACCGTGATCCGGGGGGAGTGGTCGGTAACTCCGAGGTAGCGGTAGCCCATGGCTTCGGCGCCCCGAGCCATCTCCAGCATCGTCGCCCTGCCATCGCTCCAGTTCGAGTGGGAGTGGACGTCGCCCTGATAGCGGGCGAAGTCGAGGTTGGATTCGTCGTTGAGCGCCGGCTGCCTCATTTGCTCGCGCAGCCGATCGAGGTAGCGGCTGTGTCCAGTTTCCATCAGCTCGGTCAAGACCTTGGCGATGCCCGAGCCCACGCCTTCGATGGTCGTCAACCCGTTGGCCTTGTGCAGCGAGGTAAGGTCGGGCCGTTCCAGCGCAAGCGACCAGGCCGCCGCGGAAAATGCCTTGGCGCGGAACCTCTGCTCGGGATCCTGCCGCAGCAGATAGCCGATTTCCGACAAGACCTGCGCGGATTCGATCGCGTCCACCCATCAATTGTGTGAGCATTCAGAACGTGGCTAAGAGCAAGCCCCGGATCGAAGATCAGATTCCCGACTTGATCGAGTCGCTTCTCGTCGAGCTGGGAGAGGATCCTGAGCGGCAGGGCCTGAGGGCCACCCCCACGCGGGTATCAAAGGCGCTGCGCCAGCTCACGGACGGCTACGGCGTGAAGCCCGAGGACGTCATCGCCGGCGCGGTGTTCGACCAGGACTACGACGAGATGGTCCTGGTCAAGGACATTCCTTTCTACAGCCTCTGCGAGCACCATATGCTGCCGTTTTTCGGTCGCTGCCATGTCGGCTACCTACCGAAGGGGAAGGTCGTCGGGCTGAGCAAGATCCCCCGGCTGGTCGGTGTCTTCGCTCATCGGCTGCAGCTGCAGGAGCGCTTGACGAAGGACATCGCGGAAGCCCTCAACAGCACGCTGTTGCCAAAGGGGGTCGGCGTGGTGCTCGAGGCCCGGCACCTGTGCATGGAGATGCGGGGGGTCGAGAAGCCGGGTGGTCAGATGATCACGTCCTGCATGCTCGGCACCTTCCGCCGGGACCCGCGCACGCGCGCCGAGTTCCTGGATCTGGTTCGCCGCCCTTAATTCCCCGAACTAGATCCCATATCGTTTTGTCAAGGCTTTCGGCCTCGTTTGTTGGGGTCGAAGCTCTGACCAGATCGCCAGACGCCCCAGACGATGGCCAACGCCTTGGCCATGCAGTGGCCGATTGCGTTCATGGGCGCCTTGCCCTGCTCACGCTTGCGACGATAGTGCTCGTTGATGATCGGGTTGTGCTGGATGCCGACAACGGCCATTCGATAGAGAGCTGAGCGCAGGTAGGAATTACCGGTCTTGGCCATCCGCCAACTGGTCTCGGCCTTCTCACCATGGCGACCTGAGCTCTGTTCTTTGGGATGAGTGCCGGCATAAGCTGCCAGCTGGTCGAAGTCGTCGAACCTCCAGATGTCGCCAATCTCAGCGATCAGGGTGGCGGCGGTCGCCGCCCCCACGCCGGGAATGGTCTGGAGCCGCAGCGCCAGCTCGGAGTCGAGTAGCCCAGCCACCCGAACTTCGGCCTGCTCGATTTGTTTGGCCAGAAGGTCGTACTGCTGAATCAGCAGGCCAACCTCGAAGGCCATCTGCTCATCCATCTCCGGCGGGGCGATGGTTTGCTTGGCCAGCTCCTGGATCCGGTGCGCCTTGGTCTCGCCCAACCGCCGGCTGCCACCTGGTCGGATGGCATCCGCCAAAGTGCCCAGTCGCCGCCGCGCCGCGGCACGAGCGGTCGGCGCCTGGCGAAGCACGGCCAGGGCGGTGTCGCAAGTGGGGTCTTCGAACGCTTCCTTGAGTTCGGGAAAGCCAATCTCAATCAGTCGGGTCAGCCGCTGGCAGACGTTGGCCTGGTCACGCACCAGGCGCATGCAAAAGCGGGCGGCTTCTTTGACCTCGGCTCCCAACAGCGGTTCACGCGTACGCAGTTGCTCGGCCATTCCCAGCGCTGCCAGTGTGCGCGCATCGGCAGGGTCAGACTTGGAGCGCTGCAGCCGGCTTTTGGCAAAGTACTTTGCCTCCAGCGGGTTGACCACCGCGACTGGAATGCCACGCCGATACAGATGGCTGGCCAGCGGCCACCAGTAGTGACCGCTCGACTCCATCACCACCCTTTCCAGCGGTCCCTGCCGCTCCAGCCAAAGGTCGAGCTCATTGAACCCGGGCCGAGTCGCGGCATAGCGGAAGACTTGCTTGTCTGCTTTCGCCTCGCCGGAACGACAGACCGCTGCGACGTGTTTGTACGCCCCTATATCGATGCCGACCACCTGACTCATGACGACCTCCTCGTTGTGGTCGACCCCTGGGGCGCTCGCTTACCTCCGCCTTGCGTGTGCTGATGCTCCATTGCCGGTCTCGGCCGTCGGATCCCAATCTCCGCTGTGGACGAAGGGCGAGGGCCGACATCTAGTTCAAACGGTCGGAGCCGGATAGCCCGGTGTCGGTCTCCCCGCGAGGTCAGGCGAATTCTGACCTCCCTACGCTGTATATCAGCTCGCTAAGCAGGTCGGCGACTGAACCGCTATCGACGGCGTTGGAGTGGTCGCCGCGACCAGCTTCGCGGGTACCCGCCCGCAAGACATCGAGGCTGCGAGAAGGCCGGCCAGGGCCAACATGGAAACCAGCTTGGCGAGGTCGCGCCGCCTAAAAAGGCTCAACGAGCTCACGAATAGTCCGCCGATCGGTACGACGGCACCGAGTACCAGGGCGGCGGCAAGTCCGGTGCCTGGCCCTCTAGGTCCGGCTGGAATTGCGGGGCATGGCGTCGGGCTGGGCGACGGGCAGCCGGGCGACGTGTCGCCGCTCGCGCACGACGGCGTCGGAGTTGGGCGCGGGCCAGGCGAGGCTCGGGGCGGCGTCGGGGACGGCCGAGAGACAGGCGAAGGTGCATTGGTTGGGGTACTGGTCGGAGTGGGGGAAGCCGCGGGCGATGGCGAAGGGGATGGTGGGGGTA
>WNGJ01000362.1_pt1 | contig 39810 bp, 33 predicted proteins | sample 5400611 | NCBI WGS metagenome assembly WNGJ01 (sample SAMN13153375, study PRJNA577476) | soil metagenome | isolation source: 40 cm soil or saprolite under Garry oak tree replicate 1 | place: USA:California | collected 2016-06-15
GCCACCGGGTGCGGATCGGCTCGCATCAACTGCAGCACATCGGCCGCGCTGAGCTCCCAGTCAAGGGCACGGCACACCACTCGGTGCGGCGCCTGCGACCCCATTTTCGCGCCCTCCCCTTATCGGTGCTGCCTCCAGGCTCTAGACCGCCTCCGCTAGCTAAATCGATCTAGTGTAGCGTCATGCCACCCGTGGCGCGTGGCGCGGCAGCCGCGGGACGTCGTCGGCGGCTGCGGCTATCCGCGGATCGTGTGTGATGACGATAACGGTGTGCCCGGCCGCGAACCGGCGGATCACCGCCAGCAGGCGCTGCGCGCTGGCCGCGTCCAGGCCGGTGGTCGGCCGCTTCGGCGGGGTCTTCTTCCTGGCCGAAAGGGTTGGGATGGGCAGCTTGAGCGACATAAGAAACTCCTGACACTTAACCCTCGCCATTTCTCAGGCGCTTACAGCAGTCAAGTTATGGATCCCGTTTCTCAAAGGTCTCTCAGCAGGCTGCGGAAAATGCGCGGATTGATCCAATGGAGTAGGGCGGTCAGGAAATAGTGCGCTTGCCGCCAGCGGGTTACAGGTTGAGCAGCAGGCCGGCGTCCGCCCGGCGTGGCCCGGGTCCGGCCGGGAGCGTAGAGCCAGGTCGTTCGGTAAAGATCTTTACAGTCCCGAACGGTCCGGGTGTCACGCCCGGTCGGCTGGATGCTGGCAGCCCAGCGGTCCGGCGGGAAGACTAGGGAAAGGGCACGCCGGTGCCGCCAGGGAGGAGGCCGCGTGAGCAGGACCGGAACGGCCGCAGGCCGGGACGCCACGGCCCGGGATACCGCGGCCCGGGAGGTCGCGGCGCGCATGGCCGCAGCCGCGGCGGCCTGGCTCGACGCGCTCAGCCTGGGGCAGCGCGCGGTGGCCAGCGGCGGCGCGCCCAGTCCGGACGCCGGGTCCGACGCCGAACGCAGGCGCTGGTTCTACACCCCCACCGACCATGGCGGGCTGACCCTCGGCGCGCAGCGCCCGGCCCAGCAGCGCCTGGCCCATCAGCTGGTCGCCACCGGGCTCTCCACCGCCGGGTACGTCACCGTAGCCACCATCATCGGGCTGGACAACGTGCTCGATCACGTCGAGGGCTGGACCGTCGACTGGGGCCGCGAACGGGGCCGCGACCCCGGGCTGTACTACCTGCGGGTGTTCGGTGAGCCCGGCGGCGCGGCGCCGTGGGGCTGGCGCTTCGGCGGCCACCACGTCTCGCTGAACAACGTCGTCGTCGACGGCATGGTTCGCTCGACGACCCCGTGCTTCTTCGGCGCCGACCCGGCGGTCTCCCCCCTGCTGGGTCCGGCGCCGCTGCGCCCCCTGGGCGGGGCCGAGGACCTGGCCCGCGACCTGGTCCGCTCGCTCGATCCCGGCCAGGCCGCCCGCGCGATCCTGCTCGACCGGGCGCCGTCGGACATCGTCGGTGGCAACCGGGCGCGCCTGTCCGATGGCGACCAGGTGATCCATCTCCGCGACATCTGGCGCGGGCAGTTCACCGAGCGCAGGCTCGCCGAACGGGTGACCCAGATGGGCGACGGCGCCGAGCTGGCCTCCGGCTACGACGCCCGCGACCACCAGCGGGTCGCGCTGACCAGCGTGCCGAAGGGCCTGCCCGCCGCCGAACTCGGCGCCGGGCAGCGGGACCAGCTGCGCGGGCTGCTGGCCGCCTACCTGGGGCGGGTCCCTGACGGCCTGTCGGCGCAGGCCGACTACGCCGACGACGCCGCGCTGGACGCCGTCCACCTGGCCTGGGCCGGGCCCACCGGTCCGGGCCAGCCGCATTACTACCGGCTGCAGGGCCCGCGGCTGCTCATCGAGTACGACAACACCCAGCGCCAGGCGAACCACGCCCATTCGGTGTGGCGTGACCCGGCGGCCGACTTCGGCTACGACGTCCTCGGCGCGCACCTGACCGCGCACCACCTGTGAGAGCTGGGTCAGCCCGGGTCAGTGAACCGGGGCGGCCGCTTCCCGAACTCGGCGGCGACCGCCTCGACCTGGTTCGGGCTGCCGATGAGGGCGCCGATCTCCTTCTGCTCCGCGGCGAAGCCGGTGGCCAGGTCCACCCGGCCGGCCAGGTCCAGGAGCCTCTTGGCCGCCCGGATGGCGTGGGGGCTGCGGGCGGCCACCGAACGCGCCAGCTCGAGGGCGGCCTGGCGCGGGTCAGCATCGACCCTGGTCGCCAGGCCCAGCGCGACGGCCTCCTCGCCGCGCACCACGCGCCCGGAGAAGGTCAGCTCCTTGGCCACGTCCCGGCCGACGAGCTCAGGCAGCAGCTGGGTGCCGGTCATATCGGGCACCAGGCCCCACCTGATCTCCAGCACCGACATCCTCGCGTCGGGCGCGACGATGCGGATGTCGGCGCCGAGCGCGATCTGCAGACCGCCGCCCAGGGCATTGCCGGTCACGGCCGCGATGACCGGGACGGGCATCTCCGCCCAGACATAGGCGGCGCGCTGTCCGGTGGCCTGCGCCGGCCCGTCGCCCGGAGGCAGGTCGACCTGGAGGCTGAGCCGCTCGCCGTCCCGCATCGCGGCGAACGAGCCGAAGTCCAGGCCGGCGCAGAAGTCCGGCCCCTCGCCTGAGAGCACGACCGCACGGACGCCGGGTTCGGACTTGAGCCGCTCGCCCGCCGTGACCAGGCCGGCGAACATCGCCCCGTCCAGGGCATTGCGCTTCTCCGGCCGGTTCAGGCGGACATCCGCGATCCCGTCGGTGATCGTCACCGTGACTCGCTCTTCGGTCATCCCTGCTCCCCTCGGACACGTCCCCGCTCTGCAGTCTTACCCAGCCTGATACCGGTGCACTGCCGGGCGCGATGATTGCAGAGGCGTTCAAACCGGGCGTAGGAGCTGTCGCTCGAGCACGAGCGGAAGAAGGAGATCGCGATAGCCGTGCTGGTCGAACAACACCGTGAGCTGGTCGCCGTCGTAGCGCTGGACGGTGCCTTCCCCCCAGCGTTCACTCAGCACGCGTTCGCCCACCGCGAACGGCTCGACTGCGGTCGGCCCCGCGACGCGCATCGCATCGTTGTCGCAACGCCCGCACGGGCCGCGGTAACTCGCATGTAGTCGGGGCGAAAGTCGTGGCCCCACTGGCTGATCAGGTGTGCCTCGTCGACGACGAAGAGTCCGGGTCGTGCGCGACGCAGCGCGTCCCGCGCCTGCACGTTTGTCAGCTGCTCCGGCGAGACGAAGACGAAGGTGTCGGAGTCGCAGGTGGCAGCGAGCGCATCCGCCCGCGCACCCGCTGACTGCTGCGAGTTCAGGACGACCGCACGGAGATTCGCCGCTCGGAGATGCGCGAGCTGGTCGTCCTGCAGCGCGATCAACGGCGAGACGACCACCGTCGGCCCGTCCCGCATCAGGCCTGCGAGTTCGTAGATCGCCGACTTGCCGCCGCCAGTCGGCAACACGGCCAGCACGTCGCGCCCACCGGCCGCCGCGGCAACGGCACGCAGTTGCCCGGCTCGCAGACGCTCGAAGCCGAGGCGAGATCGAGCGAGCTCGTGGATCGACCTGTCGCTCATAGGGACAACGCTAGCGGCTGAGTTGATCTTCCTTACCGTGACTGGCTGTGCGCCATGATTAGCGGATGGCGGATGCCCGTGACCCCTCCTCCCGGCGCAGCTCGGCGACGGTCCGTTCGCTCGTCCTGCGGGCCGCGCGGGAACTGTTCGACGAGCGGGGATACGAGCGGGCGGGCACGCGCGAGATCGCCGGCCGGGCTGGCGTGACCCAGGCCCTGGTTTTCCGGCATTTCGGCACGAAAGCCAACCTGTTCGTGGAGGCCGTCTTCCAGCCGTTTTACGATTTCGTCGCCGGTTACCTCCGGCGATGGGCGGACCAGGGGCACGGCAGCAGCAGTTCCGCCCGCGACACCGAGGTCTTCGTCAGCGGGCTGTACCGGCTCCTGCTCGACAACCGCAAGCTGCTGGTGGCGCTGTCGGGGCAGGCAAGTGGCGCATCACCGGAACTGCCGGCCCACGCCGCCGCGTTCCTGCGGGAGGTCTTTGACCGCCTGGAACGCGAGGTCAACCTCGAGATCCAGGCGCAGGGAAGCGAGACGATGGACGCGGCGTACGCGGTCCGTTTTACCTTCGCCCTGGTCTACGGCGTGGCCATGCTGGATGAGGCACTCTTCCCGCCGGGCCAGCTGCGACCCGATCACGCGTCGATCGCGGACCAGATGGCCGGTTTCGTCCTGCGCGGGTCGACCATGCGGGGGCACTGACCGCAGGCCCGCCCCGAAGTCCAAATTAGATAGCACCGATACCTTGACGCGGGCCGCTCACGCACGCAGACTTATGTGCGTAAGAGAAGTCATACTTATTTAGCTATTTGTGCTATTAGGCGATCCTCGGATCGTGCGGTGACCGATTCCCGTCGCTTGACGCTACTGCCTGGCGAAGGGTGAGCATTATGGAGGACCGCAATGCTTGATTTCGAGCCCGAGGGTCGGCTGTACATCGACGGGGAGTTCCGGGAGGCGGCCGCGGGCGGGCGCTTCGACGTGCGCAGCCCGAGCGACGAGTCGGTGGTAGGCACGGCGGCGGACGCTCAGGCCGAGGACGTCGCCGCCGCCGTGGGCGCAGCGAGGCGGGCCGCTAACGAGTCCTCGTGGGGCACCGATCACGCCTTCCGCCAGCAGGTCCTGCGCCAGTTGCAGGACGCGCTGCGCAAGCATTCGGTGGGGGCTAAGCAGATCCAGATCGCCGAGGCGGGCACTCCGGTCTCGAACATCGGCTCGCACATTGACGTGATGACCGAAGACATGACGTACTTCAACGACCTGATCGGCCGCTTCCCCTGGGAGACCGACATCGGCGTGCACCAGGGCGTCGGCCTGCCGAGTAACCGCCGGGTCCGCTACGAGCCGTACGGCGTGGTCGGGGCGATCACGCCGTGGAACGCGCCGTTCATGACCGACATCTGGAAGATCCAGCACGCGCTGGCCACGGGCAACGCCGTGGTGCTCAAGACCGCGCCGGACACGCCGCTGACCGGCGCCTTCATCGCCAAGGTGGCGCACGAGCACACCGACCTGCCGCCCGGCGTGCTGAATGTGATCAGCTCGCTGGACAAGGCGGCGGCGGGCGAGGCGCTCACCGGGGACCCGCGGGTGGACATGTACCACTTCACCGGATCACCCGGGGTCGGCCAGCGGATCTTTGAACGTGCGGCCGTCGGCATCCGTAAGGTCTGCCTGGAACTCGGCGGCAAGTCCGCCAACATCATCCTCGACGACGCCGAGCTGGCCGTCGCGCTGCCGGTGAGCATCGGGATGTGCATGTCCAACAGCGGCCAGGGCTGCGCGCTCGCCACCCGTCTCGTCGTGCACACCTCCCGGTACAACGAGGTGCTCGACGCGCTGGCGGCCGCCGTCGGGGCGCTGCCCTGGGGCGACCCGGCCGACCCGGTCAACATGGTCGGGCCGATCATCAACGCCGCTCAGCTAGCGCGGATGGAAGGGCTGGTGGACCGGGCGCGCGAGGCCGGCGCGCGGGTTCTCGCCGGCGGCCGCAGGGGTGACTCGCCGACCGGCGGCAAGGGCTTCTGGTATGAGCCGACCGTCGTCGCTGACGTCGACGAGAACGCGGAGATCGCGCAGACCGAGGTCTTCGGGCCCGTGCTGACCGTGGTCCGCTACGCCGGCGGCGATGACGAGGCGGCCCGCGTCGCGAACAACTCCCGCTACGGGCTCTCGTCCTACATCCAGACCCAGGATCCCGACCGGGCCTGGCGCCTGGCGAACCGGATGAAGGCGGGGACCGTCAACATCGGGCCTTCGTTCTACCTTTCCCCGGACACGCCGTTCGGCGGGTATGGCATCAGCGGTGTCGGGCGTGAGCACGGCGAGGACGGGTTCCGCGAGTATCTCCAGGCCAAGACCATCGCGACGCCCGCGGTGCCGGCATGAGTTGCCCTGTGTCAAGCCCTTCTTCGTCAGGCAGCGATTGGCTGATGTTGTTTGAGGAGCGCCTGGAGGCTGTTGTGGGCGGCGGGGTCGTAGGGGACGTGGTCTTGCCAGCACCGCCAGATGACGTGCGCCCAGGCCCGGGCAAGGATGCGCACGGCGTGGGGGTGGTCGCAGCCGCGGGCGATGGCCTTGTCGTAGAGGTCGGCGGCCCAGGGGCTGGCCCGGCGGGAGTCTCCGGCGAAGTCGCACAGGGCGTCGCGGAGCTGCTTGTCTGCTCCCCACCGGAACGTGACGGACTTGACCTTGCCCGACTGCCGGGTGGAGGGGGCGACTCCGGCCAGGCAGGTCAGGGAGTCGCGGGTGGGGAAGCGGCCGCGGGCGTCGCCGATCTCGGCGAGCAGCCGGGCCGCGCGGATGGTGCCGGAGCGGGGCAGGGACGTGAAGATCACCGCGTCGGGGTGGGCCTCCATCTGGGCGTCGATGCTGGCGGCCAGGGCCTGGATCTGGGCGTTCAGGACCCGCAGGACGGCGACCAGGGCGAGGGTGGTCCCGGCGTGGACGCGGGCGTGCTGGCCGGCCTGGCCGCGGGGCGCGGCCAGCAGCCGGGCGTGCAGGACCGCTGGGTCAGCCCTCCCGCTGTAGGAGACGGACTTCAGCCAGGCGGCCAGCCGCAGGGGCGACAGCCAGTCCGCCTGCTCCTGGGTGGTGAAGCGGCTCACGAACGCCAGGGTGATCGCCGAGTCGATGTCAGCGAACAGCGCCGCGGCGGCCGGGAACACGATCTCCAGGTGGGCCCGCAGCTGGTTGGCCGCGGCGACCCGGTGGCCGACCAGGTCCCGGCGGGCCCGCACCGTCGAGCGCAGGGCGGCGGTCTGCTCGCTGTCACGCGCCATGGGCCGCAGCCGCCGGGCGTCGGTGCGGACCACGTCGGCCAGTACGTAAGCGTCGAACCGGTCATCCTTGTTGCCGGCCGACCCGTACCGGCTGCGCAGGTTCTTGACCTGGCCCGGCGGGATGACGAACACGGTCAGCCCGGCCTGCAGCAGCGCATCGACCACCGGCCCGTCGCCGCGCTCGATGCCGACCTGCGATGCCCCGGCGCGCAGCAGCCGGGCGGCCATCTGCCTCAGCCCGGCCGCATCGTGGCGGACGGTGAACCGCTCCAGTACCTCGCCCTGGTCGCCGACCACGCAGACAGCATGGTCCTCCTTGGCCCAGTCAACTCCCGCCGTGACGCGCACCGTGGCAGCACCCGGGTTCATACTCATGGTTGTCCTCTCGCTGTTGCATCAGTGGGAAGACACCCGGTGGTCCCGGGACACCGCAGCCGGTCGCTCACTGATCGGCGCTCATTGGCGCATAGCCCTGTAGCCAGTCGGGGTGTCCTGGGCCGCCGGGCCTCGCGGAACTCATGCTGGACCTCGAGGGTCGAGCGACAGTGGCGATGGCCCGGCGGGGACCAGGGGTGCACCCGAACCCTCCCACTCAGCGAACAAGTGAGTGACTCGGTTAGAGAAATGGTGCACCAGTGAGCGGCAACGGGGACCGCGCGCCTCGCACCGCTGCGGGTGGCGGGCGCCTGGCCGGCCAGACCGTCCTTATCACCGGCGCCGGCTCCGGCCTCGGGCGCGAAAGCGCGCTGCTGTTCGCCGCCGAGGGCGCAAATGTCGTGGTCACCGATCTCATCCCCGCCCGGGTCGACCGGGTCGTCGGTGAGCTGCGGGCCGCAGCCGGTGTGGCGGTCGGCGCCCGGGCCGACGTGCGGGTGGCGCAGGACACCGTCGACGCGGTAGCGCTGACGGTCCGGACCTACGGACGGCTCGACGTGCTCATGTGCTCGGCGGGGGTACCGGAGGAGGGCTTCGGGACGCTCGCGTTCGAGGACATCTCGGTGGATGGCTTCACCTCGATGCTCGCCACCAACCTCACCGGCGTGTTCCTCGCCGCACGTGCTGCCGTCCCGGTGATGAAGCAGCAGCGCCGGGGCACGATCCTGGCCGTGTCGTCGATGGCCGGGTTCGTGGCCTATCCGGGTTTCCCGGGATACGCGGCGGCCAAGCACGGCGTGAACGGACTGGTGAAGGGAATGTCGCTGTCCCTCGGCGGGTACGGCATCCGGGCGAATGCCCTGTGCCCGGCGCACGGCATGAGCATCAACTTCGCGATGCCGCCCGACGCGGACGTCCTCGGCAGGAGCTACGAGGAGATGCAGCCCTGGGATCCGGCCTCGAATTCGATCCCGCTGAAGCTGGACCGGCCGCCATCGCTGCGCGACAACGCCAACGCCGCCTTGTTCCTGGTCTCCGATGAGTCCGCGTACATGTCCGGGGTGTGCCTGCCGGCGACCGACGGCGGGAACCTCGCCCGTACATCGATCATCTTCCCGGGCGATCTGGGCGGTCACATGGGCGTCCTGCCTGATGCCCTCGCACAGGACATCACCTAGCTGTCGCCGACCGGAAGCTCGGCCGTAATCCGCGTTCCCGCTCCGGCGTGGCTCGTAATGCTGATCATTCCCCCCGATGCCTCGACACGGTCGACGAGACCGATGAGCCCGGAGCCCCGGGAGGGATCTGCTCCCCCGATCCCGTCGTCGCGGATCAGAAGGTTCAGCGCCCCGTCCTGCACCGTGACATGAACCTGAACCACGGATGCCTGCGCATGTTTGGCCACGTTGGCCAGGGCTTCGCTGACGACGAAGTACGCCGCAACCTCGACCCGCTGGGGCAGGCGAGCCTGCGTGCCGATGTCGAGTTTCACGGGAACCGCGGAACGGCGGGCCAGCGCCTTCAGCGCGGGGCCGAGCCCGCCCTGCGACAGGATGGCCGGATGGATGCCGCGGGAAAGCACCCGGAGTTCTTCGAGCACCTCGGCGATGCCATCGGCCACACGAGCCAGCTCGTGTCCCAGCTCGACCTGATCGGGCCGGACGGCTCGCTGCGCCGCGCGGAGGCCGAGTCTAAGTGAGACCAGCCGCTGTTGCGCCCCGTCGTGCAGGTCACGCTCGATCCGCCGCCTCGTCTCGTCGCTCGCCGTTATGATCCGCGCCCGGGAGGCGGCGAGGTCGGCCCGCGCCTGGGCGTTGGAGATCGCGGTGGCTACCAGCTCGGTGAACTGCGTGATGCGGTCCTCGAGACCGGAGGCCGGCTGGTGCTGCTGCCAGGCGGCAACCATCACGCCCCACAGGCGATCCTCGACGAGGATCGGCGCCCCGGCCGCCGAACGGACTCCGAGCCGGCGGAGCACGTCGGCGACAGAGCCCGGTGGCCCATCGAAGCTGTCGAGCCTGACCGCGCGGCCGGTGCGCCATACCGCCGCGGAGACGCTCCGGCCATCCAGCGAATAGCTCGTCCCCGGCGGAATCGTCAAGGCAGGGTCGCTGCGGGCCGCGACAACAGTGGCCATGTTGTCGGGCCCATAGCGAAGCAGCCTCGTGTTGTCGGCGTCCAGCAGCAGATGCATTTCCGCGACGACCGCATCGAAGACCTCGGCCGGGGCGACGCCCTTGGCTACCAGCGTCGCCACCCGCCGCAACGCGGCCTGTTCCTCGCTGGCGCGCCTGCTGTCGGTCACATCCCGGGCGGCGGCGTAGATGAGGCCCTCCTCCGGCACTGAACGGGCACTCCACTGGAGCCAGCGCACGACGCCGTCGCTGCGGATGTACCGGTTCTCGAACTGAGTGATCTCGGAGCCGCCGGCCAGGCCATCGTGTACCTCCCGGGTGCCTCCCCGGTCATCCGGATGAACGAAGTCGAAGATGGGCTTGGCCAGCAGCTCCTCGCTGGAGTATCCGAGCGTCCGCTCGAAGGCGGGGTTCACTCGCTTGAAGTAGCCGTCCTGGCCCGCGACGCAGAGCAGGTCGAGCGAGAGGTTGAAGATGCCTGCCAGCTCACGCTCGGCTCGCCGACGCCGGCGGTGCAGCTTGGCGAAGGCGGCCGTGGTGTCGTTCATCCCGGCCAGCAGCTGAGCCCAGGTTCCCTCGAAGGCACTGACATCAGCGCGATGGTCCAGCCGATTGGCGCTGATCGCGGCGTTCGTGGCCCGGATCTCGCCGGCCAGGCGCTCGGCCGTGACGTGCAGGTCGCGGAAGGCGGCGGCGACATCGCCGATCTCGTCGCGGCCGACGTAGCTCACGTCGGAGGCAAGGTCACCGCTCGACAGAGTCCGCGCACCCTCGGAGACCTCCTGGAGGGGCCGGGTGATGGACCGCCGCAGCGCGAGTCCGAGGGCGGCGACGACCGTCAGCACCGCGAGCAACAGGCCCAGATCGCGGATACCGCCCGTCCGCGCCGCATGGAGGTCCTGTGACGCGGTGATCGCCAGGTCGCTGGCCGCGCCGCGCTCCAGCTTCCGCAAACCGTCGATCCGGGTCCCGGAAGCGTCTAGCCACGTCCCCAGGGAGGTGTGCGCGACCGCGCTCCGCGGATCGGCGAGAAATTCGGTCCGCACCTGCTGCACAGCAATCCCGGCCGGGGTGAACAACACTCCCTCGAGGTCCGCGGTCAGGCCCCCCGCGGCGTTCCGGCGGAAGGCGTCGAGCTCCGCGCCTTCCAGCGTCGCCCAGCGGCCGGCCACGGCCGCCTGGTCAAACCCGGGCCCGCCGAGCACCGCCGCCACATCTACGCGTTCGCGCTGGGCGGCCTCGATCGCCTGCAAGATCGCGATGTATGCGTCGGCGGCCCGGCCGGAGGCCTGCGTCGGCCGGCCTGCGACCAGCTCTCCCACGGTGTTGATCAGGCGGTTGACGATCACGCTGTAGGACTCGGAGACATCCTGGGCCGAAAGCGACCCGCTCGCGACCTGAAGCCGTCGGGCAGCCAGCTGCCGCCGCGCAGCGCCGAGCCGGCCGGCCACGTCCACGGTCCCGTTCCAGCCTACGGCGCTGGCCTCGGCCTGGTGCAGCGCCTGGTTCACGTCATGCTGCGCAGCGGCCAGCCCGGCCTCGGCCTGCGCGCCGGGGCGCAGACGCAGCAAGACGGTCGCGGTGCGCTCCGCCGCAAGCTGGTCGGCGACCCCGGCCATCGCGAAAGACAGCCGCGCCGCGGTCCGGAAATCTTGTAGTTCGCTGGCGGCGCGCCAGTCGGCCAGGGCGGTGAGGCTCGTGAAGCCGAGCAGCACGCACACCGGCAGCAGGACGAGCAGCATCAGCTTGGTGCCCACCTTCAGCCGCGCGAGCAGCGGTATTCGGGTGCGTTCAGGCGCCTGGGGCCCCGGCATCCCGCTCAGGGCTCCAATGCCCGGTAGTAGTGGTTGGCGGCGAGATTGCCGTCGATCTCGCGCACCGCGGCATCGAGCGCCTTGCGGACGTCCTGGCCCTGGCTTATTCCGGCGAGAGCCCTGGCGAAGGCGGTGGTGATAGCCGGGTAGGCAGGGGTCTGCGGACGTGGCCGGGCGATCCCGTCCTGCAGTTGCTGGACGTAGATGTGCTCGGTGCCGCTGGCCGCGAAGTTCGGCGACCGGCGGATCGCGCTCAGCGTAGCCGGGATCGCCCCGTTGGCCTGCGTCATCTGGAGCACCTGGGCGGGCTGCAGCAGATAGGACAGGAAGCGCCAGACGGCATCCCCATCCGTCGCGTTGGAGGTAATGCCCCATTGCCACGAGCCCATCCCGCTGCTCAGCCGCGCGCCGAAGCGAGGCAACGGCACGATCTTCAGGTCGTGCCGGAACGTCGCGTGATAGGAGCCATACAGCCAGTGCCCTACCCAGGAAACCGGGGCCGCGCCGCGCAGGAAGGAGTCACTGACGTTGGGATTGACCAGTCCGTCGCGGAACCAGCCTTGCATGATGGTGAGGGCCCGGATAGCGGCGGAGCTGTTCAGGACGCCCTGTGCGGTGCGGTACGTCGAGCGATCGATCAGGTCGCTGCCGGCCGACCACACGATCGGCGCGAACCCGTAGGTCCACCATTCCGGCGTGGTGGCGAGGGTGGTAGAGGTTATCTGCAGGTCGAGTGGCTGACGGTAGCCGGCGCGCTGCAAGCGGTGCAGGATTCCGGTGAACTCGCTGGCGGTCCAGGCATCCGCTATCCCGTTTGGGATCCGTGCCCCGACCCGGCGCAGGATCGACGGGCGGATGTAGAGTCCCAGGCCAGAGTCGAACGTGCCGACACCCCACAATCGCCCACCGTAGGTGCCCTGCTGGACGATTGACGGCAGCAGGTCCGCCCGCAGGCTCTTCGAGACGCAGGAATCGAGCGGCTTGAGCTCCCCTGACCACGCGTAGTTATAGAGGTTCGGTCCGTCGAAGTCGAGGAGATCCGGCAGGTTGCCGCTAGCCGCCGCGGAACGGACCTGATCGGCGTAGCCGGCTTCGGGGACATCGATGAGCTTGACCTTGACCTGCTGCTGGGCGGCGTTGAATGCCGCCACCTGCCGTCCCAGCGTCTGGCGTTCCGCGGGCTGCCCAGTATGGAACCACACCGTGATGAACGTCGGCGTGGTCCCATCGGCCCCCTCGATCTTGCCGTCGCAGGTCGTATCGCCGGGATTGGCACGGTTCTGCTGACCGGCGCAGGCGCTCAGGAACAGGCAGGGCCAGATGATCGCGGCGATGACGCCGCACATGGTCCGGTAGGTTCGCATCTCGCACCTCCGCCCTACCGTGGCGCGTGCGGCCAGTGGCAGCCGGAGCTGAGCTAGCCCCGCCCTCACCGCCGGCCGGGACGCCGTCGTCTTTGACGACAAAGATCATTGAATCACATATCACCGCAGGTCACCTGGCACGCTGGACGTCAGCTGAGCGCCATCCGTCCCATTACCGCCTTATCTCATTTCAGCCGAACGAATACCGGCTAACCCGCCACCCGCTTACGAGCAGCTTCATTCAATGCGGACATTGCATCAGGAAGAATCGCAAAGAAATTCGTGCTGCCAGCATTGATCACCATGCGACTCCAGCCCGGTAGCCGTAGTGACCGTTGGTGCTACCGGGCATCCAGGAAGGTAAGGACGGCGAGGACCCGGCGGTGCATGTCGTCGGCTTCCGGCAGGCGCAGCTTCATGAGGATGCTCCGCACATGCTTCTCCACGGTCCCCCCGGTCACCCATAGCTCGCGCGAGATCCCGCTGTTGGAACGGCCCTCCGCCATGAGCGCGAGCACCTCGCGTTCTCGCGGGGAGAGCACGTCGAGGGGATCGTCAACGCTGCGAGACGCGACAAGTTCCTGGACCAGAACCGGATCCACGACCGAGCCGCCCCGCACGAGCCGCTTCAGCGTCTCGATGAGGTCGTCCACGTCGGCGACACGGCTCTTCAGCAGGTAGCCGCTGCGCTCCCCGCTGGTCAGCAGATCCATCACGTGTTCGACCTCGACATGTGCGGACAAGACCAGGATGGCAATTTCCGGGAACTCGGCCCGGATTACGCGGGCCGCATCGAGACCCTCGGTGGAATGGTCCGGCGGCATTCGGATGTCCACGATGGCCAGCTCTGGCTCCTGCTCCCGGACAAGCGCGATGAGCTGCGACGCGTCACCGCACTGCCCTACCACCGTAAAGCCGGAGTGCTCGAGCAGGCTCGCGAGGCCCTCGCGGAGGAGGACATCATCGTCAGCCAGCGCGACACGGATACCGGTCTCGGTCACCCTTACGATTATCGGTCGCCAGCAGGCGAACGCCTACTCCGACCTCAGCCTTCCGGCCTGAGCGGTATTCGTCGACTGTCACCGACCCGGTGATCCTCAGCTGGCTCCCCCGGCGAGCACTCAGCTGCTGGCCGGCCAGTCGAACCAGGCCCAGACGCTGCGGCCGGCCGGGCCAGCCGCGATGCCCCAGTCGGCGGTGAGGGCGGCGACGATGCCGAGTCCCCGGCCGCGGTCCAGGCTGGAGCCCGCCTCGGCCCATGGTCCCCCGTCATCGTCGATGGCAATACGCACGTGATCGCCTCGGCTGACCTCGACGTGGAGGGTGAACGTGCCGCCGGGCCGTCGCGAGCGGCTGTGCCAGACGGCGTTAGCGGCTAGTTCGGAGGTGCAAAGGATGATCTCATCGGCGGCCGGGCAATCCTCGAGCAACTCCGTGAGTTCACGGCGCACGTGGCGTATCTGGTCCACGCGGCCGGGATAGCTGGTGACATAGAGGTGAACGCACAGTGCATCAGCGCAGCAGGCAGGCATTGGTTTTTTAGGACGCCAGGGCCGGCCGCAGGGCGGCGGGATGCCCTTGGCGTCCCGTGGTGCCAGTGACCGTTCCGCTGCCATTTTCAGCGACCCGGCGTGGCCGGTCCGCGATGTGCAAGTGCGGTCCCGGGTGGCCTTTCGGGAGCTCGCAGCCGATCGGCTCGTCAGCGGCCCGTGCGCCGCACCGCGGCGGGATGCTCGTGTGGTCCTGCTCCCGGCACGACCAGTGATCGACGCACACCGAGCCGTCCGGGTGATAGAGCCATGCCGTGTTCACCTTGCGCCTCCAGCCACCTAGGCGAGCCGGTCCTAGATCAGCGCCCTCCGACAGCTCCTGATCGATCTGCTGGTCAACCGCCCGCAGTACCGCGGCGAGCACGGGCTGGCGTTCGGCCAGCAGCTTGCGCACGTACTCTTTGTTCTGCCTGGCTCGAATGTTAGCGCTCACAACGAATCTCCGACTCTCGAACTGCCATCTGTCCCTCAGGCCGCCCTTGGCATAGCGGATGCCCGACGGGGGATTACCACCAGGTTGTCCAGCACCAGTACCCCCGCGTCGTCGAAGAGCACGACGCCGTTGCAGAGCAGGCTCCAACCTTGCTCTGGGTGGCACGCCAGCACACATGCGGCTGCGCGGTCCCGCGCCGACGCGCTAGGACACCGGGGCTGATGCTGGCACACGGTTTCCTCCAGCAAGGCGGGCTGTTCTGGGTGGCACCGCGGCCCTCGTCGTAAGGCGCCCGGCGATCGACACGTTCGTGCCGCATCTAGCGACAATCGCACATGATCCCGGTTCCGTCTTTACGGCATGCACCCAAACCCCACTACCGGCTAGCAGGAATGTCCGGGTTGGGTCATAGATACCACCGTCGGCCAGGCTGGGCAGCCTGGAGGACTCGATGTACTCGATGTACTCGATGTATCAGCGCAGCACTTGCCCGCTCTGTCGGGTGTCGGCCGCTTGCTGAGAGGCAGCTGGAGATCGCGGTCGGCCAGCGGGCGGAGGCTTCGGATGAATCGCTTGAGCCATGGGAACACAGGTTCCGGGGAGGCTCATTCCCGGGGGTTCCCGCCGCCCCTCCTGGTGCGGACCAGGGAATCCGGACGGAGCCTGGCGGCGGGCCCTGCGTACCTGGTCGGCCGCGATCCCGAGGCTGACATCGTGATCGACGACGCCCGCGTGTCCTGGCGGCACGCGGTGCTCCGGCTGGAGGACGGCCGCTGGGTGCTCGCGGACAACGGCAGCACCAACGGCAGCTACGCCGAGGGCCGGCGGGCGGACCGGATCGAGATCGACGGGGATTGCCTGGTCCGGCTCGGCGACGCTGCCGACGGGCCACTCCTGAGCTGCACCGTCAGCGGCGCGGCCGGGACGTTGCGCATCGGCCGGTCGCCGGACAACGACATCGTGGTCTCCGACCTCAGCGTCTCCAGCCACCACGCCGAACTGCACACCGTGGCGGGCGCGTACCGCATCGTCGACCTGGGAAGCCATAACGGCACCTTCGTCAACGAGCAGCGCGTCACGGTCGTGCAGCTGTCCGAGGGGGACACCGTCGGTCTCGGCGACAGCACGTTCCGGCTGGCCGGCCGTGAACTGCAGGAGCTCGCCCCGGCCGGGGAGGCGCAGATGCCGCCCGCCCCCCAGCCCGGGACCGCTGTGCCCGGGACCGCCGTACCCGGCGGCGCGCCCGAGCCCGGCGGCACTGCGCCCGGCGGCACTGCGCCCGGCGGCCCGCTCGAGATCCCGTACGCGGTCCGCTGGCTGGTGCCCAGGGGCGAGCGGTTCGCGAACTTCGACATCCTGAACGACAACGACACGCAGCTCGACTACTACCGCCGCTTCGGGCACGTCTACGCGGTCGGGATCCCGACCAAGAAGTGGCGGCTGGTCGTGGTCTCGGACCCCGAACTGCTCGACGAGGTGGCGGCGGACGAGGAACGGTTCGGCAAGCGCATCGAGGAGATCAACTTCTTCGCCCAGCTGGCCAACTCCCGCGGCGGCGGCATCTCGGTGATCGGCGACGGCGAGCACTACGAGCGGATCCGCCGCGTGATGCTGCCGTGGTACTCGCCGGCCCACCAGCGTACGCAGCTCGAGCGGATGAAGGACCAGGCGCGCAAGCTCGTCGCCGCGTGGTCCGCGATCGGAGACGACGAGCCGCTCGACGCGCGCGGCTGGATGGAGCGCTACACCCTCGAGGTCTCCGGACGCGGCGCGTGCGCCTACGACTTCGGCCTGCTCGACGGGCACCTCGACGACCACGGGAGCCCGCACCCGTTCGCGGCGGCCGTCCCGGCGAGCACCAAGGAAAGCATCCTGCGCGTGGCCGAGCCGCGCCCCGACTTCACGGTCTTCGCCGGGCGGGCGCGACGCGCCCAGCGCAAGGCCTACCGCCGTCACAACGAGGAGTTGTTCAGGACGGCGGACGCGCTGGTCCGCGCCCGGATGCACACGTGTCCGCTCGGGCCGCAAACGGATCTGCTCAGCCGCCTCGTCCAGACGCCGGACCCGGAGACCGGTGAGTTCCTCGACGCCGAGACCATCCGCGACCAGATCCTCATGCACCTGTCCAACGGCTTCAACGGCCCGTCGATCACGGCCGCGTGGCTCGCCTACGTCCTCGCCACGAACCCGGACGTCGAGGAGCGGCTGGTCGCCGAGATCGACGGGATCACCGGCGGCGACCCGGCCTACGACCTGCAGTACGACGACCTGATGGCGCTGACGTACACGACGCAGGTGATCAAGGAGACGATGCGGATCTACCCGCCGATGCCGATCACGATCCGCCGCAGCCTCCGGGACGGGACGCTCGGCCGCTATCGCGTCAGGAAGGGCGACATCATCTTGGTCGGGACGCTCGCCGCGCAGCGTGACCCGCGCTACTGGGGCCCGGAGCCGGACCGGTTCGATCCGGAGCAGTTCGCGATGGACAAGGTCGTCGGCCGGCCGCGGCACGCCTTCATCCCGTTCTCGATCGGGAAGCGGCAGTGCATGGCGCAGGAGGTCACGTTCATGATGCTCCGCGTCGTCCTGTTCGAGATCTACCGGCACTACCGGCTGCGGCTCGCGCCGGGCGCGACGGTGGCGAAGAACACGATCGTGACGACGAAGCCGGCCGCGGTTCCGGTCATCCGGCGACCGCGCGAGCGGACCGGTCCGGCCGCCCGTCCGGCTGAACTGGCTCCCGCCGCACCGCAGGCCGCACCGCAGGCGGCCCCCGAGTGGGGACAGCCGACGGAGATCCCGCGGACCAGCGCCTACCGCCATCTGGTGATCGCGTACGGCAGCAACTTCGGCGCGAACAAGGAGCTGGCCGAGCGCTTCGCCGAACGGAGCGAGTTCCACGGCTACACCACCGACGTGATCACCCTGAACGAGCTCGCCGAATCGGCGCCGCGCGCGCAGCCCTGGCTGCTCGTGGTCATGACCTCCACCTACACCTCGAACCCGCCCTCCAACGCGGCCGCGTTCAAGTCGTGGCTCGAGCGCACCGGACCGGGGACGGGCACCTGGCGGAACTGCCGCTACCTGGTCTGGGGGCTCGGTAACAGCCAGTGGAACGCGTTCCTCGCGTTCCCCCGCTACGTGCAGCAGAAGCTGTCCGAGCTCGGCGCCACGCCGCTCGCCGGGTTCGCCTACGGCGATGTGGGCTCGCCGGTGTGGGACCGCCTGCACGCGGACTGGAACAGCCGGGTCTGGCCCATCCTCCTGGAGCTGTCCGGGGCGCGGCCCACGGCGGACGCGGCCGAGCGCGTCGCCGCAGAGAACGCGGCCTCCGGGACGCTGACCGGCACCGACTCGAAGACCGCGATGCACAGGTCGCTCTTCGGCGCCGACGACGCGACGGAGCCCATCGCGCGTCCGATGAGCGTCACGTCGATCATGGGCCGGATGGCGCCGGGGCCGGCCGATCCGGGTGGCACCCAGCCGAGGGTGCTGCTCGCCCCGGCGATCCTCACCAACGCGGTCGGGATCCGCACGGCCGAGGCGCGCGTCCTGGCCTGCCAGGAACTCCAGGCGGCCGGGTCGCCGAAGCGGACGCGGCAGCTGGACATCGGCCTGCCGCCCGGCCTCACCTACCGGGCCGGCGACCACCTCGGCGTGTGCCCGAGGAACGACGAGGAGCGGGTCGGGCGGCTCGCCAGGCACCTCGGCGCCACCCTCGACGGCCTGTTCATGGCGCCGAAGGCCATGACCGTCCGCGCCGTGCCGAAGGGCGTCGTGCTCCAGGTCCGCAACGTGCTCACCAACCTGGTCGACATCGGCGGCAGGCCGGGCGTCCCGCTGCTCGACCTGTTGCTCGAGAAGGCGGCCGACCCCGGCGAGCGGTCCAGGCTGGCGGAGATCAGGGACGTCCTGGCTGAGCCGGGCGGCCCGGATTCGCCGCTGCGCGCGGCGGTCGACGCGGGCGGCTACGACGTGCTCCGGCTGCTGGAGGAGTTCTCGTCCTGCTCGCTGAACATCTTCGAGTTCCTGCGGGTGGCGCAGCCACTGCGGCCGCGCTACTACTCGGTGAGCTCGAGCCCGCGGGTACACGGCGACGGCGTCGCTCACCTGACCGTCGGCCTGGCGGCCGCGCCGGTGCCTGGCCTGCCCGGCCGGGAGTTCCGCGGGATGAGCTCGCACTACCTGCACACGCTGCGCGAGGGCGACCGGCTGAACGTCTTCCGTGACAGCGCGGACGGATTCCGCTTGCAGCAGGACGTGACGAAGCCGATGATCTTCGTCTCGGCGGGCACCGGCCTGGCCCCGATGCGGGCGTTCCTCTGGGAGCGGCTGGCACTGCAGCGCGCGGGCGTCTCGCTGGCGGAAGCGGCGCTGTTCAACGGCATCCGCTCGAGCAACCTGGACTACATCTACCGCGACGAGATCGGGCGGTTCGCAGCCGAGGGAGTGCTCAACCACGTGCACGTCGCGACGTCGCGCGAACGGCCGGACGCCCGCGACTACGTCCAGGACCGGATCCGCGCGCAGGGCGCGCTCGTCTGGCGCCTGCTCGCGGCCGGCGGGTACGTCTACGTCTGCGGCTCGCAGCCGATGCGCGACGCCGTCCGCGACGCCTTCGCCGACGTCGCCTCGGACCACGGAGCGCTGCCGCGCGAGCGCGCAGCGGCCTACCTCGACCAGCTAGAGACGACCGCACGCTACCGCCCCGACCTATGGGGCTGACCCGGGAGCCACCATGGATGCCCTCGCCCTTGTCCTGACCGTGGCGGCGATGATCATGTTCGTGTTCGCCGCCACCGGCCGCGAGCTGCGCCGCTTCAACGAGATCGCGCTCGGGCTCGTCTTCCTCACCGCGGCGCTGATCTGCCAGTTCACCTCGGTCACGAGCACGCACATCGGGCGGTGACCGTACCCGGTATACGCTGGCGAACACGCTGGGGTTCGGCAGCAAGAGGTGCGATGTGCCGGAAGTGCGCGAATCGGCCGAAACGGCGGCCAGCGCCGACGACTCGCGCCAGCACCCAGCCGCGCGGATCCTGCACGCCGCCTATCCGCCCGGACGCGAGCGGGACCGGGCGATCAGATGGCTGGCCTGGATGGCCGGGCGGATGGACGTCGGCCGAAACCTGGCCTGGTGGGACATCCCGGCCTGGATTGGCGAGCCGTGGCTCAGGTTCGCCCGCACGCTGACTGGGGCGGTACTCCTCGGCCTCGCCTTCGGCCTCGGGTTCGGCGGGTACGCCGGGCCGAGCGGGCTGGCGGCCGGGCTACTGGCGGGCCTGGCCGCGGTGTATATCGGCAACAGGCTGAGGCTGGGGAAGCTCCGGCGGGCACAGCCACCGCAGGCGATGGTCCCGCGGCGGCCCCGGTCCGGGCGGGACGCCGCCATCTTGGCGCTGGCCGTGCTGACCGGCTTGTTCCTCCGGCGCACCCTGATCAGCTTGTGGGCCCGTCCGGTCACGGACTCGCCGTCGGCCAGCCAACCGGGCGGCGCCGGATGAGCAGCGGCTGCTGGACGCCATCGTCCGCGACGCCATCGGCGCGCAGAAGGCGCTGGCCCGCGGGGCTTACCCGCCGGCCGCGCGGAACGCGGCGCCGATCTCCGCCCGGGCCGCCCCGCCGGCCAGCAGCACGTGCAGCAGCAGCCGGGCCTTGACTGGATCGAGGAAGCCGGCGCTGATCAGGCCGTGGCCGAGCAGGTCCCGCTCCGAGCCGGGGAAGCCGTAGGTGGCGGCCAGCACCGATCCCCGGCCGGTACGGGAGGCGAACACCACCGGGATCTGCCCGGCCAGCGCGGCCAGGGTCGAAGACGTCGGCGATGGTGAGGGACGCGCCGGGCACCCGCCGGAAGTCGTGCACCTCGATCGCGGCGCGCAGGCCAGCCAGCCCGGGCACCGCGTCGAGGAGCTGCTGCCCGGTCAGGGCCGGGACCACCCCAACCACCCCGCCGGGCGCGCTGGGCGCCATGGCGATGGTGCCGCCGAGGGTGAACACCGCGACCCGGCCGGGCGAGGGAGGTGAGGCGGTCACGCGAGCTTCTTTCCGTTGGGTGGCAGCTAGCGTAATCATCGTGACCGGCCAGCGCTCGCCCGCGCCGGGGCCGGCCTGGGTCAGGCCGCGGCGTGGAAGGCCTCCAGGGCCTCGCCGGGCGTGGCGTAGTAGGCGCCGGCGCCGAGGGCCGCGCTGATGCCGTACCGGTCGAGCTGCTGCCGCACCGGGCCGAGGACGGAGCTGAGGACCAGGCGCACGTGCCGCTGGCGCAGGTGTTCGACGAGCTTGCTGAGGCCGGTGGACGCGGTGTAGTCGATGTCGCCGATCGCGGCGCAGTCCACGACCATCCAGCGCAGCGGGGCGCCGTGGCCGACCAGGGCCGCGACATCTTCCAGCAGCTTGGCGGCGTTGGCGTAGTAGAGACTGGTCCCGAACCGGTAGACCACCAGGCCCTCCTCGGTGCGGGCGCCCGGCGTGACCGGGACCGCCTGCCAGTGCCCTTCCGCCGACTTCACCAGGACGCTGTTGAGCGGGCTGTAGCTGTGCCGCAAGTGGTCGACGATCGAGGCGACGACGGCGAGCGCGATACCGTACTCGACCCCCAGGATTACCACCGCCACGGTCGTGAGCACGCCCACGGCGTACTCGTGTTTCCTGCAGGCCCGGATGTGCCGCATCTCGGTGACGTCGACGAGCTGGATGGCGATGAGGAAGACCACCGCCGCCAGGGCGGCGTCCGGCAGATAGGCCAGCGGCCCGGTGAACAGCACGAGGACGACCAGGACCACGGCGGAGGCAGTGAGCGGCGACAGCTGGCTGCGGCCGCCGGCGCTGTCGACCATCTGCGCCTTGGTAGGGCTGCCGTTGACCACGAACGTGCCGGAGAACGCGGCGGCGGTGTTGGCGGCGGCCAGACCGACCAGATCGGTGTCTTCGCTGAACGGTTCCTGGTACTTCACCGCGTAGGCGCGGGAGGTGGCCGCGCTCTGAGCCATGATGACGACAAACATCGACGCCGCGGCGCCGAGCAGCGCGGCGGTGTCATGCCAGCCGAGGGCGGGCGGCCCCAGGCTCGGCAGCCCGCGCGGGACGTTCCCGACCACGGCCACGCCGTGGCTGGCCAGGCCCACGGCCCAGCTCACGATGATCGCGATGATCACCGCGATCAGCGGCCCAGGGATCCGGCGGGTGATCCGCCGGGCCGCGACCACGATCACGATGACCCCGATCGACACGGCCACGTCGGACGGATGAGCGTGCGGGAGCGCGCGCACCGTAGCCAGCAGCCTGGGCAGCGTCTGCCTGCCTGCGGCAGTTATCCCGAGCATGTCAGGCAGTTGTCCGGCCGCGACCTGGATGCCGACGCCGGCCAGGAACCCGACCAGCACGGTGCGGGACAGGAAGTTGGCCAGGAATCCGAGCCGGGCCAGCCGCGCCACCAGCAGCATCGCGCCGGCCAGCAGGGCCGCCAGCCCGGCCAGCCGGACGTACGCTGGAGACCCCGCTACCGCCAGGCCGGCCAGCGCGGCGGCGAGGATGGCCGCGGTCGCCGAGTCCGCGGCGACGACGAGGTGGCGGGACGAGCCGAGGAGGGCGAACACCGCCATCGGGAGGAGCATCGTGTACAAGCCGGTGACCAGCGGCATCCCGGCGATCTTGGCGTAGCCGAGCACCTCGGGGACGCCGAGGGCGGCCAGCGTGAGGCCGGCCAGCATATCGGCGGGTACCCGGGACCGGTCGACGGGCAGCACCCCCTGCAGGACGGGCAATGCCCGCAGCCATCCTCGCCAGCGGCCCCAAAGGGAATCCGGCATCGTCTCACCTCCTCCCCGTCCTCGGGGCAGTTCCGGATTCGTTCATCATCTCGCCACCAGGCGTTCACGACGGTCGCCGGGCGCCGCAAGCCGCAGGCCCGGTAGCTGGCCGGGGCCGGAAAATGTCCCGAACGAGCGGGTTTCACGCCTTGACGACGTCCCACGGGCACCACAGAATGACCGTCTAAAGAGGAGCCTCGTTGGAAGCCAGCACTGCCCGCGCCTCGCTGGGCGCGGTACCGGTCGGCTCGGGCCCGGCCGACTCGGCCGCCGACGCGATCGCCGGGGCGCTGGCCAGGGCGGGAACGCGGCTGATGTTCGGCGTGCCCGGCGGCGGCCCGAACCTGGACGTGGTCGGGGCGGCGGCGGCGGCCGGGCTGCGCTTCGTCCTGGCCCGCGGCGAGACCGCCGCGACGATCATGGCCGCGACCTGCGCCGACCTCACCGGCACGCCCGGGTCGGTGGTCGTCACCCGGGGCCCGGGGCTGGCCAGCGCGGTCAACGGCATCGCGCACGCGGCTCTCGACCGGCTCCCCGTGGTGGTGATCGCGGACACCGTCGCGGCCGCCGACGCCGGCCGGATCAGCCACCAGCGGATCGACCAGATGGCGCTGGGCCGGTCGGTGGCCAAGGCGGTGGTCACCGTGGGCGGGCGGCGGGCCGGCCAGGCGGCCGCGCGGGTCGTCCGCACGGCGCTGGCCGCGCCGCCCGGCCCGGTCATCGCGAGCATGGACGATAGCGTCGCGAGCATGGACGACAGCGTCGCGAGCATGGACGACAGCGCCGCGGCCCAGGCTGAGGGCAGCACCAGCCCCGACCGCAACGGCCCGCCCGCTGCCTCGGCGGGCGCCTCCGTCCTGGCCGGGGCTTCGGTGCTGGCCGGGGCGCTGGGCGCGGCCCGCCGCCCGGTGCTGCTGCTCGGCGCGGGGGCGATACCGCGGACCGCGGCCATCAGGGACGCCCTGGCGGGCCGCGGCATCCCGGCGCTGCACACCTACCGGGCCCGCGGCGTCCTCCCGGACTCCGCCGCCGAGGCGGCCGGCCTGGTCACCGGCGGCACGATGGAATGGCCGCTGCTCCGCGCGGCCGATCTCGTCATCGGGCTGGGCGTGGACGAGGCCGAGATGATCCCGGCGTCGTGGGATTACCCCGCGCGGACCGTCCTGGTCACCGAGCCGGGGGCGGCCCCGGCGGGCCCCGGGTACCGCGGCTACTTCACCGGCGCGACCGTGCTGACGATGCCGCTCACCCGGGCCCTGGAGGTGCTGGCCGCCGGTCCCGGCCACGACTGGCCGCCGGACGCGGGACACGCGGCCAAGGCGGACGCCGCCCGGCGGCTCACCGCGGCGGCCATCGCCGCGCCGGGGCGGCTTGCCCCCCAGCAGGTCGTCGCGACGGCGCGGGCGTGCGCGCCGCCGGAGACCATCGCCACGGTGGACGCGGGCGCGCACATGCTGGTCGCCATGCCGCTGTGGGAGGTGCCTGAACCGCGCCGGCTGCTCGTCTCCAGCGGGCTCGCCACCATGGGCTACGCGCTGCCCGCCGCCATCGCCGCCGCGCTGTGCGCGCCGCGGGCCCCGGTGATCGCCTTCACCGGCGACGGCGGCCTGGGCATGACGCTGGCCGAGATAGAGACGGCCGTCCGGATGTCCCTGCGGGTCATCGTGATCGTCTTCAACGACGCCGCGCTGAGCCTGATCAAGCTCAAGCAGAAACCGGCCGGGCAGGGCGGCGACGATGCGGTCCGGTACGGCCCGGTCTCGTTCGCGGCCGCCGCGGGCGCGATGGGCGCCGCGGGCGCCGCGGTGACCACCGAACGGGATCTGGCCGCGGCGCTGGCGGACGCGCTGGGCCGGCCCGGTCCCACCGTGATCGACGCCAGCGTCGATCCGGCCGCCTACCCGGCGGTCATGGACCTCAGCCGGGGCCAGGCCGGACGCAGATCCGTGCCCGGCATCAGCCGGGCGCTTCAGGTGCGCTGCCCCTTATCCGATGTCCTGGGCGGCGCGAGTGCGAGTGCGAAGGAGCATGCGCAGTGACCATTACCGTGGCGAAGTTCAGGGACGTCTCCGAAGGCACCCAGCCCGGTCAGTTCATGATCGGCGACCGGGAGCCGGTGGCGAGCCTGGCTGACCTCGACCCGATCTACAAGCGGCTGCTCGACGAGCCGGTGACCGCCATCGTCGCGGTGACGGGCTTGGACGGCCAGCCCAACCTGACCCCGGTCTGGTTCGACTACGAGGGCGACACCGTCCTGCTGAACCTGGCCACCCACCGCAAGAAGGTGGCCTGGCTGCGCCAGGCGCCGAACGCCACCTTCCTCCTGATGAACCCGGAGAACACCTACCACTGGCTCAGCCTCAAGACGGTGGTCAAGCGGGAGGTCTCCGAGGACGACCCGGCGGAGGGTCAAAGGGTCACCGACCAGCTCGACCGGATCTGGGTGAAGTACACCGGCAACGAGCCGCCCTACGCTCTGCGCGACCCCTCGATGGACGAGCGGCGGGTGCTGTTCGAGCTCGCGGTGGTGAAGGTCGCCACGTTCGGGCGCCCCTAAGGACACAGCGGGTGTCCGGCCAACCCAGTGTCGTCGTCATGGGCGGATCGGTGGGCGGTCTTACCGCCGCGCTGGTGCTCCGCGACGCCGGCTGCGAGGTCCGGGTCTTCGAGCGGTCGTCGGCCGCGCTGCAGGCCCGCGGCGCGGGCATCGCCGCCCTCGAGGCCACCCTGCGGTACCTGACCGAACGGGGCGGCCGGCAGCGGGCCGACGTGTGCTCGTCCACCAGCTGGATCCGGTTCCTGCGGCCCGACGGCGGCATCCTGCACGAGCAGCGGCACCAGTACCTGTTCTCGTCGTGGAACACCATCTACCGGTCGCTGCTCGAGCTGTTCGACCCCGGCCGCTACCTGCTCGGCAGCGAGGTCACCGGCTTCAGCCAGTCCGGGGACTCGGTCCGCGTGACGCTGGCCGACGGCTCGGCTGCCGACGCCGACCTGCTGGTGTGCGCCGACGGCGTGACCTCGCTGGCCCGGGCGCGGCTGCTGCCGGAGGTCAGGCCGTCCTACTCGGGTTACGTGGCCTGGCGCGGCACGCTGCCCGAGCAGGCCCTGCCCGCCGCCACCCGCGAGCTGCTCGGTGACGCGATCACCTACCAGGTGCTGCAGGACAGCCACATCCTCGTCTACCCCATCCCCGGTCCCGGCGGCGCGCTGACCGCCGGCGACCGCCTGGTCAACTTCGTCTGGTACGTCAACGTCGCCGCGGGCGAGGAGCTCGAAGCGTTGATGACCGGCCGGGACGGCGTCCACCGGGCGGTGTCGCTGCCGCCCGCCGCGGCCAGGGACAAGCCGCTCACCGCCATGCGGCAGGATGCCGCGGCCAGGCTCGCCCGGCCCATCGCGGCGGTCGTGACCGGCGTGGCCGAACCGTTCGTCCAGGTCGTCTACGACATCGCGGTTCCCCGCATGGCGTTCGGCCGGGCCTGCCTGATCGGTGACGCCGCGTTCGCGGTCCGGCCGCACGCGGCCGCGGGCACGGCCAAGGCCGCCGCCGACGGCTGGGCTCTCGCCGGGGAGCTCGTAGCCGCCGACGGGGACGTGCCGACCGCGCTGGCGAGCTGGGAACGCAGCCAGCTCGCCCTCGGCCGCGCCCTGCTCGCCCGGTGCCGCGACATCGGCGACAGCTCGCAGTTCGGCGGCACCTTCCGGCCCGGTGACCAGCGGCTCATCTTCGGGTTGCACGGACCGGGGAACTAGCGGCTGGCGTCCCGGGGACCGGTCACACCAGCCGGACTTGATCCGTCATGGCTGTGACGGAACACGACAGGGAAAATGTGACCGATGGACGAGAACGACTTGCTGGCCGGGCGGTTCGAGGCGAGCCGCCCCCGGCTGCGGGCGATGGCCTACCGGATGCTCGGCTCGCTGAGCGACGCCGAGGACGCCGTCCAGGAAGCCTGGCTGCACGCGGCGCGCAGCGACGCGGGCGCCGTGGCCAACCTCGAGGGATGGTTCACCACCATTGTGGCCCGGGTGTGCCTGGACATGCTGCGCTCGCGCAAGTCGCGGCGCGAGGAGCCGCTGGACCCGGACGACGCGGCGGTAGAGGGCCCGGAGCAGGAGGCCCCGGACCAGGAGGCAGTGCTCGCCGACGCGGTCGGGCTCGCGCTGCTGGTGGTGCTCGACACGCTGGCGCCCGCCGAACGGGTGGCGTTCGTGCTGCACGACACGTTCGGCCTGCCGTTCGGCGAGATCGCCGCGATCACCGGCCGGTCGCCGGCCGCGGCCCGCCAGCTGGCCAGCCGGGCTCGCCGCCGGCTCCAGGGCACCGCCTCGGTGCCCGGCATCCGCCTGGGCAGGCAGCGGAAGGTAGCCGAAGCGTTCCTGGCCGCCGCGCGCGGCGGCGACCTGGACGCGCTGATCGCCGTGCTGGACCCCGAGGTGGTGCTGCACGCCGACGCGGCGGCCGGGCCGTCGGGCGCTCCGGTGACCATCCGCGGCGCGGCCGCCGTGGCCAGGGGAGCGCGCGCCGCCTCGGTGCGCTCCCGGTACGCGCGCGTGGCCCTGGTCAACGGGACCCCGGGCATCGTGATGGCCCCCCGCGGGCGGCTGACCATCGCGCTGGCCTTCACCATCGGTGACGACAAGATCTCCCGGATCGACGTCATCGCCGACCCCGCCCGGCTGGCCATGCTCGACCTGGCCGTGCTCGACGGCTGAGGGGGAGCGGTGGGTTTCACACCCGTTCGGTCCTGGTAAGCAGTGACCGTGTCCGCGCCCGGCCTGACGTTCCAGCTGCTCGACGGCGGGCAGGCGGCCGCGCACGCGGACGAGTACCAGGTGCTGCACGCCGAGGTGTACGCCGACCCGCCGTACTGGCGGGCCGATGACGCCGAGGTGTACGGCGTCCGCTTCCGGGTCCAGCGCCGCCAGCCGGGGTTCGTCCTCGCCGAGGCCCGGCATGGAGGCTACCTGATCGGTTACGCGTCCGGGATGCCGCTGCGGCCGTCCACCTCCTGGTGGCGGGACCTGACCGCCCCGCTCCCGGACGACGTCACCGCCGAGCATCCCGGCCGCACCTTCGCCCTAGCCGACCTGCTGGTGCGCGCGTCATGGCGGCGGCAGGGCATCGCGCAGGCCCTGCACGACCTCATCCTGGCCAGCCGGCCCGAGGAACGCGCGGCCCTCACCGTCGCGCCCGCGGCCAGCGCGGCGCAGCACGCGTTCGCCAAATGGGGCTGGCGCAAGGTCGCGCGGACGCACTCCGGTCCCGGCGGGCCGGTGTCCGACGTGCTCGTCACCGCGCTGCGCTCGTTAGGGGGCCCTGACGATGTTGTCGAGCGGCTGGCCGGCCACGAAACGGTTCAGCTGCGCGGCGATCAGCCGGTCCGCGCGTGGGGCGAAGGCCGAGCTGGCCCCCCCGACGTGCGGTGAGATCAGGACCCCGGGTTGGCGCCACAGCGGATGGCCGGCCGGCAGGGGTTCCGGATCGGTCACGTCGAGCGCCGCGCGGATCCGCCCGGTCGACAGCTCGGCGACCAGGGCGTCGGTGTCGACCAGCTTGCCGCGGGCCACGTTGACCAGCAGGGCGTCGTCCGGCAGGAGCGCGAGCTCGCGGGCGCCGATCATGCGCTCGGTCTGCGGGGTGTGCGGCGCGATGACGAAGGCCACGTCCGTCTGCGGTAGCAGCTCTGGCAGGTCCTCGATCGCGTGCACCTGCGGCGGCCCTGAGCGGGGGCGGCGCGCCACGCGGGTGACGGAGGCGACCTCGAAGCCCTGCAGCCGGCGTTCGATCGCCTCGCCGATGCGCCCGTAGCCGATGATCAGGACGCGCTGGTCGGCGAGGGCCCGGCCGAAGGCGAACCGCCAGGCGCCTTCGCTCTGGTTCCGGGCGAACTCGTCCAGATGCCGTCCGCTGGCCAGAGTGAGGGCGATCGCCAGCTCGGCCGTGCTGGTGTCGTGCACGCCCGCCGCGTTGCACAGCGTCACCCCCGGCGGCAGCAGCGGCAGGAACTCCTCGTAGCCGGCGGTGAGGGTCTGCACGACCTGCAGCTTGGGCATGTCCGCGGCTTGTTCCAGGACGGCCGGCCCCTTCATGTACGGCAGGACGTAGAAGGCGACCTCGTCGATGGTGGCGGGGAGCGCGTCTGTGTCCGCCCGGTAGAAGTCGAGCTCCAGCCCGGCGGGGCTGCTTTTGAGGCGCCGTTCGGCCTCGGCGCGGTCGGCGTAGGGCACCCAGGCGAGTGACACGATCGGCCTCCCTTCCTGATCGGAACCCATGGATGTGACAACGTACTGAATCTTTGTACGCGCCGGCGAATAACCCGTCGACCCACAGAGGGGCGGCGCTGCTGAGGCAGCTCGGAGCATACGGCTTGTTTCGCTGCGACTACTTTTGAGTAGGTTGCCACATCCATGGAAACGACAGCGGCCAGGCCGCGGATCTGTGGGGCATGAGGTATTGATGTGACGGGCGTTACCGACGCTGGGCAGCTGCCGGCGACCCGCGTCCGGGCCGGAGGGGGCGGCCCGTCCGCAATCATGATCTTCGCAGGATTTAGAAATCCCAATTTGGTCTCATTGCCAACGGCACGGCCATTGTCCCCAATACGATGCTTCGCAATGCGACGGGGAACGCCAGAGGGCCTGGCGAGGCAGCCGCTGAATCAGGGGACCAAATGCATTTCCGTGCCAGAGTCGTCGCCTCCGCTGCTCTCGTCACCGCCGGTTTCTTGCTCGCTCCGGCCGTCGCGCAGGCTTCATCGCACCCCGTGGTCAACCGGGTCAAGAAGCTCCGCTAGCCCGACGTGGGCTGCCCTGGCCAGAGCGGTCGCAGGGTCCGCTCTGGCCAGTCGGCATCGCATCGGTCCCGACCGGCGGTCGGGACGTTCCTGCCCGCTAGCCGAGCAGGACCGGTGCCGGCCGGCCGAAAACTAGGGAACCGGAACACAAATCTGGGTAGTCGCTCCCGATCCGGGATGCGGTGGCGCCGCCATACCGTCGCTGTGTAAGCAACGCAGCGATCCGGGTGGCCGCGGCCACGATCGCATCCCGGGGAGGGAGAACTAAATCATGCGCATCATCAAGGGCTTGAGCAGGCTGGGTGTCGTGCTGGCCAGCGTCGGCGTCATCGCGGCGGCCTTCGCGGGCACCGCCCAGGCGTCGGTGGCAAGGATCCCGCTGCCCGACAACGGGGGCGGAGACGCTGGCACAGCCATCACCCCGCCGTCCGTGGTCCACACGGTGGTCGTGGGGGGCATGCCCGGCTGGCAGATCGCCGTGATCGCGATCGCGGCCGCGCTGGTCGCGGCCGTCGCGGCGGTGCTGGCCGACCGTGCCCGCTCGGCGCGCCGCCGGTTGCTCAGCAACTCGGCCTGATCCTGTCCCGACACCACGCCAGCAAGGAAGGACCGACATGCCCCGGTTCATGGATTACCACGAGAACCTCAGGCTGCCTGGCGAGGCGATCGCGCAGATCGCCGACGACACCCGCAACGAGCGGGCGGACGAGTTCGGCGTCCGGCAGGTTGAGCTGTACCACAACCCCGAAGGCCAGGTGTACTGCCTGCTCGACGGGCCCAGCGAAGACGCGATCCGCAAGCATCACGCCGCGCTCGGCGTGGACTGCGGCGTCGTCCACCGGGTGGACGGCATTACCTGAGGGGGGCCGTCCGGCCCGGCGCCCGAGCCAGCGCTAGGACGCCGGGCCGGACGCCGGGCACACGGCGTCACCCGGGGGGCCGCCGGTTCTTCGGAGTCCGCGAGCGGCAAGCCGCGTGCCGTGGCAGGATCAGACCCGGTCCAGACCGCGCCAGGGAGTTGCCGCGCCCACATGTTCCACGCTGACCTGCACATTCACTCGAAATTCTCGCGCGCATGCAGCAAGGATTGCGACCTTGAGCACCTGTCGTGGTGGGCGCTGCGCAAGGGCCTGCGGGTGCTCGGCACCGGCGACTTCACGCACCCCGCGTGGGCGGCGGAACTGAAGGAAACCCTCGTCCCGGCCGAGCCCGGCCTGTTCCGGGTCCGGCCGGAGCTGGAAGAAAAGGTCCGCCGCGATTCCCCGGCCAGCTGCGCAGGCACCGTCCGGTTCATGCTCTCGGTCGAGATCTCCACGATCTACCGGCGCGACGAGCGCACCAGGAAGGTGCACCACCTCATCTACGCGCCGGGCTTCGAGGCCGCGGACCGGATCACCGCGGCGCTGAGCAAGATCGGCAACCTGGCCTCCGACGGCCGGCCGATCCTCGGCCTGGATTCCCGTGATCTGCTGGACATCACGCTGTCGGCCGACCCGGGCTGCTTCCTGGTCCCCGCGCACGTCTGGACGCCGTGGTTCGCGGTCCTCGGCTCCAAGTCCGGTTTCGACGCGGTGCAGGACTGCTACGCCGACCTGGCCGGGCACATCTTCGCGGTGGAGACGGGCCTGTCCTCGGACCCGCCGATGAACTGGGCCTGCTCCTCGCTGGACGGTTACCGCCTGGTCAGCAACTCCGACGCGCATTCGCCGCCGATGCTTGGCCGCGAGGCCACCGTCTTCGACACCGAGCTGGACTACTTCTCGATGGCGGCGGCCCTGCGCACCGGGAACGGCCTGGCGGGCACGGTCGAGTTCTTTCCCGAGGAGGGGAAGTATCACCTGGACGGGCACCGCAAGTGCGGGGTCCGGGTCGAGCCCGAGCAGACCAGGGAGCTCGGCACGACCTGCCCGCACTGCGGTAAGCCCCTCACCGTCGGCGTCCTGCACCGGGTCGCCGAGCTCGCCGACCGCCCGGCGGGATTCCGCCCTCCCGGGGTCGCGGGGTTCACCAGCCTGGTCCAGCTGCCCGAGATCGTCGGCGAGATCCTGGCCACCGGGCCGAAGAGCAAGAAGGTGGTGGGCGAGGTCGGGCGGCTCGTCGCCGCGCTCGGACCCGAGCTGAGCATCCTGCGGAACGTCCCGCTCGACGACCTGCGTCGCGTCGGCGGGTCGCGGTTCGGCGAGGGCATCGCCCGGCTGCGCCGCGGTGAGGTCATCCGGGACGCCGGGTACGACGGCGAGTACGGCACGATCCGCCTGTTCCAGCCGGACGAACTCGAAGGAACCGCCCTGTTCGCGGTGGCCGGCCTAGCGGAAAACAAGGATGCCGAACGGCCCCGGGTCCCTCGCCCCGCCGCCCGGCCCGCGCGCCCGCGGGGTGACCGGGATGACGCCGCGCCGCCCGCCCCGGCCCTGCCCTCGACAGCCGGGTCCGCGTCCGGATCGCTGCTCGACGGGCTGGACCCGGATCAGCGGGCCGCGGCCACCGCCGATGGCCCGCTGCTGATCATCGCGGGACCGGGCAGCGGCAAGACGCGGACGCTCACCCACCGGATCGCCCACCAGGTCGTGGACCGCGGCCTGGCCGCCGGGAGCTTCCTGGCCATCACGTTCACCCGCCGGGCGGCCCAGGAGGTGCAGGACCGGCTGGCCGCGCTGTGCGCGCGCCAGGACGGCCAGCCCACCGTGACCACGTTCCACGGTCTGGGCCTGCGGATCCTGCGCGAGCACTACGACGCTGCCGGGCTGTCCCCGCGGTTCAAGGTCGCCGATGAGGCCCTCCGGCTCCAGGTCGCGACCGAACTGACCGCGTCCGAGCGAGACGGGCGCACGCTGGTCGCCGGGCTCGATCCCGATGGCACGCTGGCCCTGCGCCGCGAGCTGGCGGCCCGGGACCTGGTCGACTTCGACAGCCTGGTGGAGATGCCGACCGCCCTGCTCCGCGACGATCCGGCCACCGCGGCCCGGCTGCGCGCCCGCTGGCCGCGGATCAGCGTGGACGAATACCAGGACATCGACCCGGCCCAGTACGATCTGCTGCGCCTGATCAGCGGCGACGGCACCGGGCTGACCGCGATCGGGGACCCGGATCAGGCCATCTACGGGTTCCGCGGCGCCGACGTCGGCATCTTCGGCCGGTTCGCGGCTGATTACCCGGGGGCCACCACGGTCGAGCTGACCAGGAACTACCGCTCCAACCCGGCGATCGTGACCGCCGCGATGCAGGCCATAGCGCCGGCCACGCTGGTCCCCGGGCGGACCGCGGTCGCGGCCCGGGGTGGTCCCGCGGACGTCGTGACCTTCGACGAGGCGGCCGACGAGTACGCCGAGGCCGCCTGGATCGCCGCCACCATCGACCGCCTGCTGGGCGGGGCGTCCTTCCACAGCCTGGACAGCGGCCGGGCCGACGGACACGACCACGGCAAGGCCGGCCTCGCCGACATAGCCGTGCTCTACCGCACCGACGCGCAGGCCGGCCCGCTCGCCCAGGCCCTGACCCGGGCCGGGCTGCCGTACCAGAAGCGCTCGCACGACCTGCTCACGCGCCGTCCCGGGGTGGCCGACATCGTGCGCGAGATGCGCCTGGCCCCCGCCCCCGAAGCCAGCAGCGGAGCGGCCGGCGATGTCGCCGGGCAGGTGGCGGCCGCGGTGCGCGCCCTGGCCGCGGCCAGGGGAGGGGGACGGGGAGGTGGGCGGGGCGATTCCACGGTCACCGACGTCCGCGCCGCGGGCGAGCTGCTCATGCCGCTGGCCCGCCGCTGCGGCGCCGACCTCGAGCGGTTCCGGGCCGAGATCGCCCTGGGCGCGGAGACGGACGCGCTGGACCCGCGCGCCGAGGCGATCACGCTGCTGACCCTGCACGGCGCCAAGGGCCTGGAGTTCGACGTGGTGTTCCTGGCCGGCTGCGAGCGCGGCCTGCTGCCATTGTGGCTGCCCGGGTTCGGACCCGTCACCCCAGCCGATGCCGCGGAAGAGCGGCGGCTGCTGTTCGTCGGGATGACCAGGGCCCGCGAGCGGCTGCTGCTCAGCGCCGCGGCCCGCCGGACCAGGCACGGCGCCGAGGCGGCGGCCGGCCGCTCGCCGTTCCTGGCCGCGATCACTCCAGAACCGCCCGGCCTGACCGGTCCGCGGCGGCCGCGGCGGACCACGGACCGCCAGCTGCGCCTGCTCTAAGAGCAGTCGATAATCCATTGTGCCGCGGGGTCTGTTGGCGAGCCGGAACCCACGCGACAGCGCCCTGGGGCGGCCGCATGCGCGACGTCTCGGCCTCACCCATGGGGGATGACGCCGGCCGACGCAGGTGTACTTAGCCTCTTAGTGCAAGGTCGGGAGAACCGGAAGCGTGCGCAGCATGTCGAAGACGGGCTCGTCATCCCAGACCGCCGCGAGACCCCGAATGCCACGCGGCCATCGCGGCAGGGCCGCTGTCCCCGGCCCAGTACGTCGGCGACGGTCCCCCGCTAGTCGTGCTCACATCGTGCGGCTCCCGCGACTGGCCGATGGCAGACCGGAAACCGCGCGGAGCAGGCGTGGCCTGGCCCGGTTGCCGCGGGGAACGGTTCACGCGTGATGATGCGGGGGCCGGCCGCCCGCCAGCCTAGGCGGTTCGAGCGGCCCCGCCGCCGGCTGCGAGCAGGCTTGGTGCAGCTGCTGTTTGCGGTGGCCGGGCTGGGCCTTGGACTGCTGCTGCCGCGGATTACCGCCCAGCCGACCGTGGCCAGCACCCGGGTGACCGAGACGCTGGTGGGAGTCGGCTTCGGTGTTCTGGGGCTGGTCAGCATCATCTTCTCGCTGCTGTTCCTGGTCGTGCAATGGGCCTTCTCCAGCCTGTCGCCCCGGCTGAACCTGTTCCGCGACGACCCGATCGTGTGGCGGACGTTCGGGCTGGCCGTCGGCGTCTTCGTCTTCTCGGTCACCGCGGCCCTGGTCATCGGCAACGACCCGGAGGTGTCGGTGATCGTGCCAGCCGCGGAGGTGGCGGGAGTGCTCGCCGCGCTCGCCCTGATCCGGATTCTGCAGGTGAAGGCCTTCGCCTCCATCCAGCTGGCGCCGACCCTTTCTGCCATCGCCACCCGCGGCCGCGGGATCCTCGATGATCTGTACCCTCGGCCCTGCCCGGCTGGCCGGCCTCCCGCCGCGCCCCTGCCGCCGCTGCGCCGGACCGTCACCTGGCCGCACCGGCAGGCTATCTTGCTGCAACTCGCTGCAACTCGACCTGCACCGGCTTGCCGGTGCAGGCGGCGGCGCTGTCATCGTGCTCCGCGCCCGCATCGGCGAGACGCTCCAGGAAGGCGCTGTGGTGGCCGAGCTGTACGGCGGCGATGCCAGCGATGCGGCGGTCTTGGGCGGGCTGGTTACCGGGCAAGAGCGCACCTTCCGCCAGGACCCGCTGTTCGCGTTCCGGCTGCTGGCCGACATCGGCTTGCGAGCGCTGTCAGCGGCCGTCAACGATCCGGCCACCGCCGTGCAAGTGCTGGACACGATGGAGAGCCTCCTGGCGCCCCTGGTAACACGGGACCTGGACGTGGCCGAAGTTGCCGGTGATACCGGGGCCGTCAAGGTGGTGCTGGCGCTGCCGTCCTGGGATGACTACCTGCGGATCTCCCTAGACGATCTCATCGAGTCCGGTTCCCGGTCTCCCATGGTGCTGCTGCGGGCACGGGCCCTGCTCACCGGCCTGCTAAATGCGGCGCCGCCGCTGCGCCGGTCCTCGATCACCTGGCGGCTGCATCGCGCCGAGGAGCTCGCGGCCGACAACTTCCCGCTGATCTGGCGTCATGCGGCCGGATGTGATCCAGGATGAGCCGGGCAGCGATCCGGATACCATCCGCTGGCTAGGTCACCGTTTATGCACCTGACCGGCACTGGTTCGCCGGCGATGCCTGGCTTCGGCCGGGGCAGCGCGATCGGAGCGGAGGTCATCCCGGCCGGGTGATGTGCACTGCGTCCTGTCGCCGCAGGATACGGACCAGCAGGAGCAAACGCCGAGTAATGGAGAGGTCCGAATGGCGATTGTCGAGTACGAGCCGGGCGCTGCGTTCCCGGGCGTGATCGGGCGGACCGCTGACGAGTCCACCCCGGCGTGGCCGGCCCCGGCGCGCGCCCGCGAGGGCGCGCCTAACGTGGTGCCCACGGTTCTGGACCTGCTGGGTCTCGAGCCGCCCAAGACGATCCGCGGCGTCACCCAGTCGCCCCTGCACGGAGTCAGCTTCGCCCGCACGCTGGACGATGATGCTGCCGAGACCAGCCACCATACGCAGTACTTCGAGATGCTCGGTCACCGGGCGATCTACTACGACGGCTGGCGGGCCGTCTGCCCCTGGCCCGGCCCGTCGTTCGCCGAGGCGGGCATGCCCTTCGGGCAGCCGATCTCGGCCCAGACGCTGTCTGGGCTGGACGCCACGGGCTGGGAGCTCTACCACGTAGCGGAGGATTTCGCCGAGAACCACAACGTGGCCGCCGACCACCGGGACCGGCTGATAGCGATGATCGGGACGTGGTACGTGGAGGCCGGCAAGTACAACGTGATGCCGGTCGACGGCAGCGGCCTAGCCCGGATGGTCGCCGAAAAGCCGCTCGTCGCGCTTCCCCGCGACAGCTACACCTACCGGCCCGGCACCCAGTCGATCCCGTTCTTCGCCGCACCCAGGGTCCTCAACCGCCCGCACAGCATTACCGCGGACGTCGAGATCCCCGCGGGCGGGGCCGAGGGGGTGCTGCTGTCCCAGGGCACGGCGGCCGGCGGATACTCCTTGTTCGTCAAGGACGGCAAGCTCCGCTACGTCCACAACTACGTGGGCCGGGCCGTATACGGAGTGGAATCCGACCAGGGCCTGGCGCCAGGCAAGCACACGCTCAGGTTCGAGTTCGAACCGACCGGACAGCCGGACATGGCCCACGGCAAGGGCGCGCCCGGCAAGCTCCAGCTCTACATAGACGGCACCCTCACCGGGAACGCGGAAGCGCCCGTCACCAACCCGTTCGTGCTCAACCCCGGCGCGCTCACCTGCGGCACCAACCCCGGCTCCGCGATCACCGACGACTACCCCAGCCCGTTCAAGTTCACCGGCACCATCCACAGCGTGATCGTGGACGTCAGTGGAAAGCTGATCGACGACCCCGAAGCCGAACTGCGCGTGCACATGGCCCGCCAGTAGGCCATCGAGGTAACAGCCCACCAGAGGTGAAATGGTGACGGTCGCAGATCTGGCGATCATCGCCGGGCTGGTGTTCGTGTGGGGGACGCTATCCGCGAGGCTGGAGCGGTACGACGTGACCGCGCCGATCATCTTCGTGATCGCTGGCCTGCTGCTGACCCACGGTCCGCTGGCACCACTGGGTTTCGCGCCTTCCCATGAGTTGGTGAAGGTGCTGGCGGAGATCACCCTGGTTCTGGTGTTGTTCTCGGACGCCTCCCGGGTCAGGTTGTCTGACCTGCGCGCTGACATGGGCTTGTGTCTTCGGCTGCTGGGGATCGGGCTGCCACTGACTATCGGCTTGGGGATCCTGCTGGCGCTCGCGCTATTCAACGGCATGAGTATCTGGCTCGCCGTGCTGGTGGGCGCGGCCCTCGCACCGACGGACGCTGCCCTGGGTGCGGGCGTGATGGTGAATCCAGCGGTTCCGGCGCGGATCCGCCTGTTGCTCAACATCGAGAGCGGGCTCAACGACGGGATCGCCACGCCGGTCGTCTTGGTCGCCATAGCTGGAGCCGCGACTGCCGAGCACGCTGCCAGCGTCGGTCCAGGCGCGGCGGCGGCGGAACTCGCGCTGGGCGTGGTCGTCGGCATGTTTGTCGGCGGCGCGGGCGGCTTTGTAGTGACTGTGGCGCGCCGCCGCGGGTGGGCCGCGGGCGATTTCGCTGGCTCTGCGGTGCTGGCCCTGGCGATCTGCGCCTATGCCTGCGCTCTGGCACTGCACGGAAATGGCTTTATCGCCGCGTTCGTGGGCGGCCTGGCCTATGGCGCCACGAGCGGGGAGCGCGGCGAGCGACTGGTGCCGTACGTCGAGGAGACGGGTGCCCTGGTGTCGCTGCTGGTCTGGCTGGCGTTCGGCGCCATCGCGGTCGTGCCGGCGTTCGAGAGCCTGACGTGGCAGACGGTGCTGTACGCCGTACTCAGCCTGACAGTGATCCGGATGGTGTCGGTAGCACTAGCGTTGGCGGGCAGACGGCTCGGCCGTGCGGCCGTTGCCTTCGTGGGCTGGTTCGGACCCCGCGGCCTGGCGTCGGTGGTATTTGCCTTGCTGGCGCTGGAGGATATAGGCCACTCTGCCGGGCCTGCGGTCACAGTGATCGCCTTCACCATATTGCTCAGCGTGGTCGCGCACGGCCTGACCGCCGACCCGCTTGCCCGCCGCTACGGGCCGCGTCTCGCCATCACCGCGGACGGACCTGATGACGGCGAGGTGCAGCCGCTGCCTGCGCGCAGGCTCATCCGCCGTGCTCCTGCCTGCTGACGTTTTCTTCCGCGCCATTGCCGTCGGCGTCGGCGCGCTGCTGACCAGCTTGTGCGGCCTGCGGGCCAGTGCCCGCCTCGGCTGCTTCCGCGGGTGCCCCGCAGGTCCCATCATTCTTCCGGCGCCGGAGCACGACGGCCGCGGCCGCGCCGGCGGCCACCAGCATGGCCGTTCCGGCCACAACCTCTGGCCAGCGCCGTCGGCGCGCAGTGACATCCACGACGCGGGGCCCAGTGACATCCACTCGGCGCGCCGTTGCCGTGAGCGTCTCGTAGATCTTCGGCGCGATGGTGTCCCTGATTGCGAGGCCGCTCTGCTCGATACGCGGCGCGGTCCACGCCCGCGCCCCGTTGACACGCGGCGCAGCCCACGTCGCGGTCCTCCGGGCGCGGTCCCGTGCGGCCATCCCGGCGGTCTTCGTCATCGGCACGCCTGCCCTGGCCAGGGCCGTCGGCCAGGCCAGTTGTTGCACACGGCCGCGCGTGTCCGCGCTCTCGGCCTCGGCTTCGGCTGCGCGTTTTCTGCTCAGGACAGACATTTGAACCTCCGGGAGTTCCCTCGCAACACACCGTTCGCTCGGTGAGCGACGTCAGCAGTGGCTGGGCGAGGCTGCCAGCCATTACGCAATGGCGGGGCTGCCCTGTTGACCACGGTTGGCAAAGGCGGATAGTGAGTCGGGCAGCGGCTTGGCCTGCGACGAGAACGCCGGCTTCCATCACGGCCATGGCTACTCCTCCTGCGCCGCAGCCCGGCGGATACCGCCGCTCGGTACGCACCACGGATAGCCCCACTGGTGCTGGCACCAGACAAGCACGCCCTACAGCCACCGAAATCACCCCATACAGGTGATAAACGGCATCCGCTGTCCAAGCGCGCCGTCAGCCCATACCTCGCGGGGCTGGCAGCGACATATGGCTCACCGGGCCGCCGAACACTGCGCGGACCGGCCCGGCCGCCCTGGCCAAGAAGGCGTTCAGTGGCTAGTTGTGGACTCCGGACCTAACGATCTGGCGTGCGTGCCTGGTCCGCTGGCCGAACGTCCTGCCGTCGATGATGCCGCGCATGAACAGGGGTAACTCTGAACACGATCTGCCCGGGCCACCGGGCGCGGAGCTCTTCGGCCGCAGCCGCGGCCCGCGGCGGCGGTCAGGTCCGTGCCGACCGGCCGCGCGCCGGTCCGCTCCGCGCCGATGCCCGCGACCACGACGAAGGCGACCCCGGCCAGTGACCAGATCCTGGGCACCTGGCCCAGGAGCGCGAACCCGGCGATCAGGGCGAGCGCGGGCTCCAGGCACATCAGGGTGCCGAACGCCGCGGCGGTCAGCCGCCGCAGCGCGTATATCTCCAGGCTGAACGGTACGACCGGCAGCAGCAGCGCCAGGCCGAGACCGGCCAGCAGCAGCTGCGGCGTCAGCGCAGGCCGGATGGCCGGTCCCGCGACCAGGGTCGCCACCAGGCCGGCCACCGGAATGGACACGGCGAGTCCCTGCAGGCCCGTGACCTCGTCGCCGACCGCCTGGGTGAGGACGATGTAGCAGGCCCAGCACGCCGCCGCGCCGAGGGCGCAGGCGACGCCGGCCAGGCTGGCGCCACCCTGCCACGGGTGGGTCAGGACCATGACGCCGGCCGCGGCGAGGCCCGGCCACACCAGCCGCCGGCCGCCGCGGCCGCGGGCGACGGCCACGCCGAGCGGGCCCAGGAATTCCAGCGCGCTGGCCGTGCCGAGCGGCAGCCGGGCCACGGCCGCCATGAACAGCATGGTCATCCCCGCGGTCACCACGCCGAGGGCGACCGCCGCGACCTGGATCCGGCGGCGGAACCGCCAGGGCCGGGGCCGGACGGCGACCAGCAGGATCAGGCTGGCCCAGGCCAGCCGCAGCCAGACCGCCCCCAGCGGGCCGACCTGGCCGAACAGCGGGACGGACAGCGCCAGGCCGAGCTGGACGCAGGTCATCGAGCCCACCGCCATCAAGGTCCCGGCCCGGGCCGGGGACCAGGACGGCGTCGTGGTGATGATCATGGTTGCCAGTAGATACGAGCCGAATCGTCCGTGTCCACATGAGATTCATGGACATACTGATCACGAATGATGAATGATTCGCCCATGGATCCGCGCCGCCTCGAGCTGCTGCTCGAGCTGTCCCGCCTCGGCTCGATGCGGGAGGTCGGCGAGGCGCTGCACATCACCACCTCCACCGTCTCCCAGCAGATCGCGGCCCTGGCCCGGGAGGCGGGAACCCCG
>WNGJ01001537.1_pt1 | contig 39762 bp, 44 predicted proteins | sample 5400611 | NCBI WGS metagenome assembly WNGJ01 (sample SAMN13153375, study PRJNA577476) | soil metagenome | isolation source: 40 cm soil or saprolite under Garry oak tree replicate 1 | place: USA:California | collected 2016-06-15
GCGCGGCACGGCCATGAAGACGAGCTTGCCCTCACGCAATGCTCGGAGCCTCACGGGGCGCTGGGCCGCGTCGGGATTGCACTTGAGACGCGTCGCGGCCTTCCACTCGGGGGTCTCGGCGAGCCGCTCCGCCGCGCGCTCGGCGCCCGCGAAGTTGGGGATCCGGTCCGCGAGCGGCAGCGGGAAGCGCGCGACGCGGCGGGCGGTCAGGAGCGCCCAGACGCGCTCGCGAATCTCCTGCTTGTCACTCGCGCGCACCCGGCCTCCCCCGGTGCGCCCACGCGAGGAGGTCGGCGAGCGGCAGCGCGTTGACGACCTGCGCGGGGCCGATCCACGCGCGCCGGGCGATGCCGAGGCCCAGCTCGAGGTTGTCGAGGTTCGCGAGCCATTGGGTGTCGGTCGAGATCGCCACCGGCACGCCGAGCCCCGCCGCTCGCCGCGCGTGGACGTCGTTGAGGTCAAGCCGCTCGGGCGACGCGTTGATCTCGACCGCTTTGTTGTGCGCGCGGGCGGCCTCGAACACGGCGTCGAGGTCCACGTCGTACGGCTCGCGCGCGCCGAGCAAGCGCCCGGTCGGGTGCGCGAGGATGTTGACGTACGGGTTCGCGAGCGCGCGGACGATGCGCGCCGTCATCTCGAGCCGCGCCTGCTTGAAGCGGGAGTGGACCGCGGCGAGGACCAGGTCGAGCTCCCTCAAGGTGTCGTCGGGGAAGTCGAGCGTGCCGTCGCCGAGGACGTCGCACTCGCTGCCCGCCAGGATCCGGATCCGGTAGCGGGGCTGAAGCGCCCGGATCCTCGCGATCTGCGCCCGCAGCTCGTCGGCGCCTAGGCCGCGGGCCACGGTCGCGGACTTCGAGTGGTCGGAGACGATGACGTACTCGTAACCGCGCGCCTGGGCCGCCTCGATGAGGTGCTCCAAGGAATGGTGACCGTCGGAGGCGTCCGTGTGCGCGTGAAGGTCGCCGCGGATCGCCGCCCGTGTCACGAGCGCTGGCAGGCGCCCGTCGCGCGCGGCCTCGAGCTCGCCCGCGTTCTCCCGGAGCTCGGGTGGAATATACGGGAGCCCGAGGACCCCGTACACCTCCGCCTCGGTTTTTCCGGCGACGCGGACGCCCGTCTTCTCGTCGAAGACGCCGTACTCGCTCACGGAGAGCCCCTGGCGCCGCGCCAGCTCGCGGAGCCTCACGTTGTGGTCCTTCGAGCCCGTGAAGTACTGGAGGGCGGCGCCGAACGCGTCGGGCTCGACGACGCGCAGGTCGATCCGGAGCCCCTCCGCGTGGCGCACCGACGCCTTCGTGTCGCCCCGAGCGGAGACCTCGAGGATCGACGGAAGCGAGACGAACGTCTCGATCACGCGTGCCGGCTCGGTGGAGGTCACGAGGATGTCGATGTCTTTCACGGTCTCACGCATCCGGCGGAGGGAGCCGGCGACCTCGATCCGGTCGGCGCCGCCGTGGGCCGCGAGCGCCTCGGCGACGCGCGCCGCGATCTCGCGCGCCCGGGCGAGGGGCGTGCGCGCGCGGCCGGCCTGCCAGAGGGCGATCGACTTGAGAATATTCTCGCGCGTCTTCTCGCGGATGCCCGGCACGCGGAGGATCTCGCCCGATCGAGCGAGCGCCTCGAGCCGCGAGACGGAGTCCACGCCGAGCCGGTCGTAGAGCAGCCTGGCGGTCTTGGGACCGAGGCCACGGATCTCGAGGAGGGTCAGGAAGGTCGGCGGGAGGCCGCCGCGCAGCTCGTCGAGCTGCGCGAGGCGACCCGTCGCCAGGTACTCCCCGATCTTCGCCGCGAGCTCGCGCCCGATCCCAGGGAGTTGCGCGAGCTCGCCGCGCGCGGCGACGGCCTCGACGCTCTCGCCGAGCGTTTCGAGCGTCTGCGCCGCGCGCGCGTACGCGCGCACACGGAAGACGGATTCGTTTCGGACTTCGAGGAGGCGCGCCATCTCGTCGAAGAGGCGCGCGATCTCGAGGTTCTTCACGGGCTCATGATACACTCCGACCGTAGTGATTGCCCCGTGGTGCTGGGAGCTGATCGAGCCGTACCTCAAGCGGAACCTGATCAATCGTGGTGTCGAGCGACCGTCACGCCGACAGACCCTGGAGGAGTTCGCGCGCGTCTGGCCCGGATTCACCGCGACGCTCGGCGTCCAGGAGCCGTTCGCCGGCACGATCCGGTTCAAGTGGCTCGTGCGCCTCTCCGCGACTGAGATGGCACCGTTCCTCGAAGACCCGGCGGGGTGGATCGCCGCGCGATACGGCGGCGGGAAGTTCAAGCTGAACCTCCACCACGGGATGCACTTCGTGACCACCAAGAACTTCAAGCCCGAGGGCGAGCCGCGCTGGCGGGACGTGCCGGAGCTCCGCCTCGACTGAGCGAGCATCGAAGGAGCGAAGAGATGCCGAGCGAGGAAACGCGACGGGTCCTGAAGCTGTTCGGCGTGGCGGTGACGAACCTCGAAGACGCCATCGACCGCAAAGCGCCGCGCGACGAGATCATGAAGTGGGACGCGGAGGTCGCCGAGCGCACGCGCGAGACCCTGGCGCTCGTCGACCGCATCCGGAGCCGGCGGATCGCGTGAGCGCCGCGCTCGTCGACGCCTCCGGCGTCCCGCTCGCCTCCGACCGCGCGCCGCGCCGGATCGTCTCCTTGATCCCCTCGACGACCGAGACCCTCTGCGCGCTCGGGCTCGCCGACGCGCTCGTGGGCGTCACGGTGTACTGCCGCGAGCCCGCCGAAGTCACGCGGACGAAGACCAAGATCGGCGGCGAGAAGACCCCGGACCTCGAGGCGATCCGTGCGCTCGGACCCGACCTCGTCGTCGCCAACGTCGAGGAGAACGTGCGCGAGCACATCGAGCAGCTCCGCGCGTGGGCGATCCCGGTGTGGGTGACCTACCCGCGCACCGTGGCCGACGGGTTGCGTCTCGTCCGCGAGCTCGGGGAAGTCACCGGGACGCGGGTGCGTGCCGCGGCGATCCTGCGCGAGCTCGAGCCCCTCTACGAGGGCGTGCGCGCCGCGTCCGCGACCCGGGCGCCGGTGGCGGTGTTCTACGCGATCTGGCGGGACCCATACATGACGGTCGGGTCCGACACGTATGTCCACGACATGTTGATGGTCTGCGGCGGGCGGAACGTCTTCGGCGATCGCCCGGAGCGCTACCCGACGGTCACCCTCGACGAGGTCGCGGCGCGGCGGCCGGCGGTGATCCTCCTGCCCGACGAGCCGTTCCGGTTCCGCCGCGTCCACGTGAAGGACTTCGCGCGATACGCCGACGTGCCCGCCGTCCGCGACGGGCGCATCCACCTCGTGGACGGCAAGCCCTTCTCGTGGCACGGACCGCGCATCGCGGAGGCGCTCCGCACGATCCCCCCACTCCTCCGCGGCTGAGCCTTAGCGCTTCTTGCGCACGGGCAGGAGCTTGTCGAGCCACGGCGTCAGCGCTCCGAAGAACATCCCAGGGATCGCGACTCCCGCGACGAGCCCGATGATCGCGAGGAAAACGAGCGAGACGAGGGTGCTGAGCAGGTCGAGCAGTGAGGTCATGGGGCCTCCGGTGATTCGACGTCACTCGATTTCTGAATGTCCAGCATCGGCGGCAGCCCGGGGCGGGCGTCCGTCCGCTCGATGCGGGTGATCCGCGTCATGCGGGCGACGATGTCGCGGATGCGCTGCGCTGCGGCGTTCGCCCGGTCGAGCCAACGGCGCTCCTGCTGATCGCTGCCGAGGTGGCGCGCCAGCAGCTCGAGCGAGCCGACGACGACGGTGAGGGGGTTGTTGATCTCGTGCGCCGCGGCGCTCGCCAGGAGCGCGACGGCGCGCAGGTCGGCGGCCTCCCGCTGTGCCGTCTCGGCCGCCTCGCGCTCCACCGACTCGCGGTAGATCACGATCTCGTACCGGCGCCCGTGGTGGTTGACGATGCGACGGGTCGAGTCCACGCGGATGAGCTCGCCCGTCGCGCGGCGGTAGGGGGTGCCGAAGGCGCGGGCGAACCCGTGGTCCCGGGCCTCGGCGATCGTCGCCTCCCGCCGCGTGCGGAGGTCGGGCTCGTCAGGCCAGAAGTGGCGCACGTCGCGTCCGATCAGCGCGCCCCGCGTGTAGCCCGAGATCTCGCAGTCCCGGCGGTTCACGTCGAGGATCTTGAGCGTGTCGGGGTCGACGATGCGGATCGCGTCGGAGGCCTCGTCGATGATGCCGCGGAAGCGCGCGTGGGCGTCGACGGCCTCGGCGCGCTCCACGACGTCGCCGAACAGCCGAGCCACGACGCCGGTGCCGACGACGGAGATGGCGAGGAGCGGGAGCCAGGCCCGCTCGACCAGCGTCAGGCCGCGAGGGCCGAGCAGGGCGAAGCTCGCGAACGTCGTGACGAAGACGACCAGGCTGAGCGTGAGCGCGTGGCGGGGGCGCACGCCCCCGTCGCGACGCGCCCAGACGTGCGCGAGGCTGCCCGCCGCCGCGGCCGCGCCGAGCGAGAGCAGGCTCGCCCACGCGTCGTTGCCGCCGAGCCAGACGCGGTATGCCGCGGGCAGGGTCGTGGCGACGAGCGCCGTCGGCCATCCCTCGAAGAGCGTGATGAGCGCCAGGGGCACCGTGTGCGCGTCGAGGTCGATGCCCTCGGGGGTCTCGACGCGCGCGGTGATGAGCACCACGGCGAGCCCGCCGAAGGCCGCGCCGTTCAGCAGCACGCGCCGGCGGCCGTTCCCCGGGGTTCCCGGCTCGAACCACCGATAGGTGTACGAGTAGAAGAGGACGCCGAAGACGAGGACGCCGGCGACTTCGACGAGGTGATGCGGGCCGATGGCTACTCGACCTCGAGGACCATCTCGATCTCGACGGGGATGCCCATCGGGAGCTCGGCCATGCCGACCGCGGAGCGCGCGTGCTTGCCGATCGCGTCGCCGAAGACCTCCACCATGAGGTCGGAGAAGCCGTTGACCACGCGGGGCTGGTCGCCGAAGCCCTCGGCCGAGTTGACCATGCCCAGCACCTTGACGACGCGCTTGATCCGGTCGAGGCTCCCGACGCTCGCGCGGATCGTCGCGAGCAGGGCGAGCCCGACCTCGCGCGCGACCTGGTAGCCCTGCTCGACCGTGAGCTCCCGGCCGACCTTGCCCCGCGCGGAGGGCTTGCCGTCGACCCGAAGCGGCCCGTGGCCGGAGACGAACATTAGATTGCCGACCCGCACCGCCCCGACGTAGTTCGCGAGCGGCGTGGCCGGCTGCGGGAGCATGATGTTCCTCTCTTTGAGACGCGCTTCTGCGCCCATTCGGCTCGGTCCTCCTGGGGATGAATGACAGCGGCGGATCATCGTGGCACACTACGACGTGCCCGTCAAACCGCCGCCCGCCACGCCGGCCCACGCCGCGACGCTCGTCCTGCTGCGCGATCGCCCCGCGGGCGGATTCGACGTCCTCCTGATGCAGCGCCACCGCGCCAGCAAGTTCGCCGCGGGTGACTTCGTCTTCCCGGGCGGAAAGATCGAGCCCGACGACGCCCCGGCCGACGCCGCGACCTGGTGCGCCGGGCTGGATCGTCAGGACATGAGCCGCATGCTGGGCACGGCGCACGCGCCAGAGACCGCGCTCGCCTACTGGATCGGCGCGATCCGCGAGACCTTCGAGGAGGTGGGGATCCTGCTCGCGCGTGGCACGCGCTGGCCCGATCCCACACGGGTCGAGACGTACCGTCGCGCGTGCCACTCGGACAAGCAGGCGTTCTGGACGATGCTCAGGACCGAGGGGTTGACGCTCGCCACGGATCGGCTCGTCTACTTCGCGCACTGGATCACACCGGAAGAGTCGCCCCTCCGCTTCGACACGCGCTTCTTCGCCGCCGAGGCGCCCGCGGGGCAGGAGGCGACCGTCGATGGCAAGGAAGTCATCGCGGTCCGCTGGCTCTCGCCGCGTGAGGCGATCGACGCCGCGGCGCGGGGCGAGATCTCGCTGCGCAACCCGACCGTCCGCAACCTGATGCTCCTCGAGGGCACGCCGTCCGCCGCCGCGGCGCTCGGGCGTCTCGCGGGACGCTCGGTCGAGACGATCCGACCGCGCGTGCTCGAGGAGGGCGGGGTGCGGCGTGTCCTGATGCCGGGGGATCCCGGCTACTATTAGACGTCGGGGGGGAGCGGCGCCGCACTCTTCGACCGAGGAGGGCGACGCCCCCCTCGGACTCCCCCGGCCGACACCCCAACGGTCACCCGCGGTGACTACGCGCGGCCGACGACGGGGGCGAAGCGCTTGAGGAACTCGCTCTCGCTGACATTGCCCGCCTTCGCGAGCGCCGCCACGGTCGCCGGGTTGTCGAAGTCCTCCGGCTTGAGACGGATCATGTACGCGTAGAGCGTCTGATACATCTCCGAGTCGACCTCGACGAAGCGCACGCGGACCTTGCCTGTCTTCGGGTCGAGCAGGAGTCCGAAGGGGATCGGCACGAGGCGCCCGGCCTGGATCGTCAGCATCGCGTTCGAGCCGCCCTCGAGCAGGAAGCGCGTCGCCCAGTAGCCGAGGCTCCGGGCGTACTGGATGTCGTGCGCGCCCGGCGGCGCGCAGCGGAGCTCGTACCCGAGATCCTTCGCGACGATCGTCACGTCCACCGTGCGCTCGCGCAGGTGCGCGGCGACCCGGTCCTTGAGCACGCGGCCCAGGTCGAGCTCGGCCAGCCGGACGTTGCCGTACTGGTCGCGCTCCACGGGACCGAGCGATTCGAGGTCGAGCTTCTCGGCGAGCCCCTCCGAGAGGATCGCGACCCCGTGGTCGCGCCCGTGCATGCGGCGCTTGATGATCGCGCCCTCGAGCACGTCGGCGAGGCGGTCCAGGGTGATCTTCGACTCCGGGAACTCCTCGGCGACGACGGTGAGCGTCGCGCCCGCGGCGCCGCCGATGCCGAGGGCGAGGTGGCCCGCGCGCCGGCCCATGACGGTCACGAAGAACCAGCGTTCCGTGGTCGCGGCGTCCTGCATCAGGTTGCGGACGAGGTCCTTGCCGAGGTTGCAGGCCGTCGAGAACCCAAAGGTGTCAATGTCGCTCGGCAGCGGGAGGTCGTTGTCGATCGTCTTCGGCACGTGCGCGACGGCGAGGCCGGGCAGCGCGCGGGCGACGCGCGAGGCCGCAAAGGCGGTGTCGTCGCCGCCGATCGTGATGAGGTAGTCGACGCCGAGGCGCTTGAGCGTCTCGGCGACCCGGCCGGGGCCGTCGGGCGTGCGCGCGGGGTTCGTGCGGGAGGTGCGGATGATCGAGCCGCCGTCGAAGTGGATCCGCGACAGCTCGTTGATCGTGAGCTCGGTCACGTGCTCGATGTCGCCCTCGACGAGCCATTTGAATCCGTCGTAGCAGCCCAGCACGCGCGCGCCGTGGTTCCGCGCCTCGATCGTCGCCGCCGCGATCACCGCGTTGATCCCGGGGGCCGGGCCCCCGCCGACGAGGATGGCGAGTGTCTTCATGGCCTCATTGTACCCGCGACGCGGAAGTGGTCGTGGCCGAGCGGCGTGAGGACGACCAGCTCGCCCTCTGCGGGGTGGACGCCGGTGAGGGCGCCGATGTTGAGCTGGTGGGTCACGAGCACCAAGGTCCCCGTCGCCGGGCGCCCGGAAACGAGGGCGCGGACCTCGCGGGTCCGCTCGGCCTCTTGCGTGCGGTCGCGGAAGAACGAGTTGAGCGCCGGCCAGGGCGCGGCCCCCCCAAAGGCCAGGCGCGCGGTCTCGAGGCAGCGACACCACTGGCTCGAGAGCACGCGCCCGATCGGGATTCCTCTCGCGGCGAACGCGGCGCCCACGCGGCGCGCCTGGGCGCGGCCCTCCTCAGAGAGGTTGCGCTGGGTGGAGCACTCGTCCAGGCGGAAGCCCGGCGGGTCGCCGAGCGAGCGGTCGGTCGCCGCGTGGCGCATGACGATGACCTGGCCGCCGGCGCGCAGGAGCGCCCACAGCGCCTCGTCAGCGGCGGCCAAGCGTGGCGCCGCCAGGGCCAGCGCGGCGAGCGCGAGGGTCGCCACCCGGCGCGGCACGGGGCGGCTCACACGGCGAGGACGATCTTCCCGAACTGCCTGAAGGCGAGCGCCCTCACGTCGACGCGCCCTGTCCGGATGTCCGGGCGTTCACCAGGACGGCCATGTTCCCGTACGGGTGCTTGTTCTCGAGCATCAGCTGGTGGCATTCGGGGATGTCGTCGAAGGCGTAGGTCTTCGACAGGCACGGGTCTACCTGGCCGTCGGCGACGAGTCGCGTGACCGCGGCGGCCTGCGCGTCGTTGGAGAGGTGGCTCCCCTGGAACCGCTTCTGGCGCATCCAGAGGTAGCGCAGGTCCAGCGAGGCGTTGTAGCCGGTGGTGCCGGCGCAGATGACGACCATGCCGCCCGTCGCGCAGACGAATACGGAGGTCGGCAGCGTCGCCTCGCCCGGGTGCTCGAAGACGATCCGCGGACCTACGCGCTCGCCCAGCGCGTCCCAGAGCGCCTTGCCGAACGCACGGGCGCCTTTCGCCCACTCGCCGTAGGCACGGGCGTCCTTGGTATCGGGCAGGGGACCCCAGTGCGAGAACTGGCCGCGGTTGACGACGCCCGCGGCGCCGTGATCGACGCAGAACTTCCGCTTCGCCTCGTCGGAGACGACCGCGATCGCCCGGCCGCCGACGGCGCGCGTGATCTCGAGCGCCATGCTCCCGAGCCCGCCGGCCGCTCCCCAGATCAAAACCACATCCCCGCGCTCGACGACGTGGGGCGGCCAGCCCATGAGCATCCGGTACGCCGTGGATCCGCAGAGGAGGAAGCAGCCCGCCGCCTCCCAGGTCAGCCGCTTCGGCTTCGGAACACATTGATGGGCCTGGCAGCGGGCAAACTGGCCGTAGCTGCCATAGTTGGTCTGATAGCCCCAGATGCGCGTCGATTCGGCGAGCATCGGGTCCCGGCCCGAGCGCACCCACGGGTCGTCGGGTCGCCACCAGCCGCTGTGGACGACGACCTCGTCGCCGACCCGCGCGTTCTTGACGTCGCGGCCGACGGCCCAGACGATGCCGGAGCAGTCGCTGCCGCCGGCGTGGAAGTCCTCGGGCTCGCCCGCCTTCTGGCGCTCGCCGATCACGTCGAGCGGCGCGCCCAGCGCCGCCCAGACGTTGTTGTAGTTGATCCCCGACGCCATCACGTAGACCAGCACTTCGTCGGGGCCGAGGGTCGGCGTCGGGATGATCTCGCGCCGCCACGCCTCGCGCGGTGGGCCGAAACGGTTCTGCCGCACGACGTACGCGTGCATGCGCGTCGGCACGTGGCCGACGGGCGGTCGCTCGCCGAGATCGTACAGGTCAGCCATGTCACCCCCCCTGTCCGCCGGTCTCCCCGCCGTTGAACTCGTTGACGAGTCGGGCCAGGCGCGGGTCGTCGAGCCCGGGTTCCCAGGGCTGGTAGAGCGACGTGCGGTCGAGGAGACCCGCGTAGCGTTCCTTGAGCTTCCGCCCGATCGTCGCGTACGTTCCGGTGACGGCGAACGTCTCGACCATCTCGTCGGTGATCAGGTCGGCCATGCCCTTCCAGTCCCCCTCGACGGACTTCCGGTGGAGCGTGGGGGTGAGGCCCTGCCACCCGTGGGCGGCGAGCACGGGCTCGTAGGTGCGCGTCGAGGCGTAGAAGGCGATCTGCGCCTTCACCGAGCGCTGGTGCTGCGCGAGCTCCTCCTCGGTGTCACCGACGACCACGAACGTCGAGGTGGCGTAGACGAAGTCCTCGCGCTTCCGGCCCGCCGCGTGAAGCCCGTCGTTGACGGCGGGCTGGACGTACTCGCGCAGGTACTTCGGGCTGTTGAACGGGTGGACATGGAGGCCGTCGCACACCTCGCCCGCGATCCGGCACATGTACTGGTTCACGCCGGCGACATACACGGGGATCCTCGGGTGCTCGATGGGTCCGGGGTTGAAGAACGGCGTCATCAGGTCGAAGCGGTAGAACCGGCCCTTGAAGTCGAGCTTGGTCCCATTCTGCCAGCAGTCCCAGATGGCGCGAAGGGCCAGCACGATCTCGCGCATCTTGGGGCCGGGCGACTCGAACCTCACCGAGAAGCGCCGCTCGTTGTGGCCCTTCACCTGCGTGCCGAGCCCGAGGACGAACCGGCCTCCGGAGGCCCGTTGGAGATCCCAGGCGAGGTGGGCGAGCACCATCGGGCTCCGGGGAAACGCGACCGCGATCGCCGTGCCGAGCTTGAGCTGCGAGGTGACCGTGGCCGCGATGGCGAGCGGCAGGAACGGATCGTGCTTCGTCTCCGAGGACCAGAGGCAGTCGTACCCCAGCGCCTCGACCTTGCGGGCGTAGCTCGGAATGGACGTGAGCTCGTGGGTCAGCATGCCGATGTCAAGTTTCACGGGGGGATATTGTATCGGGGTCCGCGTGGCCGCAACAGGGGAAGGTGGCGAGCGAGACACGCGTGGCTCCGACCCGCCTGTGCGGGCCGCTCGAGCGTCGACGCCCAGGCCATCCCCATCGCCGCGTCGGCGATGTCGCAGAGGACGCCGCCGTGGAGCGTGCCCATCGGGTTCGCGTGGCGCGGAGTCGCCTCGAACTCGACCACGGCGCAGCCGGGCTCGACGGAGGCGAGCGTGAAGCCGATGAGCGCGGCGACGGGCGGCGGCGCGATCTCCCCGCGCTGCATCATGTGGATGAGGTCGAGCATCTTCGTCATCGAGGGCTCCTCAACGCGCGCGTCGGACGAGCATCGCGAAGATCATCGCGTGCGTGACGAAGAGAGCCGGCACCGCGAACGTCGGGATGTAGTACGCCGCGCCCAGGCTCACGTCGAGCCGGAGGCCTTGGGCGAGCGCGTTGACGAGGTCGACGGTCCCCACGACGTTGAAGAGCCAGACCAGCGGGAGCCCGAACGGCCACCGGGACCGCAGCGCGACGATCGCGAGGAGCGCCAGGAGCGCGGCGAGCAGGTCGCCGTAGGCGGCCGGGACCGCGAACGCGGGCGGGAGGGAGGAGCCCACCACGGTCGGGACGAGGAACACCATCCCCAGGTGGCGAAACGCGTGGAGGAAGAGCAGCGGCGACAACGCCGACGCGAGCGGCAGCGCCGCCAGCCGCGGCGCCACGTGCCAGCGGGCGATGAGCGTGTACAGGACCAAGCTGAGCAGGAACTGCAGGCCGAAGATTTGAAGCGTGGTCATGACGTCCTCCGTGGCTTGTGATTCTATAGTGACTAGCTTTTCTGTCAAGCTCTGCTAGACTCGGGCCGTGCCGAAGCGTTACGGCCAGGCGTGCCCGGTAGCGAAGTCGCTGGAGGTGGTCGGCGACCGCTGGACCCTCCTGCTCGTGCGCGACCTGCTCTCGGGGCCGCGGCGCTTCGCGGACTTCGCGCGGAGCCTCACGGGGATCGCGCCGAACATCCTGTCGGACCGGCTGAAGCTCTTGGAGGAGCGCGGGCTCGTCGCGCGGCGCTTCTACTCGGCCCACCCGCCCCGGGCCGAGTACGAGCTGACCGACCGCGGGCGCGAGCTCGGCGTCGTCGTGGGCGCGCTCGCGAGCTGGGGAACGCGCCACGTGCACCGCTCGAGCGCGCTCGTGCACGACGCCTGCGGTCACCCGGTGGAGATGAAGTACTTCTGCCGGCACTGCGCCACGCGGGTCGGCGGGAGCACGGTGCGCATCGGACGTCGGCGTCGCGGGGCGCCGGCGCCCGCGCGCGAGCGTCGGTGATCCCGACGCGGCGCTACGTGAGACGCACGCGCCGGGGGAGCGCGTCCAGGACGGCGCGCGCCTCGCGAACGACGGTCTCCACCACCTCGCCCGCGCCGGGAAGGTCGCGGATCAGGCCGACCGACTGGCCGGCCATCATCGCGGAGTACTCCGGGTCACCCTGCTTGAGCGCGGCCAGGAAGACGTCGCTGGCGGCGCCCCGCTGCACGAGCGGCGGCAAGACCGGGGCGCCGGACGCCGTGTACTCCCGGGTGAAGGTGTTGGCGAGCGCCCGCGCCCAGAGGCCGGTGAGGACGTCCGTCACCGTGGTCGCGCCGCTCTCGCTCTCGAGCACGCGCTTCTTGTAGACCTCCGAGGCCATCGACTCCCGCGTCGCCACGAAGCGCGTGCCCAGCAACACTCCGCTCGCGCCGAGGGCGAGGGCGGCGACCAGGCCGCGGCCGTCGGCGATGCCGCCCGCGGCCACGACGGGCACACGCACCGCGTCCACGACCTGGGGCAGGAGGGCCATGAGGCCCACGGTCGTCGCCTCCGGCGACGCGGGCTTGCCATCCACCGAGCGATGACCACCGGCCTCGCCCCCCTGGGCGACGATCACATCGGCGCCGTCTCTCGCCGCGGTCCGCGCGTCGTCCACGGTCGAGACCATGGCCATGACCTTGATCCCCCGCCGACGGCACGCCTCGGCCAGCTTGGGCTCGAGCCAGCCGAGCGCCGTCGAGAACACCGGCGGCCGCTCCTCGAGGACGACGGCGACCGCGGCGTCCACGAGGTCCGGCGCTCGACCCGGGCTGGTCGCCGTCGTCGGGATGCCGAGCCGCTCGCGGAAGCGATTGAGCATCGCCTGGGCGCCGTCGAGCGTCTCCGCGGGCACGGTGTCGGGGTCGATCGGGGGTCGGAGTGCCTTGTGCAGCCAGAGGTTCACTCCGAACGGGCGGTCGGTCAGCCCGCGCACGCCGCGGATCATCTTCCGCAGGTCGTCCGGCGGGACGTTGAGCCCGGCGAGGATGCCGAGGCCGCCGGCGCGGCACACCTCCGCCACGAGCTCGGGCCCGGCGACGCCCCCCATGCCCGACTGGACGATCGGATACTCGATGGCGAGGAGCTCGCAGAGCGCCGTGCGGAACACGCTCACTCCGCGTGGAAGAGCGCGGCCGCGTTCCTGTGGGCGACCCGCTCGGCGACGCCCGGCGCGAGCTCGCCGAGGATCCGGCGCGTCCACGTGAAGAGCCGATCGAGCATGGCCGGCTCGAAGAGACGCGGGGCCCACACGTCGATTCCCATCAGAAAGCGGTCGGGCAGCTTTTCGAGCAGGGCCTTCCACGCGGGGTCGAGCGGGCCGGTCTCGGTCGCGAGCGCGGGCGTGCGCTGAAAGTGCATCCCGGAGAGATCGACGATCAGGTTCGGGTTCCGCGCGAGCAGCCCTTCCACGCGCGCGGGCGGCCCCTCGCCGGCATGGGCGAGGACGAGCGTCGCCTTCCGGTGCGCGGCGAGCGCGCGATCGAGCGCGGCGGCGGCCGCGTCGGTCAGCTCGTAATGCACGACGACGGGGACGCCGCGCGCCGCGGCGACCTCGAGGATCCTGCCGAACGCAGGATCGCCCGGGTCGCGGTCGATATTCCGGCGTCCCATCTGGCGCAGGTGGACCTCGCCGATCGCGCGTGCGGGCGATTTCGTGAGTGCGGCGTCGAGCCGCGCCGCCGCGCCGTCGTCGGTCGGGTCGGGGAGCGGGAGCGCCGCGACGACGCGGTCCGGGTACTTGTGTGCGGCGGCGGCGATCCACGCCGGGTCGTCCTTCTGCACGCCACCGACGCCGAGCAGCACCACCTTGACGACGTTGTGTCGCTTCATCGCTTCCACGTAGGCGTCGATCGCCCTGGCGTTCGGCAGGTGCGAGTGCGCGTCGATCAGCGGCCCCTTGTACTCGGCCGCGCCGGCGGAGGCTCCCCAGGCGAGCGAGACGAGGAGCACGATGGCGATCGGTACGAGCGAGCGGCCCGGTCGAACCGTGCTAGATGATCCCAACACGCTTGAGCTCGTCGATCTCGGCCGCATCGAGCCCGAGCGACGTGTAGACGTCATGGTTGTGGGCGCCGAGCGGCGGTCCGGCCCAGCGGACCGAGGCGGGCGTGTCGGCGAGGCGGGGCGTCGGCGCGGTCATGCGCACGGTGCCCAGGTCGGCGTCGGGGACGTCCACGAGGATGGAGCGGGCGACCACGTGCGGGTCCTTGATGATGTCCGCGATGTCGTAGACGGGCGCCGCCGTGAGGTCCAGCGTCTCGAACCGGTGGAGCATCTCGTCGAGCGTCCGCTCACCGATCGCCCGCGCGAGCGCCGCGTCGACCAGGTCGTTGTGGGCCACCCGCGCGTCGTTGGTCGAAAACCGGGGATCCTCGAGCAGGTCGGCGAGGCCGAGCCCGTCGAACAGGGCCCTGGCCGAGGCGGGCGTCGAGGCCGAGAGCGCGATCCACTTGCCGTCGCGCGTCCGGTAGGTGCCGCGGGGGCTCGCGTTGTCGGACTGGTTGCCGTGGCGTGTCCGGATCGTGCCGTCGAGCGCGTACTCGGCGGCGATGGGCCCGAGGAGGGAGAGCAGTGGCTCGTAGAGGGAGAGGTCGATGACTTGCCCACGACCGGAGACGTGATCGCGATGACGCAGCGCCGCGAGCACCGCCGCGGCCCCCGCGAGCGCGGCGACCATGTCGGCCATCGGGAACGAGGGCAGCGTGGGCGGGCCGTCCGCCGGCCCCGTCGCGGCTGCGAAGCCGCTCATCGCCTCCACCATCGTGCCGAAACCCGGACGGTCGCGGTAGGGGCCGTCCTGCCCCCACCCCGACACGCGGGCGAGGACCAGCCGCGGATTCTCGGCGGAGAGCACCTCCCAGCCCAGCCCCCACTTCTCGAGCGTGCCCGGGACGAAGTTCTCGACGAGGACGTCGGCGTCCTTGACCAGACGCGTGAGCAGAGTCTGGCCGCGCGGGTGGGCGAGATTGAGCGTGATCGAGCGCTTCCCGCGCGCGTAGACCTTCCACCACAATTCGCCGCGCTCCTTGAGCCAGGTGCGCAGCGGATCGCCGCCCCGCGGATTCTCGACCTTGACGACGTCCGCGCCGTGGTCGGCGAGGATGGTCGCGAGTACGCCGCCGGCGATCAGCCGGGAGCAGTCGACGACGCGGAGGCCGGCGAGCGCCCCCCTCATCGGCGGGGCCGACCCTTGAAATGCCGCGCGAGGGCCTCCATGACCCGCGCGAGAGCTTCCGTCTCGCTGCGGCCCGTCGCCGTGACGTCGTAGGCGACGGCCGTCGCTACCCACTCCTTCGCCTCGTTCTGGTAGACCTCCACCTCGACCTTCACGGGGGGCTATTGTAGCGGGTACCGTGAGGCCGGAACAACCGAAGGTGGCGTGCTGGAGGAGCCCGGGGCTCCGCTCGCGGAGTCCGGCGCTCGCCGGTCGCCCCTAATGACTCTTGGGAAGCTCGGGGTGTCCCGCGGCTTCGTCGGCGATCGTGTGGTCGTTATCGGCGGGGACCGCACCGCTCACGCCGACGGCGCCGACGATCTGCCCATCCTCGACGATGGGCACGGCGCCGCGGCCGAAGACGAACGCGTAGTCGCCGAGCGTGGCGACGTTCGACGCGAAGAGCTGGCGACCCTTGCCGAAGCGCTCCTCGAGCTCGAGCGTCGTCGTGCGGAAGGCGGCGGCGGCGTTCGCCTTCGCCCGGGCGATCTCGGGCGTGACCCAGAGCGCGCCGTCCATGCGCTCGCACGCGACGAGGTGGCCCGCGTCGTCCACGACGGCGATGGCGACCTTGAAGCCGAGGGCGTGCGCCCTGGCGAATCCGCGCTGGATGCACTCGTGGGCGTGTTTCTGCGTGAGCGCCATCGTCAGGGGACCTCCACCCAGACCTCGCCCGCGTCGATCCGGATCGGATAGCTCGCCACGCGGTGGCCGCGCCCGGGTAGCACGCACTCACCGGTACGTACGTCGTACATCCACCCGTGCCAGGGGCAGGCGAGGCGCGTCCCGGAGAGCTTGCCCTCGCTCAGCGGGCCGCCCTGGTGGGCGCAGACATCGTTGCACGCGAAGACCTCGTCCTTGACGCGGGCCAGGACGATGCGCGTGCCGCCCGCCTCCACCCGCGTGAGCTGGCCCGCCGGGAGCTCGTCCAGGCGGGCCACGCGGATCAGAGGCATGGACGCGCCTCGCCTGCGGCTCCCCCTGCCACGATCACCGACTCGCCTACGGCTCTTCCTTCAGGATGAAGGCGCGGTGGAGCCCGGTCATGTACTGCCAACGCATCAGGGTGGCCTGACGCACGGCCTCGATCGCCTCGGCCTTCTTCTCGGCGGTCGTCGCGTGACGCTCGACGATCGCGTAGCCGCGCTCGCCGTGCACCTCGTCGGCCTCGATGTGGATCGTGAAGAACTCGACCTCGTGGTCGGTGAAGCCGTAGTGCGTCTTGAGCGGCGGCAGGTTGCGCCTGTAGATGCCCGGCACCTGTGACTCGAGGCCGACCAGGAGCCCCGCCGCGGCGATGTGGAACGACCGATGGGACATCTCGTAGCACCAGGCGGTGAGCCCGCGTGTGGTCGGTAGCTGCCGCGCGGTCTCGACCTCGGCGCGGCTCACGCCGCACGCCTCGGCGAAGCGGATCAGGAGATCCACGTGCTTGGTTCCCGACTCCTCCTCGATGATGTTCTCGAGCAGGAAGTCGCGCGCGTCCGGGTCCGGGCACTCGCCGTACACGGTGGCGCACCACCGCGGGAACTGCGACACGTACTGGTAGTGCTGCGCCGCCCACGCGCCGAGCTGGGCGCGCGACAGCTCGCCCTTCACCCACTTCTCGGTGAACGGGTTCAGCCGGCTGTGCCGGGCATTGACGGCGGCCTCGAGCTCCTTACGGAACGGGCTCGGCGCGGTCATGGGAGGCTCCTTTTCATTGGCTCACCTCGGACGGCGGGGGGCTCGATCACAGACTCGCCTCGCCTGCGGCTGCGGCTCGCACTGCGGCCCCGCGTATTCTAAAGGTCCGCACTGCCACTCAGTCGACCAGCCGGAAGATCGCGTCGCGGACGCGCCGTACGTGGAGCGTCATCAGCCGCTCCGCGCGGCGCACGTCTCGCCGCTTGAGCGCGTCGATGATCGCGAGGTGCTCGCGGACGAGCGCCTGGACGCGCCGGGGCGCCACGATGGCCATGGTTCAGACGGGTTGGACCTGCTCGCGCATGTGCTCGAGGACGTCGACGAGCTTCGCATTCTCGGCTCGCTTGAGCAGGTACTGGTGGAGCTCCTCGCCAAGCGGGCGCACCTCGGTGGCGGTGGCCCTGGAGCCACGCGCCCGGAGCTCGCGGAAGCGCGCCTCGAAGCCCTCGAGCTCCTCGCGGCTCACGCGTGGCCCCCCGAGCCGGACCGCCAAGGCCTCGAGCGCCTCGCGCACCTCGTAGAGGTCGCGGATCTCGTCGTGCGACAGCGTGCGCACGAACGCGCCCTTCTTCGGGACCACGCGCACGAGGTGGTCGCGCTCGAGCTTGGCGAGCGCCTCGCGGACGGGCGTCCGGCTCACCCGGAACCGCCGGCTGAGCTCGAGCTCGGTGAGCGGCTCGCCCGGATCGAACTCGCGGTCGAGGAGGGCCTGGCGCAGCGCGGCGTAGACCGTGTCGGCCAGATACGTCCGGGCCGGCGCGCGCGTCGTCATCGGCGGCGAACGATTACATACGAGATGTATACGTGTCAAGAAGGCGTCGCCGCTAGCGGCCTGGCCGGGTATCATCGGTCCCACTCCGATGGTGACGACACGCGACGCGAGCCTCCCGCCCCCCTTCGGCGAGGCGCTGGACGCCCTCTCCCTGGGACCGCTCTGGACCGCCCTCCATGTCCTCCTGCCGAACGAGCGCGTCACCGCCGCGGTGCCGCACCGCTGGCGGTGGCAGGACCTCCGCCCGCTCCTGCTCGAGGCGGCACGGCTTGTACCGATCGAGCAGGCGGAGCGTCGCGTGCTCGTCTTGAAGAACCCCGGCCTCGACGGGGCGTACGCCGTCACCTCGACCCTCTTCGCTGGGCTGCAAATCATCCTGCCCGGCGAGGCCGCGCCCAGCCACCACCACACGCCCGCGGCGCTCCGGCTGGTCGTCGAGGGGCACGGCGCCTTCACCAGCGTGGACGGCGTCAGGTGCGCGATGGAGCCGGGCGACCTGATCATCACGCCACCGATGCGCTGGCACGATCACGGCCACGAAGGGTCCCGGCCGGTCGTGTGGCTCGACGGTCTCGACCTCCCGCTCGTACGCAGCGTCGACGCGAGCTGGGCGTCGAAGATGCGACCGGCGCGGCCGCCGTCCACCACGGTCGACTCGTCGCAGGACGAGTTCACCGCGGCCGGGCTCGTGCCGCGCCAGTCGCGTTACGAGGACACCGGATACCCGCAGGTGCGGTGGCCCTGGGCCACCGTGCGCCGCGCGCTCGCCAGCATGGCGGACGCGGCGCCGGCGGGGGCGCCCGTGGCGCTCGCCTACGTCAATCCAAGGACCGGGGCGTCGCCACTGCCGACGATGGGCTGCGAGTGCCAGTGGCTCCGCCCGGGCGAGACGACGCCCGCCGCGCGCCGCACGGCGAGCGCCGTCTATCACGTGCTCGAGGGGCGCGGCGAGTCGCGCATCGGTGACGCGCGGCTCGCGTGGGAGGCCGGTGACACGTTCGTGGCGCCGCCGTGGCACTTCGTCGAGCACCGGAACGCGGCGCCGTCTGCGCCGGCCGCTCTCTTCCAGTTCAACGACGAGCCGGCGCTCCGCGCGCTCGGGCTCTACTGCGAGGAAGCGCGCGTCTGAGAAGGGGACCGTGGTCGACCGAGAGGCTCAGCGCTGCGCGACGCGATTCCGGCCGCGCGATTTCCCCTCGGTGAGCGCCTGCTCGGCCCGGGCCATGAGGTCCTCGGCGCTGGCCGCGTCGGCGGGGAAGGCCGCTACGCCGAGGCTCGCCGTGACCGGGCCCGGCGGGAACGGGTGCTGCTCGAGGACGCCCCGGATGCGCTCGGCATAGCTCATCGCGCCGGCCTTCGGCGTGTTCGCCAGGATCACGGCGAAGTCGTCGCCCTCCCGGCGCGCCACGATCGTGAAGCTGCGCGAGTGCTTCACGAGGAGCCGCGCCACCTCCCTGAGCACCTCGTCGCCCGCCGGCCGCCCCTTGTCCTCGTTCAGCTTCTTGAAGTCGTCGAGGTCGAGGTAGACGAGCGACAGGGGGTGGCCGAAGCGCGCGGCGCGTTTGGCCTCCTCGTCGAGGCGGAGCGCGAAGTAACGCCGGTTGAACAGATCGGTCAGCGGGTCCTTGAACGACAGGTCTTCGAGCCGTGCGTTGCGGATCGCCAGGGCAGCCTGGGAGGCGAGGGCGCGGACCAGCTTCTCGTACCCCGGGTCGAACGGGACGACCGAGCCGTCCTCGCCCAGGGCGTTGAGGAGCTCGAGCACGCCCACGATGTTGCCGTTGATGTCCTGGAGCGGCACGACGAAGACGGAGCGGGTCGCGTAGTCGGTCGTCTCGTCGACCGTCTTGTTGAACGCCACGGTCCGTTGCCCGACGATCGCGTACGCGTCGCTCACGTTGATGAGCTCCCCGGTCTGGGCGACGTGGCCGGCCAGGCTCGGCTCGCCGAGCGGCATCGGCTCGGCCTGCAGCCGTCGTTCCATCTCGCGCTTGCCCAGCCGCGCCTCGAGGAAGTCGTTCTGGACGACCGCGAAGCGGAGGTGGTCGCCGTCGCGCAGGAACACCGTGCCGGCCTCCGCACGCGTGACGCGCCGGGCCTGCGAGAGGATGCGCTCGAGGAGCGCCCCGAGATCCCGCTCGCTCGTGAGCGCGATCCCGATCTCGAGGAGCTCGTCGAGGAGTCGCGTCAGGTCAGTCATGACCCCGCTCAGAGCGGCGCGACTCGATTCCGTCCCAGCCGCTTCGCATCGTAGAGTGCCTTGTCGGCGGCGACGACGAGGTCGTCGCCGCAGGCGCCGTCCTCGGGCAAGGAGGCTGCGCCCAGACTGACGGTGACGATGCCGTGGCGGAACTCGTACTCCGCCACGACGGACCGGATCCGCTCGGCGTACGTCAGGGCGCCGTCCTTGGGGGTGTTGACGAGGACGATGGCGAACTCGTCGCCTCCGTACCTGGTGACGACGCTGAAGCTGCGCGAGTGCCTCAGGAGGAGCGCGGCGATGCCGCGGAGCACCTCGTCACCCGCCCGGTGGCCGAAGCGGTCGTTGACCTCTTTGAAGTGGTCGACGTCGAGCATGACCAGCGACAGCGGCTCGCGGAACCGCGTGTGGCGCTTGAACTCCTCCTCCAGGCGAATCATGAAGTACCGACGGTTGTACACGTCCGTCAGCGCGTCCTTCAGCGACAGGTCCTCGAGTCGCGCGTTGCGGATCGCGACGGCGGCCTGCGCGGCGAGCGCTCGCACGAGGGGCTCGTACTGGGGGACGAAGGGGACCACTCGACCCCCGTCCAGGGCGTTGATCAGCTCGAGCACGCCGAGGATGTTCCCCGAGGGGCCCTGGAGCGGCACCACGAGGATGGACTCGGTCCGGTAGTTCATGCGCGCGTCCACCCGCGCGTCGAAGCTGTACGGCCGGTCGGGCGGGATCGCGTAGGGCTCGGGAAGGTTCAGGATGTCGCCCGTGAGCGCGACGTGCCCGGCGAGGCTCATCTCGCGGAGGTCGAGGGGCTGCTCCTCGAACTGACGCCGCATCTCCTCCGTGCCGAGCTTCCCCGACAGCCGGTCGTTCTGGACCACGGCGAAGCGGAGCTGCTCACCCTCGCGGAGGAACAGCGTGCCGGCCTCGGCGCGCGTGAAGCGACGCGCCTCGGTCAGAATCCGCTCCAGCAGGACGCTCAGGTCGCGCTCACTGGTCAGCGTGATCCCGATCTGCACCAGCTCTCTGAAGGCCTGGGTGAGATCGATGGCTGGGGGTTCCGGTGGCGCCAGCGTGGCCTCCCGACGTTCCAGAGTGCCTAGACCGCGACGACGCGATTTCGGCCCAGGCGCTTCGCCTCGTACATCGCCTTGTCCGCGGCGACCACGAGGTCGTCGCCGCTCGCGGCATCCTCCGGGAGGCTCGCGACACCCAGACTGACGGTCACGGTGCCGTGGGCGAAGGCGTGCTCCGCGATGATCTCGCGGATCCGCTCCCCGTACGCGACCGCGCCGTCCTTGCCCGTGTTGACCAGGAGCACCGCGAACTCGTCGCCCCCGTACCGGGTGACGACGGTAAAGTTCCGCGAGTGCTTGAGCAGGACCTGCGCGACCTCGCGCAACGCCTCGTCGCCCGCGCGGTGCCCGAACCGGTCGTTCACGTCCTTGAAGCGATCGAGGTCCAGCAAGACGAGCGACACTGGCTCGGCGAACCGCAGGTGCCGCCGGGACTCCTCCTCGATGCGCACGATGAAGTACCGCCGGTTGTACACATCCGTCAACGCGTCCTTGAACGAGAGGTCCTCGAGCCGCGCGTTCCGGATCGCGACGGCGGCTTGCGAGGCGAGCGAGCGCACGAGGCCCTCGTACTCGACGTCGAACGGTACGACGCGTCCGCTCTCGTCGAGGGCGTTGATGAGCTCGAGGACCCCGAAGATGTTCCCGGCCGGGTCCTGGAGCGGCACCACGAGGGCCGACCGGGTCTTGTAGTCGCATCGGACGTCGAAGAGCGGATGGAAGCTGTAGGGTCGGTCTGGCGGGATCGCGTAGGTGTCGGGAAGGTTGACGATCTCGCCCATCAGCGCGACGTGGCCGGCCAAGCTCGGCTCGGACAGCTTCAGGGGCTCGGACTGCAACAGACGCTGCATCTCCGGGTCGCCCAGCCGTCGGGCGAGCCGGTCGTTCTGGACGACCGCGAAGTGCAGCTCGTCGTTCTCGCGAAGGAAGAGCGTGCCCGCCTCGGCGCGCGTGAAGCGACGCGCCTCGGTCAGGATCCGGTGCAGCAGCGTCGCGAGGTCCCGCTCGCTCGTGAGGGCGATGCCGATCTGCACGAGGTCACGGAACGCCTCGGTGAGGTTGATCGCAAGCGACATGGTTTCAGTGGCCGTCATTCCCAACGCCGGTCCACCGTGGGCTCGGACGGTCATCAGATTCCCTAGAGCCAGCAATCCGGGTGCCACGGTCCTTGAGTGGGGCCTCATCCCTCTTTTCTCTTGGAATCAACGCGTTAAGACCCTGCCTCCTACCAAGGCACGAGACCACATGCCTAGATTTTGACCGCCTGTCAACACTGGTCAATTTCTGGCCGATCACTACGTTCGACCCCGCGTGACGGCCGGTCGTGTTCGCGTGTGCCACTGTGGCCGGCCCCTGACAGGGTCCAGAGCGTCCACGCCGCCCTAACCTCTTGATTCGGCGGGCTGGAGTGGGCCTCCGCCACTGGCACACCGGTTGCTCGATCAGTGTCCGAATGAAGCTGACATTCAGGAAGCACGAAGTCAAGGACCTGTCCCAGCTCCAGGCGCTTGTCGCCGAAAACGCGGAGGCGGTGGAGCCTGGCTTCCGCGTACTCTCCACCACCGTCAACTTCGGCCGGTCGACAGTCGAGCTCGTCGGCGTGGATCGACGCAAGACGCCGGCGCTCATCGCGCTCGGCTTCACGGGCGACGACACGATGCTCTTCAGGATGGTCGAGGCCTACGCGTGGACGCTCGAGTATCCGGAGTCCGTCCGGCGTCTGATGCCGGGGGGCGACAGCGCCGGTGGCTGGCCTCCGCGCGTCGTGTTCATCGCCGAGCGCCTGCCCGAGTCGTTCCTCAGAAAGATCAGACTGCTGGCTTTCCCGGCCGTGAACTGCTTCGAGTATCGGTGCGTCGAGGTCAACGAGGCGACCGGATTCTACCTCGACCCCGTCGACTGGGCGGCAACCGAGCCCGCGCGAGCCACGCCGCCGGCGACTGCCGCCGCCGCGCCCGCGGACCCCGTTGTCTTCGGCCGCCCGGCGCCGCTCGCGGCGTCGCGTCCGGCCGCCGAGCCCGCGCAACCGTCACGGTGGTTCGGCCTCCTGACACCCGAGACGCAGGCGCCCCATGGCTCACCCAGACAGGCTGAGTCCACGGCGTGGGCCGCTGCCTCGAGTGCACCGGTCGCCGAGACCCCGGCCCCCGCGATGCCGTCCCGGGAGCCCGTGTCGCAGCCGGCAGCACCGGCGGCCGACGCCAGGCTGGACGACGAGCACGAGATGACCCCCGCATGGCGGAAGTTCCTCGAGAAGCTCGCCGGCACGTTCGACCCTCGCTCGGCCGACCCTGTCCCCGCCGCCGCGCACGAAAGGCCAGTGAGCCCGACGCCAGAGCCCGAGAAGGAGCCCGTAGGCGCGCACGTCGGACCCTTCCACAACGGAGGCGCCGGGCGACACGCGGACGCCATGCGGCGCGCGCTGCTCGACGTCGTCAAGCTCCCGCCGAATGGCGAGCTGGTGCCGCAGTGGCGGAAGTTCCTCGAGAAGACCCCGCTCGACGACGCGAAGGTCGGGACCTTTCTCGAGAAGCCCGCACTCGACAACGTGAAGGTCGGGACGTTTCTCGAGAAGCCCACACTCGACAACGTGAGGATCGGGCAGTTTCTCGAGAAACCCGCGCTCGACGACGTGAAGATCGAGAAGTTCCCCGAGACGGCCCCGCTCGACGACACGAAGACCGGGAGGTTTCCGGAGAAGCCCCTCCTGAACGACACCGAGGCGAAGATCGCCTCGGTGCGCGAGTACCTGCATCACGAATTTCCGATGTGCACGATCTACGACTTCCACGATCATCAGCGGAACGCGCAGGTCGTCCAGCTCCAGGACAGCCAAGGCAAGGTCTCCAACCTCGCGGTGATCAGCGTCGAGTTCCTCGACGCCCATGGCGAGTCGGAGCTCCGGACGGTCCTCGACAAGCTGGGGCTTCCCTATCAGATGCGGCAGGCAGGCCAGGCCGGCGTGGTGGTGACGCCGGACGGGCTCCAGGATCAGAAGCGCTAGCTGGCGTACCTCCAGGCCAGCGCCCGTTCGGGCGCGATTCGAATGACCGTCGCCCCCTCCCGGTCGAGCCCCATGGTGCGGTACTGCGCGTACTTGGCTCGCAAGAGGTCCACGGCCAGCGCGCGCACGGACCCCTCGGTCACGAGGGCGGCCCGACCCTCGACGATCACCCAGGCGAGCCGCGACCAGTCCTCGTCGTAGCGGTCTACGACGAGCGACACGTGTGGATTCTGCTCGATGTTGCGCACGCGTCGGAGGTCACGGCCAGCGACACGCTTGGGCTTCGCGTCGATCGCCGAGAAGCAGGCGCGTCCGTCGAAGGCGTAGCAGACCGGGACCACGAGCGGCCGCCCGGCGCGGTCCGCCGTGCCGAGCCGCGCGACGCGGCTCTCGCGCAGGAGCTCGGCGGCCCACGCCGGGAGGTCCAGGCTCACCGGACGAGCTTGGCGTACTGATCCAGGAGCGGCAGCACCCGGTCGCGCGGCTCCGACGGCAACCTGAGAATTGCGCGCGTCACGCCGGCCGCCTCGAGCCGGTCGAGCGCGGCCGCCTCGGGCTTGGCGCCGAAGACGGAGACGGAGATCGTCTTCATGTCGCGCCCCGCGCGGGCCGCGCGCGCCCTGAGGTCCGCGAGCCCCGTGAAGATCACGTCGCCCGCGCGCCCGCGGGGGAACCAGCCGTCGCAGAAGTCCACGACCCGCTGCAGCGTGTGGCCACTCTCGCCGCCGAGGAGGATCGGCGGGTGGGGCTTCTGCACGGGCTTCGGCCACATCCAGATCGGGTCGAAGCTCACGAACTTCCCGTGAAACTCGGCCGCCTCCTTCGTCCAGATCTGCTTCATGGCGAGCACCTGCTCACCGAGCCGCTTGAAGCGCGTCTTCGGGTCGGTGCCGTGGTGCTCCATCTCCTCGACGTTCCAGCCCCCGCCGATCCCGAACAGGAAGCGCCCGTTCGACACGAAGTCCACGCTCGCCACCTCCTTGGCGGTCGTGATCGTGTCCCGCTCGATGATCAGGCAGATCCCCGTGCCGAGCCGGATCCGGGTGGTGACCGCCGCGGCGTGGGCCAGCGCGACGAAGGGATCGAGCGTGTGAGAGTACTCGCGCGGCAGCTCGCCGCCGCTGGGGAACGGCGTGCGGCGGCTCGCGGGGATGTGCGTGTGCTCGGGGACGAAGAGGGACTCGAAGCGGCGCTCCTCGGCCGCGCGGGCCAGCTCCTCGATCCGGATCGCGTAGTCGGTGTTGAACATGCAGACGCCGATGTGCATCGCGCCCTCCTCCGGGTGTGCGTTAGGGGTTCACGCGAGAGTCAGATGGTGTGAGCGAGAAGTGGGTGTGCACGGCGAGCCAGCGACCCGCGCGCCGCGCGAAGGCGATCGTGAGCCGCCCGGGCCGCGGGAACGTCGTGCCGTCGGCTCGCACGCCGAGCGTGTCCCAGGGCGCCGCGACCCAGGCCTCGTCGCCCTGAACCGCACCGCGTGCCTCATCGATACGAATCGTGAAGTCGCGAATGCTCGGCCACACGCGGCGCCACTGCGCCTCCATGACCCGGTCCACGCCCTCGACGAAGTCGGCGACCGTGCCGAAAGCGATCAGCTCGGGTGCGCACAGGCGTCGGCCGCCCTCGAAGTCCCGTGCGCGTACGCACGCCTGCCAGCGCCTGAGCCACTCCCGGAGCTCCGCCAACCCGTCCTCGGCCATCCCGAGCTGGCGGGCGATCTCGAGCAGGTTGCCGTCGGGGTCGCGCAGGTAGATCGACTCGATCGGGCCGAGCGCGCCCGAGCGCTCCACCGGCCCCTCGAGGATGGGCACCCGACACTCCTCGAGGTGGCGGCCCCAGACCTCGAGCGGCTCGTCCGTCAGGAAGCAGAGGTCGCCCGAGCCTGGCGTCGGCCGCGCCGCCTTCAGCCCGAGCTCCCGCCCGGCCGGGTGCAGGTTGATCTTCTGCGATCCGAATCGCAGCGCGAGCCGGCCCGCCGCGAACCTCACCGGCTCCATGCCGAGGACCCGGCGGTAGAAGTCGCACGTGGCGTCGAGATCGCGGACGGTGAGCACCAGGTGGTCGAGACGATCGAGCGTCATCGCGCCCGCTGGGTGAAGACGGACTCGGGGAGGAACGCGGAGACGATCCAGTTGGGGGTGTCCACGATCTCGCTGATCTTGAGGTCGACGGCGACGCTCGAGAGGATGTACGCCTCCTCGCGCGAGAGCCCGCGCTCCGTGACGAGATGGTCGATCATGTAGCGGACGGCCTGCTGCGCGGCGGCGAAGAGATCGGGACCGTGCGCCGTCGTCGCGAAGAACGGTCCGTGATTCGTGCCGGCGGCGAGGGGCCCGCGCGTCCGGAGCTGGGGCTCCTTCAGGACGCGTCTCGGCTGGAGGTCGAACCGGAGCGTGACCCTCGCCACCATCTCGACGGCGGTCACGCACACCTCGCCGTCACCCTGCGCCGCGTGCGCGTCGCCGACGCTGAACAGGGCACCGTCCACCCAGACCGGCAGGTAGAGGGTCGTGCCGGCCACGAGGTGTTTCACGTCCATGTTGCCGCCGTTCTTCCTCGGCGGCATAGTGCTGTGGCCGCCGGGCTCGTCGAGCGCCGTGCCCATCACGCCGGGGAACGGCTCGATCGGCACGGCGATGCCGTGTCCCATGCGCGCGTGGGTGCCGTCGGCGAGATCCCAGATTTGTAGGAATGGCTTGGCGAACTCTGCCTCCGGGAGGAGACCGCGCCCGGGTCGGATCGCGGTCCAGCCGAAGGACGCCCGCGGCCGGACCTCCACGATCTCGACCACCAGCACGTCGCCGGGCCGCGCGCCGTTGACCCGAACGGGCCCCGTCAGCGGGTGGCCGCGGAACGGACCCCGCGCGAGGACATCGGCGTGCGACGAGGCGGGCCGGTAGTAGCCGTCCGCGGAGTCGCGCGTGTCGAAGACGACGGTGTCACCCGGCTCGATCTCGAGTCTCGGCACGAGCGCGTTATTCCACTCGTAGTGGGCCGTCTCGCAATCCAGCGTGTGCGTGGTGGGCATCGGCGTGGCGGCGGGCTCGCGCGCGTTCAGTCCCCGGCGAGCTCGCCCCACGCGACCATCCCCGTGCCGGAGCGCCAGGCGACCGCGGGCATGTAGGCGAGCACGTCGGCCGGGCCGCGGGTCATCGCGAGAACGAGGAACCAGGAGAGGAGCTCCGCGGTGCCGCCCGAGCCCGCCTCCTCCATGCGCTCGAGGGTGCACTCGGCGAGCAGCGTCTCGTGGTCGCCTTTCGCGAGCAGGTCGAGGAACCACCGGTCGAACTCCTCGTCCACCCAGAAGTAGCGCGGACCCCCCGGCTCGTGCGAGAGCCCGCCCGTCGCGATCACGGCGATCCGATCGTCGCCGGGGTACGCGTGCAGCACGTCGCGGAGCACGGACCCGACGTGGTACGCCCGCTCCGGCGTCGGGATCGGCGGCACGGTGCAGTTCATCCCGACCGGGACGAGCCTGAACCTCGCGTCGGGGTTCAGGTAGTGGGTGGGCACCGAGATCCCGTCGTCGAACTGCATCCGGCGCAGCCAGGCGAACTGGAGGCGCCGACGCGCCCCCTCGTTGACGATCCACCGGGCCAGCGCGGGATGGCCGGGGACGCGGTACTTCTCCATGCCCAGCCACTCGTCGAACCAGTCGGCCGGGCCGACATGCTCCTCGCCGATCCCGACGGCGTACTCGGGGATGTTGTTGATCGGCCAGTTGAGCAGGTGGTCGTTGGTGAACATCACCAGGGCGTCAGGGCGCGCGGCCTCGAGGCGTCGCCGCATCTCCGCCGTGGCGCCGAGGGCGAGCTGCTGGTACGCCTCGGGCGCGCGCGTGAACCAGCCGGTGAGTCCGGGAGAGTGGGTTATCGCCATCGCCGCGACGATCCGCGCCATCGCCTAGGTCCCCTCCCGTCGCGTCTCCAGCGCCATCGCCTTCGCCGTCTCCTCCGGGAAGGCGCGCCGGTAGCACTGGAGCGCGGCGCTCGCGTTCTCGTTCTGGGCGGCGCCGAAGAAGAGGCGCAGGATCTGGGGGACGTAATACTGGTGGACACCGAGGTCCATGAGCCGCTTGGGGTCCTGATCCCGGATCGCCTCGTACTCCGCGCGGCTCAGACCGAACTCCTTCGCGATCCCGGGGAGGTCGGTGAGCCAGCGCGCCCGAAGCGCCGGGTCGCGCCGGACGTAGAACATCATCTCGTTGGTCGGCAGCGTCGTGTCGCAGCGCTCGACGTTACCCATCGGACGACCGCCTCAGGAGCTTCGGGTTCGCCTTGACGAACATGATCACGCAGCGCGCGTTCTGGACGTTGCGGACGTCGTGGGGGACGTTGCTCGGAAACTTCACGATGGCCCCGGCGGGTACCACGACCTCCTCGCCCGCGATGTTCATGTTCGCCGTGCCCTCGAGCACGAAGATCGCCTCTTCCTCCCGGGGGTGCGTGTGCATGACGGTGGACTGTCCCGGCTCGTAGCAGGCGATCTCGGACCAGAGCTGATCGGTCTTGAAGAGCATCTTCCGGACGCGCGTGTCCGGGGCGAAGGCCTTGAGCGCATGGAGGTCGAAGACTTGCGCGACCCCTGTCCTGGTGGCGGCGACTCGGACCTCGTCCTCCATGGGCGCCTCCTCGTGAGTGGCCCAAGTGTACTTCGTCGTCGCGATTCCCGCGAGGCCGCATACTGACGCCGTCCGACCCGACCGCCTAGACCCATAGGTGCTGGAAGGCGGCTAAGTCCAGCCCCCACAGGCGAAAGTGCTTTCATGTCTCACGTGAGACATTCTGTGGTAGAACCTGCGTGGAATGAGCCGTTTCCCCGGGGTCGGCCAGCGGGTCAGGCAGCGCCTGAGGGCGCTCGGTTACTGGAAAGACGGCCGACCCGACGTGGGCCGGTTCTGCAGCGAGAGAGACTACCGGCCCCAGTACCTCTATGCCTGGCTGGGCGACCGGATCCCGACCTACGACAACCTCGCCCGGCTCGCACGCGACCTCGAGGTTCCCCCCGAATGGGTCATGTTCGGGACGGGTTCCCCCACACGTCGCGACGCCCTCGACGCCGTCGACGCGACGCGGGGTCCGCGGCGCGGCGCCCAGATCATCGACTTCGCGCGCCTGCGGGACGTGACGAGCAAGCTGGTGAGGCTCGAGGCCGAGCTCGAGGCCATCTTCCGCGCGTTCCCCGACCTCTACGTGTGGCTCGACACCGAGGGAAGGGTTCTCGCCTACGAGGGCGGATCGGGCGGGAGCTTCGACGTCTCGCTCGAGCTGGCTCGGGGCAAGAAGATCGCGGACGTGTTCCCGTCGGCGTCAGGGCTCAGGCTCGAGGCGGCGCTCCGCCAGTTCCTCGACGCGCCGTCTCCCGTGTCGACGGAGTTCGCGCTGGGCGCAAAGCGCTACGAGGCGCGGCTCCTCCCCCTCCCCGTGGAGAGCGGTGCCCAGCGGCAGCTCCTCATGATCGTGCGCGACATCACCGAGCGAAAGCAAGCGGAGGAAGCCGCGACCGCCCTCGCGCGCGTCGGCCACGAGCTGGTCGGCACCCTCGACCTGGAGGAGGCGACCGCGCGCGTCGTGACCGCCGTGCTGCACCACTTCCGCGTCGACCGCGCCTGTTTCTTCGAGCTCGACCGAACCTCCGGCAACCTCCTCTGCGTGGCCACCGCCGGCGAGGACGGCGACGCCCAGTGGACGGGGCGGATGATCCCGGCGGGGGCGAGCGTCGCGGCGCTCGCGGTCCAAGAGTGCCGGCCGGTCGCCGCGCGCGACGTCACGACCGACCCGCGAGTCGACCTGCCGGCGTGGCTCCGCGAGCGCGCGGCCGTCGAGGGCCACAAGTCGGTCGTTGCGGTGCCCCTCGTCTCGCGCGGCGAGGTGCTCGGCGCCCTGTCGCTCGCGTCGAGCACGGAGCGAGAGTTCTCGGAGCTGGAGCTGGGGCTTCTGACGGGGTTCGGCGCCACGGCGGCGCTCGCGCTCGAGAACGCGCGGCGCTTCCACGAGACCGAGCAGGGCAAGGCGCTCGCCCAGGCGGCCGCCGCCCACTCCGAGCGACGCTTGCGGAACCTCGCGCAGGACCTGACCGCCATCGTCTGGGAGGTCGACGCGGCGACGTGGCGCACCATCTACGTGGGCCACGCGGCCGAGAAGATCCTGGGCTACCCCGTGGAGCGCTGGTACACGGAGGGCGATTTCTGGCTCAGCCACCTCCATCCCGACGATCGCGTGCGCTTCCTCACGATGCGGCTCGAGCCCGTCTCGCGCGAGGATCACGAGCTCGAGTACCGGATGATCGCGGCCGACGGCCGCGTCGTGTGGTTCAGTGACTTCGTCCACGTCGTCACGGACGATGACGGTGTGGTCCGCCGGCTGCACGGCGTCATGGTGGAGATCACCGAGTCCAAGCGCGCCGCCGAGGCCACCCGGACGCTCGCCGAGGTCAGCCGCCTGCTCGCCCGATCGCTCGATCGCGACGCGCTCGCGCATCGGATCGCCGACGGCGTGCGACAGCTCTTCGACGCAACCGTCGCCCTGCTCTACCAGCTCGAGCCGGGCTCCGGCGCGATGATCGCGGTCGCCCGATCGAACGACGAAGACGAGTTCGACTGGAACCTGCCGCCCGGGGCGGGCCTGGTCGAGCTCGCCATGCGGGAGCGGCGCGCCGTCTTCTCGGCCGACGTTCTCGCCGATCCCCGCGTCGGCTACACGCCCGAGGTGCGCGCCCGGATCGAGCTCGGGACGGTGCGCGCCGGGCTCGCGGTCCCGCTGATCGCGCGGGGGACGGTCATCGGCGCCCTGGCCGTCGGCGCCCGGGCGGGCCGCGTCTTCGACGCGCGGGAGATCCGTCTTGCGGAGGCGTTCGCCGACCAGGCCGCGGTGGCGCTGGCCGGCGCCCGGCTCCACGAGGAGGCGAGCCATGCGCACGATTTCCTGAGATCCGTCGTCGCGAATCGAGCCGACACCGTGCTGACGACAGACGTCCACGGGCGGATCACCTACTTCAGCGCGTTGGCCGAGAAGGTCTGCGGTTGGGAGGCGAAGGAGCTCCTCGGGCGGCACGTCAGCGACTTCTACAAGGGCGGGATGGACGAGGCGCGGGCGCTCATGCGCCGGCTCCGCGCCGAGACGCGCGTGCCGGGTTACCGGACGACGTTCCGGAAGAAGGCGGGCGGCTGGGCCGAGATCGACACCTGCGTGGCGCTCGTGCGCGACGCGCGCGGCGCAGTCGTCGGAACGGTCGGCACGGCGGAGGGCGCGGCTCCCTGAGACTCGCCTCGCCTGCGGCTCGCACTGCCGGTCCTGCGCTTGACTTCGCCGTGCTTTGGTCCGACAGTTACCCGCACCATGGGGAGGCTCGCCATGAGACGACACCGTGTCTCCGCCACGCTCGGGACCCTCCTGCTCCTCACGGCGCTCGCCGCGCCTGTCGCCGCGCAGGCGCCCATCAAGATCGGGGAGATCAACTCGTTCAGCGGCATCGGCGCCCCGTTCACCGGACCGTACCGGCAGGCGGTCGAGATGGCGGTCGAGGAGGTCAACGCGAAGGGCGGCGTGCTCGGCCGGAAGCTCGAGGTCGTCTTCCGCGACGACAAGGGCCAGCCCGCCGAGGCGCAGAAGCACGCGCAGGAGCTGGTGGCGTCGGAGAAGGTCGCGCTGATCTCGGGGACGTTCCTGTCGAACGTCGGTCTCGCGGTCTCGGACTGGGCCAAGCAGAACCGGGTCCTCTTCGTCGCGGCGGAGCCGCTCACCGAGGCGCTCACGTGGGCGAAGGGCCACGATCACGTCTTCCGGGTGCGTCCCAACACCTACGAGCAGGGGCGCATGCTGGCGGAGAAGGCGGCGAAGCTCAAGTACACGAAGTGGGCGGCGATCGGGCCGAACTACGAATACGGCAAACGGGCGTGGGAGACGTTCCGAGACCGGCTGAAGGAGCTGCGGCCCGAGGCGCAGACCGTCGGCGAGCACTGGCCGACGCTCGGCAAGATCGAGCCGAGCCAGTTCGTGACCGCGATCCTCGGAGAGAGCCCCGACGCGCTCTACGTCTCGTTGTTCGGGAGCGACTGGATCGCGTTCGTCCGCGAGGCGGACAAGCGCGGACTCTTCAAGAAGATGTTCGTCGTGGGCATCCTGCTCGGCGAGCCCGAGTACATCGATCCGCTCAAGCTCGAGGCGCCCGAGGGGATGCTCGTGACGGGCTACCCCTGGTACGACCTCCAGCTCCCCGCGCACAAGGAGTTCGTCGCCAAGTTCACGAAGCGCACGGATAAGAACCCCGTGCTCGGCTCGCTGGTCGGCTACATCACGTACCTCTCCATCGCGGAGGCGATCCGGAAGGCGGGCTCGACCGACACCGACAAGCTCGTCGCCGCGTTCCGGGGGCTCAAGGTCGAGACGCCAATCGGGCCGATCGGCTTCCGGGCGTCGGACGGCCAGTCGACGATGGGCGCGTGGGTCGGCACCACCAGGCTCGACGCCAAGCGCGGTGTCGGCATCATGGTCAACTACGAGTACATCCCGGGCGATCGCGTGCTCCCGTCCGATGACGAGGTGAAGAAGATGCGCGTCGGGAATTAGTGTCACCGTCGCTCGTCCTGATCCAGCTCCTGTCGGGCCTGGCGCACGCCATGGTCCTCTTCCTCATCGCGTCGGGGCTCTCGCTCATCTTCGGCGTCACCCGCATCGTCAACTTCGCCCACGGCTCTTTCTACATGCTCGCCGCGTACCTGACCTACACGCTCGCCGCGACCCTGCCCCTCGGCGCCGCCGCGTTTTATGTCGCCGTGCCACTGGCCGCGGCGTCGGTCGGCCTGGCCGGCCTCGGCGTCGAGGTGGCCCTCCTGCGACGCGTGTACCGGGCGCCCGAGCTCTACCAGCTCCTCCTCACGTTCGCGCTGGTGCTGGTCGTCGCCGACGTGGTGAAGCTCTTCTGGGGCAGCGAGAACTTGACGGGCCCGGCTGCGCCAGGACTCGCCGGCTCGGTGGAGATCGCCGGCCAGCTCTTCCCGACGTACGACCTCGCGCTGATCGGGCTGGGGCCGCTCGTCGCGGCCGGCCTCTGGTGGCTGTTCTACCGGACCCGGTGGGGTGTATTGATCCGCGCGGCGACGCAGGACCGAGAAATGGTCGCCGTGCTCGGCGTCGACCAGGCGCGCCTCTTCACCTCCGTCTTCGTCTTGGGCTCGTTCCTGGCGGGGCTCGGCGGGGCGCTCCAGGTGCCGCGGCAGGCGCTGACCAACGTGATGGACGCGTCGATCATCACCGAGGCGTTCGTGGTGGTCGTCGTCGGCGGCATGGGTTCTGTGCCCGGCGCGCTGCTCGCCGCGGCCCTCATCGGCGCGCTGCTCGCCGTGCCGCCCTTTCTGCCGACGTTCCACGTCTGGGTGCTCGTGGAGATCCTCGCCTTCGCGCTGTTCGCCGCGAGCCTCCACCTCCTCATGGGCACGGGCGGGATGGTGTCGTTCGGCCACGCCGCCAGCTTCGGCCTCGGCGCCTACGGCGCGGCGCTGCTCGTGACGTGGACGAAGGCGCCGATGCTCCTCGCGTTCGCCGCTGCGCCCCTGGCCGCCGCCGTGGGCGCCGCCCTCTACGGCTACTTCTGCGTGCGCCTGTCGTCCATCTACTTCGCGATGCTCACGCTCGCCTTTGCCCAGATCGCCTTCGCGATCGTCCACCAGTGGTACGACGTCACGGGCGGCGACAACGGCCTGCTCGGCATCTGGCCGGCCGCGTGGCTCGCCGGACCGCTCGCCTACTACTACCTGGCGCTCACCGCGTGCGGCGGGGGAATCGCCCTCCTCGCGCGCATCGGGCGGGCGCCGTTCGGCCTCACGCTCCGGGCCGCCCGGGACCACGCCCGGCGCGCCGAGACGGTCGGGATCAACATCCGGCTCCACCAGTGGACGGCGTTCGTCGTCGCGGGGTTCTTCGGCGGCGTCGCCGGCGGCACGTTCGCGTTCCTGAAGGGCAGCGTGTTCCCCAACCTCCTGGCGGTGCCGATGTCGGTGGAGCCGCTCGTGATGGTGCTGCTCGGCGGCGTGCAGGCGCCGGCGGGCGCGCCAGTGGGGGCGGCGATCTACAAGCTCCTCGACACGGTGGCGACGAGGTACACGGAGTACTGGCAGCTCGTGCTCGGCGCCATCCTGATCCTGCTCGTGCTGGCCTTCCCGCGCGGAATTCTTGGCGTGGTCGGCGACCGTCGTGCCTGAGCCGCTGCTCCGGGTCGTCGGCGTCCGTAAGGCGTTCGGCGGCGTCCGTGCGGTCGACGGCGTGAGCTTCGACCTGGCGCGCGGCGAGATCCGCGCGCTCATCGGCCCGAACGGCGCCGGCAAGTCGACGTTCTTCAACATCCTGGCCGGCCTGCTCCGCGCCGACGACGGCGCGGTCGCGTACCGCGGGGAGGAGATCCTGGGGCTCGCGCCGCACGCGATCTGGCGGCGCGGCGTGAGCCGCACGTTCCAGATCACCGCGACGTTCGCCACGCTCAGCGCGCTCGAGAACGTGCAGGTCGCCCGCCTCTCGCACACGAGACGCAGCCGGGCGCTCCTACGGCCGGCGGGCGGCCTCGAGGTCGAGCGGTCGCTGGCGCTCCTCGCGCAGGTGGGACTGGCCGAGCAGTCCGGGCGGCCGGCGGGCGTCCTCGCCTACGGCGACCTCAAGAAGCTCGAGCTCGCGATCGCGCTCGCGAACGACCCCGAGCTCCTGCTGCTCGACGAGCCGACGGCCGGCATGGCCCCGGCGGAGCGGGGCGCGCTCATGGCGCTCACCGCGTCGATCGCGCGCGAGCGGACGCTGACGGTGCTCTTCACCGAACACGACATGGACGTCGTCTTCACGGTCGCGGAGCGCGTCATGGTGCTGCATCAGGGGCGCGTCATCGCGGAGGGCGCGCCGGACACGGTGCGCGCCGACCCGGAGGTCCAGGCGGTGTACCTGGGGGAGGCGGCGTGGGCGACGTGATGCTGGAGCTCCGCCAGGTCCACGCCTACTATGGTCGGAGTCACGTGCTGTACGGCGTGGACCTGGCGGCGCGGGAAGGGGAGGTCGTCTCGCTGCTCGGCCGGAACGGCGCCGGCAAGACGACGACGCTCCGGGCCATCGTCGGGCTCGTGGACGTGACGGGAGGCGAGATCCTGTACGCGGGACGGTCGCTGCGCGGGCTCCCGACCCACGAGATCTCCCGTGCCGGTATCGGCCTCGTGCCCGAGGACCGGCGCATCTTCGGCGACCTCACGGTGGTCGAGAACCTGGAGGTCGGTGAGAAGCCGGGCGGTCCCTGGACGCTCGAGCGCGTCTTCGCGCTCTTCCCGAAGCTGCGAGAGCTGGCCGGTCGGCACGGCGGGAGCCTCTCGGGCGGCGAGCAGCAAATGCTGACGATCGCACGGACCCTGATGACCTGCCCCCGGCTCCTGCTGCTCGACGAGCCGTCGGAGGGGCTCGCGCCGGTGGTCGTGCGCGCGCTCGCGGAGAACATCGCGGCCCTCAAGGGCAGCGGGCTGACGATTCTGCTGTCGGAGCAGAACGTGAAGTTCGCCCGGCGGCTCGCCGACCGCGCCTACATCATCGAGAAGGGGCAGATCAAGTTCGAGGGGCCGTTCGCGCGTCTGGACGCGGACCTCTCCCTCCGGAGGGCGTACCTCAGCGTATGAAGACGCTCATTCGAAACATCGGCCAGCTCGTGAGCGGGGACATCCGGCGCCCGCTCCTGGACGGCGACTCGCTGGTGATCCGGGACGGAACGATCGTCGGGCTCGGCCGCGGGCTCGACGACGACGCGGACACCGTGATCGACGCCCATGGTACGACGGTGCTGCCGGGCCTCATCGACTCCCACGTCCACCCGGTGTTCGGCGACTTCACGCCGCGCCAGCGCACGGTCGACTTCATCGACTCGATGATGAACGGCGGCGTCACGACCGCGATCTCGGCGGGGGAGGTGCACCTGCCCGGGCGCCCGAAGGATATCGTCGGGCTCAAGGCGCTCGCGATCGTCGCCGCCAAGGCGTACGCGAACTACCGGCCCGGCGGGGTGAAAGTCCATGCGGGCGCGCCCATCCTCGAGCTCGGCATGGTCGAGTCGGACTTCGCCGAGATGGCGGCCGCCGGCGTGACGCTCGTCGGCGAGATCGGGCTCGGCTCGGTCAAGACCGGCAAGGACGCGGCCCCGATGGTCCGCTGGGCCAAGGCGCACGGAATGACGGTGACGATCCACACGGGCGGCCCCTCGATCGCCGGCTCGAGCCCCATCGACGCCGACGTCGTCCTCGAGGCGAGCCCCGACGTCGTCGGCCACATCAACGGCGGCACCACCTCGCTCGCGCCCGCCGAGATCGAGCGGCTCGTCGCCACCGACATGGCCGTCGAGATCGTCCAGTGCGGGAACGTGAAGACCGCGCTCCACACGCTCCGCGTCGCGACCGCCGCGCGCGCCACGCACCGGATCATCGTCGGCAACGACGCGCCCTCGGGCACGGGCGTCATCCCGCTCGGCGTGCTGCGGACGCTCTCGCTGCTCGCGGCCGTGGGCGGCCTGTCGCCGGCCGAAGCGGTCGCGTGCGCCACGGGCAACACCGCGCGCGTCTACCGGCTCGGCAGGGGCACGCTCGCGGAGGGCCGGGAGGCCGACCTCGTCATCTGCGACGCGCCGACCGGCGGGGTCGGCCGGGACGCGCTGTCGGCGCTCGCCGCCGGCGACCTCCCCGGGATCTCGATGGTCCTGATCGACGGTAAGATCACGGTCGGTCGGAGCCGCAACACGCCACCCGCGGCGCGCGCCGCGGAGGTCGTCAAGGGGCACGGGCCCGCGGGAGGAGGCCACTGAGCGTGCACATCGAGCCTTTCCGCGGCTACCGCTACGCCCTCGGCGCGAGCCGCGATGTGTCGCCGGTCGTCGCGCCGCCGTACGACCAGATCAGCCCCGAGCGCCAGGAGCGCCTCTATGCGATGAGCCCGCAGAACATCGTGCGCGTGACGTTCGCCCGGGACGAGCGGGGTGTCGACAAGTACGCCCGCGCGCGCGAGGTCCTCGACGCCTGGCTGGCGCGTGGTGTCTGGCGAAGCGAGGAGCGCCCCGCGATCTATCCCTACACCCAGACGTACCGTGTGGGCGGCCAGGTGCTCACGCGGCGCGGGTTCGTCGCGCTGGGCGAAGTGAGCGAGTACACGCATGGCCGCGTGCTCCCGCACGAGCGGACCCACGCGGGGCCGAAGCAGGACCGTCTGGACCTGCTCGCCGCGACGCGCGCGGACCTCGGGCTCCTCTTCATGCTGGTGAGCGACCCCGAGGGCGAGCTCCTGCGCGCCACGGCGCCCGAGGGCGAGCCGATCGCCGAGGCGCGCGACCTTCAGGGCGAGCTCCACCGCCTCTGGCGGATCACGGACGAGGCACGCGTCGCGCGCGTGCAGAAGCTGATGGAGCCGCGGCCGGTCTTCATCGCCGACGGGCACCACCGGTACGAGACGGCCGTCGAGTATGCGCGGCGCCACCCCGAGGCGGCAGGGAAGCTGATGGCGCCCCTGCCGGACCCGCTCGACTTCCGCCCGGCCAACCGGACGATCGGTGTCGTCGCCAGGTCCGCCGCCGCCGTGCTCACCCTGCGCCCCGACGGGTTCGACACCATCGCGTGGCCCCCCGGGACGTCGCGCGCCTGGCGCGAGCTCGCGGTGTCGATCCTCCACGAGGGGCTCCTCAAGCCGCTCCTCGGGATCACCGACGCCAAGCTCGACGCCAGGACCCATGTGGACTACACGGCGGATCAGGGGGAGGCGACCCGCCTGGCGCGCGCGGGCGCGTACCAGGCCGCCTTCCTGATCGCGCCGACCACGGCGGAGGAGCTCCAGACGGTGGTCCGTAGCGGCGAGCTCCTCCCACAGAAGTCCACGCACTTCTATCCCAAGCTCCTGGACGGTCTCGTGTTCCACCGGTACGGGGAGGGTTCTACGCGATGGTGAAGATCCGGAAGCTCGTCACGGTCGTGGAGGAGATCCTGACCGACGGCGGCCGGGCCGCGAGGCGTCCCGTACGGAAGGTCGCGGCGGTCGCTGTCATCGAGAATCCGTTCGCCGGGAAGTTCGTCGAGGACCTCACGCCGCTCGTCGACGCGGGGGAGGAGCTCGGGGCGCTGCTGGCGAAGAAGGCCACGGAGGCCCTCGGCGGCCCCGCCGAGTCCTACGGGAAGGCCGCGGTCGTCGGCGAGGCCGGCGAATACGAGCACGCCGCCGCGCTGCTTCATCCGAAGCTCGGCGCGCCCCTTCGCGCGGCGGTCGGCGGGGGCAAGGCCATCATCCCCTCGGCCAAGAAGCTCGGCGGCCCCGGCACGACGATCGACGTCCCGCTCCACTTCAAGGACGCGGCGTTCGTGCGCACCCACTACGACGCGATGGAGGTGCGGCTCCACGACGCGCCGCGCGCCGACGAGATCGTGCTCGCGATCGCCGTCACGGACGGCGGCCGGCCCCACCCGAGGGTGGGCGGCCTCACGAAGGACGAAGCCAAGAAAGAGGACGGCCTCCGATGAGACACGGGCTCCGGATCCCCTCGTTCGCCCTCGGACCCCGCACGGCGACGCTCGAGGAGATGGGGCGGTACCTCCGCCGGGCGGAGGATCTCGGCTTCGACTGCGCCGTGTCGATCGACCACCTCCTGCTGACGCCGCCCGCGTACGCGTGCACGTGGCTCGAGCCGATCGCGCTCCTCGGGGCCCTGGCGGGCGTCACCCGAACCCTCCGGCTCGGCACGATGGTCCTGGTGTTGCCGCTTCGCAACCCGGTCTCCTTCGCCAAGGAGTGGGCGACGCTCGATCTCCTCTCGCGGGGGCGGTCGATCCTTGGCATCGGCGTCGGTTGGCACGCGGAGGAGTTCGCGCTCATGGGCGTGCCCTACCGGGAGCGCGGCGCGCGGATGAACGAGGCGATCGAGCTCCTCAAGGCGCTCTGGGCCGGCGACCATGTGAGCTACGAGGGCAGGTACTACCGCGTCCGGGACCTCACGATCGATCCGAAGCCCGTGCAGCGGCCGCACCCGCCGATCTGGATCGGCGGCGGCTCGCAGCCGTTCGAGAAGGTCTACGGCCAGTCCGTGACGAACATCGACCCCGTGCTCCGGCGCATCGCGAAGTACGCCGATACCTGGGTGCCGCATTCCTCCGCGACGCCCGCGATGGTGAAGGGGGACTGGGAGAAGGTGCAGCGCTTCGCCCGTGAGCTCGGGCGTGACCCGACGAAGATCGGGCGGGTGTACTCGAACTTCATCTGGGTGCTCAGACCCGGTGAGCCGCCGGAGTCGGCGATTCCCCACTTCTCGGTCTTCTCGGGCATGGACCTCGAGTACTGGACGACGCATTACCTGCTCGGCGAAGCCAAGGAGCTGGCGGAGCGGATCAGCGCCCGGATCGAGGCGCTCGACGGCGGCGTGGACACGATCGTGCTGAACCCGCTCAACTGGGGGATGGAGCAGCTCGAGCTGATCGCGGGCGAAGTCCTGCCGCGGGTCCGGGGCCGCCAGTAGCCCGTGATCCGGCCCCGCTACACGGGCGCCCGCGTCAAGCGTGTCGAGGACCCGCGCCTCTTGCGGGGCCGCGGCCGCTACCTCGACGACATCGTCCTCCCGCGGATGGTGTCGCTCGCGTTCGTGCGGAGCCCACACGCTCACGCGGCGATTCGCCGGGTGGACCCGAGCGCCGCGCGCCGCCTCGACGGCGTCCTCGCGGTGCTCACGGCCGCCGACCTGCGCCAGGTCGCCCGGCCTCTCCACCCTCGACTCGAGGGCGACGGGTTCACGCCGACCGCGTGGCCCGTTCTCGCCGATGACCGCGCGTGCTTCTGCGGCGAGGCCGTCGCCGCGGTCGTGGCGACGAGCGCGCAGGTCGCCGCCGACGCGCGTGAGCTCGTCCGGGTCGAGTACGAGGCACTCCCGGCGACCGTGTCGATCGACGCCGCCCTCGCGGCCGACCACGTCCTCTTTCGCCGCCACCACCGCCGGGGCGACGTCGAAGGCGCGTTCGCGGGCGCGCCGCTGGTGCTGCGCGAGACGTTCGAGCACGGGCGCTGCGCCCCGTCGCCCCTGGAGCCGCGCGGTGTCCTCGTCGACTGGGACGGCGAGTCGCTCACCGTGTGGGCCTCCACCCAGACGCCGTCCATC